>TARA_R110001592_G_scaffold215025_1_pt1 | contig 107339 bp, 107 predicted proteins | sample TARA_R110001592 | Tara Oceans TARA_R110001592 (sample SAMEA4398387) | marine metagenome | biome: Polar Biome; feature: [SRF] surface water layer (ENVO:00010504); material: water (ENVO:00002006), including particulate matter (ENVO:01000060) such as... | depth 5 m
GCGGCCGTACTGTTGGCGCGGGCGTGGTAGCCAAGATCTTCGAGTAGCTCTAAGCTTCAGGATCAATGAAGAGCCCGGCAATATGTCGGGCTTTTTTATGTCTTCAATTTGCGCGCCAAAACGGCAGGCGGCATCTAGTATCCGCTGTTAACGTCAGACAACTGCTCGTTAAGCGTCAGGAAGTCATAGAGGATGCCGATAAAGAACAGGCCGCCGGTCAGCATGTATAGGATGCCGGTAAAGAACTTGCCCATGTACAGCCGGTGAATGCCCAGCCACCCGAGAAATGTCAGTAAGATCCAGGTGATGTTGTAGTCGACGGGGCCGGGGACGAAACGACGCTCGGCTTCACGTTCCATTGAGGGTATCAGGAACAGGTCGACAATCCAGCCGACAAAGAGCAGCCCCAGGGTGCAAAACCAGATGACCCCGGAAATCTGCTTACCGTAATAGAAGCGGTGGGCGCCCATGAATCCGAAAATCCATAGCAGATAGCCCATCAGGACGGAGTGAGTATTTTCTTGCTGCACCATAGTGTGACTACCTGTAGTGATGACTGACATGCAAAGCGCATCTTCTGAGCTGGGCCGGTATTCGTCAAGCAATTAATCGCCGGGGTGGTGGTCAATAATGATATGGGTCACGGACTTGTGGCGGAGATCAATTATACTCAAAATACACTGTGTCCCATTACTTGAAGGAAGAATTATGTCTGTTGAACATCACGACCTGGTGCATGAGCTGCCCGAACTGAAGGATCGCATCCACACACTGAAGGTGAATGACCCTCACTTCAGGAGCCTGTTTGATGCCTATCATGTGCTGACACGGGATATTGAGAATATGGAGAATGAGGTAACGCCAGTTGCCACGCATACCGAAGAGGAGGCCAAAATCAGGCGTGTGAGACTCAAGGACGAGCTCTATCGCATGCTGACAGCGGCGGCCTGACCGATGATGGAGCATCAATCATTGAAGGAAGAGCTGGAGCGGCGCCTCGCAGCATTGCAGGAAAGGTTGGTCAGTATTAAGAGGGATGTGACCAGCGAGCACTCGGGTGATTCCGCCGAGCAGGCCCAGGAGCGGGAAAATGACGAGGTACTCGATGCCATTGGTAATGAAACCGCCCAGTCGATCCGTGGCGTCACCGCCGCCCTGGAACGCATAGCTGACGGCAGTTATGGCATTTGCGAGAAATGTGGCGCAAAGATCGGGCAGGCGCGCCTGGAGATCGTTCCCGAGGCTACCCGCTGCGTGAAATGCGCAGATTAATCCTGGCAACTTGCATATAACCACTCGGCGCTAGCCACCTGCTCCGCGGCGCCTTCATGGCGCTGCGGCCAATCATGACATTTTATGCGCAAATGCTATAACGGTGAAAATAATTGGGAACCGAAGGTTATAAGCATTAGCGGTCGCATTAGTCACTAATTAATCCTAAACCCCGCTTGACAGGGTGGGGTGTGGTCATTAGAATTCGCGTTCCATTTTTCAGGGGACTCCACGGCGGGTTCCTGGTTTTTTATTGACTGGAGTTAGATCTGATGCAGAGTCAACGCATTCGAATTCGCCTTAAGGCGTTCGATCACCGCCTGATAGATTCGTCTACTCAGGAGATAGTTGAGACAGCGCGCCGCACAGGTGCCCAGGTCAAAGGTCCGATCCCCCTTCCTACGCGGAAGGAGCGATTTACAGTGCTGACGTCCCCGCACGTAAATAAGGATGCACGTGACCAGTACGAAATTCGTACCCACAAGCGTCTGCTCGACATCGTGGAGCCAACGGAAAAAACTGTTGACGCCCTGATGAAGTTAGACCTGGCAGCAGGTGTTGAAGTACAGATTAGTCTTGGTTAACTACAAAAAGTAGTGCAGCAAGACCTGCCCGCGGCGGGTGCCGTGGGTGTGTAACGCCCCGCAGGGTTTGAATTCCGGGGCGGCCATAGAGGGTAAGCCCCGTACACTGAGAGGTTAGAAAGATGACTATTGGTTTAGTCGGCCGCAAGTCCGGTATGACTCGTGTTTTTACCGAAGACGGCGTATCCATTCCAGTAACCGTAGTGGAGGTATCTCCAAACCGCGTTACTCAGATCAAAGAGCTCGATAGCGATGGTTATCGTGCAATTCAGGTTACTGCGGGCAGCCGCAAGGCCTCAAGAGTAAGCAAGTCCGAAGCCGGGCACTTCGCGAAAGCGGGTGTTGAGGCAGGCACTGGTTTGTGGGAATTCCGTCTGGCGGAAGCTGATGAGGCTCCGGAGGTTGGCGCTGAGCTGACTGTCGAGCGCTTCACGGCAGGTCAGATTGTCGATGTGGCGGGCCGGTCCAAAGGTAAGGGGTTCCAGGGCGGTGTCAAGCGCTGGAACTTCCAGATGCAGGACGCCACTCACGGTAACTCGCTGTCGCATCGTGCGCCGGGCTCAATCGGCCAGAACCAGACACCTGGCCGCGTGTTCAAGGGCAAGAAGATGGCGGGCCACATGGGGGCGAGAAACGTCACCACGACGGGGCTTGAGATTGTCCGTGTAGATGCTGAGCGCAATTTGCTGCTCATTAAGGGCGCAGTACCAGGCGCACCCGGTGGGGACGTTGTCGTACGCCCCACGGTCAAGGCATAAGGTTAGGGGGTCTCTAGCGTGGAATTAAGTGTATCAAAGCCGGGTAACACCGCAGCGGGCACAGTGTCCGTTTCAGATGTTGCCTTTGCTCGCGAATACAATGAAGACCTGGTTCACCAGGTAGTCACTGCTTATATGGCTGGCGCCCGTCAGGGCACCAGGGCGCAGAAGAACCGCGCTGCAGTTGCCGGTGGCGGTAAGAAGCCATGGCGTCAGAAGGGCACAGGTCGCGCCCGTGCGGGTACTATCCGGTCGCCAATTTGGCGTAGTGGTGGTGTTACGTTCGCAGCGCAGCCGCAGGATCACAGTAAGAAAGTGAACCGCAAGATGTATCGTGCAGCACTGCGCTCTATCTTGTCCGAGCTGGCTCGCCAGGATCGACTGGTGGTTGTAGAGAGCCTGGATCTGGAAGCGCCCAAGACCAAATTGCTGGTTCAACAATTGGGCGAATACGGTCTCGACAGTGTATTGATAGTGTCTGCCGAGCTGGATGAGAACCTGTATCTCGCTGCTCGCAACCTGCATAAGGTTGACGTGCGCGATGTTGATGGCATCGATCCGGTCAGTTTGATTGGTCACGAGAAAGTGATGATCACTGTGGATGCGGTGAAGAAGTTTGAGGAGATGTTGGGATGAACCAGGAACGCGTATTTCAGGTGTTGCAAAGCCCGCACGTTTCCGAGAAGGCGGCGATTGCTGCTGACCTGAACAACCATTACGTTTTCAAGGTGGCTCTCGATGCTACCAAGCTTGAGATCAAGAAGGCGGTAGAGCAATTGTTCAAGGTTAATGTGAACAAGGTCAGTACTCTGCGGGTTAAGGGCAAGGTCAAGCGTAACAAGCATGGATTCAGTACCAGGTCGACCTGGAAAAAGGCATACGTTCGCCTAGAGCAGGGTCAGGACATCGACTTTGCGTCGGTTGATTAAGGAGTAGCTTCGAAATGGCAGTTTTAACTAGCAAGCCCACTTCACCCGGTCGTCGACACGTTGTTCGTGTCGTCAGTGAAGGTCTGCACAAGGGTGCACCTTACAAGCCGCTGCTGGAACCACAGAGCAGGAATGGTGGCCGCAACAATAACGGCCGAATTACTACCAGGCATATTGGTGGTGGACACAAGCAGCATTACCGCATAATTGATTTTAAGCGGACCAAGGATGGCATCCCGGCTACGGTTGAGCGTATTGAATACGATCCCAATCGCACTGCGCACATCGCGTTGATGCTGTTTGCCGACGGTGAGCGTCGCTACATTATTGCTCCCAAGGGTGTGCAGGCCGGTGACGTGCTGCAGTCAGGCTCCGCGGCGCCGATCAAGAGCGGTAACTGCCTGCCCTTGCGCAACATCCCGGTTGGTTCGACGGTGCACTGTATAGAGCTGAAGCCTGGCAAGGGCGCACAGATTGCCCGTTCTGCCGGCGCTGCTGTACAGGTAGTGGCTCGCGAAGGTCAGTACGCAACATTACGCCTGCGTTCAGGTGAGATGCGGAAAGTATTGTCAGATTGTCGCGCCACGCTGGGCGAGGTATCCAATTCCGAGCACAGCCTGCGCAAACTGGGTAAAGCCGGTGCCGCACGCTGGCGCGGTGTTCGTCCCACGGTTCGTGGTGTTGCCATGAACCCGGTCGATCACCCGCATGGTGGTGGTGAGGGGCGTACTTCGGGTGGGCGTCATCCGGTCAGCCCATGGGGTACCCCCACCAAAGGCTACAAGACACGAAAGAACAAGCGTACCAATAACTTGATCATACGTCGTCGTGGTAAGAAGTAAATTCGGTCAGCAGACCCAGAGATTAGAGGATTAGATTGTGCCGCGTTCACTGAAGAAAGGTCCTTTTATAGACCTTCACCTGATGAAGAAAGTAGAAACCGCGATTGAGAGCAACGATCGTCGTCCGATCAAAACCTGGTCGCGCCGCTCTATGGTCTCGCCGGATATGGTTGGCCTGACTATCGCAGTACACAATGGCCGCCAGCATGTGCCGGTTCTGGTGAACGAGGACATGGTGGGCCATAAGCTGGGAGAATTTGCGGCGACTCGCACGTTCAGGGGCCATATCGTGGACAAAAAGGTTAAGCGCTAAGCGCTTTCCTGTAGCGAGGTTGAAGAAATGGAAGTTGCAGCAAAGTTAACAGGGGCACAAATATCTGCGCAGAAGGTCAGGCTTGTTGCTGACCAGGTTCGCGGTAAGCCTGTAGAGGAGGCCTTGAGCCTGCTGGAGTTCAGCCCCAAGAAGGCGGCGCATATCGTCAAGAAGATTCTTGACTCCGCGATTGCCAATGCTGAGAACAATGAAGGTGCGGATGTGGATGAATTGAAAATATCCAGCATTTTTGTCGATGAAGGTAGGACTATGAAGCGCCTGCGTCCCCGTGCCAAGGGTCGCGCAGATCGCATTTTAAAGCGCAGCTGTCATATCACCGTGAAAGTTGCAGACGGCGAAGCGTAGTAAGTTTAGGAGAAGACCACATGGGTCAGAAAGTACATCCGATCGGCATTCGGTTAGGTATCGTAAAAGATCACAATTCGATCTGGTACGCCGATAGCAAGAACTACTCCAGTCAGTTGATTAACGACATGGAGGTTCGCGCGTATATCGAGAAGGCGCTTGAGAACGCCTCTGTGAGTCGGGTAGTTATCGAGCGCCCCGCACAAACTGCACGCATCACCATTCACACTGCCAGGCCGGGTATTGTTATCGGCAAGAAAGGTGAAGATGTCGACAGTTTGCGCAAGAAGCTCACCGAGAAAATGGGTGTTCCTGTGCACATTAACATCGAAGAGATTCGCAAGCCGGATCTCGACGCCAAGTTGGTGGCTCAGAATGTAGCGCAGCAACTCGAGCGCCGTGTAATGTTTCGTCGCGCCATGAAGCGTGTCGTACAGAACGCCATGCGTCAGGGTGCTGAGGGTGTGAAGGTTCAGATTGGTGGTCGTCTGGGTGGTGCTGAAATTGCTCGCTCAGAGTGGTACCGCGAAGGCCGTGTTCCACTGCACACTCTGCGGGCTGATATTGATTACGCCACCTACGAGGCTGCCACGACATACGGCATCCTGGGTGTGAAAGTGTGGATTTTCAAAGGTGAAGTTATCGGTGGCGAAAGCAACCCTGACGGCGCCAAGAAGAAAGCAACTAATTAAGGGTTACGCAGATGCTTCAACCAAAGCGTACAAAATTCCGCAAGATGATGAAAGGTCGCAATCGCGGCCTGGCTAATCGCGGTAGTAAAGTGAGTTTCGGTGAGTACGGCCTGAAGGCTGTGGGGCGCGGGCGCCTTACTGCACGCCAGATAGAGGCTGCTCGTCGCGCCATGACGCGTCACATCAAGCGTGGCGGAAAAATTTGGATTCGAGTTTTCCCCGACAAGCCTATCACCGGTAAGCCGTTGGAAGTTCGTCAGGGTAAAGGTAAGGGTAATGTTGAATATTGGGTAGCCCAGGTTACGCCCGGCAAAGTGCTGTATGAAGTGCAGGGAGTGTCCGAGGAAATGGCGCGGGAAGCATTTGCGCTGGCGTCAGCCAAGATTCCACTAGCCACAACATTTGTAAAACGGTCGGTGATGTGATGAAAGCGAGTGAATTGCGTGAAAAGTCCCCTGAGGACCTGAACAAGGAACTGCTCACCCTGCGTGAAGACCAGTTCAAATTGCGCATGCAAAAATCAACTGGTCAGTTGGGGCAGACTCATTTGCTGAAACAGAACCAGCGCGATATAGCTCGCGTGAAGACTGTACTCAACGAAAAGGCGGGTAATTGAGCATGTCAGGTGCAGAGAAGCGTACACGGGTTGTGACAGGCAAGGTAGTCAGCAACAAGATGGACAAGACGATAACCGTCTTGCTCGAGCGTAGGGTCAAGCACCCGGTGTACGGTAAGTACATCACTCGCTCTTCCAGGATTCACGCCCATGACGAGAATAACCAGTGCGGCATCGGCGATACAGTCACTGTTGCGGAGACCCGGCCGATTTCCAAGAGTAAAACCTGGAAGCTGCTGGAAGTGGTAGAGAGCGCCGCTCAGATATAAGTGCGGGCATAGCGGTATTGATCGCAGTTTGGAGTAGAAGATGATTCAGACACAGTCGTATTTGGAAGTAGCCGATAACAGCGGTGCCCGTCGAGTGATGTGCATTAAGGTGCTGGGCGGATCCAAGCGTCGTTATGCTCGCGTCGGAGACCTGATCAAGGTGTCCGTGAAGGAAGCAATTCCGCGCGGCAAGGTAAAAAAAGGTCAGGTTCTGACTGCGGTTGTTGTGCGTACCAGGAAAGGTGTTCGTCGCCCTGATGGTTCCATGATCAAGTTCGATGACAATGCCGCGGTGCTGCTCAATGCGCAGCAGGCACCCCTCGGTACTCGCATATTCGGCCCGGTAACGCGCGAATTGCGCGGTGAGAAGTTCATGAAAATTATTTCTCTGGCCCCGGAAGTCATCTAGGCCGGCCAGCAGGTAGAGGAAAGGAAATGTTGAAGATCAAGCGCGATGACGAAGTGATTATCCTGGCCGGTAAGGACAAGGGTAAGCGCGGGAAGGTTCGCCAGGTGCTGGACAACAATAAGCTTATTGTTGGTGGCATTAACATGATTAAGAAGCACACCAAGCCCAACCCCCAGGCAGGGGTTGCGGGTGGCATCGTCGAAAAGGAAGCCCCTATACAGGGCTCCAATGTGGCGATATTCAACCCCACCAGCAGCAAGGCTGATCGTGTAGGTTTTAAGGTGGAGGGAGATCGCAAGCTGAGGGTCTTCAAATCCAGTGGCGAGGCAATTGATTCTTAAGTCCACTTGGGCTGATCGGGTTATCAGGAATTAGACATGGCAACGTTGAAAGACAAGTACAAGAGCGATATCGCTCCCCGCCTCAAAGAAGAGTTGGGTCTGGAAAATGTGATGCAAGTACCTCGCATCACCAAGATCACACTCAACATGGGTGTGGGTGAGGCGCTGGGCGACAAGAAAGTTTTAGAGAACGCCGTCGCCGATATGGAGAAGATATCTGGCCAGAAAGTTGTGGTTACCAAGGCTCGCAAATCGATTGCAGGCTTCAAGGTACGTGACGGCTGGCCTATCGGCTGTAAGGTGACTCTGCGTTCCGAGCGTATGTATGAGTTTCTCGATCGTCTTATCAGCATCGCGATTCCGCGTATTCGTGATTTCAGGGGTATCAGCCCGAAGTCCTTTGACGGCCGCGGCAATTTTGCGATGGGCGTAACCGAACAAATTATTTTCCCTGAAATTGATTATGACCAGGTGGACGCCTTGCGCGGTATGGATATCACCATTACCACCTCCGCTCGTACGGATGATGAAGGTCGTGCACTACTGCGCGCTTTTAACTTCCCCCTGAAAGCTTAAGAGGCTTTATAAATGGCTAAAACTTCCATGGTAATGCGCGAGAAAAAGCGCGCTCGCATAGTGGCAAAGTACGCGACCAAGCGTGCTGAACTGAAGGCGATTATTAGCGACACCAAAGCCTCGGACGAGGAGAAGTGGGACGCGCAAGTCGCATTGCAGAAGCTACCGCGCGACGCCAGCCCGGTGCGAGGTCGCCGCCGTTGTCAGGTGACGGGTCGCCCCCATGGCGTTTATCGGAAATTTGGTCTGTGTAGAAACAAGTTGCGTGAAGCCGCTATGCGCGGTGATGTGCCCGGCCTGGTTAAGGCCAGCTGGTAAGTAACCAGTCGGTTTACGGAGAGAATTAGATTATGAGTATGCAAGATCCACTGTCAGATATGCTGACCCGTATACGCAACGCACAGATGGCTGGCAAGACCAGCGTTGAAATGCCTGGCTCCAAGCTGAAAGCGGCTGTAGCTGCTGTCTTGAAGGACGAGGGCTATGTCGAGGATTTTTCGCTTTCAAATGAGAGTGGCAAACCCCGTATGTCCATAGCGTTGAAGTACTATCAGGGCAAGCCGGTTATCGCGGAAATTGATCGGATTAGCCGTCCGGGTTTGCGCCGTTACAGTGCCAAGGATGAGTTACCGTCAGTCCGTGCTGGCCTGGGAGTTGCAATTATTTCGACTTCCAGAGGTGTCATGTCGGATCGTGCGGCGCGCGCTGCTGGCGTCGGCGGTGAAGTATTGTGCACCGTCTTTTAATAGTATTTTTGATTTAAAGAGCATTTGAAATGTCTAGAGTCGCAAACAGTCCGGTAGAGCTGCCCAACGGCGTCGAGGTCAAGGTCGATGGCCAGGCACTTACCGTCAAGGGTAGTAAGGGTACGCTTCAACTATCTGTAGTTGAGGGTGTTCAGGTAAGCCAGGATGACAAGGTTCTGACCATCGGCTATGACAGCGATAAGTTCAAGGCTATGGCCGGGACTACACGCGCCCTGCTGAACAATATGGTCAAGGGTGTCAGCGAAGGCTGGCAGAAGAAATTGGTTCTCAATGGTGTTGGTTATCGCGCCAAGGCTGGCGGTGACACCGTCAACCTTACAGTGGGGCTGTCCCATCCTGTTGATTACAAATTGCCCAAGGGTGTCACTGCAGAAACGCCGACCCAGACCGAGATTGTGGTCAGCGGCGTCGACAAGCAATCGGTTGGCCAGGTAGCTGCTGAGATCCGCAGTTTCCGTCCGCCGGAGCCTTACAAGGGTAAAGGTATTCGCTACGCCGACGAGTATGTTCGTCGCAAAGAAGCCAAGAAAAAGTAGGTAATCTGAGATGAGTGTAAAGAATGATTCAAGGTTGCGTCGTGCCAGGCGCGCACGCGCCAGAATGCGTGACCTGGGTGTTAACCGCCTTAGCGTTCACCGTACGCCCCGGCATATTTATGCGCAGATTATCTCGCCGGCCGGAGATAAGGTGCTCGCGAGTGCCTCGACGTTGGACAGTGACCTGCGTGGCGGCAAGACAGGTAATGTCGATGCGGCTGCCGCTGTAGGTAAATTGGTTGCGCAGCGAGCAAAGGATGCAGGCGTTGATGCCGTGGCGTTTGATCGCGGTGGCTACAAGTATCATGGGCGCGTCAAGGCACTGGCCGATGCAGCTCGTGAATCTGGACTGAATTTCTAGGGTTATAGATATGGCTTTTAACGATCAGAAAAAGCAGCAGCAAGAAGGTGACCTTCAGGAGAAGCTGGTCCAGGTCAACCGTGTAGCCAAGGTGGTCAAAGGTGGCCGTATCTTCGGTTTCACAGCTCTGACTGTTGTTGGCGATGGTAAAGGTAAGGTCGGCTTCGGTCGCGGCAAGGCGCGTGAAGTGCCAGTTGCGATCCAGAAGGCGATGGAAGCTGCTCGTCGGAACATGATCCAGGTGGAGCTCAATGAGGGCACTATCCAGTACCCGGTTAAAGCGTCTCACGGTGCTTCCAGGGTATACATGCAGCCGGCATCAGAAGGTACTGGCGTAATCGCCGGTGGTGCGATGCGTGCCGTATTGGAAATAGCAGGTGTACACAACGTTCTGGCAAAGTGTTACGGCTCTACCAACCCGGTAAACGTGGTACGCGCGACATTCAATGGTCTGCGTGACATGTGTGCGCCGGATGAAGTTGCCGCCAAGCGTGGCAAAACTGTAGAAGAGATTCTGAACTAATTATTGGATTTGCTCGTCATGGCTAAAGCAACAATCAAGGTAACGCAGATCAAGAGTTCCCACGGGCGCCTGAAAAATCACAGGGCGTGTGTTGCGGGTCTGGGTTTGCGTCGAATCGGCCACACCGTTGAGGTGGAAGACACTCCATCGGTTCGTGGCATGATCAACGCCGTACATTACCTCGTAAAGGTTGAGGATTAAATCATGTCAGAAGTAATGCGACTTAACACCCTGAGCCCGGCGCCGGGATCCAAGAAAGACGCCAAGCGCGTCGGTCGCGGCATCGGTAGTGGCACGGGTAAAACGGCGGGCCGTGGTCACAAAGGCCAGAAGGCGCGTTCAGGCGGCAGCATCAGACCCGGTTTTGAAGGCGGCCAGATGCCCTTGCAAAAGCGTCTGCCCAAGTACGGCTTTTCGTCGCGCATCTCGCGGACTACCGCACAGATTCGCCTCAGCGAGCTCAATGCTGTGGAAGGCGACGTTGTTGATCTGGAGACATTGAAAAATGCCGACCTGATCAATGACAATATTGCACGGGTACGCGTGTTCCTGTCAGGTGAACTGGGCAAGGCCGTAAACCTCAAGGGGATCACGGTCACCAAGGGTGCTCGAGAGGCCATCGAGAAAGCCGGCGGGAAAGTAGAGGACTAGATGGCCACACCCCCACAGCTGCCTTCGTCAGGTAATAAAGCCGGTCTTGGCGAGCTCTTTGCTCGCCTGCGCTTTGTTTTACTGGCTATAGTCGTTTACCGGATAGGAACTCATATTCCTGTACCGGGTATCGACCCCAACCAGCTCGCCGCGCTGTTCAACCAGAACCAGGGAACAATTCTTGGCCTGGCTAACATGTTCTCCGGCGGTGCGCTGGAGCGTATGAGCATTCTGGCGCTTGGTATCATGCCCTACATCTCGGCATCGATTATCATGCAGCTGATGTCTGCGGTGACACCGCAACTGGAGCAGTTGAAGAAAGAGGGCGAATCAGGGCGGCGCAAGATCAGCCAATATACACGCTACCTGACCGTGCTACTGGCTATCGTCCAGGCCACTGGGATGACTGTGGGTATGGCCAATCAGGGCATGTCCTACGATGCATCACCTTTGTTTTTCGTGATTGCGATCACCTCCCTGGTAACAGGGGCTGTATTCATGATGTGGCTTGGTGAGCAGATTACCGAGAAGGGCGTGGGTAACGGGATTTCCCTGTTGATTTTTGCCGGTATTGTCGCGGGTTTGCCATCGGCTATAGGCCAGTCGCTTGAGCAGGCTCGTCAGGGCGAGCTGAACATACTGGTTCTGTTGCTTATTCTGACGCTCGCCGTCGCGGTAATTTACATGATCGTGTTCATTGAGCGCGGGCAGCGCCGCATCACAGTGAATTACGCCAAGCGACAGCAGGGGCGGAAAATGTACCAGGCGCAGAGTTCGCATCTGCCCCTGAAGGTCAATATGGCAGGTGTTATACCCGCGATTTTTGCCAGCAGCATATTGTTGTTTCCGGCGTCCATAGCCCAGTGGTTCGGGTCTTCGGGCTCGGCAGATTGGCTGCAGGACCTGGCGGTTGCCATTGGTCCCGGCCAGCCGCTGAACATCCTGTTATTCACGGTGTTCATAGTATTTTTCTGCTTCTTCTACACCGCGTTGATGTTTAACCCGGTGGAAGTAGCTGACAACCTGAAGCGGTCCGGCGCGTTTGTACCCGGTATTCGCCCAGGGCAGCAGACCGCCAACTATATTGATGGTGTGCTGACACGACTGACAGTGTTTGGGGCCGCGTATATCGCACTGGTTTGTCTGATGCCGCAGTTTCTGGTCGTCATGTGGAACGTACCCTTTTATCTGGGTGGGACCTCGTTGTTGATCGTGGTTGTTGTGGTAATGGATTTTATGGCCCAGGTGCAGAGTCACCTGATGTCTCACCAGTACGATTCGGTGATGAAAAAAGCTAATTTGAAAACCTATGGGGGCTCCGGTCGGGTTCGTTAGTAGCGAATGAGTCGGTAGGCCAACTGGGCTAGGTAAACTGAGAGGTAGTCATGAAAGTACGTGCATCGGTCAAAAGAATTTGCAGAAATTGCAAGGTAGTACGCCGTGGTGGTGTGGTGCGTGTGATCTGTAATTCCGACCCGCGCCACAAGCAGCGCCAGGGATAGAATCCGGCAGTTGATTTTTAGTAACGATATCGCTAGAATGCGGCGCCTTTTGTCCGGGACCCGGTGAAAACTTAGAAAGCTCACCAGCGCGGTGCAAAGTTCGCAACGAAAGCGACGATAAACGATTGGAGAAAGATGGATGGCTCGTATTGCCGGCGTCAACATACCAGATAACAAGCATGCTGTTATCTCTTTGACTTACATCTACGGCGTTGGCCGTAGTCAGGCTCGCCGCCTGTGTGCTGATACAGGTGTGGCTGAAAATGCCAAAATCGGTGATCTGTCTGAGTCTGAGATAGAGTCGCTGCGTGGAAAGTTGACGGAAATGACCGTAGAAGGTGATCTTCGACGGGAAGTTTCCATGAACATCAAGCGCCTCATGGATCTGGGTTGTAACCGGGGCCTGCGCCACCGTCGGGGCTTGCCTCTGCGCGGTCAGCGTACCAAGACCAATGCACGTACCCGTAAAGGTCCGCGCAAGCCGATTCGTAAGTAAGCTTTTACTTACAGCGAATCCGTTTTTAGTGTAGCTGCACCCTAGTGCAGTGTTGATATTAAAGCAGGAAGTAGATTATGGCCAAGCCAGGTGCCAAAGGCACTCGTAAGAAAATTACCAAGACTGTAGTGGATGGAATAGCCCATATCCACGCATCTTTCAATAACACGATTATCACCATAACAGACAGGCAGGGGAATACTCTGAGCTGGGCGACTTCCGGTGGTTCGGGTTTTCGTGGTTCGCGCAAGAGCACACCATTTGCGGCACAGGTAGCGGCGGAGCGCGCAGGCGAGGCGGCCAAAGAATACGGCCTGCAGAACCTGGACGTCCAGGTAAAAGGACCGGGTCCGGGTCGAGAGTCAGCGGTTCGTGCGCTGAATACATGCGGCTACAAGATCAGCAATATTACCGACGTAACGCCGATTCCTCACAACGGCTGTCGTCCCCCCAAGAAACGTCGCGTCTAACCCAAAGTAAGCGCCCACAGGAAGAATAGACATGGCTCGATATATTGGACCCAAATGCAAGCTCGCCCGTCGTGAAGGAACCGACCTGTTCCTGAAGAGTGGAGTGCGTTCGCTGGAAAGCAAGTGTAAAGCAGAGGCTGCTCCTGGCCAGCATGGTGCCCGTCGTGGCCGCCTGTCTGACTACGGTGTACAGCTACGCGAAAAGCAAAAAGTTCGCCGTATATACGGTGTACTGGAAAAGCAGTTTCGCAATTATTACAAGGAAGCGGCGCGGCTGAAAGGAGCAACAGGTGAAAACTTGCTGCAACTGTTGGAAAGCCGGTTGGACAATGTGGTTTATCGCATGGGTTTTGGCTCGACTCGTTCGGAATCCCGTCAGTTGGTGGCTCACAAGTCGATACTCGTCAATGGTGTGGCGGTGAATATTGCCTCCTACCAGGTCAAAGCTGGCGATGTGGTTTCCCTGCGTGAAAAAGCGAAAAAGCAGCTTCGTGTGCAGTCTGCCATGGCGCTTGCGGCGCAACGTGGCGAACCCGAGTGGATTGAAATGAACAACGAGAAGTTGGAAGGGGTGTTCAAGTCAGTACCCGATCGTCAGGATCTCTCTTCAGAGATCAATGAGAATCTGATCGTCGAACTTTACTCCAAGTAATCCACTGAAGGACTAACCTACAATACAGGTGCCCCAATGCAGAGTGCAGTGAACGAGTTTTTGACACCCCGTGTCATCAAGGTTGATGAAAAGAACAACACCCGCGCCCAGGTTACCCTGGAGCCGTTGGAGCGTGGTTTCGGCCACACTCTGGGCAACGCTTTGCGTCGCATTCTGCTGTCCTCCATGCCCGGTTGCGCAATAACCGAGGTAGAGATCGACGGCGTATTGCATGAGTACAGTGCAATAGAAGGCGTGCAGGAAGACGTTATTGAAATTCTGCTTAATCTCAAGGGCGTTGCCCTGGTGATGAATGGCAAGGAAGAAGCAGAACTGACCCTGAGCAAAAAGGGTACAGGCGTGGTTACTGCTTCTGACATTCAGGTAGACCACGATATTGAAGTGCGTAACCCCGATCACGTGATATGCCACCTCAACGGCAAGTCCGAGATTAACATGAAGCTCACCGTGGCCCGTGGCCGTGGTTACTCTCCGGCTGACTCTCGCGAGAATCCCGAAGAAGAAACCCGCTCTATTGGCCGCCTGCAGCTGGACGCAACCTTCTCCCCGGTACACCGTGTATCCTACGTGGTAGAAGCCGCTCGCGTAGAGCAGCGTACTGACCTGGACAAGCTGGTACTGGATCTCGAGACCAATGGCACTATTGATCCGGAAGAGGCTATCCGCCGCGCCGCTACCATCCTGCAGCAGCAGCTGGCCGTGTTTGTGGACCTGGAGAGCGAGAGCGAGTCTGAGTCAGTCGTCGAAGAGGACGAGGTAGACCCGATTCTGCTGCGCCCTGTCGACGACCTGGAGCTTACTGTTCGTTCGGCCAACTGTCTCAAGGCAGAAAATATTTACTACATCGGCGACCTCGTGCAGCGCACAGAAGTCGAGCTGCTCAAGACCCCGAACCTGGGCAAGAAGTCGCTGACAGAAATAAAGGATGTATTGGCCTCACGCGGTTTATCTCTGGGCATGCGCCTGGACAACTGGCCGCCTGCGAGCCTCAAAAACGACGATCGGGTTCTCAGTATTTAACACAACCCGCATCACACTAATCAGTGCTCACATAGCACAGAAAGTATAGGACTGGAAAAATGCGTCATCGTCATAGTGGACGTCAACTAAACAGAAACAGCTCCCACCGCAAGGCCATGTTTCGCAATATGGCCGTCTCCCTGCTGGAGCACGAGCTGATTAAAACCACATTGCCCAAGGCAAAGGAGCTGCGTGGCTACGCAGAACCCCTGATTACCCTGGCCAAGAACGACAGCGTGGCAAATCGCCGTCTGGCGTTTGACCGCACCCGCAGCAAGGAAGCGGTTGGCAAGCTCTTCAATGAGCTGGGTCCGCGTTACCAGGAACGTCCGGGTGGCTATATCCGCATCCTCAAATGTGGTTTGCGCACCGGTGACAAGGCCCCCATGGCCTACGTCGAGCTGGTCGATAGGCCGCAGGTTGAAGTAGAAGAGACCGACGAGGATTAAAATCCTGTAGTTGGTATCTGATTTACATTGAGCCGGGCGTTGCCCGGCTTTTTTGTGTCTTTTTGTTAGAAAGTATGGGCTGGTGGATGTAGACCGCTGCTGTTTCAATCCGGCAGGAATCCGGGTGTGTCCTGGCTGCACGGCCGCGCCCCTTCGGGGTACCCTCAGTCGGTTGGGAGCCTTAAAGCGCTTCGCTGTCTCCCGCCACTCCTTCGGCGCTGGCCTTTTATGTTCCGCCAGGACACACCCGGATCCCTGCCTGACACCGAGCTAGGTTTCCCTTACTCTATTCGCATCATTTGAGCATGGGTAGGACTGTCCAGAAAAATCAATTTAGCCAATCGGAAAGAGCCGTGGCGGGTCGTAAAATCACCAAACCTGTATACTGACTTTGTCGAATGGTTACCTATTCAAACTGGCAAGGAGCAAATATCGATGACCGACACAAAAATACTCACAGAAGGCCTCCACTTCGGCGAAGGCCCCCGTTGGCATGACGGTCGGCTGTGGTTCAGCGATTTCTACGACCAGGCAGTCAAATCTGTAAGTAGCGAGGGCGAGGTGCGGATAGAGCATCGTTTTGACGACCAGCCCTCCGGCCTCGGTTGGTTGCCGGATGGTCGCCTGTTGGTAGTGTCCATGAAACTGTTGAAAGTATTGCGCCAGGAAGGGGATAGATTTGTAGAGCATGCGGATTTGTCGGGGCTGGCGAAGCACCTGTGTAACGATATGGTGGTGGACGACGCGGGCCGGGCCTGGGTGGGCAACTTCGGGTTCGATCTGGACGCCGAACTGGCAACGCGGGAAGTAGAAGACGTGATCGCCGATCACCCCACCACCAACCTGGTGCGGGTGGACCCCGATGGCAGTGTGCATCTGGCATCAGCCGATATGCACTTTCCCAATGGCACCGTGATTACCCCGGACGGCAAAACCATGATTATTGCCGAAACCCTGGCGATGCGGCTTACTGCTTTTGATATAGCGGCGGATGGCAGCCTGTCCAACCGGCGAGTGTGGGCGGAAATGTCGGGCCGGGCCCCGGATGGTATCTGCCTGGATGCCGATGGCAATGTCTGGGTGGCGAACGCCATTGCCCCGGAATGTGTGTTGGTTGCCGCCGGGGGAGACGTGTTACAGGTCGTCGAGACCAGTGATAATTGTTACGCCTGTATGTTGGGGGGGGCAGATGGCCGCGACCTGCACATGGTGACGGCCAGCTCCAGTCATTCTGAAATCGTGTCCGTGGAGCGCACTGGCAAAATAGAAACGGTCAGGGCGCCAGCAGCCGGTGCCGGCCGGCCCTGAGGGCGCTCGTCAGGCCGCTGTTTCTAGGCGGCCCGCTTGCCTGTCTTGCGTTGTTTCAGGATCGGTGCAAGAAATTTCCCGGTAAAGGATTTTTTCGAACGGGCCACGTCTTCAGGTGTGCCCGTGGCGATAATCTGGCCGCCGCCGCTGCCGCCTTCAGGCCCCAGGTCTACTACCCAGTCCGCGGTTTTAATAACATCGAGATTGTGCTCAATAATCACGATGGTATTGCCGTGGTCGCGCAGGCGGTGCAAGACAGCCAGTAATTGCTTGATGTCCTCGAAATGCAGGCCTGTGGTGGGTTCGTCCAGGATATACAGGGTCTTGCCGGTATCCCGTTTTGACAGTTCCTTGGACAGTTTGACCCGCTGTGCCTCGCCGCCGGATAGGGTGGTGGCCGCCTGACCCAGGCGAATATAGGTCAAGCCCACGTCCATGAGGGTCTGGAGTTTGCGGGCGATGGAGGGCACCGGGGTGAAGAACACCAGGGCATCCTCGACTGTCATATCCAGCACTTCGTGTATGTTCTTGCCCTTGTAGCGTATCTCCAGCGTCTCCCGATTGTAGCGCTTACCCTTGCAGACATCGCAGGGTACGTAAATGTCCGGGAGAAAGTGCATCTCCACCTTGGTTACCCCGTCGCCCTGGCAGGCTTCACAGCGGCCTCCTTTGACGTTGAAACTGAATCGCCCCGCCTTGTAGCCCCGTGATCTCGCCTCCTGTGTGCCGGCGAACAGCTCTCTGACAGGGGTGAAGATTCCGGTGTAGGTGGCGGGGTTGGAACGCGGCGTGCGGCCGATGGGGCTCTGGTCTATGTCTATACACTTATCGACCTGGTCCATGCCGGTAATGGACTCGTGTGGTGCCGGGGTCAGGGTTGTCGCGCCATTGAGTTCGGTAGCAGCGATAGGGTAGAGCGTGCCATTGATAAGAGTGGATTTGCCCGAGCCGGAAACCCCCGTAATGCACGTGAGCAGGCCGATGGGGACCTCCAGTGTTACCGCCTGCAGGTTGTTGCCGGTAGCGCCGGTGAGTACCAGCTGGTGCTCGGGATCGCGGGCGGTGCGCGTGGCCGGAATATCGATCTTGCGCTTGCCGGAGAGGTAGGCGCCGGTAAGTGAGTCTTTAGAGTTCAGGATATCCTTCAGCTTGCCCTGTGCCACAACCCGGCCACCGTGCACACCCGCCCCGGGGCCAATATCAATAATATGGTCGGCACTGCGAATGGCATCCTCGTCGTGCTCCACAACCAGGACTGTATTGCCCAGGTCGCGCAGATGAGTGAGGGTGGCGAGCAGGCGTTCATTGTCGCGCTGGTGCAGGCCTATGGAGGGTTCGTCCAGAATATACATCACACCGACAAGCCCCGCGCCAATCTGTGATGCCAGGCGGATGCGCTGTGCCTCCCCCCCGGACAGGGTCTCGGCGCTGCGGTTCAGGGTCAGGTAGTTGAGGCCCACGTCCACTAGAAAGCGGTAGCGCGCCCGCAGCTCCTTGAGAATCTTGTTGGCGATTTCGCCTTTGCGCCCCTCGAGCTGAAGTTGCCCAAAATACAGCTCGGCCTCGCCTACCGGCATGCCGGTAATGCTGGGCAGCGTGCGTTCGTCCACAAATACATGCCTGGCGTCGCGCCGCAGGCGGGTCCCCTCGCAATCGGGGCAGGGGTGGGTGGCGAGGAACTTTGCCAGTTCTTCTCTTACCGAGCTGGAGTCGGTGTCGCGGTAACGGCGCTCCATGTTGGGAATAATGCCCTCGAAAGAGTGGGTGCGTTTGAAAACATCGCCGCGGTCGTTAACATAGGAAAAGGCGATTTCCTGTTTGCCACTGCCGTACAGGATCACCTGACGGTGTTTCTTGTCGAGCTCCTCGAAGGGAGTATCGATATCGAAATCGTAATGCTCTGCCAACGATGTCAGCATATGGAAGTAGTAGACGTTGCGTCGGTCCCAGCCGCGAATCGCGCCCTCTGCAAGGCTGGCCTCCGGGTGCAGGACAATACGCTCGGCATCAAAGTACTGGCGCACACCAAGGCCGTCGCAGCTGGCGCAGGCGCCGGCGGGATTGTTAAAGGAGAATAGCCGGGGTTCCAGCTCGTCGATGCTGTGGCCGCATTCCGGGCAGGCAAATCGGGCGGAGAAGCTGATGTCCTCGCCGTCATCATCCATGTAATTGATCGAGGCGAGGCCGTCGGTGAGCGCAAGTGCGGTTTCGAAGGATTCCGCCAGGCGGATGCCCAGGTCCTCACGAACCTTGAAGCGGTCTACCACCACATCTATCCGATGTTTCTTTTTCTTATCCAGTTCGGGCAGGTCGTCCAGGTCGACGACAATGCCGTTTACCCGCGCGCGGACAAAGCCGCCGGCCCGCAATTCCTCGAACACGTGCAGGTGCTCGCCCTTGCGGTCGCGCACCACCGGGGCCAGCAGCATTAACTTGCTGCCCTCGGGTAAAGCCAGCACAGTGTCTACCATCTGGCTGACAGTCTGGGCCTGCAGGTTGAGACCGTGGTCGGGACAGCGCGGCTCGCCCACCCGGGCAAACAGCAGGCGCAGGTAGTCATAGATCTCGGTAATGGTGCCCACCGTCGAGCGCGGATTGTGAGATGTTGACTTCTGCTCGATGGAGATGGCCGGTGAAAGGCCCTCGATATGATCCATATCGGGCTTTTCCATCAACGACAGGAATTGCCTCGCGTAGGTGGAAAGTGACTCCACGTAGCGGCGCTGGCCCTCCGCGTAAAGTGTATCGAAAGCGAGGGAAGACTTGCCGGAGCCGGACAGGCCGGTGATGACCACCAGCTTGTCCCTGGGAATATCCAGATCGATATTTTTCAGGTTGTGGGTGCGTGCCCCGCGTACTTGAATTGTGTCCATAGTTGGCTCTTTACTGCAAACCCGACAGTATAGGCCCTCGCTCATTGCGCTGCAAAAACATACTGATCTATACGAACAAATCAAGGCTGTGGATGTGCTGGCGTCTGTGAAACTGATACTATTAACTGTCGTTATTTCGAAGTTTAAACTCCCGTGATTACTGAACACCCCATGACGGCGCTGGAGCGGCGAACCGTAAGCTCCCTGGCGCTGCTTTACAGCTTTCGTATGCTGGGCCTTTTTATGGTCCTGCCGTTGCTTGCGCTTTACGCCGCCGATCTCCCGGGCTCAAGCCCTGGAATGATAGGTCTTGCGCTGGGCGTTTATGGCCTGAGTCAGGCGTTACTGCAGGTCCCGTTGGGCTGGCTGTCCGACCAGGTGGGGCGCAAACCGGTCATTATTGGCGGCTTGCTGGTGTTTGCCGCGGGCAGCGTGCTGGCGGCGGTGGCGGAGAGCCTCTGGGGTATTGTGCTGGGGCGGGCGCTGCAGGGTGCCGGTGCTATCGCCGCCACGGTGATGGCGCTGGTGGCGGATCTCACCAGTACCGAGCAGCGCACCAAGGCCATGGCGGTGGTGGGGATGAGTATCGGCCTGTCCTTTGCTGTTGCCCTGGTTCTGGGGCCTGCCATCGCAGCAGTGGGTGGCCTGTCTGCAGTATTCTGGTTAACGGCGGTGCTGGCCCTGGGCGGGATTGTCATCGTCCTGTTACTGGTGCCGACACCGGCAACCACAGGCATAGACCACAGCGAAGTAGGCGCGAAGCCAGACCTGTTTCGCGTTGCCCTGCGGGATCCGGCGCTGGCGCGGCTGAATTTTGGTGTTTTCAGCCTGCACTTTATTCTCATGGCCTGTTTTATGGTGGTACCGGGGGCTCTGGAACAACTGGCGGGCGTAGGTCGGGCACAGCACTGGCAGGTCTATCTGCCGGTTCTGCTGTTGTCCATCGCTGGCATGGTACCCATGATGGCCATGGCTGAGCGCGGCGGCCGCCCTCGCGAAATGTTCCTGAGCGGCATCGCGTTGCTCTGTGTTGCGGTCTGCGTACTCGGGCTGGCGACGGGTTCGTTGCTATTTTTCTTCGGTATGTGGTTGTTCTTTGTGGGGTTTAATTACCTGGAGGCGACACTGCCCTCCCTGGTCAGCAAGACGGTCTTTCCCGGCGGCAAGGGAACGGCCCTGGGTATCTACTCCACCTGTCAATTTCTCGGAACGTTTGCCGGCGGCGCCGGGGGCGGCTGGGTGATGCAGCATTTCGGGCAGGTTTATCTGGTGGGCCTTTGTGCGGCCCTGGCTGCGCTGTGGTTGTTGATAATGCTGGCTGCCGGTCGCAACCTGATGCCGGAGTCGGAGAGCGTTTCCGGGGCCCGGTAGGCATCTCAAATGATGGATACTGGACGATGACGCTGTCGCAATTGGGTGGTGGGATTGCTATAGTTCACGGTTCATTCAGACTTCAATATCGAACACAATTTTGAGGAATTCCTATGGCTTCACGGGGCGTCAACAAAGTCATCCTGGTGGGTAATCTGGGCAATGACCCGGAAACGCGTTTTTTCCCGGACGGCGGTGCCGTTACCAATGCCAGTATTGCCACCAGCGAGACCTGGAAGGATAAACAAACCGGCCAGATGCAGGAAAAAACCGAATGGCATCGTGTCGTTTTCCGCGATCGAGGCAATTTTCGCCTCGGACAGATAGCCGGCGAGTACCTGAAAAAGGGCTCGAAGGTGTATGTGGAAGGCAGGTTGCAGACTCGCAAATGGCAGGATAAGGCCGGTGTTGATCACTACACCACAGAGGTTCTCGCCAACGAGATGCAGATGCTCGACAGCCGTAACACGGGTTCCGGCGGAGACTATGCTCCGGCGAGTAATACCCAGCGAGCTGCCCCACAGGCAGCTCCACAAACAGCCCCTGCCGCCGCCCCGGCAGCGAGCTCGCAACCGGCCGATTTCGGTGACTTCGACGATGACATTCCGTTTTGAAGAGTTGCGGTTGATTATCGGGCGACAGCTTTGACGGCAATGGTATAAGGCCTGTGCGCGTACTCATTCTCGGATCGGACACTCCTCTTGGCCACTCACTGGTCAAGCTGCTGTTGCGCCTGGGGCGCCACGAGTCCGTGCTGCTAACGCGCGCCTCCTGTCGCTGGAAGAGTGAGCGGCAGGCTAAAAAGGCGGTGGTCAGGGCGAAGTGTGAGGTGGTGGTAGATACCCGTATATCGGCAGCGGCTGACGGTATTGACCAGTTACAGGAGCTCGATCTGAAGCGCTGTCACTGGGTGGCAAAAGCCTGCCAGCGCATTGGTATGACCTATCTGTATATCTCCAATTCCCGCGTGTTTTCCGGGCAGCTGGACCGTCCCTATACCGAAGAAGATTATCCCGACAACGAGACCGGGCTTGGCGCTTTGCTGGCAAACGCTGAGCAACTGGTGCGCGACGCCTGTGAGCGGCATCTGATACTGCGCCTCGGGCCGGTATTTTCTTTTGAGGGTACCAATCTCATCACCCAGATGCTGGGCGAAATGCGCGAACAGGGAGGGAGCCTGGTGATGGACAACAACCTGCGAGGTTGTCCGGTAGCCGCCGATGACGGCGCCCGGGTGCTGTCAGCGCTGCTGGACCAACTGAGTACCGGCTTGCAGGCCAATGGAATTTATCACTACAGCAGCTCGGATACGGCGACTCACTACGAGTTCGCCGAGGCGCTGCTGGCTTCGGCCTCACAGTTCTCCCATTTCAGTTCGGCGGCGGTTCAATTGCAGCGCCAGCCCGAGGGCCTGGCGCCACTTAATCGCGCACTGAATTGCGGCAAGATACGCAATACCTTTGCCATCAAACAGGCCACCTGGAGAAGCACCATTGCGGCCACTGTCCAGCAGTATTACGCACACCAGAAAAACCAGGAATAAGGGGCGATCATGGCCAAAGCGACGGATGAGAACGCACGCCCACTAGCCATAGCGGTGCTGACAGTATCGGATACCCGTACAGAAGACACCGACACCTCGGGTCAGTACCTGCTCGAGGCGCTGGCGGCAGCGGGGCACGGTGCCGCTGACAGGGCGATAGTGGTGGATGATATTTACCAGATCAGGGCGATTCTTTCCAACTGGATCGCCGACGGGCGGGTAGATGCCGTGTTGATCACCGGTGGTACCGGTTTTTCTGGCCGAGACTCAACCCCCGAAGCTGTGCGGCCGCTGTTTGACAAGGATATCGATGGTTTTGGGGAGATTTTCAGGGCCCTGTCCCATACCGAAATTGGCTCCTCCACCATCCAGTCCCGCGCGGTTGCCGGTTTTGCCAACAACACCGTCATATTTTGCATGCCGGGCTCCACAGGTGCCTGCAAAACCGCCTGGAATGGCATTATTCGTGAGCAACTGGACAGCAGCCATCGGCCCTGTAACTTTGTGGGAGTGCTGGATGTGCGGGACCGGGAGATTTGAGACCACTGCTGTCGCTGGAGGATGCCCTGGCTCAGGTGCTGGCAAGCGCTACTCCAAACCAGCCTGTTGTAGAAATTGCACTGATTGATGCCCTGGGCGCTGTACTGGCCGAGGATATTGTTGCCAGTATAGCCGTGCCCTGGGACGATAACAGCGCCATGGATGGCTATGCACTCAGGGCGGAGGATAGTGGCGGGCCACTGCGTATCAGCCAGCGAATTGCGGCCGGACCCTCTGGCGGAAAACCGCTGGCACCGGGCACCGCAGCACGCATATTCACCGGCGCCACCGTTCCCGCGGGTGCCGATACGGTGGTGATGCAGGAGGACTGCCGCGAAAAGAATGGCATGGTGACCATCTTGGCGCCGGTAACGCGCGGTCAGAATATTCGCCCTCGAGGTCAAGACATTGCGCCCGGCGCCAGCGTACTGGGCAGGGGGCGGGTTTTGCGGCCGCAGGATATGGGGTTGATCGCGTCGGTGGGGCGTGCTGCCGTGAAGGTCTATCGCCCGTTGACCATTGCCATACTCTCCACCGGCGATGAGTTGGTGGAGCCGGGCTCCGGCGACTTGGGCAGCGGCCAACTCTATAACTCGAACCGCTATACCCTGGCGGGCCTGCTGAAGTCGCTGGGCATGAACGTCATTGACGGCGGTATTGTTGCGGACGATGCAGAGGCTACGGCCAGGGCCTTGTCCGACGCGGCCGCCAGGGCCGACTGCGTTATCACCTCCGGTGGTGTATCGGTAGGTGAAGAAGATCATGTCAAGGCTCAGGTGGAGCGCCTGGGCCAGCTGGCTTTATGGCGGCTGGCCATAAAACCGGGCAAACCCCTCGCGTTCGGGCGTATTGGCGAAACGCCGTTTATTGGCCTGCCGGGTAACCCGAGCTCAGTCTTCGTCACTTTCTGCCTGGTGGCTCGCCCGTTTTTATTGCAACTGCAGGGGGTTACAGAGCCCGCCAACCCCCAGCTGGAGGCCGCGGCGATGTTTGCGGTGGAAAAGCCGGGTAAGCGGCAGGATTATCAGCGGGTTACCCTGGTCGAAGGGCCGGGTGGCCTGCAGGCGGGCCGTTTTCCCAACCAGAGTTCCGGGGTGCTCAGTTCAGTGAGCCACAGCAACGCGCTGGCCGTTATACCGCCCGATACCGTTGTGGCAGTGGGCGATCGGGTGCGAGTGCTGCTGCTCGATCTGTTGGCTTGAGCCCGAACTCTCAGTCGACGAACTTCTGAAACACCAGGGAGGCGTTGGTGCCACCGAAACCGAAGCTGTTGGACATGACGCGTTGCAGATCAACGTCGTCGTGACGCTGCAATGCAATCGGCAGCCCCTCCGCTTCCGGGTCCAGAGTCTCTATATTGGCAGAGGCCGCGATAAATCCCTTTTGTTGCATCAGCAGTGAGTAAATAGCTTCCTGCACCCCCGCCGCACCCAGGGAGTGGCCCGACAGTGATTTTGTCGAGCCAACCACCGGAATATGGTCCCTGTCTTCGTATGCGGTGCGCACGGCTTTCAGCTCCTGAATATCGCCTGTAGGCGTGCTGGTGCCATGCGCATTGATGTAATCCACCGGCCCTGTCACTGTCGCCAGGGCCTGTTGCATGCAGCGCACTGCACCCTCGCCCGAGGGGGCGACCATGTCATAGCCGTCGGAGGTGGCGCCGTAGCCCACCAGCTCCGCATATATTTTGGCACCGCGTTTTTGTGCGTGCTCCAGCTCTTCCACTACCAGCATGCCGCCGCCGCCTGCAATAACGAAGCCGTCGCGGTTGGCATCGTAGGCCCTGGACGCTTTCTGGGGGGTGTCGTTGTATTTGGTTGACAGGGCGCCCATAGCGTCAAACAGGCAGCTCAAGGCCCAGTGCAATTCTTCTCCACCACCGGCAAAGACGATGTCCTGCTTACCCAGCTGAATCTGCTCCATGGCGTTGCCGATACAATGCGCACTGGTGGAGCAGGCGGAGGAGATAGAGTAGTTCACTCCCTTGATTTTGAAAGGAGTAGCCAGGCAGGCAGAGACGGTGCTGCCCATGGTCTGCGTGACACGATAGGGGCCGACCCTGCGAATGCCGCGCTCGCGCAGGATGTCGGCAGCTTCAACCTGCATCGAGGCAGAGGCGCCACCGGAACCGGCAATAATACCGGTGCGAGGGTTCGAAATGTCGGCTTCTTTCAGGCCGGAGTCATCGATTGCCTGCTGCATGGCTATATAGGCATAAGCGGCAGCGTCTCCCATAAACCGCAACTGTTTGCGATCGACCAGGGCGGGGATGTCGATATCGGGTGCGCCCGCCACGTGGGAGCGCATACCGACATCCACCTGTTCCTGGCGCAGGGAAATTCCGGAGCGGCCCTCGTACAATGAGTGGGTTACCGTCTCCGCGTCGTTGCCCAGGCAGGAAACAATCCCCAACCCGGTAATAACTACTCGTCTGCCCATGGTATTAGAAACTCTCCGTTGAAGTGAACAGCCCGACCCGCAGGTCTGACGCGTGGTAGATTTCCTTACCGTCCACAGAGACAGTGCCGTCGGCAATGCCCATCACCAGTTTGCGCTCAATGACCCGGCGTATATTGATGTTGTAGACCACTTTATTTGCCGAGGGTAAAACCTGCCCGCTGAACTTGACTTCACCACAGCCCAGGGCGCGGCCACGGCCCGGGTTGCCGCGCCAGCCCAGGAAGAACCCCACCAGCTGCCACAGCGCATCCAGGCCGAGACAACCCGGCATAACAGGGTCGCCCGGGAAGTGGCATTGGAAAAACCAGAGCTCAGGGTTGATGTCGAGCTCGGCAATAATCTCCCCCTTGCCGTTCTTGCCGCCCTCGGAACTGATGTGGGTGATACGATCAACCATCAACATATTATCGGTGGGCAACTGTGCATTACCCGGGCCGAACAATTCGCCGTTGCCGCAGCTTATCAATTCGTCCTTGTTAAAGGCACTTTTCGCTGTCATAGAGTATCCAGTGTTGGCTTGAAATGTGTGCCGCTGCATTCTGACTGGCGACGGCATTGTCGCTGGATTCTGGGCGGCGCTCCGGAGAGCTTCACCATTTTAATAGTTGATGCACACAAGTCCAGTGCAATACCCATTCTTTGACGGTGTTCACAGCAGTGGAAGGTTGCCGCGCGGTTCGGTAGCAAAGCCTTTTGCCATCCGCTACCATGAGTCCGGTAATACCTCCCGGCTGATTATGCCGGGCTTGCTCACACTATTCTCACCGCGCCCTTGGCCGGTGACACAGGAATCGCATGCTTACACCTGTTCTTCTCTCCGGTGGCGTCGGTAGCCGCCTGTGGCCGGTCTCAAGAGAGACTCACCCCAAACAGTTCCTGCCTTTGGCTGGCGAGTTATCCATGCTCCAGGAGACCCTGCAGCGTACCTCGGGCATGGAAGAGGCCGCCCCGGTAGTGGTGTGTAACGAAGAGCATCGCTTCATGGTTGCTGAACAGCTGCGGCAGGTAAATATCAAGGCAGGTGCATTGATTCTCGAGCCACAGGGGCGCAACACAGCCCCGGCCGTGGCGCTGGCTGCGATACAGGCGCTGGCAACTGACCCGCAGGCGCTATTACTGGTATTACCGGCGGATCACCTGATTAAGGATGTGGAAGCATTTGCAGCGGCAGTTGCCAGAGCCCTGCCCCTGGCCCAGCAGGGCCGCCTGATGACCTTCGGCGTGGTTCCTTCCAGCCCGGAAACCGGTTACGGCTATATCAAGTGCGGCACCGCGCTCGATACAGATCTCTACAATCTCGAACGCTTCGTGGAGAAGCCGGATGCCGCCACAGCCGAGGCCTATGTCGCGGGCGGCACGCACCTTTGGAACAGCGGAATGTTTCTGCTCAGTGCGGCTGCGTACCTGGAGCAATTGGGTGAGCACGCACCGCGAATTCTCGACTGCTGTCGGCAGGCCATGGAAGGTGCCAGCACCGACATGGATTTTGTGCGCCCGGACCCGGAGGCATTTTTGCAGTGCCCCAGCGACAGTATTGACTACGCGGTAATGGAAAAGACCGCCGCCGGTGGCGTGGTGGCGCTGGATTGCGGTTGGAGTGATGTGGGTGCCTGGTCCGCCCTGTGGGACGTGGCAGAGCGCGACACTGACGGCAACGTATGCAAGGGCGATGTCATGCTGGATAACTGCTCTGACAGCTATTTTCGCAGTGATTCCCGCCTGTTGGCTGCCATTGGTGTGGACAATCTAGTGGTGGTTGAAACCGCCGACGCTGTGCTGGTGGCAGACCGTTCCCGGGTGCAGGACGTCAAGCGTATCGTGAACCGCCTGAAAGATCAGAATCGTCCGGAAGTGTCGCAGCACCGGCGGGTATACCGCCCCTGGGGTTCATATGAGTCCCTGGTGATGTCGATACGTTTTCAGGTAAAGCGAATAGTCGTCAACCCGGGCCAGACCCTGTCGCTGCAAATGCATCACCATCGCGCCGAGCACTGGATTGTTGTGCACGGAACGGCGGAAGTCACCTGTGAAGACAAGGTATTCATGCTGGCGGAAGATGAGTCCACCTATATTCCCCTGGGCCACAAACATCGCCTGGCGAACCCCGGGCGTATTCCGCTGGAACTTATAGAAGTGCAGTCTGGCGCCTATCTTGGCGAGGACGATATTGTGCGCTACGAAGATATTTACGGTCGGGGCAAGTAGGCCCGGTTTTACACGGAGATTATATGTCTATCAAAAAATGCCTGTTCCCTGTAGCGGGTTATGGCACCCGGTTTTTGCCGGCAACCAAGAGCATGCCCAAAGAGATGCTGCCTATCGTCAACAAGCCTCTGGTGCAATACGGTGTGGAGGAAGCCATTGCCGCGGGCATGACCACCTGCGCCATGGTGACCGGCCGTGGCAAACGTGCCATCGCCGATCATTTTGATATCAGCTATGAACTCGAGCACCAGATCTCGGGCAGTGGTAAGGAAAATTACCTGCAGAGCATCCGCAGCGTGCTGGACAGGGGTGTATTCACCATGGTGCGCCAGCGCGAGATGAAGGGCCTGGGCCACGCCATTCTCACTGGCCAATCACTTATTGGCAATGAGCCTTTCGGCGTGTTGCTGTCGGACGATTTATGCCTGAACGATGGCCCCGGTGTGCTCGCCCAGATGGCGGAACTGTACAAGCAGTTCCGCTGCTCGATCGTGGCCATACAGGAAGTGCCGGCTGATGAGGTCAACAAGTACGGTGTGATCGCCGGTGAAAGCCTGCGGGATGGCATCTATCGCGTGGATGAAATGGTAGAGAAGCCCGATCCCGAGGATGCCCCTTCCAATCTCGCCATAATCGGGCGCTATATTCTGACACCGGATATTTTCGATATTATTCGCGAAACGCCCCCCGGTGCCAACGGCGAAATCCAGCTGACAGACGCCCTGCAAATACAGGCAAAACGGGGCTGTGTCATGGCCTACAAATTCCAGGGTCGCCGATTCGATTGCGGCAGCGTGCCGGGTTTTGTCGAGGCCACCAACTTTGTCTATGAAAACTACTACGGCAAAGACTGAGGAGGTCGGCGGTGAAGAAAATTACCTGTTTCAAGGCCTATGATGTTCGCGGGCGTGTTCCCGACCAACTGAACGAGGATATCGCCCGCCGTATCGGCCGAGCCTACGCCGAGGTGATCCGGCCGCGCCAGGTGGTGGTGGGGCACGACATCCGGCTCACCAGTGAGGCGATCAAGGCGGCGCTGGTGCAGGGCCTGCTGGAGCAGGGAGTAGACGTCTATGACATAGGTCTTTGTGGCACAGAGGAGATTTATTTCGCCACCTCTCACGCGGGCATGGATGGCGGTATTGTGGTGACCGCCAGCCATAATCCCAAGGATTACAACGGCATGAAGTTTGTGCGCGAGGACTCGAAACCCATTTCCGGCGATACGGGCCTGTTCGATATCCAGGCCATGGCTGAGCGGGATGAATTCGAGCCGGCGGCGAGCCCCGGACAATTGCACAGTCTCGATACCTCCGCAGCCTATATAGAGCATCTGTTGTCCTATGTAGATTTGTCCTCTCTGAAACCGCTGAAAATAGTGGTGGATGCAGGCAATGGCGGCGCCGGCAGAGTGGTGGACTTGTTGGAGCCCCACCTGCCGTTTGAATTTATCAAGCTACACCACGAGCCCGATGGCAACTTTCCCAATGGCGTGCCCAATCCGCTGGTTCCGGAAAATCGGGTGGCCGCGATCGAGGCGGTGCGCAAGCACGGCGCTGACATGGGGCTGGGGTGGGACGGAGACTTCGACCGCTGCTTTTTCTTTGATGAACACGGCGACTTTATCGAGGGCTACTATGTGGTGGGTCTGCTGGCCGAGGCTTTCCTGCTGAAACAGGGTCCCGCCAAAGTGGTGCACGATCCGCGCCTGGTGTGGAACACCATCGATATTGTTGAGTCCCACGGCGGTGAGGCGGTGCAAAGTAAAACCGGCCACGCCTTTATCAAGGAGCGCATGCGCCTGGAAAACGCCGTGTACGGCGGTGAGATGAGCGCCCACCATTATTTTCGCGACTTTGCCTACTGCGACAGCGGCATGATTCCCTGGCTGCTGGTAACCGGCCTGGTCAGTGTGGCGGGCCAGGGTCTATCCACGCTGGTGGCCAAACGGGTGGCGGCCTATCCCTGTAGCGGTGAGATCAATCGTACGATAGAAAACCCGGCGGAGGTGCTGGCGCGGGTTGAAGCCACCTACTCGGCTCAGGCCGAATCGATAGAGCATGTCGATGGGCTCAGCATGGTGCTGGGGCAGTGGCGTTTTAATCTGCGCATGTCCAACACCGAACCTGTAGTGCGTCTGAATGTTGAGAGTCGCGGCGACAAGGCACTGATGCAGGCGAAAACCAGCGAATTGCTGGCACTGATCGACGGCTAGCTCTGGGCGTCTCGCCACTCGGTCATCAGGCGCTCGGTGGCTGCGTCCATCGCCGGTCCTCCACCGTCGCCCGACATTCGGCCGAGAATTTCCACGCCGATCTCCTTGCCCAGTTCCACCCCCCATTGATCAAAAGGATTGATGCCCCAGAGGCGGGCACTGCAAAAAGTGCGGTGCTCATACAGCGCCAGCAGGGCGCCCAGTGTCCCGGGGTTTACTGACACCATGGTGATCACACTGTTGGGACGATTGCCGGGCATGGCGAGGTGAGGTGCCAGCCGGTCTGCTTCGCGTTCACTCAGGCCCCGTTCCAGCAGCACGCTGCGCGCCGTGTTCAATGAGCGCCCCACCATCAGGGTGCGGCTCTGGGCCAGACCGTTCGCCACCAGCTGGCGGTGCTGTTCGTGCATACCCGTGTGCGTGGTCAGCGGCAGCACGAAGTCTGCCGGGCACAATAGGGTGCCCTGATGCAGCAACTGATGAAAGGAATGCTGTCCCATGGTGCCGGCGGAGCCCCACAGAACGGTTCCTGTAGTGTAAGGCAGTGGGCTGCCCTCGGCACTGACCCGCTTGCCATTGCTCTCCATGGTAAGTTGCTGAAGAAATGCAGGCAGCTGCCGCAGGCCGTTGTCGTAGGGCAGCACCACGTGATTGCCGGCGCCCATAAAATTGCTATACCACAGTTCCAGCAAGCCCATTATTAACGGCATGTTCGTGGCGGGATCGCTGATATGAAAGTGCTCATCCATGGCCTCAGCGCCAGCCAGGAATTCGGTGAAGCGCTGCCAGCCGACGGCGATCGCGCAACTGAGGCCAATCGCGGACCACACCGAGTAGCGCCCGCCTACCCAATCCCACATGGGCAGACAATTTTCTGCCGGGATACCAAACTCGTCAGCGGCCGGCAGATTGGAGGTGACTGCAATGAAGTGTTTGGCCAGCCCCGCCTCTGTGGCGCCGGCGGTGAGTAGCCAGTCTCTGGCTGCGAGGCTGTTGGTCAGGGTTTCCTCGGTGCGAAAGGATTTTGAGCAGACAATAAACAGTGTTGATTCCGGTGCCAGTTCCAGCAGGCAATCCTGCAGGTCGGCGGGGTCCACATTGGCCACGTAGTGGCAGGCGATGTTGCCGTGGAAGGGCCTGAGCGCCTCGGTGACCAGCCGTGGCCCCAGATCGGAGCCACCAATGCCAATGTTAACCACATCGGTAATGCTGGTGTCGTTAAAGCCTTTCCAGGTGCCACTGTTGATGCGTTCCGACCACGACTGCATCAGTTTCCGGGCGGCCTTCACCTCCTCAAATTTGTCTTTAAGACCGGTGCTGTGCGAGGCACGCAATAAAGTGTGCAGCGCCGGCCTGTCTTCGGTGGTATTGACGTGCTGCCCGCTGAGTAGCGCGGTGATATCTGCCTGCAGCCCCGCGTTATCTGCTAAAGCCAGCAGGTTGGTCAGGGTTTGCGGTGTCAGCAGGTGCTTGGAATAATCCAGACGCAGCCCCGCCGCTGCCAGAGTGAAGCGGTCGGCACGCTCTGAATCATCTGCAAATAGCTGCTCTACAGACGCGGCTTTGAGATCCTCGGCCATGGCCTGTAATTCGCCGTAGCCGGCGAGTTCGGACAGGAGTGGGCGTGTTGTCATCGCTGGACCTTGCCTGGGCGCGGAGGGTGAAGTTACTGAGTATAGGAATGCTCGGAGGTGGGTGCAATGACGGGCTTGGAGCAGAATCTTTTTAGCGGGGAATCAATGATCGCGATCAATCGACAGATGAGTGACGCGTTCCAGCGCGGCCCGCGACTCGCTGGCGGGCAGAGACTGCAACTGCGCCAGGGCCAGGTCGTGATAATGTCTCGCCTGTGCGTGGGTGTAATCCAGTGAGCCACAGCGTTTTACTGCGCTGACGATGTCGTCTATGCGCTCGGCACTCTTGGCGGTGATGGCGTTGCGAATCAGGGTCTGCTCTGCCTCTGTACCCTCGCGCATGGCGTGGATGAGGGGCAGGGTTGTTTTGCCCTCGGTAAGGTCATCCCCCACGTTCTTGCCCATGGTCGCCGGATCACCCTCGTAGTCGAGTGCATCGTCGACCATCTGGAAGGCGATGCCGAGATTCAGGCCAAACGCGTGCATAGCCTGGCGCATTTCCAGATCTTTGCCGTTGAGCGTCGCTGCGCCATAGCAGGCGGCGGCGAACAAAATGGCGGTTTTGCGGGAGATGACGTCGAGGTACTGTGCCTCTGTGGTATCTGCATGCCCGGCCCTGGCGAGCTGCAGTACCTCGCCCTCGGCAATGGTATTGGTGGTGCTGGCCATATGGTCGAGGATGTCCAGGTTTCCCAGCTTCACCATTATTTGAAAGGCGCGGCTGTAGAGAAAGTCGCCCACCAGCACCGAGGGCGCGTTGCCAAACTCGGCATTGGCTGTAGGCCGCCCGCGGCGCAGGCTGGAGATGTCCACCACGTCGTCGTGTAACAGGGTGGCGGTGTGGATAAACTCGACGATGGCTGCAAACTTGACTTGATCCGGGCCGCAGTTCCCCAGGGCCGAAGCACAGAGCAGTACCAGTAGCGGCCGCAGACGCTTGCCGCCAGCGTCGACGATGTAGTGCCCCACGTTTTCCACCATGGGTACATCAGAGTGAAGCTGCTCCACTATGAGCTGGTTGACCAGGTCAAATTCTGTGGCTACGGTAGCGCGTATATGCTGCATGATCCGGAAGGGCTAGAAAGTGCCCGGGCATGCTAGGGTGCCATCGGCGGCCTGTCAAGCGAGCAGCGCCAGCCCCATAAGGCTGATCATAAGCTGTTGTTTTTATGCAAAAAGTAACCCTTGCTGTGGCGGGCTGATTTGAGTAAAATCGCCGCCCTCTGTCCCCTGTAGCGCCCACGCGTAACACCGGCCAGAGTTAATCAACTGTTAGTGCCTGTCTCTGCCCCCTTGATTTGTAAGGGTTTTTTTGAATGCGAGCAGGCTAACTCAACGGAGCATACTATGTACGCAGTAATCGAATCCGGTGGTAAACAACACCGTGTGGTGGAAGGCGAAACCCTGAAACTGGAAAAAATTGAAGTCGCGACTGGCGATACCGTCGAATTCGACAAGGTATTGATGGTTGGCGGCGGTGACGAAATCAAAATCGGCACCCCCATGGTAGCCGGCAGCAAGGTAACCGCCGAGGTGGTCGCCCATGGTCGTCACAAGAAGATCAAGATTATCAAGTTTAATCGCCGCAAGCACTACCGTAGGGAAACGGGCCACAGACAGTGGTTTACCGAAGTCAAAATCACCGGTATTACGGCGTAACAGGAGGGTTTGAACAATGGCACACAAGAAAGCTGGTGGTAGTACCCGGAACGGGCGCGATTCCGAAAGCAAACGCCTCGGCGTCAAGCGCTTCGGCGGCGAAACAGTCAGCGCAGGCAGCATCATCGTGCGCCAGCGCGGAACACGCTTTCACCCCGGTGAAAACGTGGGTATCGGCAAGGATCACACCTTGTTCGCTACTTCAGGCGGCAAGGTTGAGTTCGTGGTCAGAGGCCCGAAAAGCCGCAAGTTCGTCCAGGTGGTGAGCGCCTGAGACTCGGCTTTCCAGCCGGCAAACGCAAAGCCTCGTCACTGACGGGGCTTTTTTTTGCCGGTTCTTTCTTTGGTTCCCGGTTGGGTTTGATCGGGTGTGAGCTGCTCAAACGAGGCACTATCGCAGAGTCGTCCTGTCTGGACTCGCCGTGAATACATCCATGTAGGCTCGTTTCGCGCGTCCATGCGCTCAACGGTCCAGACAGGACGACTCTGCAATAGCACCTCTCGTGTGGCCAATCACCTCGGCCATCGAGAATCCAATTGGAAGAAGGGCGGAGGTCTTTGCCTGTTCCAATGACATGACTAGATTTGGCAGCACCGCACTAGGAGTCGCGGGTATGCAGTACAGGTTTCCCGGGCCGTTGAGCGCATGGACGCGCGAAACGAGCCCCCATGGATGGGTTCACGGCGAGTCCGGGAGACCTGTACTGCATGCCCGTGACGGGTGGCAGTCACGACCCCGGGGTGGTTGCAGCTGAGTAAGGCAAGAAATCGGCATTGCTGAGAGCTGGAAAACGCCACAAAAAAATTGGATATACTGAGAACTCTGCTCGATGTGTTCGATCACTAGTAGCAACACAATGGAACAACGATGAAATTTGTAGATGAGGCAAGTATCAAGGTTTTCGCCGGCAATGGCGGCAAAGGTTGCCTCAGTTTCCGGCGGGAGAAATATATACCGCGCGGCGGCCCCGACGGCGGTGATGGTGGGGACGGCGGCAGCGTGATATTGGAAGCTGATATCAACCTGAACACCATGGTGGACTTCCGGTTCCAGAAAGCCTATCGGGCGGAGAACGGGGAGTCGGGGCGGGGGCAGAACAAGACCGGCAAGGGCGGCGACGACCTGATACTGAAGGTGCCTGTGGGCACCAGTGTATTCGATGAAGACACCGGCGAGATGCTGGGGGATTTGTCCGAGCCCGGCCAGCTGCTGGTGGTGGCCCAGGGCGGCTTTCACGGCCTGGGCAATACCCGGTTTAAATCGAGCACCAACCGCGCGCCGCGCCAGACCAGTCCGGGCAGTGAAGGCGAGCAGCGCGATCTCAAGCTGGAGCTGAAAGTGCTTGCGGATGTGGGCCTGCTGGGCTTGCCGAATGCGGGGAAGTCGACCTTTATCCGGGCGGTATCATCTGCCACGCCGAAGGTGGCGGATTATCCGTTCACTACCCTTGTACCCAACCTGGGGGTGGTGAAGGTCGAGGCGCACCGGAGTTTTGTGGTGGCGGATATCCCCGGGCTGATCGAGGGTGCATCCGACGGCGCGGGCCTGGGTATTCGCTTTTTGAAACATCTCACGCGCAACCGTATTCTTCTGCATCTGGTCGATATGGCGCCCTTTGACGGCAGCGAGCCCGCAGAGGCGGCGCTGGCTATTGTGCGTGAACTGCAGCGTTTCAGCCCCACACTTGCTGCACGGGAGCGCTGGCTGGTGCTCAACAAGCGTGACCTGCTGGACGCGGAAACCTTTGCCGCCCGCCGTAAGGCGCTGCTCGACGCCCTCGATTGGCAGGGGCCGGTATACGAAATATCGGCGATCACAGGGGAGGGAACCGGGCCACTGTGTGGGGAAATGATGGTGTATCTGGAAGAGCGTCGCGCCGTCGAGGCGGAGGACCCCGAGCAGGCAGAGGCTGAACAACAGATACAGCTTGCCATGCAGGCAGAGGCGAGGGCGCGGGTGGAGGAGTATCGAGAGCGACTGCGCGGGCGCCCGTTGCATGGAGCCGATGACGAAGACGATGACGACGACGATTATGATGTTGAGGTGGAATATGTACCCTAACGCAGCCCGGCTGGCCCATGGCTGATCGCGGGGAAATAGCCGAGGCCAGGCGCTGGGTGGTGAAGGTGGGCAGTGCCCTGCTGACAGATGATGGTCGCGGTCTTAACGAGAACTTCATTGCCGGGCTGGTGGAACAACTGGTACGCCTGAGAAACAGCGGCTGTGAAGTCGTGCTGGTGTCCAGCGGCGCGGTTGCCGCCGGCATTGTCAGGCTGGGCTGGACCTCCCGTCCGCATCTTCTGCACAAGCTGCAGGCCGCCGCTGCGGTGGGGCAGTCGGTACTGGTGCAGAGTTACGAGAACGCCTTCAAACAGCACGGTGTTGCTACTGCCCAGATACTGCTGGTCCATGACGATGTCATTGCCAGGGATCGCTACCTCAACGCGCGCGGCACCCTCAGTACCCTGCTGCAGCTGGGTGTGGTGCCGGTGGTAAACGAAAACGACACGGTTGTGACCGATGAAATCCGGTTTGGCGACAACGATACCCTGGCTGCCCTGGTGGCGAACCTGATCGACGCCGATGCGTTGCTGCTTCTGACAGACCAGCAGGGCATGTACCGGGAAGATCCGCGCCGCAACCCGGACGCTGAATTGTTGCAGAGTTGCGACGTGCACGACCCGCAACTGGATGGCATGGCAGGCGAGGGCGGCGCCCTCGGCCGCGGCGGCATGGTAACCAAGCTGCGCGCCGCTCGCCTGGCTGCGCGCTCCGGCACGGAAACCATTATTGCCAGTGGTCGCGTGGCAGATGTTGTCGCCACGGTCACATCGGGCGCCAATGTCGGCACCTGGCTGCGCACGGGTAAACTGCCCGAGAATGCCCGCAAACAGTGGTTAGCTGGCATGGTCCAGAGCCAGGGCAGCCTGGAATTGGACGACGGCGCAGTGCGGGTATTGCGCGAGTCCGGCCGCAGCCTGCTGGCGGTTGGGGTGCGGGCAGTGCAGGGCGACTTCACCCTGGGTGAGATGGTGTCCTGCCGGGACAGCAACGGCCGCGAGATCGCCAGAGGGCTGGTCAACTACAGTGCCACAGAAACACGCCGCATCATGGGTCTTGCCTCAGGCGAGATAGAAGGTGTGCTGGGTTACCTGCGGGATGAGGAGCTCATCCACCGCGACAACCTGGTGCTGGTTTAGACGGAGTTCACTAACTCAGCCAGCGGCCAATCGGCGTCTTTACCCAGAGGAAATCCATCAGCTTTTTCATCCCCTGGGCATTTTTGGTGCTGTAGGGGTAAGCGTTCTGGAGCTTGCCGCCGAAGCGGTCGATGACGATGGGCATTTCGTGGCAGTACCCGCGCATACCCTTCTTGCCGTTGACCTGGCCCAGGCCCGAATTCTTGCGGCCGCCGAAGGGGGCCGCCGGAATACCGTAGCTCACTGCCATGTCGTTCACGCTGCAGGAGCCGGTGTGCAGCGCGGCGGCCAGGCGGTAGCCCCTGGCCTTGTCACGGGTCCAGACATTGCCGTTGAGTCCGAACTCGGAATCGTTGGCAAGGGCAATCGCCTCGGCTTCGCTGGCCACTTTCTGGATACACATGATGGGGCCGAAGGTCTCGTGCAGCATGATGTCCATGCTGTTGTCCACGTCGGTAATCACCGTGGGTTCATAGTACAGCCCCGCCAGTGACGGGTTGCGCCTGCCTCCCATGAGAATATTTGCACCTTTGGCGCGTGCGTCCTCCACATGGGATTCGATGATGGTCAGTTGCCGATCCCAGAAAACGGCGCCCACGTCCTCCTCCCAGCCGTGCTGCTGGCCCTGGCGCAGGTTCTTACCCTTTGTCATTACCAGGCGCAGGAATTCGTCGTACACCTCGGCCACCACGTAGATTCTTTCCGTGCCGCAACAGTAGTGGCCCGTGTTCATGCACGAACCCAGCCAGGCGCCGTCGGCGGCGCGGTCCAGGTCTGCATCGGCACACACCACCATGGCGTCATTACCCCCTAATTCCAGCGTGCAGGGAATAAGCTGGCTGGCGCAGGCCTCTGCTATCTTGCGCCCGGTTGCCACGCTGCCGGTAAAAGATATCTTGTCGACACCGCCACGTACAATGGCGGCGCCGGTCTCACCGTCACCCAGCAGTACCTGCAGTACGCCATCGGGCAGCCCTGCTTTGGTGAGAATGGTTTCCGCCAGTCGCGCGGAGAAGGGTGTGACTTCAGAGCCTTTCGCCACCACGGTGTTGCCCGCGAGAACCGCTTGCACGGCCTGGTTCATAACCAGCACAAAAGGGGCATTCCAGGGCGTGATCAGGCCGACCACCCCCAGCGGTTTATACACAATCTTCAGCTGCTTGAGGATGCCCAGCAGTCCGTGCACACGGCGGTTGCGTGGCTTGAGAAATTTTTCGACGTTTTTGGCGTAATAACACAGGGAGTCCGCAACAGAAAAGATCTCCATGCTCATGGCGTCTGTGCGCGCTTTTCCGGTTTCCGAGATCACGGTGTCGATAATCTCGTCCTGGCTGTCCAGCACGATTTGCAATGCTCTTTTTATTATGGCGCTGCGCTCGCGCAGGCTGGTGGCGGCCCAGGCGGGCTGCGCCGCGCGCGCCTTGCGGATGGCGGCCGCGACTTCGTCAGCATTGGCGCACACCAGTTCCCCTGTTGGTTCGAGGGTAACCGGGCTGCGCAGTTGCAGGTGCCGGTGGCTGTCCGTGGAGGCGATGGGTTGGTAAAGCGACATGAGGTACCCTCGATAACATTGAGCCAAACTATTAGCCATTAGTATGAGTGTCAATGGCAAGCATAAGGCGCCCGGGTGCCGGTATGAATTACAAGACCGTGCGACTGTGGGATAATCGCCGACCTTCGATACCCTCGACAAGAACTTAGCATGACGCTTTCGCCAATTTTACTCCTCGTTCTCTATTGCATAGCTATCGCTGGCTTCTCGCTGGCGGGGGGGCTGCTGCCCAACTGGGTGAAGATGACGCACACCCGCACCCAGGCGGCCATGAGCCTGGTGTCCGGGCTGATGCTGGGGGTGGCCTTCTTCCACCTGTTGCCCCATAGCATAGGCCTGCTGGGCGGTGCCGGCGCGACGGATACCTCGGTCAGGTGGCTGATGCTGGGGCTTATCACCATGTTCCTGTTGCTGCGCACTTTTCATTTCCATCAACACGATTTCAGCCACGAAGAAGAGGATTTGCACGATCACCCGCACGGTCAGGTCCATAGTCATGGGCACGGTACCGCCGCCCCGGTGAACAGGTTGAGCTGGGTTGGTATTGCGCTGGGCCTGGGGGTTCATACCCTCATTGACGGTGTGGCATTGGGGGCTGTTATGCAGGGTGAAATCGCACAGGGAGCCGCCGGTATCGCCGGTGTGGGTGTCTTTCTGGCGATCCTGCTGCACAAGCCATTGGATGCCATGTCCATCACCACGATTATGGCGGCCGGTGGCTGGAGTCGCAGCGCCCGGGCGACCTACAACCTGCTGTTTGCCCTGATGTGCCCGCTGGGGGCGCTGTTGTTTTTCTTTGGTGTGCACTTGCTGGGGGATGGTGGGGATTATCTGGTGGCGGCTGCCCTGGCCTTTTCCGCGGGGGCTTTTATCTGTATCGCCCTCAGCGACCTGCTGCCCGAAGTGCATTTTCACAGCCACGATCGCATCGTCCTGACCCTGGCATTTCTGCTGGGGATAGGGCTGGCCTATGGCATCGGGATGCTGGAACCCGGCAACTTACACCAGTAGGGTACTGATCCCAGGGAGGTCAATGTGGTAAAGCGTGTTATCTATCCGCCGGTCTGGTTGTTGTTGGGGCTCATCAGTGTATTTGCACTCAATGAAATGTACCCGATGATCCGCTTCACCAGTCTGTTCTTCCAGGTGCTGGGCGGTGTGGTGATCGTGCTGGGGCTATTGTTACTGGTGACGGCCAACGGGCTGTTCGTGCGCGCCGGTACGGATGTTATTCCTTTCAGAAAGGTCAGCAGTCTGGTGACCACGGGCATTTATCGCTACACGCGCAACCCCATGTACCTGGGGATGGCTGCGGTGTTGTTGGGCTGTGCCCTCACCGTGGGCGTGGTCCCCGCGCTGCTGGTGCCGGTGGCGTTTGCCCTGATTGTAGATTTCCGCTTTATTCGCCCTGAGGAGCAGATGCTGCGCGCGCTGTTCCCCGAAGAATATCCGGACTACTGCCAGCGTGTTCGCCGTTGGCTCTAGTGACTTCCGTCACCGTATCTGCACGCAAAGGGTTTCCTTAACCGTCTCCATCACCACATAACTGGTGGATGCCTGCACTCCCGGCAACCCCAATAGCGTCTCCCCCAGGAATTCCCGATAGGCTGCCATGTCGGCCACCCTGGCCTTGATCAGGTAGTCGAAATCCCCCGATACCAGATAGCATTCCTGTACCTCCGGCAAGTTGGAGGCAGCTGCCTTGAACCCGGCAAAGTTATCCTGGGAGGTACGCGACAGGCGAATCTGCACGAACACCAGCAGCGCGGCCCCGACAGCGCCGGGATTAACCAGTGCGCTGAACCCGGTGATAACACCGTCGCGTTCCAGTCGCCGCACGCGCTCCATGCAGGGGGTGGTGGTGAGGCCCACCCGTCGTGCCAGCTCCGCGTAGCTCAGGCGCCCGTCCTGTTGCAGTTCACGGAGAATATTCCTGTCAATTCTATTAAGGCTATTCATCTATCAAAAATGTTCTATACCAGATGATTTAACGTAAATATTATCAATATAAAGTTAAATTAACTATTAAATGGTAAAAATATAGAAATCTGTCTTCCTGGAAATCTCTATAATTAGCGCATTAAAAATCGACTACCCCGTCCTTCCTGGAGACTGCCCCGATGCTGCTAGGTGTACCTAAAGAAATAAAAACCCATGAATACCGTGTTGGCCTGACTACCGGCAGTGTGCTGGAACTGGTGCACAACGGTCACCAGGTACTGGTGCAAAGCGGTGCCGGAGAGGGCATTGGTCTCACCGACGATATGTACCGGGAGGCCGGGGCGGAAGTGGTCGCCACCGCCGCCGAAGTTTTCGAGCGGGCGGAGATGGTGGTAAAGGTCAAAGAGCCCCAGCCCGAGGAGTGCCGTATGTTGCGTGAGGGCCAGGTGCTCTTTACCTACCTGCACCTCGCCCCCGATCCGGGTCAGACCCATGCACTGCTGGACTCCGGCTGCATCGCCATTGCCTATGAGACGGTCACCGGCCCCAACAATACGCTGCCCTTGTTATCGCCCATGAGTGAGGTGGCGGGTCGCATGTCCATCCAGGCAGGCGCCCATTGTCTTGAGAAAGAACAGGGCGGGTCCGGCATGTTGCTGGGTGGTGTACCCGGCGTAGAGGCGGCCCGTGTCGTGGTCATTGGCGGCGGTGTGGTGGGAACCAATGCGGTGCGTATGGCCATGGGTATGGAAGCCCATGTGACGGTGCTGGACAAGTCACTGCAGCGCCTGAAAGAACTGGACTTCCAGTTTGGCTGCATGCTCAACACCGTGTACTCCACCCGCGAGGCGCTGACGCGCTATGTCGCCAGCGCCGATCTGCTGGTGGGCGCTGTGCTGGTGCCCGGGGCTGCAGCGCCCAAACTGGTGGATCGGGCGATGCTGGCAACCATGAAGCCGGGTTCTGTGCTGGTGGATGTGGCGATCGATCAGGGGGGCTGTTTCGAAACCAGTCACGCCACCACGCACGCAGACCCCACCTACGTGGAAGAGGGTGTGGTGCACTATTGTGTGGCTAATATGCCCGGTGCGGTGGCGAGAACCTCAACATTCGCGCTCAACAATGCGACCTTGCCCTTCACTCTCAGTCTGGCCAACAAGGGCTATCGCAAGGCCCTGCTGGAGGATGCGCACCTGTGCGCCGGGCTGAATATCCACAGGGGCCAGCTGACCTACAAGGCTGTCGCAGACGACCTCGGATTGCCCTACGTTTCCGCTGCGGAAGTGCTCAAGGCCTGAGGTAACACTCAGGGCGACACGGCTCCCGCCATCTCTCTGGCGCTTTCCAGGCCGCCGGCGTTGGTGACATTGCTGTACCCCAGCGCCTGCAGACTCCGTTTTGCTTTTTCCGCACGGCCGCCTACTGCGCAATAGAGGTAGATGGGCGTGTCTTTTGCCGAGCCCAGTTTGGCCACACCGACGCCGATGCTGTCGAAGGGAATCAGCTCGGCCTGGGGCAAATGCCCCGTCGCGTACTCCCCCGGGGTTCTGACGTCTATCCACACAGCATCCGGGGGCGGCTTTGCCGATACCGCCGCCGCAAGCAACAGCCATAATAGTAGCGTGCCTTTTATCACCGTATATCGCACAGCCATTACCTCTAGTGTGTCGCGCCCAGGGCAAGCGCCCGCGCTTTGGTGTCGCTGGATTCGTCCGGCCGGTCATCGAGCCATCCGGCCAGCTGTTGTTCCAGAATGGCGCATAGTGCAGCAATGTGGCCGGGCTCACTGTTCAGGCAGGGAATGTAATCAAATTGTGTGCCACCCGCCTCCATGAAGTAATCGCGGTTTTCCTCGCCGATTTCTTCTATGGTCTCAAGGCAGTCTGCGGCAAAGCCCGGGCACACCACCTGCACAGACTTTATGCCCTGTGCCGGCATCGCCTTCAGTGTCGCGTCGGTGTAGGGCTTTAACCACTCGGCCTTACCGAAGCGCGACTGGAACGTCGTAATGTACTCCGATTCCTGTAGCCCCAGATGGTCAGCCACCAGCCGTGTGGTCTTGTAGCACTGACAGTGGTAGGGGTCACCCTGATCCAGATAGCGCCGCGGTTCCCCATGATAAGAGAACAGCAGTTTGTCGGCGCTGCCGTGCTGTGCTCGATAGAGCCTGATGCTCTCGGCCAGCGCCTGGATATAGGCCGGGTGGTCGTGGTACTGATTGACAAAACGCAACTCGGGCAGCCACCGCCGCTGGGTAAAATCCGCCGCCAGTGCGTCGAAAGTCGAACCGGTGGTCGCACCGCTATACTGCGGATAGAGCGGTAATATCAGTAGTTTGCGTACACCTTGATCAACCAGACGCTGTACTGCACCGGCAATATCCGGGGTGCCGTAGCGCATGGCAAAGTCAACAACCAGTTTGTCTCCATGGCGTTCCTGCAACAGTGACCGCACCGAGTCTGCCTGGTCGCGCGTGTGGAACATCAGCGGAGAGCCGCGCTCCGTCCAGATTTTACGGTAGGCCGCGGCGGATCGGCTGGGGCGCAGCCACAGGATAATTCCATTGAGAATGAGCCACCACGCGGGGCGGGGAATCTCCACCACCCGCGGGTCCCACAGAAACTGCTTCAGGTATTTTCTCAAGGGTTTTTTTTCAGGCGCGTCGGGTGTGCCCAGATTGGTGAGTAGCACTCCCACCTTGGGCGACTGGCCGTGATCAAAATTAGGGCTGCCGATGTATTTCATGGGGCCAATATACGGATGCCTGCGCGCGATGCCAAGCGGGCAAAAAAAACCCCCGCGTAATGCGGGGGTAGTGGCGGGGCGATCGGAAAACTAACCGCCCACGTTGTGCATCAGGCTGACATCTTGTGGCTTGCCCACGCCGTGGCAGGTCACGCACTGTTCCACCACTTCGCCGTCGTTAATTGCCTGCTGGCTGGTGTCGAAATTGCCGCCGAAGAACACCATGTGCGATGCGGATTCACCGCCATCGTGACAGCTGGCACATACCGCAGTCACCGGAGAGGTTACCGTATCGTCGACGGGGCTTTCGTGATTCTCCCCCGTACTGGTGGTGGTAGCGAGTACACCGGCGGGCAACGGCAGAGTGAAGCCGCTATCCGTATGGCAGCCCAGGCAATTGGACAGTCTGCCGGGGTATTGAACTTCCTCCTCGTCGTATACATGAACGCTGAAGCCGCCGAAGCCGACGATCTGTAGCGGGTTTTCACGCATGCCTGCGGCGTGAATACCGTGGACCATGGTCTTGAAGTCGATGGACTCCTCGCTCTTGCCATCGGTGGGAGGAGGTATGCGCCCTGCTGCGGCCAGTTCCTCACGTACCTCGCGGTCCGTATTGCGGGGGTTGTGGCAGGCCACGCAGACCTGCACGTTGTCGGTGCGGTTGTTGCCGTGCAAGCTCAGTGTCTGGTGACAGCCCAGACAGTTGTCCAGCTCGACGGAGCTGCGGCGCGGCACAGCCTGGCCATCGGCTTCATTGATGCTGAAAAACGCATTCACGTTAGTGAACGATATGCGCTGCTCGTCGGGCTCCTCCGCGCTGCCGATATTGACCGCGGGATGGCCCTCCAGGCCGGCGACACCACTGCCATTGGCGGCTATAAAGGGCCGTTCGCTGCCATCGGGAATCGCAACGGGTGAGGTGATCAGGTAACTGCCATCCCCCACCGGGGTGCCGGTGAGTGCGTCGAGACTGACGGCGCTGGCCTCCTGTTGCTCATTGCCGCTGTTAGTATAGTCGGTGGTATCCCAGGCCAGATCGATGGCCAGACGGCTGGCTCCACCACCGGCAGTCCACACCGGGTCGCTCATCAGGTCATAGGCGGCATTGCCGTTGGTCGGGTCGAACACCTTGTACTGCACCTGCGGGAATTCGCCGGGCATGGTCTGCGTCACATCTATAATCTCGGCCGCAAATCGCTGGCGGGCCTCGTTCGTCAGTATCTTGTGGCTGCTCTGGATGCTGCCTGCGATACCGCCCTGTGAGTGACAGCTGGCACAGTTGGTGTCATCCGTCTGGCCGCCCGCGTGCCTGGAGAAATCCACCGCATCGTGGCAGCTGCCGCAGGCAGCCTGGGTGGCATAGACCGACCAGTTGTCGCCCTGAGAGGTGAGGGTCACTTCATAGTCCGAGCCATCCGGGTAGGTCAGGCCTGTGCCTGTGGCGCTGCCCGCATGGCAGTTCACGCAGTTGCGAATGTCCTGGGGGAAGTGCACGTCAGAGTAATCGTGTTCGCCGTTGCGGAAACCATAAATGACATAGGGCTCACCCGCCTGCACGCTGGGCAGGTTGGCGCCACGGTGGATCTTGTGGATCATCACCTTCAAGTCCAGGGTGTTGGTACTGTCGGGGTCAACCGTGCCGGGGTTGTGGCAGGCCACGCAGTACTTGACCTCCTGGCGGCCACCGCCGTGGATCGCGAGCGGATCGTGACAGCGGTTGCAGTTGGCGGTCGCGGCGATATCCATGTTGAAAATGCCGTTGGTAGCACCGGTCTGGGGCACCCAGTCGTAATCGGGGTTGGCTTTACCGGGGGCACCATCAAACTGGATGGCCACCCGGTGGGTCAGGTTGGCGTTGTAGGACAGATCGAGTCCCTGCACCGCTGCCTGGTCCAGAATGTCCTGGGGCAGGTCGGTAAGGCTGATGGCATACTGGTAGGTATAGGTGCCGTCACCGTTGTTGCTGAATACCCCTTCGCGTTCGTAAGTGGCCTGCAGTTCCGGCTCGGTGCCTGTGCCCACCTGTGGCTCGGCTATCACGTTTATGTAGGACTGCCAGCTGCCGGTCATATTGCCCAGCGGGCTGGTCTCCAATTTTGACACGACAAAACGCACATCGTCGACGACCAGGTCCGTGATCGCCACGTTGTTTACGTCGCTCAGCTGAAATTCGATCACCGGCTGGTTGTTGCCGTTCAGCGCTGCACTGGTGATAAAGGCGTTCAGTACCGCCTGCTCGGCATAGGGGTTGGCCGAGGGTGTCGGCGGAATGGGTTCCGGCGGTATTGGCTGGTCGGGAGGCGGCGGCCCCGGTTCCACACCCGGAGCGCTGTTGCCACCGCCGCCGCCACCACAGGCGACGAGCAGGCCGAGCATGCCGGCCATAATCCAGTTGCGTGTGTTTATAAGCATGGTTCTAGTCTCCCGGGTGTTATTCCCAGTGATAAATCACTGATGCGCCCACATAGTTGATTCGTTCGTCCGGATTGCCCTGCCCGAAGGTCAGCACTTTTCCGATGGTATCCGGCTGTACCCCGTTCCAGGCCCAGTCGTTACTCGTATAGCGGTAGTATTGGTAGTCGAGTTGCAAGAACAGGTTGTCCTGCATCTTCCATATACCACTGGCCTGAATATGGTGCAGGCGGGTATCGACCGACGGCAGGTCACTGGCCGCCAGGCCGCTGACAGGGTTGGTACTGAGATCCTGTTCTGCCTGGGTATCCACGTAACTGTAGTCAAGCGTCACTTCCAGGTTGGCAGACAGTTGCCACTGCATGTTTGCGCCGACCGTGATGCTGGTGTCCTCGCCATCGCTGCCCCAGTTGCGGGTGGGGTCGCTGGCTTGCGGCAGGGGCGGGTAGACGGCGAAGGCATTTTTTTCCGGGCCGCCGCGGAATGCGCGGCTGCTTTGTTCTGTTTTGTAATAGTCGTAACCCGCATACAGGCTGGCGGAGAAAGTATCACTGGCCACGTAGCTGGCGCTGAAAAAGCTGCGATACCACTGGGCGCTGGTCAGCCCCAGTTCGCTTTCGTCGTAATCGTCATCCCGCCATTGCAGGTTAAGGTTCAGATTCCACTGGTCCGTGGGCAGCAGGGTCAGGTCGGCACTGGTTTTCCACTGCTCCCGGTTGGCCAGGTAAAACTGCATAAGCTCCGGGTGTTCGGTGTAGCGCTCGTTATCCGGGGTGGCATTAATGAGCCCGGTATCAAGCAGGGCGTAATAGGATTGTGCCCACTCATAAGTGTCGGCCGCGCGGTCAGCGTATGCAACTTCCAGCCTTGCGGTAAAGATCGGCCAGGGCTGAATGCGGTAGGACAGGGTGTACTGATCTTCCTCGGTTTTTTCGACTGCCGCATTTTCCCGGGTCTGTTCCTCGTAGGCGTACTCGAAACTCAGCTTGCTGCGCCAGGGCAGGCGGTATCCCACTTCGAAGCCTGCGGTCTCACTGCGGTAGTCGTGATTGGTGTTGTATACGGTGAAATCGCTGCCGGGCTGGTTGGAGCCGTCGCCGCGAATATACTGGTAGCCGTTGCGATCCGCGTCGTAGTCGCGGTTGCGGTATTTGTAGAACAGCTCCGCGTTCAGCTTGCGCATGGGGTTCAGCAGCAGGCGGGTGTTGAAGGTGCTGTTTTCCACCTCGCCGTCGTAGTTATTCTGTGGCACCGGAACGTCTACCGCCAGCGCCGGGTTGACACTGTAATTCAGGTAATTCTGGTTCTGTGAGGCCACGGCGTAGCTACCATCCACTTGCAGGCGGGTTCTGGCAGAAAAGAGATACTGGCCGGTCAGTCGCCCGCCCACCTGGTCGTTGTCGGGCGCCAGCCCCAGGCCACCGCTACCGTCCGGGTAGCGAACACTGGGGCCGTAGGAGCTGTAGGGGTTCTGCCAGGTGAGTTCGTCATCCTGGTTGTCAAAGTCAGAGTAGCTTATCTGGCCCGCGAGGTTGAGCTGGCGGTCACTGTAGCTCAGGCCGACATTGGCCTCGGTGGTGCGATAATCGATGGGCTGGTTCAGCAATACGGCATCGGCGGAGCTGCCGTCGATATAAATGCCACCGCCGACATCGCTGTTGCCATTTTTCTCTTCGTAGGACAGGCCGGTGGTGAAACTCCAGTGCTCGTTCAGCTGCGACTCGACGTCTACATAAACCCGCTCGCGCTGTAATTCCTGGTCGAAGCCGTGCAGCGATTGGTTGAGCTCGGTCCAGTCAGACGTCGTGAGACCGCTGACCCAATCGTCGGGGAGTTTCAGCTGTGAGCCGCCACTGAACGGTGTGCGCCCGTTGTCATTGCTGGCCTGTATCTGTGAATCATAGCCTGCGGTCAGGGAAAATTTCCCGGCCCGGCCCCAGGTCAGTTCGCCCTCCCGCGTGTCCAGCCCGATATTGGATACGTAGCCTTGCAGGTAGTTGTCACCGCGATTGAAGTCCTGCCACTGCAGGTTGCCGATGGCGTTGGCGCCCTCCTTGTTGAGGCCGTTGTATTCACCGAACATGAAGTTGTCTTCGCTGGTATAGCCCACACCGAGCTGCGCAATCGCATTGGTATCGGCCTGCCAGGCGGTTTTCAGCGGCGGACGATTCTGCAAGCCCAGTGGCGTATAGGTTTCAGTGTCCTGGGCCACGGCGCCGCAGGCCGCCATAACCAGGCTGCTGGCCATGCCCACGTTGAAATGAAAGCGGTTCATGCTCTTCATCGTGTCAAGCGCGCTCCCGACGGATGGTTGGAACCGTGAATTTGGCTGTGGCAGTTGAGGCAGTTCTTGCCCAACATGTTCTGGTTTGCACTACCCGAGCTTAAGCCCTCGCTGCCGTAGGGCTGGCTAGGGTGGAAAGCCGTGGCATGGCACTGCTGGCACAGCGCTGGTCCGCGCGCGGTCAGCAGGGGTTCATTAACTGAGCCGTGGGGCTTGTGGCACAGCGCACAGTCCTCTGCAGCGGGGGGATGTTCCCACAGGAAGGGGCCGCGTTTGTCCGCATGGCAACTGAAGCAATTGTCGTTGACCGAAACCTCTCGCAGCGAGGCGTGACCAATACCGCCGTGGGGATTGTGGCAGTCGGTGCAGGCCGTCTTGCCTTCGGCGATCGGGTGACGCGATGGCAGGTGCAATTCAGAGCGCACGCGGGCGTGGCAGTCGGTGCAGATCTTGTTCGATTCCTGCTTTTCCAGCACCAGGTCTTGTTGCTCGTGTGCGGTATGGCAGCTGTCACAGCTGAGGTTTTCCTGCTCGTGCTCGCTGCCTACCCACAGCATCTGGTCGTTATTGTCGTGGCAGGTCTGGCAGCTCGCGTTGCGCACGGCTGGGTCTGAAGGGCGGTCCGGCCCGAAGCTGACATCCGGTGCGTTCCTTGCGGCTTTTTGTTTGTGCTCGATGCTGGCGCCGTGGCAGGCGATACAACTGTCGTTACCGCCGCCTGCCAGCGAGCCGTGTACGGTGTTGGCGATGGCGTGAATGGGTGCATCGTCCTCATGGCAGGTGAGGCACTGGCGTTCGGTTCGCGCTGCATGGGCGAGCGCGGCTCCGCCCGCAAGTATCAACAGGCAGCACAGAAGACCGAATTTTCGCTGGATTCCAGCCATTTTTATTGTTGCTCCGTACCTTGAGACCCGACGGAAGCATAAAGCTCCATTGGGTCAGTATTAGTCAGGGGATCACCAATGCCAACGCCTTGCGGGCCCGGCCTTGGTTCTCGTTGATCTGTATCAAGTTTAGAATAGCAGGGTATCGAGGATTACGCCCAGCAGAAACAGAGAGGTGAAATGCCGCGTGTGCCGAAAGGCCTGAGCGGAGAACCACAGGGGCCACACGTCGGCAGGATAATCCGCAGGTGCTGCACCAGGTTTGGGCTTGGAGAATACCCTGAAAAGAGCCGGTAGCCTGGGCAGGTTGATCAGCACCAGCAGCAGCGGCCAGCCGAAGCTGCCGGTGACAACCAGCCCGATGCTCAACAGGTATTGGCCGGCGATCATGGCCATTACGCAGTACCGCGACCACTGTTCGCCGAGAATAACCGGCAGTGTATTCACGCCCTTGGCCCGATCCAGCTCCAGTTTGTCGGTGTGTTTGCCAAACAGTACCGTGGTGGGCCCGAGGGCAAATACCAGGCTGAGCCAGGTCACATCCCAGCTCCACTGGCCCGCCAGCACATAGAAGCTGCCGCCTACCATCAGCGGGCCCCACACCAGCAATACCGCGGGTTCCCCCAGGCCGTAATATTTTAGCGGCCAGGTATAGAACAGTACGAAGAAGGCACCGGCCAGCATCAGGTCCAGGGTGAGGCCGCTGCGCTGAAATACCAGCCAGCTGCCCAGCAGCAGAGCGATGCCGGCGGTGACACCCACGTAGCCCCAGAACTGGCGCTCGCTCATCAACTTGTCTTCCAGCACATGTACACCGTACTGGTTGCGGTAATAGTTGTCTTTGTCGATGCCGCGGCGGGAATCGGTGTAGTCATTGAGCAGGTTATTGGTGGCGTGGGCGAATACCAGCCCCAGCACCGTCGCCAGCCACAGGTCCAACTGAAAAGCGCCGGCGCGCCACGCCATCAACGCCCCCAGGGCGGAGGCGGTGAAGGTCATAAACAGAACCGACGCCCGGCAGGCGATCAGCCATTTGGCCACCGGGTCCAGCGCCTGCCATTCGTGCTCGGAGAGCTTGGGCATCTGGGCCAGGGCGCGGCCCCACATTTTTACATCAATCATAGTGTCAGTGTTACCTGTATGGCCTGTCAGCCAGGTTTGCCATCGGCTCGAGGGCGGGTGAGCATCGGCAGATAGTGATAAAGGAAAAGACTGAAGGCGACAACCCACAACAGCGCAGAAACGCGCCAGGACAGCAGCGTCAGGCTGGCGGCGACGATGGGAACTGCCGCGCGGATCACCGCGGCGAGAAATATCAGGGCGAAGGCTATCGCCATAAAACGCGGTACGTCGAGTGGGCGACCGGTGTGGCCCAGGGACACCCGGGACATCATCGCGAGTATCATGCCGCCGATGGCGCCAATTGCCAGCAGATGGATAATATTTTTACCCGCGACCGGGTCTATCCCCGCGAGTGCCAGACCCAGCAGCGCGAGGGGTATACAGGCGTAACTGATGTGCATGGACCACAACAGCGGCACAGCGCCTGTTTTCCAGCCCTGCCAGTGCCACAGCCGGTACAGGTGCAGGCAACCGGTTGCCAGGCACAGGGCTGTCAGCCAGCCGGCGGGTGCCTCTCGCGGCACCAGGGCCGTGACCAGCCCGATAGCGATAACGCTGCCAATTGCCAGGTATTCCAGCCAGGCCGGCAGCGGCGCAATCTTGAGACCCAGGCGATTGCCGGTGAACACCGGTATAACCCTGCCGCCGATGATCACGATAAATACGCTTATCATCCACACCGCGCCGTAGTGTAAACGGGTGGCCAGCAGCGGTTGCTCAATGTACAGGTAGCTGGCCGAGTTAAGCAGCATCAGAATCAGCAGTACAGGCAGGAACAACATGTTGCGCCATTGCCGCCGGGCCCAGACGCGCTGGCCCAGCTCGAATGCAATGAACAGGATAAACAGCGTCTCGGCGAACCATGCCAGCGTGCTCCATTGCGGCGCCAGCCAGAGCAGCAGGCGCGCCAGCAGCCACAGGCCGAACAGCAGTTGCAGGCGCCAGCCGCGAGTGCCCGGCAGGCTTGTCCAGGTGGCGACGGCGGTCAGCAGAAAGCCCGCGATGACCGGCATGGCAAAGCCAAAAATCATTTCATGGGCGTGCCACCAGTTGGGAGAAATACTCGCCTGCCAGCTTTGCGGCCAGAGCATCCAGCATAACCAGCGGCCCATGGCGAACACTGCAAAGGTAGCGGCTGCCAGGAATCCGGCGCGAAAGGCCAGCTGCCAGAGTGGGTGGATAGTGGGTAGGCCGGAGGCCTTGTTGCTGTTCACGAGCTGGTCACCGCTGCAGGGATCTTACGAGAATCCATTGATTTATCACGCGGCCAGCCTAGCCCAATTTCCGGGGTCAGTGAAGTCCACCCGATTTGTAAAGCCATTCTGGTCCCCCTGTACAGGCCCATCGTATATACTTGGCGCCCCGACATTTGATGTACACCTTGCATGAGCAAAAAGCCAGCTAATCTCAAGCGCCGAGCCATTTCCCGCGGTTTCTCCGTCTCCCTGGCCGGTCTCCGGGCAGGGGGGGCGCTGGCCGTGGACAGCGCAATGCAGAAACTCAAAGGCCATAAAGCCGGTGATAATGACTCGGAGTTCGCGCGCCGGGAAGCACGACGTTTTGTGCGTGAGCTGGGGAAGATGAAAGGTACCTATGTGAAGATCGGCCAGTTGATGGCGCTCTTCGGGGAACACTTCCTGCCGCCGGTGCTGGCAGAAGCCATGCACGATCTGGGCGACAACACGGAACCGATGGCCTGGGAAGCGGTGGAGCCGGTATTGCGCGAAAGCCTCGGCGACCGTTACGCTGAACTGGATATCGAACAGCAGGCCCTGGCGGCGGCATCGCTTGCCCAGGTACACGTGGCGACTGTGCGTGCCAGCGGTGAGCAAATCTGTCTCAAAGTGCAATACCCGGGGCTGGCTGACGTTATTGATTCCGATTTCGACGCGGTTGTACGCATGCTGGTGCTCGCGCGCTGGTTACCCGCAGGTCGCGACCTGGATGATTGGCTGGAGTCCATGCGCACTCACCTGCACAATGAAATTGACTATCCGCGTGAGGCGAGGCTCACCGAGCGCATGGCGGAACTGGTCAGCGATCTGGACAGTGGCCCTGTCAGCTACCGTGTGCCGCGACTGTATTCGCGTTACTGCACTGATACGGTGCTGGCGCTGGAATACATGCACGGTTTATCCGTAACAGCCCCGCCGGTAGCGGCCTTGTCGCTGGAGCGTCGCAATGCCCTGGCGATAGGCATGCTTGAATTGTTTTTCTACGAGTTGTACGAATGGGGCTGCCTGCAGAGCGACCCCAATTTCGGCAACTACCTGCTGACACTGGATGACCGGCGCAAGACGCATGCCCGGGACGAACTGGTATTACTGGATTTTGGTTCGATTCTCGACTGCAGTGACGATTTCCTCTATCACCTACGCAATGTTATCGACGCGGGCCTGCGCCAGGATGTCAGCCTGCTGGGCGACAGCCTGGTCGGCCTGGGTTGTCTCAGGGAAGGTGCGGGCGAGGAGGCGCGGCAGCTGTTTGCTGACTTCTGTATGCAACTGCTGGAACCCTTGCGCCCACCGGAACAACTTCCGGCTGACTACCTCAATGCCAACGGCGAGTACCGCTGGGCCGGGTCGCGCCTGATGCACCGGGCCGGTAAGCGCGGCGCCCAGTCGGCCGCCAGCCGTCACTTCACGCCACCCACCCGGGAGTTCGCCCTGATCGCCCGCAAGCTTACCGGTGTGTTCACCTTTATCACCGTGCTGGAGGCTGAATTCAATGGCTATGAGATGGTTGCTGCCCATATAGCGCGCTGGCGCGATAGAGAGACCCATGGCCGGAAATAAAAAAGACAAGGACGACAGGCAGAAGGCTATACCGACCTCGCGGGTGGGCCGACTTGCGCGTGTGGCACGCATGGCCGGCGGTGTGGCCGGGGGCATGCTGGCAGAGGGCACGCGCCAGTTGCGGGCGGGCAAGCGTCTGCGGGCGCGGGACATGCTGCTGACACCGGCCAACGCGCGGCGCGTGGCAGACCAGCTCGCTACCATGCGGGGTGCCGCCATGAAGGTCGGGCAGATCCTCTCCATGGATACCGGTGATTTTCTGCCCCGGGAGTTGGCTGACATTCTTGCCCGGCTGCGTTCCGACGCGAGATATATGCCCACCCAGCAACTGCGCAAGGTGATGCTGGATGCCTACGGGCCAGACTGGGAGGAATTATTCTATGGCTTCGAAATGAAGCCCCTGGCCGCGGCCTCTATTGGCCAGGTGCACAGAACAGTGGCGCCGGACGGTCGTGAGATTGTGCTCAAGGTGCAGTATCCCGGGGTGGCCTCCAGTATCGACAGCGACGTGGACAATATCGCTACCCTGTTGCGGATATCCGGCTTGTTGCCGGCGGGGCTGGATATCCAGCCCCTGCTCACCGACGCCAAGCGCCAGCTCAAGGACGAGGCGGATTATCATAAGGAAGCCAAATTCCTGCAGGCCTTCGGCGACCTGCTGCGGGATGACGAACGTTTTCTGGTGCCGGAAGTGTTACCGGAGCTGACGCACCAGACCGTGTTGGCGATGACCTATGTCAGTGGCGACCCCATAGAAACCATCGTGGATTTACCGCAAAAAGAGCGGGACAGGGTAATGACGGCGTTGGTCGAACTGATGTTCATGGAGCTGTTCGAGCTGCGCATGGTGCAGACCGACCCCAACTTCGCCAACTATCAGTACCGCGCCGGCAGCGGCGAAATCGTGTTGCTGGATTTTGGCGCCACCCGCCGCTTCAAGGCCGGCTTTGTGAATAATTATCGCAAGCTGCTGGCCGCCGCCATGACCGAGGACGAGGGCAAACTGGTGGCCGCTGCAGAGCGTATCGGTTATGCCATGGGCGACGAGGACAGCGAGTACCGCGCCCTGGTGCTGGAGTTGTTCCTGCTGGCGCTGGAGCCATTGCGACACGAGGGGGTGTACGACTTTGCCCGCTCGGATATGTCAAAGCGCATGTCGGCGCTGGCACAGGAAGTGGCCGACTACCGCGACTTCTGGCGGGCGCCGCCCACCGATGCCATGTATTTTCACCGCAAACTCGGGGGCATGTTTTTGCTGGCGAGCCGGGTGAAGTCGCGGGTGGATGTGCACACGCTGATCAAGCGCTGGTTGCCCTGACTGCGGGGTGGGCTCTATTACCGATGGCTAAGGTGTTGTCCCGCCACCCAGGTGTTGTGTACAGCGAAATTGCCATCGAAGTGCACCAGGTCTGCGCGATACCCCTTGCCAATGCGTCCCAGGCGATCATCCATGCCCAGAATAGCGGCGGGATACAGGGACGCCATGCGCAGGCATTCCTCCAGGGCTATGCCCACCGCCTGCGCCATGTAACGCACCGCGTCGATCATGCCGATCGCACTGCCCGCCAGCACCCCCGCCTCGTTAATTAGCCTGCCATCGCATTCGCGGATAGTTTCGCCGTACAGTAAGAACTGCCCCCGGCTGCCACCCACTGTCGCCATGGCGTCGCTGACCAGTACCAGTTTGCCCGCCGGCTTGCTGCGTTGAGCCAGGCGAATACTGGCGGGGTGTACATGGTGCCCGTCGGCGATAATGCCCGCCCACAGTGAATCGTTTTCCAGCGCCGCGCCTGTCACGCCGGGCTCCCGCGATGTCAGCGGGCTCATGGCGTTAAACAAATGGGTGACACCTGCAAGCCCGGCAGTCAGCGCCGTTTGCATTTGTGCGTACGTGGCGCTGCTGTGGCCGGCGCACACCTGAATGCCGCTGTCGCTGAGGCGGCGGATGTGTGCCACCGCAGTAACCTCCGGTGCCAGTGTCACAATGACCGGGATATCCTGTAGTGAACACAGCCAGTCGATGTCCTCAGCGGTTGCCGGCCTGATCATTTGTGCGCTGTGGGCACCGCGCTTTGACACGGCAAAATAGGGGCCTTCCAGGTGAACGCCGAGAACGCCCGTATTGCCGTCGGCGATTGCCGCGCGCACCGCGGCCACAGCCTGTAGCTGTATCTCGGGGGTGTCGCTGATCACGGTTGGCATGAAGGCTGTGGTGCCGGTGGCACGATGCGCATGCAGCATGGTGGCCAGGGTTTCTTCGCAGGGCGAGTTGTTGAACAGCACATCGCCGCCGCCATTAACCTGCAGGTCAATCAGGCCGGGCGCGAGTATGCCTGCGGTCAGCGCCAGCTGTTCCACGGTGTTGGGACATTGGGATGTAGGCAAGAGCTGCGCCACTAATCCATCCCGGATAATGACGCAGTGATCGGGCAAAAATTGCGCCCCGTCAAAAACTGACGGGGCGCTTATGGCAAACGCAGTGCCGCGCTCGAGCATGGGCTGTTCCTCCGGCTGCCCAGTTTACTCGACTTAGCCCGCCGCTGCCGCACCGGGTTCTGCCGGCACCTGTTCACGCTGGATGCGCAGCAACAGGGGCACCACTACCAGCGCCATCAGCGGGGTGAACACCAGCAGCAGTATCAGCAGTGTGGTCTGCATACCGAGGCTGTCCAGGGCATAGCCCAGCACGGGCCCGGTGACGATAAAGATCGCCCGCACCCCCAGGCTTACCAGCGAGTTCACCGTGGCCCGGAAATCACCCGGTACCCGGCTGTTCAGCGCCTCGTAAAACAGGCTCATGCTGATGCCGCGGGACAGCTGGATAAGAAGCCCGAAAGCCACACCCATCCAGCCGCCACCCAGTGCCATGCCCAGCAGGCCCAGCAGCGGCATGATCGCAATCAGTATCAACAGGCCACGGGTGCCCAGGCGTTTTTCCAGCCCCGCGGTGAACCGTGCAGAAACACTCACGGCCAGCGCAAAGCCCGCCCAGATGTACCCGAACGCCTCCAGCGGCACACCCTGCAGCTCCCAGTACTTCTGGTAGATCCAGAATACGTAGATAGCCAGCAGGCCAAATACCGAGATAGCAAAGGCCGTCCAGAAAACAACGGGCTTGCTGAACAGCAGCAACTCGACAATCTGCCGCATATTATCGCGGTGGTTGGCCTCGTTCTGCACCCTGGGTACTTCTACCAGCAACACGGCCAGTACCAGCGGTACCACACCGGCGACAACCTGCATCAGGATGACGCCATCCATGGACCACAACAGCAGCAGGCTGGCGGCAACACCGGCAAGCCCGGATGCCGCCGCTTCTACTGAAATCAAGCGGCTGACGGATTTACCCGCCCCGGCGCCACCGGGCTGTGCCCTGGACTGCAGGTACACCTCGGTGTCATACAGCAGCGCCAGATCGGTGCCGGAGATAAGGCTGAAACCCACCCCCAGGATGACCTCGTACACCACGAAATCGAGGAAGCTGTCCGCCCACAGCAGCGACATAAAACCCACCGCGTTGAGGCCCGCGCCTATCAGGATAGCCAGCCGACGCCCGTACAGATCCGCGAAGTAACCCGAGGGCACTTCGAACAGCGCAATGGTCAGCGCAAACAGCGCTTGTGTCTGCAGTACCTGGCTCATGGACAGCCCGTGGCCCTGCAACAGCGGCACGAATACGGGCAGTACTACCAGGAAGCTCGAAAAGAAGCCCATCAGGTAGATGGTACGAATGTTATTTTGCAATGACCTGTCCACGGTTCTCGTCCCTACTTGGCCGGGAACCCTGAATGCGGAGAACTGTTCTGATAAAAACGAAAAAGGCCTCCGGAATCTGGGTTCTCGGAGGCCTTTTTTTAAAGTGTTTCTACTCTATAGCATCCTCAAACCACGCCACCCTTGTCCAGGCTGCAAAGGCGTACAATCGCCACCGGCTTCGAGCCGTGGCGGGTATACATCCAAGCCTGTTGGAGTGTGCGTGTGAGTTGCATTGTCATGGTGTTCACTTGCGAGTTAAAAACAAAGAGGGTGCCCTCAGGCACTGTGCAATGGTGCCGCTTTGCACACTTCAGGTCAATCCAGGAATCCAGTTTGTGAAAAGTTCACAGCCTGTTCCGGCGCTGCTTTTACCGATCTATTTCCGAAAAGCCGGCGGCACGAAACCGGGCTGCAGCACTTTCAGTGGATGGGAGGCGGTGACCTGTCCCATGAACGGCGGATGAATTGAGTAGCCCAGCAAGGATTGCACACGGGGTGACATTGCCGCCACTTCTGCCGGAGGAATTGCCAGGAAGAAGTTCTCCTGCGGCCTGGCCCAGGGCTGGCAGTACTGGTTGGAAAATGCCCGGCGCGTTCCTTTACTGTTATTGGCCCCACCGCGGTGTAGCAGGGTGCCGGCGAATACCAGTGCGCTGCCCGCGGGCATGGTCACGGGCACAGCCAGGCCCTGCAAGTGCTTTGCGAATTCCGGATCGGTTTCCGTATCGCCACCGTGGTAATCCCCGGCGATTTGACTGTCGCTCCAGCGATGGCTGCCGGGAATAATCTCGGTGCCACCGTTCTCCCCGGTGAAATCCTCCACCGCCACTATGGTGGACAGGCTGATCATGGGGCGCGGCCGGGGAATGGGGTAGAAGGAATCGTCAGTGTGCCAGGGCTGGGGTGTTTCCCCCGGGCTGATGACGATAGCCTGGCTGGCTGTTAACAGGTAGTTGGGCATGAACAGCGCATCGCACAGTGCCATTATGCGGGCATCCTCCGCTATGTCCTGGAAGATCCTGTGGCGCGCCACCAGCGTATAGATACGCTCGGTGCGGTTGCCTTCAAAATTATTGCGCCCCCGATGGCTGCCCAGCATGTCATCGTACAGCGCGCTCACTTGTTGCAGCTGGCCGCGGGAAAGGAAGTCGGGTATCAGGGTGTAACCGCGCTCCTGCAGTTCCTGCAATTGCATTTCTGTTTGATCTGAATCGTTTTCAGGCATGTTGTGTTCCCCCACTGGTAGGCCCATTCTGCCAGATTGTCGGTGTGTTTTGAGCTGAAATTACGCGCTATAGCGGTTATGCTGGCCGCAATCCCGACGTCGATGAGGACAGCCAACGTGATGACAAGCAGAGTGATACTACCGGTGCTACTGACAATTATGGCCAGCAGTTATACCCGGGCGGACGAACTCGCGGATGCCGCCCAGGCCATGTGTGATTCGGTCAAGAGCTGTGCCCTGGAACAGGTGGCCCAACAGGACCTGACAGACGAGATGCGGGAGATGATGGGCCCGATGCTGGATAATATGTGTGCCAATATGCGCAGCCAGGTACAGTCGGTGCCCACTGATCACAAGTTGTACCAGCCCGCCGTGAGGTGCCTGCGCAGCATGGTGGCGCTGGACTGCGAACAAATGCAGGACCCGGGCAGTGCCAAAAGCCCGGAGTGCGCAGAGTATGAGCGGCTGGCCGCGGAGGCCAGCGCAGCCAGGCCCGGCCCGCAATAGCCGGGCTGTTTAGCCTCAGCCCAGCTCAGAGGTGCAGTTAGGGCACCGGGTGGCCTTTATCGGGATGCTGCTGAAGCACTTGGGGCATTCTTTGGTTGTGACTTCTTCCGGCTCGGCTTCCTCTTCGGTTTGCAATTTGTTGAGGCTCTTGATCAGCAGAAACACCGCAAAGGCGACAATAATAAAGCTGATAACCGAATTCATGAACAGGCCGTAGCTGATCACCACGGCACCGGCTTCCTGTGCACCGGCCAGGGTGGCGTAGGGCCCTGCGGTAGCACCTTCCTGAAGCGTAACAAACAGGTCGGAAAAATCGACACCACCCAGCATTAAGCCTATCGGCGGCATGATAACGTCGGACACCAGGCTTTTGACGATAGTACCGAATGCACCACCGATGATAATACCTACGGCCATGTCCACTACATTGCCACGCATGGCAAATTTCTTGAATTCCTGAAGCATAATCCTGCCCTTTATTTTATTGGTATCCCTAAGATAGCCCACGCCTGCGGTTGTAGCCAGCACGGAATGATGCCCGGTGGGCCAATCGTGGTACAGTACTGCCCAGCGGGCATGCTCTGACGGGATCCAACGGCATGTCGCGACTATTAAAATACTGAAATACATTTTGGGAGATAGCAATGGATTACAAAAAATTGACGGTTACATTGGGGGCTCTCTGCTTCGCTGCTGTACTGGGTGGTTGCAGTGAGGAGTCTATGGAAAGCACAAAGGAGTCAATGCAAAAGGCTACTGATGCAGTAAAAGAAACCGCTTCAGACGTTGCCGACAAGGCCGGTGATGCAATGGAAGCGACCGCGGATGCGACTGGCGACGCTGTCGATTCCATGGGCGATATGGCAGACGATGCTGGTGACAGCATGCGTGCGATGGCTGATGACGCGTCCGACAAGGCCAGCAGCGCCATGGACTCTGTCAAAGACACTGCCTCTGATGCAGCCGACAGTGCCGGCGACATGATGGATTCTGCCAAGGATAAAGCGTCTGATGCGGCCGACAGTGCCGGCGACATGATGGATGACGCTGGTGACAAGGCCGACGACGCCATGGATGACGCGGCTGACAAAATGGAAGCCATGAAGAAAGACAGCTAGAACCCGCAGATTGCCCGCCCCGGCCCCGGGGCGGGCAGCACGCCCCGCTTACTGCATGAACACCGTGGTGATCAGGTAAACGGTGTACCCTACATAACACGCCAACAGGCCCGCACCCTCCAGTCGATTGATTCGCCCCGGCCGGCCGGAACGGCCGATGCCGATAATAAATATTGAGAACGTGAGTACAGACATCACCAGGATGTCCCGGGTCAGCACGTCCGGGCCGACCGACATGGGCGAAATACTCCCTGCTATACCCACCACCGCCAGGGTATTGAACATATTCGACCCGATGATGTTGCCCAGCGCAATATCGTGTTCACCCTTGCGCGTAGCGATGATGGATGACGCCAGCTCCGGCAGCGAGGTGCCGATCGCGATCACGGTCAGCCCGATCACCAGGTCACTGACGCCGAATGCATGAGCGATATCCACAGCGCCCCATACCAGCAAGCGGGAACTCCCGATCAACAGGGCAAGCCCTATCACCAGCCAGAGACAGGCGCGGCCTATGGGCATGCCCTTGTTTTCCATCTCGTGTTCGATCTCCACCGCGAGGTGGTCCGATTTTTCACGCATCCCCTGGCGTATGGTCCAGCCCATAAACGCCAAAAACGTGCCCAGCAGTATCCATGCGTCAACGCGAGTGATTGCACCGTCCCGCACCTGCCAGGCCGCCAGCGCGGTGATTACGGCGAGAATAGGTAATTCCTTGCGCAGCACCTGGGAGTGCACGGTAATCGGATTGATCAGGGCGGTAACACCCAAGACCAGAGCGATGTTGGTGATGTTTGAACCATAGGCGTTGCCCAGTGCGATGCCGGGGTTGCCGTGCAGGGCCGCCAGTGCCGACACCACCATCTCTGGCGCTGAGGTGCCAAAGCCCACTACCACCATGCCGATCAGCAAAGGCGGCATGCCAAAATGCCGGGCGACGGACGCAGACCCCTCTACGAACAGGTCTGCGCTCCACACCAGCAGTGCGAGACCAAAGAGAATTGCAATAAATGCCAGTGTCATTTCAAAGAAGTACCATAAATCCGTTGGCTAAAGTGGGTAAATCGTTCTGGCGGCGATCATGTCGTCTGCCAGGGTGGATGCTACTTCGCGCATCTCAACCCAGCCATTCAATGCAGCCGCAAAGCCTGTGGCCAGATCTCTGAATTCCTGCAGCAGTGCCGCTTCTGTCAGGCCCTCGGGGATACCCTGAATGCCGGTTGGCTGCTGCGGTGTGACCAGGGCTTGCTGTACTTCTTCAAGCCCGCGTTTGATATAGCCCTGCCATTCCGGTGAGGGCATTTTTTGCGCCTCCTCGTATTTGGCCATCATTATATGAACCTTCTCGGCCTGGCCCCGGGCGAGTTCCGAACGATAGTCCAACGCCAGGTCCTCATCGGAACGGGCGGCCATGCGCAGGGCGTCCCGGGCGATGGTCTGCATATTGTGGGCGGCACTGGTGCCGTCCCGGTAATCGATATTCCGGGTGAGGTAGCGGGCCAGTAACGATATAGCCCCGCCACTGCCAGCCACCGGCTCATCGATACTGGTGGGCCTTGTCTCCAGCGGCAGGTGAGGGACACTCCAGGGGTATTCCAGCGCGACCGAGTCGTGATGCATGGCAACCAGCATGGCTCCGAACAGGGTGTCTTCGCCGCGATAAGCAGGAAAGTAAGGGGGCAGCAGTTGACTGTTGTCGAGGCCGGTAAGCTGCGACATAAAGGGCATTTTAAACACGTTGGGCCGGCCACTGCCCAGCCAGCTGAGCCTGTTCTCAAGGGCGTTTTTCAGCCCATGGGGGGCATTGATCAGCCGCTGCACTGAGGCTGCGCCGAGTTGCTGCACCCAGTGAGTGCCGGTACCGGGGTCGCCCAGTGACCCGCACTGGGTGACCAGCACCGGGGCATCGGCCTCGAGTACATTGGCGAGGCCGGCATTCACCTGTTGCAGCTGCGGCCCCTGCAGCGGCCCCTTGTTGAGTGTGTGCAGGGCGGTGGACAGGGTGCTGCCGAGCAGGCTGGCGTGCCCGCTGAGAGGATCAAAGCCTGCCGCTGCGCCGCTGCTCAACAGGGCCTCGGGATTTTCATAGAAGGTGGCCTGGCGCATGCCGCCGCTGCCAATTCCAATGCCCTGCTGTGTGATCGGGGGCAGTACGGCCTGGCACAGAATGTCGTCGTCCATGACCAGCGCGCGGTAACCAACGGAAAACAGCAGGCTCAGCGTGCGTGAGCGGCCGAAGGTTTTTTTGCCTTCCCACAGGGCGCGATCAAGTAAAAAGCGAATACCCTCTGCATGCTCTGGCAACTTTTCGATCAGACCGGATAGCAGGTCTGCCTGTGCCTCTTCGCCGATATAGAACATGTCTCTGGGGCTGCGCAGATTGAACTGCACCACGGCCTCGCGGTTGGCAGCGCGGTTGTCGGGATTGCGCGAGTCGTCGATAAGAAACAGCGCATTGTGCTGGCTCAGCTGGCCGCTGCGCAGTATTGAATCCAGCAGGCGCCCCACTGCCGCGGGCCTGTCGCAGGTGATAACGAACACGCGGGTGGGGGCCAGCTGCTTCGGTGCCGGTTGCGCCAGGCGCGCGCAGATATCGTCTGCGTCCAGCAGCATGCCGGCAGACTTGAGGTTGTTAAGGGCATCGGCCGCCATGTCTTCCTTGCCGTTGAGTTCCGCGCGGGTGCTGGCCAGGTGCGCTGCGTGTGTCTCCACCGTAGCGAAGTTGGTGCAGGTCGTCAGCCCATCGATCACTTGTGGTGCAACGACCTGCTGGTTGCCATTGGCGCGGTTGATTACCAGCATCATTGAGCTGTTGATGGGGATCAGCTCGCAATCGGCGAAGGCGACAAGCTCAGGCTTGCCAGCGGCGGTGGGTTGGGCTATGTCCGTCATGCTGTGTCCGTGGCAGCGGGAGTGGGCGCACAGTTTAGGCCAAGCACAGGGGATTAAAAAGCTTTCGAGGCGGGAACCGTTATCCTCTGCTACATTTGTGGAGCGAGCGATTGAAAGCACTGTAGAATAAAGTCACTCGCATTAATCAAAACAACAACAAGAGATTATTGGATGCAAGCAAGTGCTGTTCTGTTCTCGGGGCTCATTCTTTCCCTCTCATTTTTTTCAGTATCCATTGTTTCCGCACCTGCCCAGGCCCAGGTTCAGCCGCGGGTGATCAGCTCGCTGGGCCGGATAGAACCCGCCGGCGGGGTGCTGCGCCTCGCCGGGCCCTCTGGCATTGGCTCGGTCATCATGGAGATGAAAGTGAAAGCCGGTGACCGGGTTGAGGAGGGCCAGTTGATAGCAATCCTCGATACCTATGCTGTGCGCCGCGCTGACAAGGTGCGCCTTGAGGCGGAGCTGGATAACGCGAAAAAGAAACTGGCCCGGGAGCACAGGCTGTCGAAGGCCATTGCCTCCGCCGCCGCCAAAGTGGAAGACCTGGAGCTCAACGTAAAGGCCGCCCAGGCCGCAGTGGCTGCCGCCGATGCCATGCTGGCGCTATCCACAGTGGTGGCACCCAGAAACGGCCAAATACTCTACGTGCACACACAGCCGGGGGAGCGAGTGGGTGTGGAGGGTGTGGTTGAAATAGGCCAGACCGAGACCATGTATGCGGTGGCTGAAGTGTATGAAACCGACATCATTCACGTGAAGCCGGGCCAGAAGGCACAGATTAACAGCCCCGCTTTGCCCGGGCCACAAACGGGAACAGTGGAGAGTATCGGCCTGAAAGTCGGGCGCATGGACGTGCTGGGAATGGACCCGGTAGCCCAGGCCGACGCGCGGGTGATCGAGGTGCATATTCTGCTGGATGAGCCGGGTGCGGTGAGCCAGCTCACAAACCTGCAGGTTGAGGTGGAAATAACGCCTTGAAACTCGGCCCCGCACGTATTGCCTGGCTGCAGATAAGCCATCAGAAGCTGCGCCTGCTGGCCGCAGTGTTGGGTGTCGCCTTCGCGGTGGTACTCGTTTTTGTCCAGCTGGGTTTTCAGCAGGCGCTGTATGACAGCTCGGTGCGCTGGCACACGGCGCTGGGCTACGACCTGGCGGTGATCAGCCCCAAAACCACCTATCTGGTGAACCCACCGGGTTTTCCGCGCAGCCGCCTGTACCAGGCGTTGGGCTTCGATGGCGTTGACTCGGTGACGCCGGTGTATATCGGTATCGCCGAATGGCGCAACCCGGAGAACCCGCTGCAAACCCGCAATATCTATGTGATGGGCTACGACCCAATGGCCAGCGGCTTTGCCCTGGCCGGGGAGCGCGCACTGGTAGACCAGCTGCGCATGCCTGACCGGGTGCTGTTCGATCGCCTGTCGCGCCAGGAGTTCGGCCCCATTCCGGCGCTGCTGGCTGAGACCGGCAAGGTGACCACCGAGATCAATGGCCGTGATATCAAAGTTGTCGGGCTGTACGATCTCGGAACGTCCTTCGGTATTGACGGCAGTATCATTACCAGCGACCTCAATTTTCGCCGTATTTTTTCCGACCGCGCGGCCTCGCGCATAGAGCTGGGCCTGGTGCAGTTGGATGAGGGGACCGACAGCGCACAGGTGCGCGATCGCATTGTGGCGGGCATTCCCGGTGATGTACTGGTGCTGACCCGCGACGAATTTATTCAGCATGAGGTGGATTACTGGAGCAACAACACACCCATCGGCTATGTGTTCGGCCTGGGGGTGGCGATGGGCCTGGCGGTCGGTCTTATTGTTGTCTACCAGATATTGTTTTCAGATGTGCAGGATCACCTGCGCGAATACGCCACCATGAAAGCCATAGGCTATTCGAATTTTTTCCTCTCGCGACTGGTGCTGGCAGAGGCGGTAATTCTGGCAGTGCTGGGCTTTATTCCCGGCTATTTCTGCACCCTGCTGGTGTACACACAGGCGCGGGAAGCCACCAACCTGCCCGTTATTATGACCACTGAGCGCGGCGTGATGGTACTGGCACTGACGGTGTTCATGTGTGCTATTTCCGCGCTGCTGGCCATGCGCAAGCTGCGCTCGGCAGACCCGGCGGAGGTGTTCTGAGCATGGACAGCGAGACATCGCCCATTGTCATTGAGGGTGTGAGTTACGAATACGATTCCGGCCTCAGCCGGCACCACGTGCTACGCGATGTCAGCCTGAGTATAGAGACAGGCGAGATTGTTATCCTCACCGGGCCCTCCGGCTCCGGCAAAACAACGCTGATCACGCTGATAGGCGCATTGCGCGCCATGCAGGCCGGCAGTATCAGGATATTCGGTGACGAATTGAGCAAGGCCTCGCAGCGCGCGCGGATGAAGACCCGACGCAATATCGGCTTCATCTTCCAGCAGCACAACCTGCTGGATTACCTGACTGTGGCGCAAAATATCTCCATGTCACTGTCACTGGGCGGTGGCCCCAGCGGCGCAAAAGCGCGAACACGCATCGAAGAGGTGTTGGACCGTGTGGGCCTGGCGGACCATATCGACAAATACCCCGACGCCCTCTCCGGCGGCCAGAAGCAGCGGGTGGGTATTGCCCGGGCCCTGGCCAATGCCCCCAAAATGATACTGGCGGATGAACCCACGGCCTCCCTCGATAAAGAGTCGGGCCGCAATGTGGTCAACCTGATACAGGAACTGTGCCGCGAGCAGGGCGCCAGTGTGGTGATGGTGACCCACGACAACCGCATACTCGATGTGGCGGACCGCATACTGCATCTGGAAGACGGCGAGATACAATCCATGAGTGCCGCCGTGGCGTCCCAGACCAGTCAGATGCTGAAGCTGCTCAACCGCCACGACCCGGATGCCGCCCACTACATGTCGGCGTTCTCCCAGGCCCTGACCCGGGTAGCAATGGCCGACGACAATATGGATGACCAGGAGCGGGAGACCATCAGGCGCATTCTGGTAGAGCAGTCAGACCTGGAGGCGGTGGAAGTAGACCTGGTAATGGAAATGGCGATGTCCCAGGTACGTTGCCGCACCGCGCCGGAAGAGGGTGCCGGGCCGCGTTTTACCGCAGAACAGAAAACGCACTTCATTCAGGCACTGCATGCAGTGGCCGCCGCCGATGGCGATGTGAGCGAGCAGGAGCTGGCAGAAATAGACCAGATTGCGGCGGAGCTGGGTTTTAGCAATTAGCTAAAAGCATCAGATATCCAGCACCAGCCGCCCCGCTGTTGCGCGGCTCACACAAACGCACATCTTCCTGCCTTCCTTGCGCTCGGCATCCGTCAACACGGCGTCGCGATGATCGATATCCCCTGACAACACCGGCGTGATACAGGAGCCGCAGATGCCCTGTGTACAGGAGCAGGGCACACCGGCTTTCGCCCTGTTCAGCACATCCAGCAGGTATTCGTCTTCCCCCACCTGCAGCACCTTGCCCGAGCGGGCCAGTTCCACTTCAAAGCACGCGTTTGCGGCCGCGCTTTGTTCGCGGGGTTTGAAGTTCTCGGAAAACATGGCGGTGTCGGGCCAGCCGTTATCGCGCCCGGCAGCGGTGAGCTGGCCCATAAAGGCATCGGGCCCGCAGATATACAGCTCCTTGCCCTGAGCATAGGGCCCGAGCACATCCGCCGCCGAGAAGGCCTGCGCATTGCGCCGAATACCCAGATGCACGGTGATGCGCTCGGCAAAGGGCAGCGCCTGCAGGGACGCCCCGAAGGGCAGCCTGCTGTCATCGGCGGCGCACAGGTGCAGCGAGAAAGGTTTGCCCGCCTGCCACAGTGTATGGGCCATGCTGAGGATGGGTGTGGCACCAATGCCGCCGCCAACGAGCACATAGTCGCTGGCATCGGTATTCAGGGGGAAGTTATTGCGCGGCTCGCTGATGGTCAGCTGGCTGCCCTGCTGCAGTGTCGTGTGAATGGTGCGAGAACCGCCCCGGCCATCCTGCTCGCGTTTGACGGCGATCACGTAGCGTCCGCTGTCGGCGGGGGCATTGCACAGGGAATACTGCCGCACTAAATCATCTGCCAGCACCACGTCGATGTGCGCGCCGGCACTGAAGGCGGGCAGGGCATCGGTGCCCGGCAGCACCTGCAATTCATAGGCGTTGATATCGTCGGCCACTGCCGTCACCGACATCACCTTTACCGGTATTCTGCGATTGGCCACCTGCCCGGGCAGGGTGATGTTGGCAGCGGGGCGGAACAGCCCGCGCTCGGGTATATTCTGCGGCTCAAACAGGTGGCGGCCGGCCTGCCAGGCGCGGTGGTAGCGATAGTAGGGTATGGAGGGGAGTAAATGGTGTACGCAGTGGACGGCCTGACCCAGCATCAGCACTCTGGTAAACGGGTTGCAGCGTATTTGCACTGTGGTCTGGAAAGGCGCCGACTCCCACTGCACGTTCTCCGGGTGCTGTATGCGGGCGAAAAAATACAGCACCAGCGTAAGCCCGATGCGCTGGGGAATCATCCAGCACAGGAAAAACGTCATGGCGTAGGGCGAGGTAAGAAACACCACATGCACCGCCACATAGAACGATATGCTGCAACAGAACTCCAGTCGCTCTGCCTTTGACCGCGACTGCCAGTGGCGCAGGTACCAGATTGTCCAGACGATATCCGGGCAGGCCAGCAGGAAGAAGCCCCGCGGCAGGGGAGTGACGACAAAAATTTCGTCCGGGTCTTTTTCGGGGTTGCCGGCAAAGCGGTGGTGCTCAAGATGCAAGTAGCGGTAAATACCGGTGGTAATGCCGGGTAACAACACCAGGCAGGAAATGGTACCCAGTAGATCGTTGACGAAACGGTTGCTGGAAACCGTGCGGTGGGTGGCATCGTGTAGCGGAGTGAAGGAGACATAGATAAGCACGCCGTTGATGGCGATGGTGGCCCACACGGGCAGGTGGCCCTGCAGGTACATCAGGGTAGAGAAATACAGCCCGCCGAACACCGCCACCATGAGCAGAATTTCCGCAGGTGGAATGAGGGGTATGCGCGCCAGCTCGCGATAGCGCGGCCCGCGAACAACCTGTTCCAGTATTTCACGCGTTGAGGTAGAAAATGTGAACGCCATTGCGCCCCTCCACAAGGACTTTGTTTATTGGTATTGGTGCCAGTGTGCTGAGAGTGTAATCAATCTGCCTGGCACTCAACGAGGTTATTTGAGGACAAGGCGAGGTTTATTCGGGCCACTAGCGGTACTCGCTGGTGTTTTTCCCGGTCCACTTCTTGAATGCGTGGCGAAAATTGGCGGCATCGGTAAAGCCCAGGCGGTCGGCTATTTCCTCTGAGCTGAACTTGGAATTGCGCAAAAACTGGATGGCCAGCTGCTTGCGCACCTCGGTGAGAATCTGCTGGTAGGTTTTGTCCTGCAGGGCAAGCCTGCGCCGCAGGGTGCGCGAGGACATATTCAAGCGCTCGGCCACCGCCTCAATTTTATTGAAGTGCCTGAGGTCTTCGGTAATCACCCGGTACACCTCCTGCGCCACGCCCTCGCGGGTTTGCATCTCCAGCAGAATCTGGTCACACAGCTCGCGGGCGGTGGCCGCCGTAATCGGGTTGGCTTTGACCAGCGGGGTGTCCAGCCACGCCTTGGCAAAGCGCACCTCGTTGTGCTCCTGCCTGAAACAGGCGGGGCACTCAAAAATCTCGCGATAGGCAGCGGTGTGCTTCGGCTCGGGAAAAGTGGCGTGAACCTCACTGTAGCGAAAGTCGCTGCCCACCATGTCTTTGAACAGGGAAAACACCAGGCTGAACTGCAGCTCAATATTGAAGCTGTAGAGCGTGTCGATACGCATCAGGTCCTGGAAGCGGAAGGCCGCGTGATCTTCATCCGGCTCATCCAGCAGGGACATGCGCACGGTGGGGGTGGCCATCTGATGATACTTGATGGAAAAGAGCAGGGCCTCGCGCAGGGTCGCGCTGGAAATCAGCGCGTAGCCGTAAATGCCGTAATTGGTCATACCCAACCGCTGTCCCACCTGCAGGCCAATGGCGGAATCCTGGGTAATGGCCACGGCGTTGCGATAAATTTGCGTGAGCTGCTGCGTTGAAATGCGCGTGCTGTTGGACAGAATCTCGTCCGGCTGCAGCCCGGTATCCTCCAGCAAGCGCGAGGGCGACACCCCCTGCTGCACCAGCACCTGATTCAGCGTGGCGATCTTGTAGGTAGGGTAGATGCGCTCCTCAATCACGCCGCCACCCAGTGAGTCTCGACTTCGCGGTGTGTCAGGTTAGGAGTAGGGGTAAGTCCCAGCATGGCTATTATGTGTGCCTCCAATAGTTATGCGGCAGTATAGCCGCTGGACGGTGGCTGCCTAGGGGAAGCAGAGTGCCCCCTGATTTTTTGCGAACCGCATTTTCACCGAAATAGCCTATAATAACAGCACAAAACGCTTGTCGGCCGCACAACCCAGAAGTAAAATATACTGTATATGCATACAGTATAAAAGAGGCCGCAGCCATGACCAATCTCGCCTTCCCCCCGCTCCCCATATTAATCGACGACAACGAATCCCTGGCCCGAGAAATCACCCTGCTCGCCGGGCAGATCAACGCAGCCAACCACCGCCTGCTCAAAATGATCGCAGAGTTTGACAGGCGCGAGGGCTGGAGCCGTGGCGGTACGGTGCGCTCCTGTGCCCACTGGCTGAACTGGAAATGCGGCATCGCCCTGGGCGCCGGACGAGAAAAGGTGCGAGTGGCCCACAGCCTGGAAAGCCTGCCCATGATAGACGCCGCGTTTGCCGCCGGAGAGATCAGCTATTCCAAAGTGCGCGCCATGACCCGCGTTGCCACCCCGGAGAATGAAGACTTCCTGCTGACCATTGCACAATATGGCACCGCCAGCCATGTAGAAAAGGCGGTAGCAAAATACCGCAGCGTACAAACAAAGAACGCCGACGAGGCAGAAAGCGAGCAGCACAACGAGCGCAAGCTGGCCTATTACCAGGACCAGGACGGCATGTGGGTTATTCACGCCAAGCTGCCACCGGAAGCGGGTGCATTAGTGATCAAGGCCATCGAGGCCGTGGCCAACCCCGTGCAGGAGGAAAGGCAGGAAGCACTGAAAGCTAAAGACAAAGACAAAGACAAGGAACAAAACGTCTCCGCGGAGACGCTTTTTCAGGATCTGCTGGAACACACCCGGGCGGACGCACTGGTCAGCATAGCGGAGCACTTTCTGGCATCTGCCGATCAGGCAACGACATTACAGGGTTTGAAAGGCAGTGAACGCTGCCAACTGCTACTGCACGTAGACATCAACACCCTGCGACAACACCACAGCAAACCCGGACCCTGCCACGAGCACTGCCACATGGGCGACAAGCACTGGATGTCCCCCAATACCGCCAAGCGCCTGGCCTGTGATACCAGCCTGATAACCGTGCTGGAAGACGAGCAGGGCACCGTGCTCAACATAGGCCGCAAAACCCGCACCGTGCCCAGCAATATCGGCCGCGCCCTGAGCCTGCGAGACAAAACCTGCCGCTTCCCCGGCTGCTGTGAATCACGCTATGTAGACGCACACCACATCCGGCACTGGGCGGATGGCGGCGAGACCAGCCTGGATAATCTGGTAACCCTGTGCCGGTATCATCACAGGCAGTTGCATGGTGGTGGTTTTTCGATAAGGGCGGTGAAAACGACGGCCGGGCAGGAGCTGGTATTCACCACCCCATCTGGCAGGGAAATCGAAAGCAGCGTGTTCCCGCAGTTTCCAGACGTCTCCGCGGAGACGTCTCGGGGGGCGTTGAGGGCTATTGCGCCCAAGGTTGATTATGAGACGGCCGTGACGAACTGGCGGGGGGAGGATTGTGATTATGGGATGGTGGTTGAGGGGTTGTTGGGGCGGGATGGGCAGTGATTTGATATATTTGTATTACGCGGTACTGTTGTACTTCGCATTATGAGAGTCATTGATGAATTACTGGTGGGTTAACCAAAAGCAAACCTACAGTTACGAGATACCGGGCGGCTATATGTGGTCTCCTAAGCTTAACTCTGCCGGTAATCACATACGCCCCTATGACCTTATGCGTAAGCTCATTCCGGGGGATATCGTTTTTTCATACGCAAATGCACTACTCAAGGCCGTTGGGGTAGTGAAATCCTATTGCTATGAATATCCTAAGCCCTCTGAATTTGGTACCGCTGGCCACTACTGGTCCGACGCAGGCTGGCGGGTAGATGTGGATTATAAGGAGCTTGCCAGCCCAGTTAGATCTATCGATTACATTGAAAATTTGCGCCCCTTTTTGCCCGCGAAATATTCTCCATTAAAGAGCAGCACAGGTCATGCCAATGAGAGCTATCTCTTTAGTATTTCAAAGGATTTGTCGTTGGCGCTGGCTCATCTGCTAGATGGGTGGGTAGTAGATTTGGTGCGGGGGAACTACATAATGGAGCAGGGCCGAGATATTTCCTTAGAGAATCTAGTCATTTGGGAAGACAGCGTGGAGAAGGGAATAAAAGCGGATGTCACTATCGATGAGACGGAGAAAGTTGCCCTAGTGCTTGCCCGTCGAGGCCAAGGCAAATTTCGCGATAGGTTACTCTCAGTCGAGAGGGCTTGCCGGTTGACGGGTGTCGATAGGCCAAACCACCTGATAGCGAGCCATACGAAACCATGGCGAGATTGCACAAATAATGAGCGATTAGATCCAGAGAACGGTTTTCTGCTAACGCCTACGGTTGATCATCTCTTCGACAGGGGCTTTATTAGTTTTGAAGACAATGGACGGCTGCTAATTTCGGAGGTGGCCCACCCAGACTCGCTAGTGAAAATGAAAATACCTATGAATGGCGATACCAATGTTGGACCGTTCTCGAGTGGTCAGAAACGATTTCTTGCGTGGCATAGAGAGTTTCTGCTTTTGCAGTAGTGGCGGCGTCAACTGAAAAATAATGGTTACAGAGAAGTCGCTATTTCTTTAAATCGCAGTCCTGTAAATCCATGCTCCTCATACAGTTCCCGAAAGCTATCTCCCTTTGATGAATCTTCAGCGAGATAACTGCTGGTTGAAGTGAGCGGCAGCTTAAAGAACTGATTTCTTGTCAAACTGCCGATGCACACAGCCGCAGTTACAATGCCCATAATTCTACCATCACTAGCATACCGAAAATCAGCATTTGAATGGTCTATGATGTCTTGAATATTCGTGATGTTGAAAACACAAAAGTCCCTATCATTTATCGTCAGTGGCAGTAGCTCTCCAAAATCTTCTAGCAGCGGGGTTACGGTCGGTAAAAGTGTGGTGGAGAAAGCGAATGCCCCCACCCCAATAAACACAAAGTCCGTTAGTGGGTTCGCCTCATCCTCGGGGGATACCATGTGGAGTGGCCCCCAGTGCTCCTTAAGGGACTGACCACAAAAAGGCGTGTCATCAAATCTCCCGACGAACTCACGCTCTTCCTCCAGACTGCGACAGTCTATATCACGATGATCATGGCAATATGTCACTTCATAAACTCTCATCACCATATTCTCACTTTATCACGAACGACAATACCGGAATAAGGGCTCAGAGCCCTTTTAAGAAGTACGCACTGTGGGAGGCGCGTAGTAGTCTATCGTTATATCGAACTAAATCCAGTAAGGGCGGGTATTGTGCTAGTCGCCAGGTGCCGCCAGACAAAGCCGCTGCCCATTGACGATATTGCCGCTGTCGCAGTTCAGTAGGACGGTATCTGTCGTGCCTCGTATCTCGCCACTCCATGCACCGCTGCCAACCGACATAGATAGAAAACCAAACGCCTGCATGGCATTGCCGGAGGCCTGTTGCCCATCAACTGTATCGGTAAAGTCGCCGTTTTGTGGTTGATCATTCAGGCTCACACCACTATTGCCGATCACCAGCTGCGGCGGGCGTGTACTGTTTTGCAGGAAACTCAGTGATTCGAAAATATGCATATGGCCGGCCAGCGACAATTGTATCTGGGGCGGTAATTCACCCTCTTTTGAATTGGTCAACGCCGTTTGCAGCATCTGGTTCACTGTTGGTTCGCCGGGCGCCGTAAAGCCCCAAATTGGCCTGTGGCTCATAATCCAGGTGACGTTTTTTGCCGTGTTGGCAAGCTGCTCATACTGCGCCTGGTACTGTGCAGTGAGGGCATTGGTGGCTAGCGCATCGCAGGCATTGGCCGTATCCATAACCCATACATCGACAGTACCCAGTGACAGCATATAAGGCGGAATCATAGTGATATGGGGTTCTGCTGTTGCCGGTGGGGCGTTCAGGTCACCCTGGTCCGGGCATTGCATTTGCGCTTGACCCGCTCCAGGCAAGGACGAACCCGGGCCCATAAAATAGAACCAACCTGGCCCTGCGCGGCTACAAAGTTCGTGGTTGCCGCGGGCGAATACCCAGGGCGCTTTCGGCAACAGATTTTGTGCAGCATCGAAAAAGTCGGCCTGCCAGTTTGGCCAACTGTCTGGTCTGGGGCTGTTCTGCGCACTTTGGCTGTAATAGGTCTCTTGCAAGCCGCAGGTTTCGCCACCAAAACCACCATCACCGGCATCATAGGCGTACGTACTGCCGGTAATGGCGCCCGATGTGCCGCGGTAATTGTAATCCCCCATATGCAGAATAAGGTCCGGCGATTGCTCGGCACCCAGGTTTGCGAGCGCCTGAAACTGACTTGATGGCGTTACACCCGGGCAATCGGAGGTTTCACATCCCGAATCACCATATACCTGCACCATGGATGCGGCGAGCGTGACAGCATTGATATTCAGCGTGTTGTTGAAAGCGCTGTACGAGACACCCTCGGCCATCACCGCTTCGCAAACAGTGACGGGAAAGCTGGCTGAGCTGGTCACGCCTTGTGGATACATGGGGCGTAGAAGGGTTGTCAGCGTCGAATCATCACTGCCCGTCAGTGTCGGGCAAGCTTGACTCGGCGCGTCCAAAACGATGCGGGCGTAAATAATCGTGCTGCCATTCTGCCCTGGCGCCAGCATGCTGTATGCGTATGCATCAACTGCGTCAGGCTTTGACGAGGAGTCCCCATCAGAACAGCCTGTAGCCGTCAGGGTGATAACTGTTGCCACAAACAAAATGGGCTGTTTTAGGGCCTGAACGGATCGTGGATTCAACAAACGGCGCATAAGCGGTCTTTTTGGTTAAGTTCAAAGCGGTCAAGGATATTCGCCCAGCGTCATATCAACCGGCGAGTACTTCCCTGGCGGGTAGGTAGTCGTGGCATAAGGTTGACACGAAAAAGCCATGAATTACAGGGCTTTAGTGGGTTCCTCGTGATGTTGGGTGATGCTAGATTGTCTTGAATTCGTGGGGGTAGTGGGAATTGCGCCGCTCTCGGCCATCCATGGCCTTCGCGACAGACCGACATCCTGTCGGCCACCCGCGCCCTTTGGGCGCGAGATCAATTCCCACCGCTGCCGTTCGGCCAAAAACGAAAAAGGGTCGCCCTAAGGCGACCCTTCTTCATTTTTGGTGGAGGCGGCGGGAATTGAACCCGCGTCCGCCAGTACTCTGCCTTCGGCTCTACATGCTTAGTTTCCGTTAATTAATTTAGCCTCATACAGCCCAACGGGCAGGACGTAATTGGCGATCCCGGTTAAGTTTTAGCAGATCCACCCCGGGCGAGTTTCACAGCGATCCAGTTCTATATGACAGTCAGTAGCGCGGGGCTGGAACCTTGCTAAAGACCGCTAGGGCCGAAGCCACTAGAGGTGTTAAACAGGCTGCTTACGCAGCGAGTTGTGCACCGTAGTTGTCGTCATTGGCAACTAATAGTTTGCAGCTTTGGATTAACGTGATTGGCTACCATCACGGCATGCACCTCAGGGTTTGTTACCGTCGTCGAATCCAAATCGCCCCCGTTGTGACCGGGTATTATAACGTAACTTACCTGATTAATAGACACTTATTGTGCAGGGAAGTTCAATTCGTTATTGGAAAGGGTAGTTAGAAAGGGCTGCCATAGGAAAGCCGCAGTCACATGGCGTTATTGCCCTGTAATTGCGGCCTTTGGGTCGTAAGCCATAGCCGGGGGCGGCGTTGCGCGCTTACCCCTCGGCCGGCGCTCTCCTACATGGGAGAGTGTTGCGGTATTAAACCGTATACCCTGTGCCCCTCTGATGGTTGGTCCGGGCCTGTAACCCAGCTGCAGAGCCACCCGCTTGGCACACTATTAATATGGGTGCGATCGGGTCTGTCTGCAAGGGGCTTCTTAGACCGAGTCGGCCTAAGCTTTCGTGCCTTAATTCGCAGCTGCCTTACTGTTTGACGTTATCCCTGACAATACGCTGTTTCTGGCGGTTCCAGTCCCGATCTTTCTCGGTGTCGCGCTTGTCGTAATCCTTCTTACCCTGGGCCAGGGCGATGCGTGCTTTCACCAGGTGGCCCTTCCAGAACAGCTGGGTGCACACACAGGTGAGGCCTTTTTGTGAGGTGGCCGCCAGAATCTTGGCCAGCTCCTTTTTGTGCAGCAGCAGTTTGCGGGTGCGGGTGGGGTCGGTCACGAAATGGGTAGAGGCGGTATCCAGCGGGGTGATCATGGCGCCCAGCAGAAAAGCCTCGCCGTCTTTGATCAGCACGTAGGTGTCGCCGATGTCGGCCTTGCCCATGCGCAGGCTCTTTACTTCCCAGCCAGACAGCACCACGCCGGCCTCGTAAGTGTCCAGCAGCTGGTAGTCAAAGCTGGCGCGCTTGTTCCTGGCGATGGTGTTGCTTGAATTCTTTGGCTTTTTCTTCGTCATGGCGCGCATTATACGGGTGTGATCGCGGGGTGAAACGTGAATCTTTCCCTTTTCACTATTCGCGGCTTGGGGCACTCTAAGCGCATGATAATTTTGGCTTTTTTATGGTGAGCGTGGCCCAGCGGGGCGAGCTGGGAGGCTGGCAGAGCCGCACGACCTTTGTGCTTGCCCTGTCTGCCTCGGCGGTGGGGCTGGGTAATCTGTGGCGTTTTTCCTATCTTGTTGGCGAGAATGGCGGCGGGCTGTTTGTGCTGGCCTACCTGTTTTGCCTGTTTGTAGTGGCCATTCCGGTGATGATCGGCGAGGTGATTATCGGCAGCCACGGCCGCGGCAGCCCGGTGGAGGCACTGCGCTGGGCGGCGGACCGCTCCCTGCTGTCCCGGGGCTGGATGTTGCTCGGTGTGCTGGCCTGTGTCACCGGGCTGCTCATTCTTTCTTATTATGTAGTGGTAGCGGGCTGGGCACTGGCCTACGCCTGGTCTACCCACACCGGCCTGTTTGCCGCGGCCAGCGCACAGGTGGTGGCAGACCAGTTCCAGTTGCTGCTGGATGATGTACTGCAGATGATCTACTGGCAGACCCTGTTTCTGCTGCCCGCCGTGGGGGTGATGATCATGGGCATTCGTCGCGGCCTGGGCATGCTGGTGTGGCTGTCCGTGCCCTGCCTGTTCGCGCTGTTGGCGGCGCTGGTGAAATTCGGCTTCGACGCCGGCGACATTCCCGCCACCAAGCAGTTCATGTTCTCTATCAAGCCTATCGATTTCACCTGGCACTCCATGCTGGCGGCGCTGGGTCAGGCGCTGTTTACCCTGGGTGTTGGTGTGGGTACGGGCATCAGCTATGGCGCCTATGCCCCCAGTCAGTTGCCCATCGGGCGCTCGGTGATGGCGGTGGGGGTGTTTGATACCGCTATTGCCCTGATGGCCGGCCTGGCGATCTTCCCGATTGTGTTTGCCAACAATATGGAGCCCTCCATGGGCCCCGGCCTGATGTTTGTCAGCCTGCCCTATGCCTTTGGCAATATCATGCTGGGGGAGCTGTTCGGCACCCTGTTCTTTGGGCTGGTGGTGCTGGTGGCGCTGGGTTCGGTGGTGGCCATTATGGAGCCGATAGTGGGCGTGCTGATGCAGCGGCTGCGAATCAGGCGTTTTATCGCCGCCCTGATTGTGGGCCTGCTGGTGTGGTTGCTGTCAGTTCTGGTGGCCCTGTCGTTTGCACCTGGCGAGCTGGGCGAGCACCTGGCCAATGGCAGCCTGTTCCGGCTGCTGGATGCATTTACCGCCAACTATATGTTGCCGCTGGTGGCCCTGTTAACAACGGTGCTGGTGGGCTGGCGGCTGCGCCCGGAGATTCTGCGGCGTGAGCTGGACCGGGAGAGAGATGTGTTTTTCTCGCTGTGGCAACGCCTGATGCGGTATATTGCGCCGCCTGCCATCGTCATTATTATTGTGGCGGCCTGGTTGCAACTGTAGGGGGAGGCTATGAGCGAAAGCGATACTATCGGGGTGGAGGTTGCCTACGCCCTGCCGCATAAACAGGCCATATTGGCACTGCAGGTTGCCCCCGGCACCACGGTGATGGAAGCTGCCGCGCAATCGGGTATTACCGAGAAATTTGAGGGCATCGACCTGGAAAACGCCAAGTTCGGCATTTTTGGCGCGGTAGTGTCACCGCAGCAGGTATTGCAGGCGGGTGAGCGGGTGGAAATCTATCGGCCGCTGATCGCCGACCCCAAGGAAGTGCGCAAGGCGCGTGCAGCGCGGGCTAAAGAGCGCCGCGCTTAAGCCGGGTGGCTAGCCCTCGGGCTGTTCCGAGTCCAGTTCGGCGGGCAGGTCTTCTTCCTCAATATCGCTGTCGTATTTCATCAGGCTGTCGCCGTCGAAATACACCATCAATTTTGATTCACTCAGCACCTTCTGGCCATTGCGTTTCACGTAGGGGTAATCCCAGCGGCTCTGGTTGAAGGGGTCTTCCAGCAGTGGCGTGCCCAGAATAAAGCGCACCTGGCGGCGGCTCATGCCCGGCTTCAGCTGGCCCACCATTTCCGGGGTGACGATGTTGCCCTGTTCCACGTCGATCTTGTAGACACCGGGAAACCCCACAAAGCTGCAGGCGCTGAGGCCAAGCGTGAGCAGGAGGGCAAAAATGAGGCGCGAGTGTTGGCGCATGGCTTAAAACTTCCACTTGTGGAACCGGGGTGGCATGATACCGCTACTGGACCGCGCAGAGAACCCTTCGCAACCCGTTGAATGCAACACTGAAGGTCACAAAGGTGACGAGGTACCCGAACACCATGTCTGATGAAAACCAGGAACTGCGTAAAGCCGGTCTGAAAGTTACCCTGCCGCGCTTGAAAATTTTGCAAATCCTTGAGTCTTCCGAAGAGGGTTCACAGCACCTGAGCGCAGAGGATGTGTATCTTGCCCTGCGCGCCGCCGGTGAGGAAGTGGGGCTGGCCACAGTGTACCGGGTGCTAACCCAGTTTGAAGGTGCCGGCCTGGTGGATCGCCACAATTTTGAAACCGGGCACTCGGTATTTGAGCTGGCCAAGGGCGAACATCACGATCATATGGTGTGTGTCACATCGGGCGATGTTATCGAGTTCACCGACCCCATCATCGAAAAGCGCCAGCGCGAAATCGCCGCAGAGCACGGCTATGATCTGATGGAGCACTCGCTGGTGTTATACGTGCGCAAGAAGGGCGAAGACAGCTAAGCGCTAGTTTTCCAGCATTTCCCTGGCGTGGGCCAGGGTTTGCTCGGTAATTTTCACCCCTCCCAGCATGCGCGCAATCTCCAGCACCTTGTCTTCCTCCTGTAGTTGTTCCATGCCGGTATGTACTGACTTTGCCTCCGTGCGCTTGCTCACCCGCAGGTGCTGTTCACCCTGAGCGGCCACCTGTGGCAGGTGGGTAACACACAGCACCTGGGCGCGCTCCGCGAGGGTGCGCAGCAGTTTGCCCACCACCTCCGCCACCGCGCCGCCAATACCCACATCCACTTCATCGAACACCATGCTGGGCACGGTGCCGCTGCTGGCGGTTACCACCTGTATCGCCAGGCTGATACGCGACAACTCGCCGCCGGAGGCAATCTTGCCCAGCGGCTGGGTGGGCGCCCCAGGGTTGGTACTGATGAGGAATTCAACGTCCTCGGCGCCGTGCGGATGGGGCGCTGTGCCGGCGCGGGCTGTCAGCGCTATCTCCAGCTGGCACTGGGCCATCGCCAGGGAATCCAGTACTTTGGAGGCTTCCTTCACCAGTTTGGTGGCGGCCTTGCGCCGTTGCTTGCCGAGTTTGACAGCACCGGTTTTGTAGCGCGTCAGAAGCTCTGTCAGCTCTGTGGTGAGTTGTTCGATGCGCTGGCCGCCGTCTGCCAGTTCCCCCAGCTCCTCGCGCAGGCGCTGGTGCAATTCACCCACGGCCTCCGGCATTACGCGGTGTTTGCGCGCCACGTCATAGATGTGGGTGAGGCGTAGCTCCACTTCTTCCAGCCGCGCCGGGTCTATTTCCACGCTGTCGATATGGCGTTGCACCTCGCTGCCGGCCTCGCTGAGGGCGATGGCGGCGGAGTCCAGCAATTCCCGGGCATTGGCTGCTGCTGCGGTGGCCTGGTCGTCGCTGCTCAGCAGTTGCAGGGCCTTGCGGGTGCCGCTTTCGTGTTCCTCGCACAATTCCAGCGCCAGGTGTGAGCTTTTCAGGATCTGTTCCGCGTTGGCCAGCAGTTTCAGTTCCTGCTCCAGGGTGCCCAGCTCGCCCTCTTTCAGGTCCAGCTCATCCAGTTCGTCCACCTGGTAGGCCAGCAGTTGGGCGCGGGCGGTTTGCTCGTCACGGGTGCTGGTGAGCAGCTCCAGCTCGCGCTGGCCGCGCAGCCAATCAGAGGCGACCTGTTCCACCTCGGCGGAGAGTTTCAGGTGGCCGGCATAGGCGTCCAGCAAAGCGCGCTGTACCGGTTTGCGCAGCAGCGACTGGTGTTCGTGCTGGTTGTGGATGTCGATCAGCAGTGCGCCCAACTCGGCGCAATCCTGCAGGGTGGAGGTGGAGCCGTTGATATAGGCCCGGCTGCGCCCCTCGGTGGTTACCAGCCGCCGCAGCAGGCACTCCTCGCCGGCATCCAGGTCGCGTTCCTGCAGCCAGGCCCGGGCCCGGGGGATGGCGCTGACATCAAACCCGGCCACAATCTCTGCCTTGTCAAAGCCGTGGCGCACGGCTTTGGGGTCGGCCCGGTCCCCCAGGCACAGGCCCAGGGCATCCAGCATGATGGATTTGCCGGCCCCGGTCTCACCGGTGATGACGGTCATGCCGTCGACGAAATCGATCTCCAGTTCCGAGACGATGGTGTAGTTGCTGATACTGATGTGGGTGAGCATGTTGGCGGCCTGCGAGTTTCAGCATTTATACCGCAGATACGGGGGCGCATAAATAGCTTCTTTGATCCGGCGCTTTGTAATTGCCAGCCGCTGTGATAAAACCGATGCAGTAACAGACGCAGCGGGACAGTCAGTGGCAGATATTTCGGAACGAGCCCGGGTATTACTCAAAACGTTGGTGGAGCGACATATACGCGACGGTCAACCCGTGGGTTCCAGAACCCTGTTGGAGGAGGCCGGGCTGACGGTCAGTGCCGCCACTATCCGCAACGTCATGTCCGACCTGGAAGACAAGGGCTATCTGCATTCGCCACACACCTCCGCCGGACGGGTGCCCACGGCACAGGGCTATCGCCTGTTCGTAGACAGCCTGCTGCAGATGCAGCCGCTGGACAGCGAATCTATCTCCCGCATGCGTGCCGAGCTGAACCCGGATAAATCCTCCACTGAGCTGGTGCAAACGGCCTCCGCCCTGCTGTCCAGCATCACCGCCCAGGCGGGGCTGGTCACGGTGCCCCGGCAGGAGGCCAACCAGCTGCGCCAGGTGGAATTCCTGCCGCTGTCGGGTGATCGTGTGCTGGCGATACTGGTCATCAATGAGCGCGAAGTACAAAACCGCATCATTTACACCCAGCGCCCCTTTACCGAAGAGGAACTGCGCGAGGCGGCTGCGATGATCAACCAGCGTTTCGCCGGCCGGCCACTGCACCTGGTACAGGAGCAGATTCTGGGAGAAATGCGCGAGGCACGCAGCCGCATCGACAACTACCTGCAGGCCTCGCTGGACCTTGCCAACCAGGCGCTGGAGCGGGAAACCGACGAGGAAGAGTGCGTGGTTGTGGGCGAGTCCCGGCTGGTGGGTAATGCCACCGCCGAGGAATTGCTGCAACTGCAGGGCCTGTTCAGCGCCTTTGAGAAGAAAAAAGACCTGCTGCACCTGTTGGAGCGCTGCAGCCGGGCCCCGGGTATCCAGATCTTTATCGGCGAGGAGGCGGGCTACAAGGTGTTCGGCAATTACAGCGTGATCACCGCACCCTACAACGACGGCGAGCGCATGCTGGGTGTGCTGGGGGTGATCGGCCCCACCCGCATGGCCTACGAGCGGGTTATACCCATTGTTGATGTGACCGCCAGAATGCTCAGTTCCGCCCTCAGAAGCTGATTTTCCCACCTTTTTTATCTTGAATTAGCCGGGGCTTGCCCCCATGTCTGCCTTGTGAACGGTGCACGCGTCTCCAGTTCAACCGGAGCGCGTGCATTTTTGTGACCAGCAACAGCCAAATAGATGGAGGGCGGGCGTGTCCGATCAGAAGCAGGAACAACCTCAGAACGAGCGGGATGAGGCACAACGTGAGGGCGACAACACCCCTCAGGAAGAGACGGTAGCGGCCGATGCGCCGCAGGAAGAGCTCTCCTCGGAACAGATTATTGCGCGGTTGGCGGAAGAGGCCGCCAGCGCCAGGGATACCGCCTTGCGGGCCCAGGCAGATGCCCAGAACGTCAAACGGCGTGCCGAGCAGGATGTCGAAAAGGCGCGGAAATTCGCCCTGGAGCAGTTTGCCAAGGAATTACTGGCGGTTGTGGACAATCTGGAGCGCACTCTGGAGGCCACCGCGGGCCAGGAGGATGAAGGCGTAAAACCGATTACCGAGGGTGTGGAGCTGACGCTCAAAAGCTTCCTCGACGCCCTGAAAAAGTTCAATGTTGAGGCGATCGATCCCCAGGGCGAGCCCTTTGACCCCAATCTGCACCAGGCTATGAGCATGGTGGAAAACAATGAAGTAGAGCCAAACTCGGTTATAGCCGTGATGCAAAAGGGCTATACCTTGAACGGCCGCCTGCTGCGCCCCGCCATGGTGATGGTGAGCAAGGCCGGCAGCTGAGCCCCTGTCCGGTCAGTGCCGGGCAAAGAATTATGGCTCCGAACTCTTGAATTTCACCGAGTCGGGCCAATATATAGAACATCGTAAATTAAGTGGCAGGCCGTGCCTGCCTTGAAAACTGGAGACTACACATGGGCAAGATTATAGGAATTGACCTGGGAACCACCAACTCCTGCGTATCGGTAATGGATGGCGGCAAGCCACGGGTTATTGAAAACGCCGAGGGCGATCGCACCACACCGTCTATCGTCGGTTATACCGAAGAAGGCGAGATCCTGGTAGGTCAGAGCGCCAAGCGTCAGGCTGTGACCAACCCGCACAACACCCTGTTCGCGGTGAAGCGCCTGATCGGTCGCAAGTTCAAGGACGACGTGGTTCAGAAAGATATTAAGATGGTCCCCTACAAGATCGTTGAAGCGGACAATGGCGATGCCTGGGTGCAGGCTCGCGACGAGAAAATGGCGCCGCCCCAGGTGTCGGCAGAAGTGCTGCGTAAAATGAAGAAGACGGCTGAGGAGTTCCTCGGTGAGCCGGTTACCGAAGCGGTTATCACGGTGCCTGCCTACTTCAACGACTCCCAGCGTCAGGCTACCAAGGACGCCGGTAAGATCGCGGGCCTTGAGGTCAAGCGTATTATCAACGAGCCCACCGCGGCTGCGTTGGCCTATGGCATGGACAAGTCCAAGGGCGACCACACTATCGCGGTGTATGACCTCGGCGGCGGTACCTTCGACATCTCTATCATCGAGATCGCAGAAGTGGACGGCGAGCACCAGTTTGAAGTGCTCTCTACCAACGGCGACACGTTCCTCGGTGGTGAAGACTTTGACATGCGTCTCATCGAGTATTTGGCGGCCGAGTTCAAGAAAGAGAGCGGCATAGACCTGAGCAAGGATCCGTTGGCCCTGCAGCGCCTGAAGGAAGCGGCAGAAAAGGCCAAGATCGAGCTGTCCAGCTCACAGCAGACGGAAGTGAACCTGCCGTATATTACTGCCGACGCCTCCGGGCCCAAGCACCTGGTGGTGAAGCTGTCTCGCGCCAAGCTGGAGTCACTGGTTGAAGAGCTGGTTAACCGCACCATGGAGCCGCTGAAAATGGCGCTGAAGGATGCGAGCCTGAGCCCCAGTGATATCGACGACATTATTCTGGTGGGCGGACAGACCCGTATGCCCATGGTGCAGAAGAAAGTTGCTGACTTCTTCGGTAAGGATCCGCGCAAGGATGTGAACCCGGACGAAGCGGTTGCCATTGGCGCCTCTATTCAGGGTGCGGTACTGGCCGGTGATGTAAAAGACGTATTGCTGCTGGACGTGACTCCGCTGACTCTGGGTATCGAGACCATGGGTGGTGTGGCCACTCCGCTGATCGAGAAGAACACGACTATCCCCACCAAGAAGTCGCAGATATTCTCCACCGCGGACGACAACCAGACTGCCGTGACCATTCACGTGGTACAGGGTGAGCGCAAGCAAGCCACTGGCAACAAGTCACTGGGCCGTTTCGACCTGGCGGATATTCCGCCCGCGCCCCGCGGCATGCCCCAGATTGAAGTGACCTTCGACCTGGACGCCAACGGTATCCTGCACGTGTCTGCCAAGGACAAGGCAACGGGCAAGGAGCAGTCCATCCGTATTACCGCCTCCGGTGGTCTGTCGGAAGAGGATATCGAGAAAATGGTAGCTGACGCCGAGCTCAATGCCGAGGCGGATGCCAAGTTTGCCGATCTGATTACCTCGCGCAACACACTGGACGGGCTGGTTCACGCCGCGCGCAAGACTCTGGAAGAAGCCGGAGAGCACGCCACCGACGAGGAAAAGGCCGCTATTGAAGCAGCTATCACCGATGCGGAAGCCGCGCTCAAGGCCGACGACAAAGACGCGGTGGATGCGGCATCTGCCAAGCTCACCGAGACCACCAGTCCTGTGGCACAGAAGATGTACACTGCCCAGGCCGCTGAGGCCGAGAACGCCGGAGCGGAGCCTTCTGCAGAGCAGGCTGATCCGGCAGGCGAGGATGTGATGGACGCGGAGTTTGAGGAAGTAAACGACGACAAGAAGTAAGCGGGGGAGGTTTTACCTCCGACACACTTCTGTACCATGACAACGCGGGCCACCAGAGCCCGCGTAGTCATTTGAGAAAAGCGGATAATCAGCCGTAGGGATTTATGTCAAAGCGCGACTATTACGAAGTGCTCGGTGTTGATAAAAACACCGACGAAAAAGATATCAAGAAGGCTTACCGCCGGGTGGCGATGAAGTATCACCCGGATCGTAACCCCGATGACCCCGATGCCGACCACAAGTTCAAGGAGGCCACAGAGGCCTACGACATCTTGATGAGCGAGGAAAAACGCGCGGCTTACGACCGTTTCGGCCACGCCGGGGTAGACCCCAGCATGGGTGGCGGGGGCGGCGGCTTTGGCGGCGGTGGCGGCAATTTCAGCGATATCTTTGGCGACGTGTTCGGCGATATCTTCGGTGGGGGTGGCCGCGGTCGCGGCGGGCCGCAGCGTGGTTCAGATCTGCGCTACACGCTGGATATTTCCCTGGAAGATGCGGTCAAGGGCGCCACGGTGGAGATCCGTGTTCCCAGCCTCAGCGTCTGCGAAAAGTGCGATGGTTCCGGTGCCAAAAAAGGCAGCTCGCCGGTCACCTGCGGCACCTGTGGTGGTGCCGGCCAGGTGCGTATGCAGCAGGGCGTGTTTCAGGTGCAGCAAACCTGCCCCACCTGTCGCGGTCGCGGCAAATCCATCAGCGACCCCTGTACTGCCTGTCACGGCCAGGGCCGGGTTGAGAAAACCCGCAAGCTCTCGGTCAAGGTGCCGCCAGGCGTGGATACCGGCGACCGTATCCGGCTTACCGGTGAAGGCGAGGCCGGGCCAGACGGCGGGCCGCCCGGTGATCTGTTCGTGCAGATGTCAGTTCGGGCGCACAATATTTTTGAGCGCGATGGCAAGAACCTGTACTGCGAGGTGCCCATTACCTTCGTCGCCGCGGCGCTGGGTGGTGAGCTCGAGGTGCCTACCCTCGACGGTCGCGTAAAACTCAAGATTCCGCCTGAAACCCAGACCGGCAAGCTGTTCCGCCTGCGAGGCAAAGGCGTCAAGCCAGTGCGTGGCGGCGGTGTGGGCGACCTGCTGTGCCGCGCGGTTGTAGAGACACCGGTGAAGTTGAACAAGAAACAAAAAGCCCTGCTGGAGCAGTTCCAGGAGAGCCTGGGTGAGGGTGGGCACGCCCAGTCCCCGCGCCAGAACAGCTGGTTCGAGGGTGTGAAAAGTTTCTTCGACGATTTGAAAATATGACTACCAGAATCGGTATCACCGGCGCTGCCGGGCGTATGGGGCGAACCCTGATCGAGGCGATCGCCTTGTCCGGCGGTGAGCTGGAGCTGGCGGCGGCCATAGAGCAACCGCACAGCACCTTCATCGGCGCAGACTCCGGCGAGCTGTCGGGTCACGGGCGCAACGGCGTGCCGGTAGTGGCGGCGTTGGCGCCAGTAATCGACAAAATAGACGTACTGATTGATTTCACCGTGCCCGCGGCCACCGTCGCGAACGTGGCCGAGTGCGCGCAGAATAATGTCGCGATGGTGATCGGTACCACCGGGTTCACGCCGGAGCAGCAGGCCGAGATTGAAAAAGCCGCCGGCAAGGTGGCCATCTGCAAGGCCTCCAACTTCAGCACCGGGGTGAACCTGTGTTTCCAGCTGCTGGACATGGCGGCCAGGGTGCTGGGCGATGAGGTGGATATTGAAGTCTACGAGGCACACCACCGGCACAAGATAGATGCCCCCTCCGGCACGGCCCTGAGCATGGGCCGGGTAGTGGCAGACGCCCTGGGGCGAGACCTCGACAAGGTGGCGGTATACGGCCGGGAAGGGCAGACAGGAGCGCGTTCGCGCGAGACCATCGGCTTTGCCACCGTGCGTGCCGGCGACATTGTGGGCGACCACACTGTCACTTTCGCCGCCGAGGGCGAGCGCGTGGAGATTACCCACAAGGCGTCAAGCCGGATGTCTTTTGCCCGGGGCGCAGTGCGCGCGGCGGGCTGGTTGGCCGGGCGGGATGCCGGCTTGTATAACATGCAGGATGTACTGGGCCTCAATAAGCTGGGCTAGGAGCGTGACATGAGCAATCACATCGTTAATATTGACGAGACCAATGCGGCACAACTTCTAATTGAGGAATCGCACACCCGCCCGGTGGTGGTGGATTTCTGGGCCGACTGGTGCGAACCCTGCAAGGTATTAATGCCCCTGCTGGAAAAGATCGCCGACGAATATCAGGGCGCCTTCCTGCTGGCCAAGGTGAATGCCGATGAACAGCAGGGCATTGCCCAGCAGTTCGGTGTGCGCAGCCTGCCCACGGTCATGGTTATCAAGGATGGGCAGCCGGTGGACGGTTTTGCCGGCGCCCAGCCCGAAACCCAGGTGCGCCAGATGCTGGAGAAGTACCTGCCCAAGCCCTGGGATGGCCTGTTGCAAATGGCCCAGGAGGCCATGGACGACGGCGACTTTGCCGGTGCTCTGTCACCCCTGCGCCAGGCATGGGAAGATTCCGGGCAGCGCCACGATATTACTCTCGCCTATGCCCGCTGCCTGATCGAAAGCCTGCGCCTGGATGAGGCCGAAACCATATTGGCCGGTGTACGCCTGGCCGACCAGGACGCCGCCTGGGAGCAACTGCGCGCCCAGCTTGAGATCAAGCGCGAGGCGGCAAAATCCCCTGAAATAGACGCATTGGAGCAGCAATTGGCTGCCAACCCCGATGATCTGGACGTGCGCCATCAGTTGGCTGTGCAATACACCAACAGCGGCCAGTTCCGGGAAGCGTTGGAAAACCTGGTCGAAATTCTGCAGCGGGACTTCAACCACGCAGACGGCGGCACCAAAAAACTGCTGCTGGACACCATTGCCAGCCTGGGCAAGGGCGATCCGCTGGCCGCCGAGTACCAGCGCAAGCTCTACAGCCTGCTGCACTAACACCAGATACCGGCCCATTCACGGGCTCGCAACGGGGCCCAAAATTCTTGTTTTGTGGTCCCGGAATCGCTAAGGTACATGCCCTCAAAATGAAAAACATACTCTGAGGTCAAATTTAGCAGGCACAGGAGAGGTACCACCGTGGATACGAGCTTTACCCCCGAGGACCTGGCGTTTCGCGACGAAGTGCGCGCCTTTATCGCCCAGGCATATGACGAGGAACTGCAGGCCAGGTTGGCCAGCAGCGAGCCGCAAGTTTTCAAGCAGGCCGTAATCGACTGGCAGAAGCGCCTGCACGACAAGGGTTGGGTCGCCCCCAACTGGCCGGTTGAATACGGTGGCACCGGCTGGAATGCCACCCAGCAGTTCATCTACGACAGCGAGCGGGCGGCCGCTGGCGTGCGCGACACGGTCCCGTTCGGCCTCAAGATGGTAGCGCCGGTGCTGTACACCTTTGGCACCGAGGAGCAGAAGAAGCGCTTTCTGCCGTCTATTCTGGCCAGCGACGAATGGTGGTGCCAGGGCTATTCCGAGCCCGGTTCCGGTTCCGATCTCGCGTCCCTGAAAACCAAAGCAGTGGTGGATGGCGATGACTATATTGTCACCGGCGCCAAAATCTGGACCACCTACGCCCAGTTTGCCGACTGGATTTTCTGCCTGGTGCGCACCAACAGCGAGGGCAAGAAACAGCAGGGCATTACCTTTCTATTGATCGACATGAAGTCGCCTGGCATCAAGGTAAACCCCATCGTATCGATCGATAACCATCACAGCCTCAACGAAGTCGAGTTCAACGACGTACGAGTGCCGATGGCCAACCGTATAGGCGAGCAGGACAAGGGCTGGACCTATGCCAAAGCCCTGCTGGCTCACGAGCGCACCTCTATTGCCGAAGTTGCCGACACCAAGCGCAAGCTGGCGCAGGTCAGAGATTATGCCGCACAGGAAGTCGGTGGCGGTGCGCCGCTGTCGGCAGACCCGGCTTTCCAGGCGCGTTTGTCTGACATCGATATTGAATTGATGGCGCTGGAATTTACCGAGTTGCGGGTGTTGGCAAGCGTTGCCTCAGGCGGTGCCCCCGGCGCCGAATCTTCCCTGCTCAAGATCAAGGGTACTGAACTGCAGCAGGCCGTGCAGTTGCTGTTAATGGAAGTGGCTGCCTATTACCAGGGTGTGCTGCCCAATGACCTGAGCGCGGACCAGCTCGGGCACGAGTTCGGCAGCAAGGCCCGTCAGGCATTTATGTACGGGCGCGCCGCGACGGTGTACGGCGGTTCCAACGAAGTGCAAAAGAATATTATCGCCAAGGCTGTACTCGGCCTGTAGGGCCCTGTCAGCTGATGTATAGAGGTTAGCCAAATGAATTTTGATTTCACTGAAGAACAAATCATGGTGCGCGACAGTGTCGCGCGCTTTATTCAGGACGATTACAGCTTCGACGGGCGGCAGGGTATTGCGGCTTCGGAAGAGGGCATAAGCAGGGAAGTCTGGGGCACTTTTGCCGAGTTGGGCTGGCTGTCGATTCCCTTTGCCGAAGAACACGGTGGCTTCGGCGGCGGTGCGGTAGATGTGATGCTGGTAATGGAGCAACTGGGCAAGGGCCTGGTGCTTGAACCCTACCTGGCGACGGTACTGCTGTTTGGCGGTTTGTTGCAGGAAGGGGGCAACGCTGAGCTGCAAGGGGAGTATATCCCGAAAATTATAGACGGCAGCTGTCTCGGCGCGTTCGCCTATCTTGAACGCCAGAGCCGCTATGCCATGGCAGATGTGAAGACCACTGCCACGGCCAAAGGTGACGGCTATGTTCTGAACGGCGAAAAAGTTGTGGTGTTTAACGGCAGTAACGCCGACCACGTTATTGTGTCCGCCCGCACCAGCGGCGAGCAGTGCGACGAGAGTGGTATCAGTCTGTTCCTGCTGCCCATGGATGCAGCGGGGCTGGAGAAAATCAGCTACCGCATGATGGACGGCCAGCGGGTGGCAAACCTCACGCTGCAAGACGTGGCTGTGCCCGGCGGCAACCTGGTAGGTGAGCTGGACGGGGGCTTCAAGCTTATTGAGTCTGTTGTCGTTGAGGCCAATATGGCGCTGGCAGCAGAAGCGCTGGGCATTATGGAGCAATTGAACAGCAAGACCCTGGAGTACACCAAGACACGCAAGCAGTTCGGTGTGGCCATCGGCAGCTTCCAGGCCCTGCAACACCGCATGGTTGATACCTTTATGGCCTATGAGCAGACCAAGTCCCTGCTGTACCGGGCAGTGTGCGCTCTCACCGATGAAGAAGAAGATGCCGCCACCGCAGTGCACGCGCTCAAGGTGATGGTGGACCGCGCCGGCAAGCTGATATACGGCGAGGCCATTCAGCTGCATGGCGGTATGGGTTTAACAGACGAGCTGGATATCGGGCATTTTGCCAAGCGGCTGATGATGATCAACACCACCTTTGGTAATGGTGATTATCATCAGGCACAATTCAATGCCTTGCGGTATAACTAGGCACAATACAGACACGCCTTCACCTCTTTTGGAGTATCACTATGAAACTGGGCTTTTTGCTGGGCTATTCCGGTAAGCAAATACACATTCCCATAGACCTGATCAAACAGGCCGAAGCCATGGGTTACGATTCGGTCTGGACTGCCGAGGCCTATGGGAACGATGCCGTCACCGCGGCTGCCTGGGTGCTGGCGCAAACTACCAAGATCAAGGTCGGAACGGCCATCATGCAGATGCCGGCGCGCAGCCCGGCCATGTGTGCCATGACATCCATGTCTCTGGACCAGTTGTCCGGCGGGCGGTTTATCGTCGGCCTGGGTGCCTCGGGCCCACAGGTAGTTGAGGGCTGGCACGGGGTTCCCTACGGTAAGCCGGTAACCCGAACGAGAGAGTACATCCAGATCATGCGCAAGATTATGGCGCGTGAAGGGCCGGTGGAATTCGATGGCCAGGTGTACCAGTTGCCGGTCAAGGGCCCGGGCACGACGGGCCTGGGCAAGCCGCTGAAATCCATTTTGCAGGGCAATCCGGATATTCCGATTTACACCGCCTCCATCACCCCGGCTGGCCTGCGCTGTGCCGCAGAAGTGGCAGACGGCGTATTCCCGGTGTGGATGGACCCGAACAAATACTCGGTACTGGGAGAGCACCTGGACAAGGGGTTCGCCAAGGCAGGCAACGGCAAGTCCCTCGCTAATTTCGACGTCGCACCCTTTGTTATGGTGATGCTGAACGATGATCTCGATGCCGCCTATGACGCCCTGCGGCCCTGGCTGGCCCTGTATATTGGCGGCATGGGCGCCAAGGGCAAGAACTTCTACACCGATTACACTACCCGTCTGGGTTATGGCGATGTGGCTCATCGCATCCAGGACCTCTATCTGTCTGGCAAAAAAGCCGAAGCGGAAGCACTGGTACCCAATGAACTACTGGACGAGGTCGGTCTGATCGGCTCGGCGGGCCGCATAGCGGAGCGCCTGGCGCCCTGGAAAGAGGCCGGCAAGCGCGGCGAAGTGGGCACCATGATGTTGAACGTGCAAGACCCGACGGTTCTCGAGCTGCTCGCGAAGGAACTGCTGTAATGGATATAGCCGATAAAGTCATCATCGTTACCGGCGGTGGCAACGGCATCGGCAAGGCCCTGTGTGAGCGCTTCCATCAGGGTGGCGCCCGCAAGGTTATTGTTGCAGACCTGGAAGAGAACAGTGCAAAAGCGGTTGCCGCTGCGATCGACGGCGACGCTTACGCCGTGGATGTGCGCGACGAGGCGCAGTTACAGGCGATGGTGTCCGAGGTAGAAGAGCGCTATGGCGCTATAGACCTGTTCTGCAGCAACGCCGGCATCATTGCTATGGACGGTGAACCCTGGTGGGCCACCTCTGCGCCCAATAGCGCCTGGCAGGCCATGTGGGAAATACACGTGATGTCCCATGTCTACGCCGCCAGGGCTTGCCTGCCCGGCATGCTGGAACGGGGCAAAGGGTATTTTCTCAACACGGCTTCCGCCGCCGGCCTGCTGAACCAGGTGGGTGATGCCGCCTACTCCACGACCAAACATGCCGCTATCGGCTTCGCCGAGTCGCTGGCGATAACACACGGTGATGATGGTATCGTCGTGTCTGTGCTGTGCCCGCAGGCAGTTGCTACCCGCATGATTGATGGCGCGCCCGACGGCAAAGGCGGCACTGCGGGGGTGGATGGCATTCTCACACCAGAACAGGTTGCCGATGAAGTTGTGGCCGGGTTGGCGGGCGAGCAGTTCCTGATACTGCCGCACAAGGAAGTCGAGCAATACCGGCAGCGCAAGTCCGCGGACTACGATCGCTGGCTGGGCGGCATGCGCAAACTGCGTGCCCGCTTCGGTATGCCACAGACACAGAAACCATAGCGCGAGGCTACGCCGTACCGTGGAGAGAAGAGAGCGGTTCGCGCGCACCGTACTCAATGGGTTTGAATCGTATTTTGCCGAGTTCCAGAATATTACCCTGGCGGCAAAATCCTGGTTTGAAAATGCCGACTGGCACGGTATACAGCAGGCCTCCGCCCAGCGCATCGACCTCTACAAGGCTCACACTTCCCGTGTTAATCAGTATGTAGAGCTGATTGCAGGCAAGTATCTGCACGACCTGCAGTTCTGGCGCGAGGCGCGCGACGCCTATTCCACGCTGATTACCGGCCACAACAATTATGAGATAGCCGAGACTTTCTTTAATTCGGTATACGGGGCGGTGTTCAAGCACCGCAAAATCCGCAATGAGTATGTTTTTGTGTTCTCGCCCCACGGTGATATGCCACCGGCGGATGTGAGCCGAGTATTCAACCGCTATCCGCTGACCGACTCGCTGCCAGCCCTGTTGCAGCGCTTGCTCACCGATTATGCGTTTGCCATTCCCTATGAGGACCAGGTCAGGGATATACGCAACATCGTGGCGGTGGTGGAGAAGTATCTGCAGCCGCGCTTTGACCTTGGCCGGGGCGGCGTGGAATTCCAGGTGCTGGAACACCATTTTTATCGCAATAAGGGCGCTTATATTGTCGGGCGAATTGTAGCGGGGCGCGACTCCATGCCCTTCGTGCTGCCCATTCTGCACAACGAGGCCGGCGCGGTTTATGTCGACACGGTCTTATTCGGTGCCGATAAGGTCAGCGTGCTGTTCAGCTTCACCCGCTCGTATTTTCTGGTGGATGCCAGCATCCCGTCACAGTATGTGTTGTTCCTGCAGCAGCTGATGCCGGCCAAACCCATTTCGGAAATTTACAGTTCCATGGGTTACAACAAGCACGGTAAGACGTATTACCATCGCTGCGCGTACCGGCATATGGAGAGCACCTCTGATAAGTTTATGATCGCACCGGGAATCAAGGGCATGGTTATGTCCGTGTTTACTATGCCCTCCTATGATTTTGTGTTCAAGATTATCAAGGACCGGTTCACGCCGCCCAAGGATATGACCCGGGAACAGGTCAAGGCCAAGTACCGGCTGGTAAAGCGGGCCGACAGGGCGGGGCGCATGGCCGATACGCAGGAGTTCAACAACCTGGCGTTTTCACGCGAGCGATTCTCCGATGAGCTGATGGAGGAGCTGCACAAGGTTGCGCCCTCCATGATAGAAGAGCACGGCAAGGCCCTGGTCATCAAGCACGTATACGTCGAGCGCCGGATGACGCCGCTCAACCTGTACCTGCAGGACGCCACCGACGAGCAGGTGCTGGATGTGATGGATGAGTACGGCAATGCCATCAAGCAACTCGCCTCGGCCAATATATTTCCCGGCGACATGCTATTGAAAAATTTCGGTGTCACCCGCCACGGCCGCGTGGTGTTTTACGACTACGATGAAATTGTTCCTCTGGTGGATTGCAACTTTCGCACCATACCGGCGCCGCGCAATGAGGAGGAGGAAATGTCCAGCCAGCCCTGGTACTCGGTGGCGCCCAACGATATTTTCCCGGAGGAATTTCGCTTGTTCTTCTCCGGCAACCAGCGGGCGCGCAAGGTTTTTGACCGGCTGCACAGCGACCTCTACGAGGCGAGCTTCTGGCAGCACCTGCAGGAGCGCATTCGCAGCGGCTACATCGAGGATTTCTTCCCCTACCGACGCAAGCTGCGCTTTGATCGCGGCCAGCAGACTCTTCCGGAAACCGCATAATGGCAACAATCTATCTGTTCAGACACGGTCAGGCATCATTTGGCGCCGACGATTACGACAAGCTCTCACCGCTGGGGGAACGCCAGGCTACTGTGCTGGGCGAGTACCTGCGTGATCAGGGTATCGCGCTGGATGCGGCCTACAGTGGCGATCTGCTGCGCCAGCGCGAGACGGCACAACTCGCGCTCGCCAGCCAGTTGGGTACGGTGGAGCACCAGATAGACCCCCGCTTCAATGAAATTGATAATGACGAGCAGGTGAAACACTTGCTGCCGGAACTGGTGAAAACCCGCCCGCAGTTGCGTGAGCTGGTAGACGGGGGTATGAGTTCAAGCAAGGACTACCAGAAGATTATCGATGCGGTATTCAACCACTGGGTATCCCCGCAGTGTGATGAGCCGCGCATTCGCAGCTGGACAGACTATTCCACCGCCGTAGCAAACGCATTGCAGAATGTCATGACCGAACAGGGCAGCGGTAAGACCGTCGGTATATTTACCTCCGGCGGTACCATTGCCACTATTGTGGCCCAGGTGCTGGGCCTTTCCGGTGAACAGACCTACCAATTTTACGAGCCGATCTTTAACTGCTCGGTGACACAGGTTTTCTACAGCGGTAAGAAAACGTCTCTGTCGTATTTCAATGACCGCTCCTATCTGCAGGTACTCGGCGCAAAGACGTCCGAGAACCTGGTCAGCTACCGCTGAGGTCAGGCCCGGGTGACAGATATCTTCCTGGTAAGGCATGGCGAGGCCGCAGCGAGTTGGGGGCAATCACCCGATCCCGGCTTGTCAGAACTTGGCCATGTGCAGGCACGCAGTGCGGCGCAGACGTTGCTGCAATTGTTGGCGGGCAAGGAGCCAGTGCTGGTCAGCAGTCCGATGGCTCGCACACTGGAAACAGCTGTTCCGCTGGCTGATGAATTGGGCTTAAGCGTGCAGGTGAACGAGGCCTTTCGTGAAATTCAGGCACCGGTTCCGCTGGCGGAACGCCAGACCTGGCTGCGGCAGTTCATGCAGCAGAGCTGGGATGAGCAGCCCGAGAGCTTGCATGCCTGGCGCGACAGGCCGCGCCAGGAATTGCTGACGCTACAGACAAGCACCGTTATTTTTACCCACTTTCTGGTTATCAATGCCGTGGTTGGGCAAATTCAGGCGGCAGATGCCACGCTGTGTTGTTGGCCCGATAACGGCTCTATTACCCATTTGCGCAATGGCGAGAATGGTCTGGAGCTGGTGGCGCTGGGCGCGCAGATGAAGACCGTGGTCAATTAGTCGTCGCGCACTCTTATCAGTGCTTCCTGCGCGGATGAAGCGATCAGCAGGCCCTCTCTCGTATAAAAACTGCCGCGACTGAAACCGCGACCGGCGGCGCTGTTCGGGCTGTCCATAGAGTAGAGAAAATAGTCGTCCAGCCTGAAAGGGCGGTGAAACCACAGCGCGTGGTCCAGGCTGGCCGCCTGTAGGCGACTACTGTTTGCTCCGATCGGATGTGGGTATAGCGCTGTGCCCAGCAGGCCAAAGTCCGAGATATACGCGAGCATGGTCTGGTGGCGGCGGAAGTCATTACCGAGATTGCCCTTGATGCGAAACCAGATATGTTCCACGGGTTCTTGCGGCTGCGGATTGGCGCGGTCGCGCGGGAGCACTCTGCGGCGTTCGATGGGGCCGTCTACCGGGAAGGGCATTGCGTCCGGGTTCTTTTTTAGCAGCGCCCTCAGCTCCTTCTGCTCCGATTTCAGTGACTCCGGCGGTGGCACTTCCGGCATGGTACTCTGGTGCGACAGGCCTTCCTCGACAGCCTGAAATGACACGGCGGTGTTAAAGATGGCACGGCCGTCCTGTTTGGCGACCACCCGGCGGGTAGTAAAGCTCCCGCCATCCCTGATCGGGTCCACCTCGTAGACTATTTGCTTCGAAGGGTCTCCCGGCCTTAGGAAATAGCCGTGCATCGAATGAGCCACGCGGTCTTCGGGCACTGTCCGGATAGACGCATTCAGTGACTGCGCGAGTACCTGGCCACCGAATATGCGCGCGGGGCGCTTGGGGCTTTTGCCGATAAACAGGTACTTGTCGACTGGTTCGACCTCAAGGTAATTGAGTAACTTTTCCAGAATAGTGGGCAAAGTACTTCTCCGTAGATACTGCTTGTGAGGGGGCTAGCGCCGTTTTACGAGGCCATTAAGAAAGATATCGAAATAATCGATGGCGGCGGCATCGACATTGTCGATCTTGCGCCACAGGGACAGCTCCATAGACGCGTTTACGGCGCCGGCAATAAGGTTCTGTGCTACGAAAGGGTCTACCTCGCGCACACTGCCGTCGCTTATTCCCTGTCGCAGGAAGTTGCCAAAGCAGGCGTTGTTTGCATCCGTGCGCTCGAGTATCGCACGCCGGCGCTCCATCGGTAGTGCAGTAATGGAATTGTAGCGAATCAGCGGGCCATCGTTGGAATTCTGGAAATAGAAAATTCGACGGAAGGTTTGCTCCACTTTTTCCAGCCCGCTGTCGTCGCTGTCACGGGCCTGACGGTAAATGTTTTCGACGATGTCCAGTGAGCGGCTGTAGCAGTTGAACAGCAGGTCTTCCTTGTTGCGAATATGGTAGTAGAACGCCCCTTTCGAAACGTGCAACTGTTCCGCAATTTCATCCAGCGAGGTGCCGTCGAATCCCTGCTTGTTGAATAGCCAGGTGCCGGCTTTGTAAAAGGCATCCTGTTTCAAACGATTCTGCTGCTCGCGGTTGAAACCCTCCAGCGGGAAATCACTGGGCTCAACCTGGTCTACCGCGCTCGTGGGATACTCTTTTCTACCTGCGTATAAGCCATGGGTGAGAATATCTATGGCTTGCTGTGCGGTCTCATTGACCTTTTCCGTCGGTATTTTGTGCAGCCAGGAAAAAACCCAGTCAACTGAACCCAGCAGCGCTCTGGTAGTGGCAGTGGGCTCGACCGGCCGCAAGGATCCATCGGCGATGCCGTCGCGCAGGTATTGGCGCAGGCGTTTGAACATGGCGATGTACTGGGCCTCTACCTCGGTGCGGTGAGTACCCTTTAACGATGCGATCTCCAGTAGCGCCGCCACATGTGGACCGCGGCCCTCTACCGCCGCAAGCCAGTTTTCGAAATACAGTTGAAAATAGCCACCCAGGCGGTCCAGGGGCGTGCTGTGGCGCTTTTCCATCAGGTCGAGATTGCTGTGATGGAACTCCAGTGCCGCCATATAGCACTGGTAGATGAGCTCTTCCTTGGTTTTTACGTAGTAGTAAAGACTGGTTTTGGTAAGCCCCAGGTTTTCCGCAATGTCCTTGAGCGTGGTAGCGCGTGAGCCTTTATAGTTGAACAGTCGGGCGGCCTGAGACAGGATGGCCAGCCGCTTGGCATCGTGCTGCACCGTGCGATTGAAAGGCGAAGCCGGTGTGCCAGTAGTGGGCGGGTAGTCCTCGGGCATACCAAAAAAAGCTCTGTGATTAGCGGGGGTATTGATGTGCTGGCAAGTGGAGACCTACCGGCTATTCTAAGATTAGAACTTTAAGTATTTTTTTTGTCGCTGTCTATAGTGGCGTGGTATTTGGCCCGCTTATAGTTGCATTATCTACGGTTAACCACTTGCAGGAACGGTAGCGCCTCACCAGCATGAAAGCCTTGATGCTGTAGTCCAGAATCATCACGCTGAAGATCCAGTACACCGAGAAATCCAGTGATAAAAACAGTGTGGCGGGAAGGAGGCGGCCAAAAACCATGCCGCAAACCGTCGATTTCAGCGGGAAGCGAGTGTCACCTGCGCCTCGCAGGGCCCCTGCCAGGGTGAGATCGCAGGCCATCATCGGTAAAGCAGCCGCCAGCATATAAATAAAGGCCACCGTCAGATGGATGACCTCCGGGTCTTTGATCATGAAGCTCGCCAACTCGTTGGCATACCAAACCTGGACAAAGGCCAGGCTGCCCATCGCCAGTAACGCCAGCCTTAGAGATCGCCACCCCGCCGCTATCGCCAGGTCGGGGCGGCCGGCGCCCAATTGCTGCCCCACCAGCGTGGCGGCAGCAATGCCAAAGCCAAAGCCAACGACGATAGAAAAGGAAACCAGGCTTATGCCGATACCATAGGCGGCGTAAGCTTCGGTGCCGTAGCGGGCAACAATGCCAAAGAAAACCAGGAAACCCAGTTGCACCAGACCCTGCTCCAATATGGCCGGCGTACCAATGCTGACCAGTTTGCGAGCCACGGCCCGGTCTATGCGCGGTAGTTTCAGCGCCTTCAGGTTGAAATGGCCTCGCCACCAAAGCGTGACAAAAACGACGGTCACAATCATAGAGGCGGTGCTGCCACCCAGGGCTACTCCAGCGACCCCAAACCGGGGCAGCGGCCCCAGGCCAAAAGCAAGTGCGTAGCCGAAGATGACGTTGAAGACCGAGCTGAAAAATAGAAACCACAGGGGTGTAATGACGTTGCCGGTTGCTCGGAGACCCGTTGAAAGCATGATATTGGCGGCAGAGACCACATTGAATACACCCAACCAGAAAATGAAACCCGCAGCAGACCGCGTTGTTTGCCTGTCCAGGCCAAACAGGCCTGCAATGGCTTCGGGCTGCAACAGGATCGGAATGCTCACCAGAGCCGCCAGTGCCAGGGAGAGCACCATGGATGTCCAGTTAACGACCTCCGCCTGACGCCGGTCGCCGGCCCCCCAACTGCGCGCTATAAGCGCTGTGGCAGCAACCGAGACGCCCATCAGAATGGCCTGTACCAGGAAAAACACCCGATGACCGGTGGTTACTGCAGCTACAGCACTGGTGCCCAGCCCCGACACAATTTTGATGTGCATGAAGCCCACCGTGGTGAACAACAGGTTGGAGATGATGGTGGGCCAGGCCAGGCGCCACACGCCATGGATGGTGGGTGATGTCTGTGTATTTTCCGGGGCGGGCAAGGAGGGCTCCGTTAGAGCAGTGGTTGGTTTTGGGTAGGGGCTAGCGGCGTTTTACGGTGTTCATTTTTTTGCATTCCCGGTAGCGGAAGCAGTCCGTTGTATGGTCATTGACCATGCCGGTGGCCTGCATATACGCGTACATGATAGTTGATCCAACAAAGGTAAAGCCGCGTTTTTTCAGATCTTTGCTGAGTGCATTAGAAATCTCTGTAGTAGCGGGAAGTTCTTTCATCGCTCCCCAGCGGTTCTGGGTGGCCCGATGATCGACGAAGCCCCATATGTACTCTGAAAAACTGCCGACCTGCTCCTGCACTTTAAGAAAGGCCTGTGCATTCTTGCGCGTGCCGTACACCTTCAGTCGGTTGCGGATGATGCGAGGATCCAGCAGCAGCTTGTCGAGCTTGCGGTCTGTATAGCGGGCAATCCGCTCTGCATCGAAGCCGTCAAAGAGCTCGCGATAGCCCTCGCGTTTTCGCAGCACAGTAATCCAGGCCAGGCCTGCCTGGGCGCCTTCCAGTACCAGCATCTCGAACAAGTGGGCATCGTCGCGGCTGGGCACACCCCACTCTGTGTCGTGATAATCGATGTACAGCGGGTCGTCACCGCACCAGGCGCAGCGTTTGGTCATAGTTAAGTCTCCAGTGTGCCTACAGTATCGTGGCACCGCTGGAGTGTGTCCACCCGGGTGTTATCCGGGTGGCGGCGATTGCGCGGCTGTGCCACACTTTGCGGTCAATTGTTTGGAGCTAGATGATGTCAGATACCGTCCTGTACAGTCGTGAAGGCCATGTCGGCCGCATGACACTCAATATCCCCCAGCGCCACAACGCATTGGGGCGGGAGCAACTGGTGGCCATGCAGGAACGCCTGGCCACTGTTGCAACCGACCGGCAGGTGCGGGTGTTGGTGCTTACTGGCGCCGGTGACAAGACCTTTTGTGCCGGGGCGTCACTACAGGAGTTGGGTGCCGGGGAAATCGGCAGCGACTGTTTCCGTGCCACTACAGCCCAGTTGGCCGCGCTGCCAATACCCACTGTTTGTGCATTGAATGGCAATGTCTTCGGCGCGGGGGTGGAACTGGCCCTCAGTTGTGATTTTCGCCTTGGCATAGAAGGCAGCCGCATGCGGGTTCCCGCCGCCGCGATCGGTATCTGCTATCCATCAAGTGGCGTACAGCGCCTGGTGCAGGCCCTGGGTGTGAGTGTGGCCCGCCGCATGCTGCTGGCGGCAGAAGAGTTTGATACACGTTTGATGCTGGAAACAGGCTTTCTGGATTACCTGGTGCTACCCAGTCGTTTTGCGGCGGCGACAGACGAGCTGGCAGTGAAAATCGCCGGCCTTGCCCCTCTGGCAATCAAGGCGATGAAAAATACGATTAGCCAGGTTCTTGAGGGCCAGGTCGACGAGGAGCAGATTCAGGAAATGGCTTCTTTGTGTGCGGGCTCCGAGGACTTTAAGGAAGGCATTGCGGCACAGCGGGACAAGCGTCAACCCCGTTTCAGCGGCAAATGAACAACAGTTATCAGCCCGGCGCGAGCGGCCCGTGACAGTCAAGCTTGCGATCGACGGCCACCCAGGGCAGGCCGAGTTTTTCCAGCCACTTCAGGCCCGCCTGTTCGGTCTTGAGGCGCGCTATGCTGGCCGCGCTACAAGCCGTCAGGCAATTCTCTGCAATGACGGCGACACTCAATAGGCCCGGCACCGGCTGTGCGTCCACCGGACTTAATGCGCGACTGAAGTTTTCACCTCCAATCATCACCCGATGCTCGAAATTACCCCGCATTGCGAAACCGCTGTTGTTGAGTTTTAAGCGTGCGATTGCGGTTCGAACTCCGTGGGGGTGGCGCAGGCCAACAAGCCAGTTTGCTCCGTCCGACTGCTTGCCAATGCTGGCTGCATCCTGGTCCATCTCGATGAGCGCGTGGGAAACGCCCTCCTTGATAAGGAGTTTGCGCACTGAATCTATGGCGTAGGGGCGGACGCAATTGTCGAGATTGATTGCCATGCCCTGTACAGGCAGGCGCGCACCCTCAGCGCCGACTTCAAGTGCCGGCCAGCCCACCAGCTTGAGCATTCCCTGCAACTGTTGGTCAGTAGCGCGCAGCTTTCCCTGGGCGTTGTAGCAATCCAGTAGCACACAGGCAGTGGGGTCGAAGAGATGGCGGCTCTGGTCCCACAGGGCGGTGACGTAAGTAAACAAGCTGCGGGATTCTGCATCCAGTGGGGTAAAAGCCCCTGTGCCCGCCGACTGGTTGATGTTGTCGATGATGCTCTCGTTAACAGAAGAGGCGAATTTGGTTTCCAGCCGCGCGAGTTCGGCCTCAGCCAGTTCAAGTATTTGCGCGCCATCAGTTGTGCTACCAGCAAGGAGCAAATGACAGGAGCTGCCAAAAACATGTAGGCGCTTTTCAAATCTCTCTATCAAAATGTAATTGTCTCAAGCACGTGAGCTTATCCGTTGATGGGGTGGCAATTCGCACAATGTATCACTCGTTCCGCAGCGGTTTCCAGCGCCCGGCGTGATTCGGGGTTCTATATTTTTCAGATATCGGGGCAGTGGAAGGTAATCGTGACGAGCGTGCCTTTTGTGAGCGTGTAGCTGACCTGACCGGAGAGCCTTTGTACCATGGAAGACACAACTGCCAAGCCGGAAGTTTGCGCAGATAGCGGGTCGATATTCGCAGGTATACCGGTGCCGTTATCTTCAATTGTAAGACGACAGTCTGATCCATTCTGTGCAGAGGGGCAACGCGCGAGAGTGACGTGGACGTAGTGGGGCCCGGGACCATCGAAGGCATGCTGTAGGGCGTTCTCCAGCAACTCGTACATTGCGATAGCCAACGGGGAAGCCAGCTCGAAGGGGAAGGGGCGGGAGGATACTTCATTTATTGTGGTAACCATTTCTTCAAGGACAGGCGAATCCTCCAGCAGTCTGGAGAGAATGATATCGGTGAATTTTTTCATATCTGCCAGCAGGAGCTCGTTCTGGGAATAGAGACAGTCCTCCAACTGTGCCAGTGCTGTAACGCGCTTGATATTCCCGTCTGTTACTTCGCGTGCGTCCTCTCCACTCAGCCAGGAGCCCTTGATGCTGATTACTTCACTAACCAGGTTCAGGGTGGACACACTGTGCCTGTAGACCGCTCTCACCAGGTCATCGTGAATCTCCAACTGCTCCTGCATCTCGTCATCTGCCCGGTTCTCCGAAGCAATCATCTCCAGAGCCAACACCCTGGCTCGCCTCTCCACAACATAACTGTCGTAGGCACGCCTACCCAACCAGCCGAAGAAAAGTAACAACAGAGCATAACCGCAATACGCCCACCATGTTTCCCATGGCGGCGGCAGTACCTCAACGGCAATCGACAGCCCCTCGCGATTCCATACCCCCGCCGAGTTCGCCCCCTGAATCAGCAGCGTATAGCTTCCTGCCGGAAGGCTGGTGTAGGTTGCAGAATTTCGATTGCCGTTCTCTATCCAGTCCGGATCAAATCCATCAAGCATATACCGATACTCGTTCTTATCCGGGTCGAGAAAGTCCAGCACGCTGAAGTCGAATTGTACGAAGTAGTCTTTGTGGGTTAGTTGGATGGATGTGATTTTCTGTAGAAAAGAACTTGTCTGTATCACGGCATCCGGAATTGTAAGTTTAGTAACTTGCATTTTCGGCCGTTTTTGGGATCCATCAAGAGTTGATGGGCTGAATCGCGTATAGCCCTCACTACCGCCAAAATACAAATATCCATTATCGTCCTTGTGAGCGATGCCATAGTCAAATTCTGTCAATTGCAAGCCATGCTGTCGAGAAAATACTCTAGCTTGTTTTGTAGTGAGATCAATTCGGACTAATCCTGAATCAGTGGAGCACCAGATGTGACCTAGATCGTCGAGCACTAAAGAGTAGACAGTGCTAAAAGTATTTCTAAAAGGAAGGAGAGGGGATGGCTTCGTCGTATCTTTTTCGATATCCCAGAGGTAAAGTCCGTGGTGCATGGTTGCAAACCAAAGAACCCCGTCGTTGCTTTCTACCATGTCCCAGACAATTGGTTTGGTCTGGCTGCCGAATTGAATGTCGTTGAATTGAATCTCCTCGGCGATTCCGCTTTTGAGGTCAAACGTGTAGAGGCCTGACTCAGTGCCGACCCATATCGTCTGATCGGTTGTTTGATAAAGCATAATTACATGGTTATTTCCGATAGCATGAAATTCCGTTTTGCGATGAGCAGATAATATGTTGATTCCGCCTCCATAAGTTCCGACCACAACTTTTTCGTCATCGGTAGTGAGTACTGAGCTTACTGCGTCTGAAGAAAGACCGTTTGTTACTTCCGCACGCCAGGTTCGGACTTCGCGACTCTTATTATTCGATAGAAACTCTACACCGGCCGACCGATATCCAATCCACATGCCTTCAGGTGTTACACTCAATGACATAACTTGGTTGTTTTGTAGGTTCCATTCCGGCCACAACTCCGTTATGTCGTAGTGTTGTTCTGTAGCAGTATCGAAAACGAAGAGTCCATTGTAAGTCGCAATAACGTTTCCAATCCATTTGGCGCTATCAATGGCAACAACAGATCTTAATAGTTCATCAGAACTTTCGTCGTACGATTCAAATACGGTTGGTACAAGATAATTCAATCCGCGGTACGTGCCTACCCATAAAACACCATCGCCGTAACTTTCAATGGATGCAATCTCATTGTTTGTAAGGCTGGAGTTATCGGAAGTCAAGATGGAGATATTTTTTGCCTTATCTATTTGATATAGACCTTGATCACTACCTACCCACGTAGTCTCGGATATCGAATCTACGTAAATGTCATGAATATGAGCTATCTTTATGTCGTTACCATTGCTGTCTTGATATTCTACCGGAACACAATTTCCCAACTGAACGTTAAGTTTGAGAAAGCCGTAGCCGCTGGTTCCAAGCCAAAGAAAATTATCTGATATAGCCGATATCTCCTCTAAAGAAGAATTAATGTCGCTGCAGGTGCTATCCAAAATTAGGCGTTCGAAATGTTCTTCACCATTCGTTCTAACGTATATTTCGCCGGAGGTCGAAGCTATATAGACATTGCCATGAATGTCTTGCGTAAAGTCCATTACTAAGTTGTCTATTGACAGTTTGGTATCTGAAATTTTACTAAATGAAGGTGAATAGCGAAGGACGTTACCCGATTCGTAGCCTATCCAGAAATTACCTTCTTGATCAGAAAATGCAGACGATATACGACTGTTCGCGTCAGAGGCCCATTCGTCCGATGGCAAAGATACAAATCTATCGGATTCTTCATCGAATACCAGTAAGCCAGCATCTTTGGTTGCCACAAAAATACGCCCGTCCGAAGATTGTAGAATACATACGATATTTGAACTGGCTATGTGCCTACCATCGACTTTATGCGGTCTATATTTTGTGAAGCTAGTTCCATCAAATCTGTCGATTCCCGAGAGAGTTGCAATCCACAGCCTGCCATCTGCGGCGTGTACCATGCTCAGTATTGTCTGTTGACTAAGATTTTGACTAAGAGGCCATTGTCTTATTGTATATTCTGACTTTGCAGTGACTCCCAACGAATGTGCCGCAAGCAATAGTACTAAAAGCGCTCGGAACTGAAATGGGTGCGATGGGGGTTTAACTGGGAGCAATTAGGAAACCCTTCCCTAACTTTTGTGTGTGCCTTACTCAATACTAGTTGACCAATTGGCGAAAGCCAGTAATTTTTAAGCTTACTAGGGCTACTTGAAATAGAGATATGTGCTGGGGTTTTAGGTGGAAACTAGTAATCATTTTTTTGGTCTGACTCTTGGCGGAAATGCACAAGTCTATTGCTCTATGAACCTTGATTGAAATTCCTCGACAAATTCACTAAAAGCACTGTTTAGTGAAGCGAGAGGCATATCATCATCTGCAATCTGGCCTAGTTTTCCTGCGGCCTCGATTTTGGCACTAATCATGCGGACTTTTTCCGCGCCTATATTTGCGCTCATTGACTTTATAGCATGCGCGGTACGGTAGAGTTTTTCGGAGTCTCGTTCCGAGAAGTGGTCAGAGATCTCGTCTAACTTCTCTTGCATCTGGTTTGTAAAACCCTCCAAAATACTCGGGAGTAGCAGCTTTCCTGTCTGTTGTTCGACTTCCCGAATGTTATTGATTGCTCGAATATTGAAGATCTCCGAGTCACCATCTGTCGAAACTGCGTCACTTAAATCAGTAGGGTCATTGGGGATGCACACAGATGGCATCGTATTTTTTGTGTCGCGCTGACTTGCAATCCTTTCATCAAACTGACGAATTGCGTCGCTCAATTCAGAAATCGAAAATGGCTTTGTTAAGTATCCATCCATGCCAGCCGCGTTACATTGGTCCTTGTCTTCTTTACCTGTTCCGGCAGTAAGAGCTATGATTGGAATTGGAGTCGATTTACTTTCAAGTTCAATATTTCTAATTCCGCGTGTGGCTGCAAAACCGTCCATGACTGGCATTTGGCAGTCCATAAAAATAAGAGAATATCTATTTGATTGGAATTTACTAATTGCATCCTTGCCGTTTTCTGCTATATCTACTTCGAAATTTAGCAGTTGCAACATTTCAGTAACTATCTTTTGATTTGTTTCAACATCCTCAGCAACAAGTATCCGATCTTTGTCTATATTAGAGTCATTCTTGGATTTTTCAGCTACAACTGAATCGGCACCTTCACTTGAGATATATTCGGAAATTACCTCATAGAGCGATGAAAGTGTGATCGGTTTTGTCACATAGCGCCACTTTTCGAGCTGCGGTAAGTCCGAGGGAATGGTAAGCGGGGTTAGTACAATTACTTTACTATTTGAAACTTGGCTGACTATAGGGATAGTGCCAGGGTGTGACGCCATGAACTCGTAATCAATAATCATGTACTCTCCAGAAGGAAGAGGGCTTGTTAACTCCTTTGCATTTGTTAATTGAATAGTCTTGGCGCCCATCCTTGCCAGGTGCGATTGGACCATGGCGAAAGTACCGTCATCATCACATAGCAATTTTACCGTAGCGCCTCTCAGCTGCCGTGTTGGTAAGGCGAAATCATTTGCCAGTGTTAGAGGTAGAGTTACTGTGATGTTAGTTCCTTGCTCGACAGCAGAATCCACGGTAATGACTCCGTTCATCATTTCCACATATTGTTTAGAGATTGCAAGCCCCAATCCAGTTCCGCCATATTGTCTTGTGGTGCTGGTATCAGCTTGTGTGAATGCCTCAAATACGCGTTCCTGTGTCTCGGCATTCATGCCAATTCCTGTATCTTTAACGGATATCGATAGCATGGCTTTACTATCATTGTGAGCGTCCGGCACAGAGGACGTCTTCACAGTTATCCGGCCATCGTGTGTGAATTTGATGGCATTGCTAACAAGATTCATAACTACTTGTCGTATTTTTGTAGGATCGCCTTCCAGTCGTGCTGGCACACCTTCCTCACAGATACTAATAAGCGATATTCCTTTGCGATGTGATGGCTCTCCTTGCAGGTAGCAAATTTCATCCATTAGTTCAATTGGACAAAAATCGATAGTTTCTATTTCAACCTTTGCTGCTTCGATTTTTGAAAAATCCAGTATCGCATTGATTAAATTTAGTAGTGACTCGCCACTGTTATGCGCAGCTTCTGCAAATCTGCGTTGCTGTTCGTTCAAGCTGGTATGGAGGAGTAGCTCGGTCATGCCGATCATTCCGTGCATCGGAGTGCGAATTTCATGACTCATGGTAGCGAGAAAGTTCGACTTTGCCATGTTGGCCTCTTCCGCAAATTGGCGGGCTTCCTGTAGATCTGCTGTGCGCTCACTAACCTTTGTTTCCAACTCTTTTTGTCGTTCTAGCGCTTGCGCTGCAATTTTGTTTTGTCTCGTAATCAAAAGTGCAATAGCGCAAGCGATTGCTATTCCGTAGATAGTGTAGGCAATAGGGCTTTTCCAGGGTGGTGGGTTTACTACGATAGGTAAGGACATCGCCTCCCAATTCCAGGCCCCGTTTGGACTCGCTGCGGCTAGTTTTAGGTCGTATTTTCCAGGAGGTAGCGTTGTAAATGAGGCGATATGAGCTTCAGGGGAAATTACCCAGTCAGGGTTGATTCCTTCAAGTTTGTAGGCGTACTGAATTAATTGAGGGTTGGAGTAATCAGATGCGAAGAAATCGACAGATAGCATCCGGTCTTGGTATCCAAGCTCCAGTACTTTCAGGTCATCGTATGGCACCCCAAATCTCTTACTCTGATTCATTATGCGTATATCGGATATCGACACTTCTGGAGTCACATATTCGGATTTCACGCCTTGTTTCGGTATTATGTTGAACCCTCGGTTGCCGCCAAAGTATATTGTTCCGCCGCTATCTTTAAAAGCCGCCCCCATGTTGAACTCAGAATCTTGTAGTCCGTCCCTAACCCCGTATTGGTGCGTTTCGAGAGTGTCAGGATTTAGGCTTGTTATACCCCGATTGTGGGACAACCAGAGTAAGTCAGTAGCATCACTTTGAATGCCGTATACGTTAGAGCTTGGCAGAGATATACTTTCAGCGTAATGATGGAAGTTTGCCTTACCGGAAGCGCGATCTGATTCGTCCCATCGATTGAGACTGCCGCCGCTTGTTCCTAGCCAAAGCCGTTGTTCTGCATCTTCATAAAAAGTCCAAACCATGTCGCTTGAGATACCGTTGACGTTGCTACTGTCAGCGAAATATCGATCAAATTTTCTGGATGCAGCGTCAAATCGATTAAGGCCCCGTTCTGTGCCAACCCAGATGAGTCCAAGAGAATCTTGGAACAAAGCTATAACGTTGTTATTACTTAAGCTGGTCGGGTCGCCCGGGATGTTAGTGAGTGTTTCAAAGTCATTTAAGTCTTCCCTGTAAATACTTAACCCGCCTCCGAACGTGCCCACTAATAGCTGACTCTCCTCTGTAAGTAGAAGAGATGTCACACCGTTTGCTCCAATAGAATTTGGATTCAATTCGTTGTGTTTGAAGACGGTACTCTGGTTTGTTTCAACATCTAATCTGTTGAGGCCTCCATTGAATGTGCCGATCCACAGTGTGTTGCCCGCTGCGAGTAAGCTCATTACATCTGGACTGGATATGCTGGGATAGGTCGACTCGTTGATCCAGTCGAAGGTTTGTTCTCCAAGCCTGAGACGATTAAGGCCATCGTCAGTTCCAACCCATAGACTACCATCCTCCGTCTCGGAGAAGGCATTAACCGAATTGCTAGAGAGTTGACCATATATATCATCTATTTTGGCAAAAATAGTGGGCATGCCTGAAGCCAGTCCGAAGTAGGTCCCAATCCAATACTTGCCCTCTCGCGTTTGATAAATGCTGCTTATGACGTTGGAAGGTAGGCCAGTGTTTTGCCGTGTAAATCGTCTAAAGTTGTTCTCGGAGGGCACAAAAAGGTCCAGTCCTTCGTGCGTTCCAATCCAGATTCCTCCCTCGTCATCTTCAAATGCGTCATAGATTATATTTGACGAAAGGGAGTTGAAGTCAGAGGCTTTGTGTTCGAACCGAAGTGTGAATCCCGGTCCGGTGTCAATTACGCCAATACCCTTGTCCCTGGATACAACCCATAATCTGTCTTTTTTGTCTGCTAGGACAACGGTCAAATTGTTTGAAAATAGAGAGCGCGCGTTTTCTTTTTGATGTTGGTGCAGGGATGGCTGAAACGAATTTGGGTCAATTTCCAAGAGTCCTGCTTGAGTCGCTACCCAGATAGTACCGTCGGATGTCTGATCAAACCGGCTAACAATGCCTAATGGTGGCAAGCTTTCGTTGCCGGATAAGACGTGTCGAAATTCACCACTTTTCGGATCGAACGAACTAAGTGCGTTCAGGTACCCGAGCCACAGCGTGCCGTTACGATCACTGAATACAGTATGAATGTCGTTTGATAATGGCGATTTGCTGGCGGTCTCACTAGTATACAAAGCAGAGAAGGTATTCTCAGCCGGATCATACCTGTTCAATCCCCCACCTAGGGTTGCGATCCAAAGAAAGCCTTGCGAGTCTTCCGCTATTCTCGTGCCGAAATTAGAAGAAATGGAGTTGGGGTGTGTCGAAGAATATTTGAAATTTTCTAGTTCAAACCCGTTGTACCTGTTCAACCCTTCCTGAGTGAGAATCCAGACCACACCGCGCGAATCTTGGAAAACCTGGATTACGGTCTGTTGAGTTAGGTTTCTTGATATCGCTTCGGGCTGGAAGTCTATTACGGTGGTGGGCGAAATTTCCGCGCTGTTAACAATCCCTGGGATCGATATCACTAAGGCGAGAGCTAGAGCTAGTGCAGGTGACCTCATACGGTAGGGGTACTACAGTTATTGTTAATCGTATGAGTCTAAAGTAATTAGATATTTGAAACCAATTGGAATTATGGACTTTTGCATATATACATGGGGAATAAAAAAGCACCGAAAGGTAGGCAGTAAGATATTCCCCTACACTTCGATGCTTGTTTAGACTATTTGCTCTGATAAATACCGATGGACTTGCGCTAGCTCATGCTGGCGAATTCAAAGCTCCGATTTATGACCAGTCTGCTGTGCATAGTTCCTGAGACCCCATTTGTAGCCGGTCTGGTCAGCAATGTTTCTGA
>TARA_R110001592_G_scaffold159467_3_pt1 | contig 105893 bp, 61 predicted proteins | sample TARA_R110001592 | Tara Oceans TARA_R110001592 (sample SAMEA4398387) | marine metagenome | biome: Polar Biome; feature: [SRF] surface water layer (ENVO:00010504); material: water (ENVO:00002006), including particulate matter (ENVO:01000060) such as... | depth 5 m
AACACCCCACGAAAGCAGGAAACCGTCAGATCAACTCACATAAAAAGCACCCCAGAATCCTACCAGAAGTCCCAGCCCCACCCCCAAATGAACAGCGACCACAAAAGTGGTCAAACACTCACCTACCATCAGCTTTCCCACTACCCAAAAGGGAAATCGAGCCCCCTGTCATGCAGACATCCAGATATCTTGATTTATTTCCAGATTAGACCGGTAAATGACTCAATCCGCATACGTTTACTAAATGAGGGCTTAAACCCATTTACACATGAACATTAGAACCATCCTCTCTGATCGTGTTTCAATTGCGGCCGCAATTGTTTGCACAGCAGTCACGATACTGCTGCAGAGAACCGTTCGAATGGAGCCGTCTCACGGCGTGGCATGTGTGGTCACACAGTGACCGCTCTTAATTAATTTCTTCCATACCATTTTAACCTGTTTCATTTCATTTATTAGAAAGTGTGAAAATCATGACAGCCAGATCGCGCTCACTTCGTCCTCGGGGATTTACCCTGATTGAACTGCTCGTCGTCATCGCCATCATTGCGATTCTGATTGCCCTGCTCCTCCCGGCGGTCCAGCAGGCGCGGGAAGCAGCCCGCCGCAGCAGTTGCAAAAACAACCTCAAGCAACTCGGCCTGGCCGTTCACAATTACAATTCCACGTTCGGCATGCTGCCTCCCGTTTATGTGATCGACCCCAATGTCGGCGATGACGAAGGCCACTGGACCTGGTCCGGTTTCATCGCACCTTACGTCGAACTGGGCACGGTCTACAACAGTTTTGATGTCGGCAACACCCCCGCCAGCTATGCCTTCGGTCGGAACATTTCCGCCATGCAGCAGACCTACGCCGTCTTCCGCTGCCCTTCCGACACCGGCCCTCAGAAGCACACCGACGCCGGTTACACGATTGACTACTTCGATTCCTCGGGCAGCAGAACCTCCAACGTCGGCGTCGCCCTCACCAACTATGTCGCCTCCAATAACAATGCCTACCATCGCGCCAACAAAGCCAGCAACTACAAGGATGGCACGACCGGCGGCACCGGCGCATTCTGGGGTAACAGCAACTGCCGCATTCGCGATATCACCGACGGTCTGAGTAACACCATTCTCATGGGGGAACGGGCCTACCAGATCCCCGGCAACAAAATGATTGCCGGCATGTTGTTCGCCGTCAGAGACAATCTCGGACAGGGCCCCAGCTGTGCCAACTGCACCGGCAATACCGCAGCGAACCAGGGACTCCTGAGCGTTTCCGGCACTACCCATTTTGGCATCAACCCCACCTCCACATCAGACCAGGCCAACGGCGGCTACAGCAGTCTGCATACCGGGGGTGCCCAGTTCTTAATGGGTGACGGTCGCGTGCAGTTCCTCAGTGAAAACATCGACAACAGCATCGCTGTCGGCGGTGTGGTCGACAGTACCTTCGAACGCCTCGCCTCCATCCAGGACGGCGACGTGATCGGCGAGTATTAAACTACGTCAGCAGCTCCCCGCGATTCCCTTCTACCCCGAATCGCGGCGGAGATCTGTAGATCTCACGCACACTGACACAGCAGATCCAGGTTCTGTTAAGTCTGAACCGTTTCACCCATTCCCACATAGATCCCGGAAAGCAGATCGATGAAACCCGCAGCGATGTTAAACATGTCTCTTCTCAGCCTCTCCCTGCTGTTCCTGTCAGCCTGCGGCGGAGGCAGCGACACGCCTCCCCTGGGCACCGTCTCCGGCGTCGTAACCCTGGATGACAAACCACTGGCAGATGCGGAAGTCACCTTCCAGCCGGAAAAGGGACGCCCTTCCCTGGGAAAAACCGATAGCCAGGGAAATTATACACTGGCCTACACCGTGAATGAAAACGGCGCCCTGATCGGCCCGCACCAGGTCATCATCACGACCGCCGTCGAAGCCTTCTCCGACGAAACCGGCGAGGGACAGGACAGAGAAGCCCGCCCGGAAATCCTCCCCCCCAAATACAACGCCCAGACCACCCTCACCGCAGAAGTCAAACCGGGCGCCAACACGATTGATTTCCCGCTGAAGTCGAAAGAGTGAGAAAACAACAAGCATAAATCCAAAAACGCCTGAGCCCTCAAGCAAGAGAACTCAGGCGTTTTTTTGTTTTGTTGTCTCTGGTGAGAGCTACCTCAGCAGTAATAAGATTCTAGCTACGAGCCGCGGATTATGATTCTCCAGTACGATAATTAAACTTATTATTGATCAGTGGTTATAAAAGCAGGACGTATTCGCTTGTACCAATGCTTGTTTTTAAGTTAAATGTGAATGGTCATTTTGGATGCTTATTCTCTGAAGTTTCATCAAAAGTCTCTTTAGATATCAGATATCCAGTGTTTACAGGGATTCACACAATGAACGTGTTAGAAGGAAATTTTCGAGCTGGTCTTAAGGGGATCAGTTTGCGAATCTTGCCAGGGCCTTCCGAGTATCGGAACGTTGAAGGTGTCTTCTTGTCATTCCCTTTTGGTAGCCGAGTTTCAAAACGGCGAGCCGAAGAAATTATTTCAGAAAAATTGAAAGAGGGTAACATTAATTGGCTGTATAGGCATGGTAAGGAATGGATTTTAAATTTAGACGAGTTACGGTCATTCATCACAGATTGGAAAGATTCGGAATGGATGACTGGTATCATCTCAGTTCAACCAGAGATGGAATATGAAGAGAAAGAGTTTTTTAAAAAAATCCGTAAAGAAACTTACTTTAGGTTTATTCTGACTAAGGAAGAGATCACTTTGGCAATTAATAAAAGAATATTTCTTAGTCATAAAGGTGTTGATAAACCATTGGTACGTCGTATCTATGCTGCACTTTCATTACTAGGCTTTGGGCCTTGGCTTGACGAAGAAGATATGAACGCTGGTGCCGAATTAGAACGAGCATTACTCCAGGGTATGAAGGAATCGTGCGCAGCTGTTTTCTTTGTAACGCCTGAATATATTGATGACAATTTCTTAGCTACGGAAATCGATTATGCAATCGCTCAGAAGAGACAAAAAGGTAAAGATTTCAGCATAATTACATTAGTTCTAGTTCAGGGGGAGAAGAAAGGTACAGTTCCTGAGTTACTTGAGAAGTATGTTTGGAAAGAGATAAGTATTGAGTCCGAACTCCAGATGCTCATGGAAATACTTAAGGCACTTCCTCTCTGTGTAGGGCCAGTCTGTTGGCGAAGCGAATTAACATAATCATTAATAAGGGGTCAGCGACCTCCTTAGGTAGATTAAAAGGGTCAGGAGTCGTTTTATTGACTCCTGCCCCCTTTTTTCTTCCAGATGATTTGTGCCAGGCCAATAAAGAGACCTGCCCCCGTTATCTTTCCCTGAAAGTAGAATATTGTGAACCACAACTGACAAAATCATTGGCAGCCCTCTTCCCGCTGCTATACTGAATTCTCTGGAGCGTAACCTGTCCGTCGATGATCATCTGCAGTGGAAAGCGGGTAAAGCAATGTGGAAGATTGTGCCGGGAGTGTCCGCCGGACCGTTCGAATTCGGTCATGAACCGGCAGAATATTTTGATATTCTCACGGGAGCCTTCAGAAAGTTCAGACACTTACCCGACAGTGAAGAAATCTACGCTTTTGGGAAAGATTGCGTCCACTTGATGGTCGATGATGACAATCGGATTATTCAGATCTCCATCTTTCGCCCCCATGAACTCTATCTCGGTGATCTGCAGTTGTTAGATCAGCCGCTCCAGAAACTCGCGATTGCCCTCAACAGCACCCATTATGTGTTCGAGCCGGTCGATGTGGGACTGGAGAGCGATGAACTGGGAATGGTCCTGGTCGAAGTCGACGACAGAATCGACGGCGTCGAAGTCCGCGTTCTGCCACATTAAGCCGCACACCGGCTTATTTTCAGCTGCCTGAACCCGATAGAAAAAGGGAACAGAAAAAAGAGTCCGGCCTCTTTTATACCCATGTGAACCGAACCTGTATTCAAGCAGGATTGTTCATGCAGACATCTCTTCAGCCCAGTTTTGAAATATTGGAAAACGGTCAGTGTTGAGCGAAATTCAAAAACGGGAAATGCAATCGGGGCCCAGTCTGATAAAATCAGAAGCAGGCACCCCTGATGATTTCACGACGGCTCCTTTAAAATAATGAGGAAAGCCATGCGCGCCCGGCACAGTCCGACCAGCTTCATTCCCGTCCTGTTCAGTCTCACCGCAGTCTGTCTGCTGATGTCCAGCGGAGCACACTCAGCATTCGCCGTCGAAGCGAAAAAGCCGCGTCCCACCCTGGCCGACACAATCCAGCAGCAGGACCGGATCCCCCGCGAACAGTTTTACGGCGAAGTCAAGCTGATGCATGCCCCGAACCCGATGGACGTCCAGTTTTCGGAAGACGGATCGGTCCTGTTCTCCCAGGCGGAAACGATTCGCCTCTGGCGGAGCGACACGGGCGCCTACCTGGGCAGCATCGCCGGTCCCGCCCGCTTCCACATGTTCTCACAGCTCAATCACTCCCACTGGCTGGTGACCGTGGACGATAGCGAGGCAGACGATCAGCAAGGCTTGTTCTATAGTATGCCCCAGCTCATCCCCTGTCTGAGAGTCTGGGATGTCCACACGGGAAAATGCCTGGCTGTCCGCCGCCTGCCGATTCCCATCAACGTGGAACGACTCTGGATTAATTCGATCGCCACATCAGCCGATTCAACGTGGGTGCTGTTTGAATCTCGTTTCGTCAAAGCAAAAGCAGAGCAGGAACCGAAGAGTTTTCTGGATGGTTCCTCTGCTGACTACTGTTTTCTGGCAGGTTTCCAGGGCTCCAACCTGACACCCACCTGCCATCTGGAATTCGACAAATTGTCCAATTACCGATCCCTGAACTATAACGCGCACAACGGGAAACTGCTGATCTGTGGAGAGACCGAATTAGCCTGCTTCGACCCGGACAGTCAGAAAATCATCTGGACGTCCAGCGGCTACCAACAGGATCTGAAACATGATGAAATCAAAGGCATCATCAATCTGGAGCAGCCGTTTCAAATGGAATTGACAGAGTCCGGAAAGAAGAGAACCTTCACCCCCTTCATCGTCCAGTTTGAATCGCATTCGCTTTACAAAGTTCCTCCCCAGGGTGTGGACTATTCCAAACTGACCCTGCTCAACTGGGGACTGATTGACCCATCCAATGGCAAGTTACTCCATCATGATTTAGTGATGAGAGAGACGGGCCCGGGTAACTACAAAGCTCCCAAAGCTGAAAATCTCAAATTCCCAGGATCCAAGGATGCCAAAAAGTTGAATGCCTGGGTCTACGACAAGCAGGAACATGCAATCAAGGCCGTTGATCTGGTCGAAGCCTGGAGGGTAGCTTCCAAACCTGTACGGGACCGCACATTCACCATCAGAAAAGCACGCAGTACTGCGCTGGGAGAGAAATGGAACCTGGAACGCGACGACCTGCGAAATGAAGCCGAGGTGCAAACCTGGAACAGCACTTCCGGGCGGATGTGCATCATTACCGGCTATACCCCGGAAATTAACCTGTATGATCTCTCGACCGGAAACACGATCGCTCAGCCGTCAGGGACAGTCAACGCCCTCTCCAGATTCACCTCCGGAAAACTGGCTGCCTCTCTGGACTGGAACGATGTCTCCGTGTTCGACTTGAAAGCAAAGGGATCACTCCAGCGGACATTCAATACCAAAGTGCTCCGGAACTCCTGTGTCGCACTCTCAGTAGATGCGTCCCAATTACTCGTGGGAGAGATTTCCGGAAATGCGGGCGTCTGGGATCTCTCCCGCCGCAGCAAAGTCTTTGCCCTCGAAGGGGGCACGGAAAAGCTGCTCCGGATAGCAGGTAACACAACCCGCAACAGTCTCGCCGCCCTCGACATGGACGGTACACTCTGGCGCTGGCAGACTCCGACAGTTCCCGCAAAGCCGGGTGAAATGCAACTGCTCCGCGCGCACTCACAGGAAAAACCAAAGCGACCGGAAGGATATAATAATAACGAATTTGATTATCGCATTCCCCGCTCGTTATGCGACCTCTCTTCCAATACCGCACTCTACCTGGCTTTCCGAGCATACTCAATCGCAGAGGAAAATAACTTTGGTGAACTCAACCTTGGTCTTCCCGGCACCAATCTCATCGCAAGAGTCTCTGATGGCCCGGGACGATTATTCTCTTTTGAACCCAAACACGGTGCTGTCATGGAACTGCGCGCGGGACAACCGCAGAAACAGATCACTCCGCCCGTCTATCACCAAAGCCAGCTGATGCAGATCAGATGCACTGCCGACGGTCGCTTTGCCATGCTTGTGTTCGATACCGGACAAATTCTGATTCTAAATCTCGAGGCGGGAACCCTGGAGGCGATCATCCCCACCGGCTTGTCAGAAATCATGGACGTCAACTACCACCCGCAACAGCAGACGCTCCTGGTCGCCTGCTATCGGGGCACCATCACGGCCTGGAACTCCGATACGTTCCTGCGGACAGGCCTGCTGCAACTGAACGACGCCCGGCTGGAACACCTGGCATCCCAGCCAGCGAAAGACGGCTTCGACCTGGTTCTGGGCACCTGGGACACCGGCCTGATCCTCAAACAGGGTGTCTTTAAGAAAAAAGATCAAAAACCGACACGCCTCCCGGCACTCCCGTTTCCCGTAAAACTTCCCGGGGAATGAAATCATTCAAGAAACGGTGTCTCACGTTTAGTTCCGCATGGCACCATACTCCGTCAGATACCAGCCCTCCGCGATCCGATCCGACCGGGTAAGGCGCACAGTCCAGTTGTCACCTGATATTTTAAACTGCGGCCCCCCTTTTGCCTCATCCCCCATTCATGAAATAAAAGTGTTCGAACTATTTTGGATTATGCCCGGCATGTTTAAAAGCATTTAATGATTCCTTTCGCGGAATCAGTCGTTCTTTTCTCTCCATATAAACCTAAGGTTCCTGACTTCTTTTATTCCCACCAAATTGAATGCGAGACGTAACGTACAAAAGACTTTTTGTATCCGACGAGCGGCTGCCTTCTTTCAATCAACGGCAACACAAGCTAGAATGGAAATTCCCAACCACGAGCGATGCACTTTCTGACCGAGTCGCGCTGCAGTAAGCGACCAGTGCATAGACGCTTAACCTCCAGAACATTCGATTCTAAATTCAATGAATGATGTTTTCAATTCCACGGCTCTTTTATTAACACTTCTCAATCCCTTTCTGGTGATCATTTATCTTGTTGATGTGGTTCAAAAGCTGGAACAGAAACAATTTCGTCATGTACTGATGCGGGCGGGTCTGATTACCAGTGCGATTTTCTGTAGCTTTGTGGTTCTGGGAGACAAGATTTTTACCGGTGTGATGCAAGTCGAATTTGCCTCATTCCAGATCTTCGGAGGTATTGTCTTTCTGCTGATCGGGATTCAGTTTGTCTTTAAAGGTCCCGTGGTCATTGAAGCATTACGAGGAGAATCTTCCAATATTTCTGCTTCGATCGCGATGCCGGTGTTGATTGGCCCGGGGACCATTAGCGCCTGTGTACTGATTGGGAAACGGCACGAACCTCTGGTGGCATGCACGATTGTTGTGATTTCGATTTTCGTCTGTCTGGCTACCATTCTGGTTCTGAAATTCATACACGATATGGTGAATCAAAAGCGGAGCGCGTTAATTGATCGGTACATCGAAATCATGGGTCGCATCACAGCGCTTTACGTCGGAACAGTCTCGATCGACATGATCATGCAGGGCCTTAGAACCTGGGCCGACAAATTTTAAAAAAGAGAAAACCACCGGATCAAAGCCTGGTGGGAACAGTTTTCGGGCTACCGAGTTCTGCCACCCGGTTTGACGGTGCGGGGGCGAACTGTAACGGCTCAGTCCCCCCATTCGATCCAGCAGTGGATCAAATCACTTTCACTAATCAACTCGCTTACCGGCTCGCTGCAATACGATACAGGTTGTCGACCGTGCGGATGAAGATGCTGCCGTCGGCGATGGGGGGGGTACCCCAGGCCTGCTGGTCAAGTTTATTGACCGCGACCACGTTCAATTCGTCACCGGCGGCGATGACATGGGTGTTGCCGTTGGAATCCAGAGCGAAGAGACGTTTGCCGTCGTTCCAGGAGAAATATCTGCTGGCCGGGGCGCTGGCAATCCCCGCGGTGCTGCTGGCGCGGTTCCTTTCCGTGGGTACCGTGATGACCGTTGTGAAGAAAGTGACCAGCCGGGAATTCACCCCCACGCGATCAAGGTCATGACCTGGGGCGGCCTGCGCGGCGGGATCAGTGTGGCACTCGCACTCTCGCTCAGATGAAGCAGTTGCAAAGAATATCATTTGATGCTACCCAGGTAACTGGCAGTGGACTGGTTCATCTACCCGATCCTGAAAAGCTGGTGAACCTGAATTTACAGGGATCTCCTGTCACTGACGAAAATCTGCAGAATGTCAGCAAATGCACGAACCTGGAAAAACTTTATCTACGTAATACAAAAATTACGGATGCTGGTTTGAAATATCTTGAATCACTCAAACAGCTCAAAAACCTTACTCTTCAGGGAACAAAGATCACAGATACGGGTTTGAAGCATCTTGAATCGATGAAGCGATTAGAGTCATTGCATCTTGGAGATACAAAAGTGACCACAGAGGGTATCAATGCTCTGACCAAAAAGTTACCACAATGTAAAATCACTTATGGTCCTGAAGAGAAACCAATCGTCATCGAACCGACTCTACGTTGAACAAGCCACGTGAGGAATGTTGTTCATACCAATTAGAGTAGTCTTGGTTGAAAAACATGACGCTCAGAAGATCGGGACAATTACAGGGGTCAGCAACCGTTTCCACTTTTCGAGGTCTGTCTTGGATTTTGATCGTGCCCCCCAAGGCGAGATTTTGCACGGTTTTTATTCCGTATCCTGCATTTTCTTTGGCAGTAGGAGAGCATAAAGGCTCAATGCCCCTGCTCTGCCTTTGTCGTGTTTGCTTTCTCTTTGATCTGATCAAACAGTGGTGCCACTCGTTCTCGTTGGGTGTCTAAGATTCGTTCGCGGTCTGCAGGCAGCAGGTAGCCGGACTGTTCGTAGGCCTGGCATTGGGCGGAGAGTTGCTGGAGATACGTTTCCAGGGTGCCAAAGCGTTCTTCGAGTGAGGGGCGGGGGTCGCCCTGTTGTTCGCGTTCTGCTTTCGTCAGAGGGAAGGGAATCATCGAGCCGGAGAGGCTATACAGCTGGTTGGCCGCGGGGCCGTTTTCGTCGCGTAACCGCCAGCTGGTATAAGTGGCGACCGGGACCGCAACTTCGGGAGCCGACAGGCAGCCCAGTTCGTTGCCGTCAGGTCCGGAACGGGGAACGAGCACCCGGTAATCGCCGCGCGGCAGCGGAGGCTGGAGATCGACGATGCGTTCGGTCTGCCAGCGGGGACCGAAATCAAGATAAGCGGGTTGCTGAATGACCGCCGGGTAGCGGATGCCGGGGATGTTCGGAAAGCCGGTGGCGTTCTGCGTCCAGCTGACGAGCGTCCCCTCGCTGATCTTCGCATAGACACTGGCCGGCGGTGCGGTTCCGTCTTTGGCCCACTGGTCGAGCGCGAGCAGCAGGGCACGCAGGAACGGTTTGTAGTCAGCAGGATTGGGAGCCGTCTGGCCATCCCCCTTCTCGGTCGTATAGCGGCTCGGACCATGCTGCGTTCCACCGATAATATAGATCCGCACATTCTCGGGCAGCGCGACATCGGTCGTGCCGAGGGGATCGGTATGCGTGAGCGAACCACTGCGGTTCCAGTACTCCGAGGAAGACTGCGTGTGCATCACCAGGGGCGCGGTGCCGCTGGCTGCGGCCCGGGTCAGAATGCCTTCCGTTTGCCCCGACAGCGGGTCGGTCTGTGTGGAATAGGAAAAGGGGAAACGGTCGGGCGGGTAATCGTGATGATCGTGCTGCCCGGCGTGCCGCGTGGGCTGGGCGAAGCGATGATTGAACGATCCCATGCCGGAGCCGGAGACGTGGGGGATGACTCCTTCGAAGACCTGCCGACCGGCTTCGTCTTCATTGAAGCCCCAGTACAGCATCTCGCGCAGGAAACGCCCGCTTTGTGAGACGCCGAACGAGTGGGCCCGCTGGATCACCGGTTTGCCGGCGACGAGCAACGGATTACCATCGCCGGTCCCCTGCTTCAATGCCGAGACCAGATCGCGGACCGCGGTGAAACCGGTGCCCATCACAGTGGGATCCTGCGCTTCGTAAATCAGTTCGTAGATCTCCAGTTTCTTCAGCCCGGCGGGATATTCCAGTTCTACTTTCGGCAGTTGCGCGGGAGAACCCCCTTCGAATTCCGTGACGTGCAGTTTCCACTCCGCACGGGGAATCGGGACACGGGGATGATCGGCCCGCAGCCGGTGCGTCAGTGTTGCCTGCTCGAGCCCTTCGGCTGTGGGACGATAGGAACCATGGTTGGCCCAGTTGACTTCGGTGCGCGTGGTATCCTTGCTGGGCACGATTTCACAACGCACTTTGCCGGTGATCGGCTGTTGAATGGTTGGGGGAACGAGGCTCAGACGGCTGCTTCCCGGCAGCAGTTCACCGTCCCAGCCACTGGAAACGTAAGTAAAGCCGTGCTTCATCAGGAAGCCGTCGCCCGCCTGTTTCAGGGTTTTCGGATCGTTGCCCCCTGAGGCGAAGTTGATCATCCGTAAGGCGGTCAGGTTGCCGCGATTATTGACATCGTAGAGCAGCGCCCCGTTCCCTTTGCTCAAATCTTTCGGTGCCAGGATGAGCAGATCGGCCGAGAGTTCCACGCGGCCCCGTTGATTGCGCGGCGCGAGTTTCAGATCGACGACGTTCTGATTCTGAGGAAGGTCGGGATCGAGTTCATAATAGACGCGGCCCTTAATCCGTTCGTATTCCCCGACAGTGCCGAATTTATGACCATCGGCAAAGGGGTCGCGGGCAGTGATTTCAAAGCGGGTGAGCTCCGCCGACAGGGGAGCCGCAAGCAGCAGGTAGACAAGCGCGACATTAAAGATCTGCAGGAGACGATTCATGAAATTCTCAGCTGTTAAACACGTTGAAGACTCGTAAGACAAAACAGACCGCCGCGTAAAACGCAGCGACAACAGCCTGCACGGCTGCTTTCGAGTATATCGTGTTCACAACCCCCGAGGTAGCGTTGTTCGTTCGGATAAACCAAAAGGGGCAGGGCTCATTAGAAACAGAGACCTACCCCCTTTTATTAATCATTAGGCTTCTTACAACTTCTACTCTGCGAATAGCGGGAGCCTGCTTATTTTTCTCTTTCATTAGATTTATGGATGTATAATCTGGGACTTTAAAAATAATAATGGCATTTCCTATCAAAAATCTGACACATGTGTTATTTTGTTCATATTCCAAAATTTATTGTGGAAGATGGATCGTCATCCCCATAGAATTGATCTTGGTGCTTGCAATTTATCTTTGTCTCGCTCCTCTTCTGATGGTCTGTTAAAGGAGCTACTAGATCGGGCCGATTCTAATAATGGTGTATATTTTTTTTCAGTATTCTGTTATCTGCAAAATTCTATGGTTTCTGTAACTGTAACTGTAAAACCTGAACTTCTTCGCTGGGCGATTGATCGTGCTGGTCTGCAAGTAGAAGACTTGTTAACTGTTCAGGAATTAAAAAACTTCCTGATTGGTTGAGTGGGGAGAAAAAACCTACATTCAGACAGTTAGAAAAATTTGCCAGTAAAACTAAGGCTCCTTTTGGTTATTTGCTATTGAATGAACCACCAAAAGAAGAAATTTCGATTCCAGATTATCGAACACCAGCAGATACTGTGGTAGACAATCCGAGTCCGAATCTTATAGACACAATCCAAGCTATGGAATTTCGGCAAGATTGGATGCGTGAATTTCTCATAGAACGAGGTGAAGAGAAGCTTCCCTTTATTGGAGTCGCGCAAGAATTAAAACATGTTCAATATCTGGCAAATGAAATTCGAAAAACTCTATCACTAGAAATTGATTGGGTAAAAAAATGGAGTACTTCGGATGATGCTCTAAGAAATTTGGTCACTGCGATAGAAAACATTGGTGTTTTGGTTTTTAGAAATAGCATTGTGGAGAACAACACAAATAGAAAACTCGATCCCCAAGAATTTCGGGGCTTTGTATTGTGTGATGATTATGCCCCATTGATTTTTGTAAATACTGCTGACACAAAATCGGCTCAAATGTTTACTCTAGCACATGAATTAGTCCATCTATGGCTAGGAAAAGATGGCCTGTTCAATCTGATTGAGATGATGCCTTCCGATGATCGAACTGAAAAATTCTGTAATCGAGTCGCTGCAGAATTTCTTGTACCAAAAGAGACACTCAATCAATACTGGCAAAAAAATCAGACAATCCAATTAGAAATCCCTGAAATTGCTCGATTATTCAAAGTAAGTCCTATTGTAATCGCGAGAAGAGCATTGGATTTGAAGTTCATATCCAAACCTGAATTCTTCGAGTTTTACAAAGAAGATCAACAGAAATGGAAGGATCAGAAAGATAAGGACAAAAAAGGAAATAACATTGTTCCTTATCCTGTAGTTCAAAAATCGAGACTAAGTAATCGATTTTCAACTGCTGTTGTTCAGGCCACTAAAGAAGGCAAGTTACAATATCGAGATGCTTATCGATTTACCGGCTTCAGAGGAAACTCTTTTGAGGAATTTAGTAAAGGGTTGCTTAAAGGATGACAAGTAAAACCTATTTGCTAGATTCAAATATATTTATGGAAGCCAGCCGAACGTATTACAGGTTTCACATCGTTCCAACTTTCTGGGATGTGATAATTGATGGGCATAATGACAATACGCTGTATAGTATTGACAAAGTTAAGGAAGAAATAAAAGCGGGAAATGATGATCTAGCCACATGGGTTTCAGATACTTTACCGGATGAGTTTTTTAACTCTATTGTTGATATGGATGTAATTACTGATACCAGAAAATGGTTCAATGGGTAGATAGCTCAACTCAGTTTACCCAGGCGGCGAAAGCTAAATTTTCATCAAATGCTGATGGTTGGCTTGTTGCTTATGCTAAAGCTCATGACTACGTAGTAGTCACGAGAGAGGTATACGTAGCTGATATTAAAAGAGAAGTAAAAATACCAAATGTCTGTGAAGAATTTGATGTCGAATACATTGACACTTTTGATTTACTGGAAGAATTGGGCGTTCAGCTATAAATTTCCCAGGGAATTGAAAGTTCCAGGAACCTATATTTTGACTCGAATCTGATCACTTCCACCATTAACCCATTCACCGCTTCGCATCAATGCAATACAGGTTGTCGACCGTACGGATGAAGATGCTGCCGTCGGCGATGGCGGGGGTGCCCCAGGCCTGCTGGTCGAGTTTGTTGACGGCGACCACGTTCAGTTCGTCACCGGCGGCGATGACATGGGTGTTGCCGTTGGAATCCAGTGCGAAGAGATGTTTGCCGTCGGTCCAGGGGGAGGCCCAGAACGCGCGGGCTCCCGGAACGCGGCTCTCGTATTCCAGTCGCCCCGTATCCATATCGACACAACGAATGATGCCCCGGCGGCGTTCTAAGAAATACAGGTTGCCGGCTAAATAAGTAGGCGACGCCATTTGAATGCCGGAACCGTCTATCCGCCACTCCACGAACGTTCCCTGCCTGACGTCACCCGGCGGAGTAATATCACCCGCGCCACCCGGTTTGATGGAGTAAAGCCGCCCGCCTCCGTCATCATCGCCGCCACGATTACGCAGTTCATTGCCGATGAACAGCCGATCGCCGACGGCAACAGGGGTCGCCGACGAACGCCCTTTGTTCATATCCAGCGTCCAGAGTAACTTTCCCGTCGCAGGATCATAAGCACGATAGACCGTCCCCCCCACGATCAGTTCATTCCGCAACGAATTCTTCCAGATCATGGGGCTGCTGTATTGAGACTTTTCATCACGGTTGACCTTCCAGATTTCCTCTCCGGTTTTTGTATCCAGGGCCACGAGGAACGACTGCTCCTGGTTATCAACCTGAATGAACAGCCTGTCTTCAAACAGCACCGGCGAGCTCGACGTCCCCCAGCCGGCCCGCATCTCATACACGCCCAGGTCTTTCTGCCACAACACGTCGCCGTTCGGGTCGAGACAATAAACGCCGTTCATGCCGAAGTACGCGTATATGCGCTTCCCGTCTGTGACCGGCGTTTCCGTGGCATAGGTGTTGGTGTTGTGCCGCTTCAACGGCGGCTTGCCTGTCTTCACTGTCTTCTTCCAGATCGTCTCACCACTGGCAGCATCCAGACAGACGACCTGGTATTGATACAATACGTTAACCAGATCGTTACGATCGCGGCTGTAATCACCTCTATTGGATTCCGGCCGGGCGCTGTTTTTCTTTACTGGATGGGAGGGCACCGCGGCCGTCATGTAAATGCGATTGTCCCAGACAATCGGCTGTGACCAGCCTTCGCCTTCGAGAGACTTCTTCCAGCGAATATTGGTTTGTTCTCCGGCCTCATCCGACCAGTTGACAGGCAGCGGCGTGGCAGAGACGGCATTGGAATTCGCCCCCCGGAACTGAGGATAGTTTTCAGCCAGGCAGGTTTGCCCCACAGCCAGCACGACGAACAGCACGGTCAATTGAGAAGTAAAATGCATAAAACTCTTCCTGACATTCATAGCACACAAAGATGCTATGAATCATTGAGAACCATACGAGAAAAAATCTGACTCACTAATTGATAGTGTAAAGGCTGCGAACAAGAATGAAACAGCAATTCTGTGTGAGAGCAAAATCAGTGTCAGGTGCAGGAATCGTTCCATTTTCCGAGGTCTGTCCTGGAGTTTGATCGCGGTCCCCAGGGCAGGATGTTGCTCCGTTTATTCGCTCTACTCATCCTCTCCGAAGGGATACCGCATCAGATGATTCGTGTCATGACAGAAAATAGTTCCGGATACTTTTCTCCCCAAAACACTTAGACCAAGCTTGTGATGTTCTTCCTTAAAACAAATACATATAAAGTGCACACATACCACCACCACACTTCTCTCCCACTCCCCCCAACTTTATTCCCTAAAAGAAAGACTGCGCTATTGGAAAGATGAAAGATAGAGCACCGGTCGAGGCTGATAGAATAAACATATTTTTTGATACTGGTTCTAGTGCCTGAATTTTAGACATCAACTCTGGTGACTGTTCGGAGGCAAAACTTGCTGTGAAATCATGCCAATGCTCAAATGATTTCATAATAGGAATCGTTATGACAATCCATATTAACAACCAGATTACGTGAATAGAGACGGCGGATGCAAAATATCTTGATTCCCCAATTGCGAGAACAATTCTCCAGAAAAAGATAGTCCAGGGTAAGAATGCTAAAATGAGAAGGAGTGAGTAAATCTGCCAAGCCTCAAACTTTCGTTTTAAATCCCGAGAAAAAATGTAGGCTTGGTCGAGATTCATTCTTCTATCTTTTTCCTTAGGTGGGAAAGGGATAATAAACAGGCATGTGATATAACCGGCTAAAATCATCAATCCGACTGTCTGTATTTCCTGGAAAATGAATCCTAGTGGAGAAACATCAAAATGCGCGTAGGAAAATAAACGCCGCTCTTCATGTCCAAAAATTGAATTCCGCAACCAATTTGACCAATGAAAAAAGATATAGAATGTTACGCCTAACAAGATCGATTTTGTGTGAAAGTGCGTTATTTGCGTAATTTCATTTGTTGATCTCATGTTCCTGATTCGGAACAAAAGGCATACACTTAACGCAAGATAACTGACGAAATAATAGTGTCTTGTCTGTGAGTTAGCGTATTTAGCCAGATGAAACCGCTTTGAATAGTTTTGAGCAAAATTCGAGAGAAGTTCATATTTTTCAATAAATGACTCCAATTCTGATGAATCTGCGATTGAAATTTTCGTTTCCAGTTCACGAATTGCAGAGTTCAGCTTGTTTTGTTCTTCTATATAGGTCTTCGCTGATTGACTAATTATATAGACGCGATCTGAAATCTCATCTTGTGTCATGGTTTTGGAAACGATTGCCACTAGCAACGGACACCAATAGGTCCATACTACAATAAGAAAGATCAGAGCAATAATTCGATAAAGCGTTCTTTCTTTCATTTATTTGTATCCACCTATTGCTTAACTGTCTCAACAACGTTTTCGCTAGTGATTGGAGTAAGAAGAGCTTAAAAGGGGTCAGGTTTGCTCTGTAGAAAATATCGTGCATGTCTACAAGCTCATGATATTATGTAGATGGTTCACAGAACAATTTCGCGACACTGTTACCAGTAACAGCGAGCCCGCAGCGCTGATCTCTATATATGTTTGATCATACAGTTGACCATCTCCACCTGCCATCATTGACCATACTTTTCTGAGTTGAATCGCGATGTCACGCGCCGCCAGTATTCATTGGGTAGTTTATGGTGGGACGTCCTCGCGCGCCAAGGATGACCGTGACTTAGCACCACCACTAAACAAAGTACCATAACTTTCCCCTTCCTTCCTCCGATCTTTAAGATATTTTGATCAAATTAAGAATTTATCGGTAAATGATTTTATTTCCGTACGATTTTATTAGTAGCTGGAGTGCTAAGCTCCTTCCAAAATACACATAACTACACTTATTTATGAACGGCTCGTTGAGTGCCGCAGCGATTGATCGCTCTGCCTTGCTGGGAACAGCATTCGATTCAGGGCGAAGTCTGCCAGCCACCCCAGGCCGCCTTCAGGTTCCAATTCGCAATCTTGCAATTCCTGCTGGCTGGTTCGACCAGGTGGGGACGCCCCTGTTAAAGTCGCACGGGTTCCATTCCATCAGCCGCTTTGAGCTTTGATGATTATTTCAGATTGATACCGCACTGGTACCGCACATTTCCGGGGACGCCTCATCAGCACGGCGGATGATTCAGTTCCTCTTTTTTCTACCCATCTAAGCACAGATTGAGCACTTGGGTTGTGCTTTCTAACCTCTATTTTTAAAGGAACGTGTACTTATTATGAGAATGACTCAACGGAACGAGAAACGCGGCTTTACTTTGATCGAACTACTGGTTGTGATCGCCATTATTGCCATCCTCATTGCATTACTTCTTCCCGCCGTTCAGCAGGCTCGCGAAGCAGCACGTCGCAGTACATGCAAGAACAACCTGAAACAGATCGGTCTGGCGCTGCATAACTACCATGATACACACCGTGTCTTCCCAATGATGTACCAGGGTCTGTCCAGCGGTGCCCCCAATATCGGCGCCACCAACGGGCTGGGCATCGCCTGGGGAACCTATATTCTCCCCTTCATGGATCAGGCCAACTTATACAACAGTATTTCCACACGCATGTTCGGTGCCACCGGCAACGGTGCCGGCGTGCACTGGCTGGACGACACCACTGCCACCGTGGGCACAACCACCCTGGCAAAAACCATTCTGCCCGCTTTTATCTGTCCTTCTGACCCGATGGGCGGTATCAACTCCGACCGCGGTTCCTACGGGAAATCCAATTACCTGGCAGTTGTGGGAACCGACTGGGACGGCGACGGCCCTATCACCGGGGGTGCAACGACCACCTACAAAGGTGCGTTCTACGGAAACTCTCGAAACAGTCTCCGTGATTTTACCGACGGTGCCAGCAACTCGTTTCTCGCCGGAGAACGGACCACCCAGGGAGCCGCCAATGGTGGTATCTGGATCGGTGCCCGCGGAACCCGTTCTGACAATGGTCTGAGAACGTCCGCGAACAGCAACTTCCTGATCAACAATGCAGGCGCGACCGATGGTGCCGCCAGCAGTGCACACGTCGGCGGTTGCCACTTCCTGTTCGGTGATGGACGCATCAGCTTTCTGAGTGAAAATATCAGCTCGGAAACCTATGAGTACCTGGGACTGATCAACGATGGCAAAGTCATCGGCGAATATTAAACAATAGCAAATCCGGTTCGTCGAACCGGATTCCTGCAAATGAAAAACGGCTGTTCGTAAAGAGCAGCCGTTTTTATTTGCGAATAAAAAAAGTGCGTCAGCCTATTACAGACTGACGCACCCGAAGAATCTGATTCGGTTAGAAATCACCCATCACATTTCCGCATCCATTTCCACCAGCGGTTCGGTAATCGCATGTAACGGCTGACGTTTTTTGTCACGTTTTTTTGCCACCTGTCGTTTGAGTGTATGGGCGGCCCGTTTAATGGCGTGCGTAATCGCCGTGGAAATCCGCTCCTGGGTATCTTGAACAATCACGGGCGCACCCGATTGTGTATGCACGACGATTCGACATCGTTTACTGATCCCGCCGCGCGGGCCGTTGATGTCGGTTAGATAAATGCTGACAGTGCGAATCCAGTTATCAATCCGGTCGATTGCCTGATCCCACTGAGTCTCGACAAATTCTTTCGTTTGAGCGCTGCAATCAGTCTGCAGTGCGACACATTCGAAGTCATAGTTTCGCATCTAACTCTCCTCTGTGAAAAAAAAGTCACTCGGATACTAGAGCATGTCGTAATTCACCATGACGTCTCTCAATAGATTTTTTCGGTCCGAAGGGACAGGGAGACGTGACAGTAATTCCGGACACAGTCTGAGTCCATTTTATCTAACGCTGACTGGCAGACAATAAGATAATTAGAAATAACGCCCGTTGAGAATATTCTTATAATTTTCTGTTCACTCCCCCTATAAACCGGTTTACTGGTCTGTCGAAATCAGCGGTCGCTGCTGCTTCTGCTGTTCAGAGAAGACTCTGACCATCAGATCAAATTCCGCTGATTCGTGTTCCTGAAAAGCACGATAGAAGTCTCTAAACAGATCAACTTGTCTGGTATAGGCCTCTTCATCCATTTGCGGATAGAGCATTTCCTCGGCATTCTCTGCGATGGAACAGATTTGCAGATACAGTTCCTCGTGCTGAGCATGCAACCGCTGAGCTTCGGCTGTGAGCAGCGGATCGGAACTCACCGGTTTTTCAAAATATCCAAACGCATTTTCCAGTGCAAAATGCATGGCAACCTGATCGCGCAGATCGCTGATGAGTCTACTGAACCATTCCGGCCGGAACACATCGGGACTATTCACCAGCCAGCAGGCACGAAGATTATCCAGCAGTCCATACAGCCGGAGATTGTCATCCTTGATCTCCTGCAGAAAGGCAGCATTGATCGTCAGTTTTGGGTTGACCCTGATCATGATCTTGTTTCTTCCCTTTGCTTGAAGTGGGCTTCGAATACCCTCTGTTCTTTACCAACCTGAATCCAGAGATGAACCGGGCAGGTCGTGCTACAGCTCTTCCCGGCAAACATTTGTCGCACGATGCTTAACAGACTTTGCAAGGCGTAATAGGAGGAGGTTCTGCCTCGCACACATAACCGCTCCCCATCCAGTTCGAGCTTCAGTTCGTGGAACAGCATTTTCTGATTCGTGGAGACAATTCGAGAAATGAAATACTTGAAAAATTCCGTATGCGGATTCAAAGTGATCTTCGACATGAGTACGTTGCCCCTCTATGAGCTGATATCAATTCCCTGTAAGCTGCCTTCCACTGTCAACCGGGGTTGACGGTTTTCGCTTAAGACAGGCAACTCGTGTTGACACCCTGTTTGATAGCGACCTGAAGATTCCGTCGCCGTTCTGCTGTAAATTGCATAATGCGCTTCCAGCAGTCTAATCAGGCTCGCGCCAACAAGACCCTCTGCCGCGAATGGCGAGCGGTCCACCTGACTGGATTCGCAAACCATGTGCCGAACAGAGTTATCAACCAGGGAAACTGATCTGCACACCAGGGCAGACATTGCATGCGGCGTCACGCACCGCTGCTTCAGAAACTGACTGGCGGCCGAACCGCAGAGAAGTGGCACACCGATTGCATCATAATCCCTCAGCCTTGACCTCGATTCGCTGCAGCTTCCTGCGAATTTACAGAGGAGTAAGATGCTGCAGGACTCGGGGGACAGGCGATACGCATTTCAGCGGGGATACCAGAATCAATCGCTTTAGAAAGGACCCCAGCAATGACACACAAACCTCACTTCTCGTTCAAGCCAGTTCAGCATCGTGAACCAGTCGTCAACCTCATGACCAGCCGGGAATTTCTGCTGGGACAATTCATTCTCGTGCTGGTAACGCTCATCGCTATTTTACTGCGATATCTGAACTGAAACACATTCCGATCAGTCTGCAGTCCGGAAAAACGAGCTGACTGCAGACTGACTTACTTTTTTCCTGTTGAATTCTATCAGTTACGATGTGGAGCAGCGTATAATAACTATTATGAAAACGACTCTTTCCACCGATGATGTATTCAACAACGACTGCTTTCGTGCGATTGCCAATTGTACGTATGACTGGGAAAGCTGGCATACCAGTGCTGGTCGGCTGTTATGGGTGAATGCTGCAGTGGAACGGATGACCGGCTACTCCCCGGAAGAATGCCTGGCCATGACCGATTACCCGCTGCCGATGGTGGCTTCGAAAGATCGGGAGAAGATTACACAGGTTCTGCAGCAGGCACAGGCAGATCAAATCGGAAACGACGTCGAGTTCCGCGCCATCCACCGGAAAGGGCATGAGCTCTGGATGGCTGTCTCCTGGCAGCCGATGCTTCACGGAAATGGAAAACATCTGGGCTTTAGAACCAGCATCCGCGATATTACCGAACGTAACCAGTTACGCGAGCAGTTAAAGTTGCACGCTGCGCACCTCGAACAGCTGGTACAGGAACGGACCGCACAGATCACCCAACTGGAAAAGAATCGCCGCAAAATGGAAAAACTGGCGGCACTGGGACAGCTGGCTGCCGGAGTCGCACATGAAGTCAATAATCCGCTGGCAGGAATTCGGAATGCGTTCGCCCTGTTCAAAGCAGATGTACCGGCCGAACACGAACATTTCGAACTGCTGGAATTGATTGACCGGGAGATTGAAAGAATCAGCTCCATCACCCATCTGATGTATCAGCTCTATCGGCCGAGTGCTCAATGCGCCACATCTTTCCTGATCGACAATATAATAGAGGATGTCATCCGACTGCTGGAACCTGCCGCAGGCAAGGCACAGGTGCGGGTCGAACAGGAATCCGAGACCGGCGACATCCAGGTCACATTGCCTGAAGGAGAAGTCAAACAGATCCTGCTGAATCTGATTCAAAATGCGATCCAGGCATCAGCGCCCGGCGGCACCGTTTCCATTCGGGTCCGCACCCATAGTGAAACAGTCAAGGTACAGGTAGCAGACCACGGATCCGGAATTACGGAAGAGAATCTGCCCCGCATTTTCGACCCGTTTTTCAGTACCAAAACCAGTACACCCCGCCAGGGAATGGGGCTCGGACTCTCTGTTTCGCGAAGTCTGATCGAAGCCATGGGCGGGAGTATTGACGTGATGAGCGCCCCTGGATCCGGGACCTGCTTCACTGCCAGTTTTCCCCAATTTATCCAGCAATCCTGAAACACATTCAACAATAGCAGCATTCTGATGACCAACAGCCCCCAGCACCGAATTTTGATCGCCGATGATGAGCCACTCTATTTAAGAACGACGGGCGAACTCCTGCGCAAATCCGGTTATGATTGCGTCTGCGTTCCCAATGCTCAACAGGCACTCGAAGCGCTGCAGACTCAGCCCTTCGATCTGATTCTCTCCGATTTGAATATGCCGGGCAATTTCAAACTCGAACTACTTCGTGCCGGGCGCAGCAACTGGTCTCACATCCCCCTGATCGTGGTGACCGGGGTCCCCTCGATTCCCTCTGCCATTGAAAGTATCCGCCTGGGGATAACTGACTATCTGCTGAAACCTGTCAAATTTGAAGATTTACTCAGCAGTGTCCGCCGGGCCATTTCCAGTACGGAGAAGACACCCCCTCCCGCTACAACGGAAGATCGTGGACCGCTCAACCTGTCAGACCGATACCCGGAGATTATCGGCAACAGTGCGCCTGTCATGGAATTGCTGGAAATCATCGATCGCCTGGCTGAAAGCGATGCCAACGTTCTCATCACGGGGGAAAGCGGAACCGGTAAAGAAGTGGTAGCCCGCGCCATTCATCAGCACAGCCATCGAAAGAAACACAACTTCCAGGTGATCGACTGCACGGCGATTCCCGAGTCCCTGTTCGAGTCTGTTTTGTACGGCCATGTCAAAGGATCGTTCACCGGTGCAGTGAAAGACCAGGCTGGCCTGCTCAGCCTCTGCCATCAGGGAACCGCATTTTTTGACGAGCTGGGTGAGTTACCCCTGACCTCGCAGGCTAAACTCCTGCGGGCCATCCAGGAATCAAAGTTTACTCCCGTCGGAAAGAACTCGCAGATCGAAGTCGATACCCGCTTCATCAGCGCCACCAATCGTGACCTGGATACCGAAGTCAAAGAAGGTCGATTTCGACAGGACCTGTTCTATCGGCTGGGAGTGATTCACATCGAACTCCCCCCGCTGCGTGACCGCGGAACTGATATCCTGCAACTGGCAGAACATTTTCTCCCCGAACTCAAGCCTGTGAAGTCCCCGGTCAATGGATTCTCTGCTGAAACACTGGAATGCTTTCAGCAGTATCGCTGGCCGGGAAACATTCGTGAGTTGCGAAATGTCATTGAACGTGCAGCCACCCTGTCGCGTACTGATTGCATTGAACTGAACGATCTGCCGGAACAACTCAGACGACAGGAGACAAACGGGCAAGCTTCCTCTCTCGATTTGCAGACTGCCTCACGAAATGAAGCTGTCGAAACCGCCGAGCACTCTTACCTCGCCTCCCTGCTGGAAAAATATGCCGGTAATATTTCTCAGGCAGCCCAGCAGGCCGGCCTCTCCCGCCAGGGAATGCATAAGCTGTTAAAAAAACATGGACTGTCTGCCAACGACTACCGCAACTGACAACCCCGGTTTCCAATGACTGTCAACGGCAGTTCACACAGCCGCCTCAATACGCTGATGATTTCACAACCACAACTGCACGGCAGCCTCTTTCAGGTTCCGTTTATTCAGCACATTTTTCTGTCGCTCCGATATTCCTTCGACTTTTGAAAGACTGGTCTGTTTTTTGCAATGAAACAGATCAGTCAAGACAGACAGGTTTTGTGAATCCCCGCTCACACCAGAGCCTTTCACTTTGAACCATAGTGTCTCTGGCTCTATTTTACTCGGCCAAATGGTCCTGGAGACGTACAGACACACTGGAAACAGTCTAAAACACGACCCTTAGACGATTCATGATATTAGAGGAGACCAGCGATGCATCAGCAGAAGATCTTCATCACCAAAACGGATTACCAGCGGTTGCAGAATCTGCTGCTCAGCGATTTCACACAGGCGATCGGCAACAAACCCTATCTGAGTGGACTTCACGCCGAACTTGCGGTGGCACACATCGTCGAGTCTGAAGAGATCCCCGCCGATATCGTTACCATGAACTCTACTGTGCGCCTGCGGGATCTGGAAACTGATGAACTGGAAACTTACACTCTCGTGTATCCCCAGGATGCGAATATCAAAGAGGGGAAACTCTCGATTCTCACTCCCATCGGTACCGCAATCCTGGGATATCGCATCGGCGATCAGTTACGCAGTCGGGCTTTAGCCGGCGGCAGTAAAATTCGAGTCGAAGAAATTTTATTCCAGCCGGAACGATCGGGACTGACAATATAGACGGTGTCCGTTTTACTGTCGCGTCTCCTGTGGCATTTGCTTCACCGCAGCATCAGGGAAACGAGGCGTTCGACTATTGAGGTCGTTCCATTTCGAATCGATCTGTCGTGCGGCAGTACCAGCTGGGCCGGGCCATTCTGCCAATCAGCCGCAGTTCTTCCGACCGAATGCGCATCGTGTCTGCTTCCCAGTACTGATCCTGAATATGCACCCGCTTGACCAGCCCGATCACCAGCCGGTTATCGCCGATCTGCAGCGTCCCCCATTCCGCACACTCCAGACTCGCCGGTGCAGCCGCGAGTCGGGGAGGTTTGACTGTCGAAGACGGCAACACCTCCATCCCTGCCGCTTCGACTTCACTCACGCCAAAAGGCAGACTGGCTGCCGTCTGATTCATCTGCTCTGCCAGCGATTCATCTACCAGGTTAACCACGAACTCATGCAGCTTACGCACATTGATCGCGGTATCTTTCGGCGTACCATCTTCGCGATTCCCCGGACAGAACCCGACGATCGGCGGATGCGCGCCCAGCACATTGAAAAAACTGAAAGGCGCCGCATTCACAACGCCCGCCTCATCCAGTGACGTCACCCACGCAATCGGACGGGGTGTCACCAGCGACGATAATACGGCATAAGCACGATCCAGATCCGCGCCTTCAAAATCAAGTTCCATGGGTAGCCAAATCTATAAATAATGAGAGAAGAATCTCAGATACAGTAGGCTTATTTACAATCACGTTTCAAAACGCGGACGACAGGAAACATCAATATCCTGAATTGGTATTTCGAATTCTACGTATTAGATAAAGCGATTCACTGAATAGTAAAAGCATCTTCCCCACTGCCATCAGAAGTGACAGCGGGGAAGAAATCGATCACAGGTTAGTCATTTTCTGCCAGGTTCTTTTTGAAGAAGGCCACTGTCCGCTCCCAGGCTTTTTTCGCGGCGGCATCGTCGTAGCGGGGAGTCGTGTCATTGTGAAAGCCGTGATTGGCCCCTTCATACACGAAAGCCTCGAACGTTTTGCCATTCTTTTTGAGGGCCGCTTCAAACGGACCCGCACCGGCCATGATGCGTTTGTCGAGCGAAGCGTTCTGAATCATCAACGGTGCCTTGATCTTCGGCACATCTTCCAGGTCAGGTTGCCGACCGTAGAAGGGAACTCCCGCGTCGATCACGTCGGGAAGTTTAACGGCAAGTTCATACACCACCCCGCCCCCATAACAGAAACCGACAGCACCGACTTTACCGGTCGACTTCGGATTGGTATCCAGGAACTTGGCCGCGGCGATAAAGTCTTCGGTCATCTTAGCTTTATCGCGTTTGGCCTGCATCGCACGCCCGTCATCATCGTTGCCCGGATAACCGCCCAGCGGGGTCAATGCATCGGGTGCAAACGCCAGAAAGCCATCGACGGCCAGCCGCCGCGCGACATCTGCGATATACGGATTCAATCCGCGATTCTCATGAATCACCAGTACAGCCGGAAACTTCTTCCCCTTCGCCGGCCAGGCCAGCAGGCCTTTCATTTCGCCCGCCCCTTCAGGCGACTTGTAGGTGACCGTCTCGGTCTTGATGCGTGGATCATCAGGTTTTACCTGTTCTGCCCAGGCATAGTTGGGACTCAGGCTGGCCATCAGAGCTTCTGCCGTCATCCCCCCCACAGCAAACATCCCGAGCTTTTTAATATAATCACGGCGGTTGAGTCGTCCATGAGCATAGTCGTCATACAGATCCAGAACTTCCTGATCAAACTCTGAAGTTTCTTTACGTTCCATAAGTATTCACTTTCCTGTTGCGATTGAATTTAGCTGGCCTCACTCTCTGATTTGGGGAATCGACCAGAGCCGCTATCGATTCAAATTTCCCCAGAGGCGGTCGGGTTTATTATAAAGTTCGAACCAGAGGGGTGAAACGATTTTTCAGAGAAAGCTCTGCCACATTTCCACCAGTGACGGCAGTGTTCCCGAAAACGTGGATCGATCAGGATCAGATCGCGACAACATGTTTTGGTCAGCCGGGGGAAAGTGGACACTCTGGTAGCTGAGACTCCTGTTCTTCAGAACCTCAATTGAACTTAAGGGTTTACATGAAGCACACTTCGAACTCTTCATCGGGAGTTCTGTTATCACTCCAGGAGTGCAATTGTCATGAATCTGCAGAAAGAATTGCCAACAAAAGCATCCTTGCTGATCAAAAGGACGCAGTTAAAGCCCCAGGCTTATCCTTGATCACTCTTATTTCTCAAGAGGTTCAGCGGGAACCAGTAATTTCCCGGGCGTCAGCGCCAGCACGGAGGGAATCCCTACCAACAGCACATAATGGTCTTCAAAGCCCCCGGTTGAAGGACGGTCCAGCACCAGCCGCAATGTTTCTCCTGCTGCGGACGTTTTGTGAGTTTCTGTATATAACTTCGGAGTATTAATATCCTTTTCCGACCAGACCTGCTTTCCCGTGGAATCATACAGCGTCGCACTGACGCGTTCCCCTGCACCGCCACCAAACACACCCACGGCCCACTTTTCGATCCCGGCAGGAACGTGGAAGTAGAAATCACCAGTCGCAGCCATCAGACGAATCGGTGATCCATCTGAAGCCAAACACAACGGATGTGTCGACTGGTCCACCGTGACAAAATTTGCCCCCGGATCACAGCTGATACGATACACGCCCGTTTCGGGAGCCGTGAATTCGCAGTTCGCACTCTGCTTGAATGGCACGGAGTCGACCGGAATCACTTTGCCGGAAGGTGCCGTCACTTTCACAGGCATCTTATCTCCCGTGTAACGGGCCAGTTGATGATAAGTCAATTGAACGGAAACGTCCTCACCCTGCTTCGCATACACTAGATACTGCGACAGGGCACGCTGAGGCACCATCCGTCGTGGCTTCGAACTGGTTTCATGATTTGCTTCCAGCGGCTGAAGTCGGCTGATGTCTGTCTGATAAGGTGTGATGTTCCCCGCTTCACTCGCTGGCATCCATTTTTGGATTAACTCTGAATTCAGACGATACAGAGTATTCTGATTGTTGTGTTGAACCTGCAAAGTTCCCGTGACATTGTCCACAGCGGAGAGATACGAGGCATCATAAAACATCATCACCGGATGCACAGCAGCGGCTTTGACAAGACAGTCTTTAAAGGCAACCCCTCCAATCTTACCCACAACGCCGGGCCGGGCGGTAAACTGGATGACCGGCAGCGCCGCATCATTATTCTCCGGACCGATGATCGTACAGTTTTTCAACGTGACCGGACAGACATCCGCCGGCTTGTCGAGGAACGTCACCGGAGTCTGTTCGGTACTTTCAAAGGTACAGTTTTCAAAAGCCATCGATCCGGTCACACTGCCTGGTGTATTATTTCTGGTCGTAACGGAGAGTGCCCTCCCCTTGCCTGTACTGCGACAGTTCTCAAACCGTATGGAAACCGGCTTTGAATCCCGTGTCAGGTTCGGCAGATACAGCAGATAACCGGGCCCCTGGTTATTTTCAGAGACACAGTTCCGCAGCACACAGTTGACCAGACATTCATCTGAAAGATTCGGTTCAAAATCAACGCCAGCCATCGGTGCCGTGCCCGAAGTCTCTTTGAACACGGTATTTTCAATCAGCAAATCCTCAGCACTGATGATGCTGATCCCCTGGCGATAATTTCGTTCAAACACCACATCCCTGATCGTTATCTTCTGGTTGGTCACACCCCGTTTCGCCACACCCAGGTACACACCGTCGCCGCCGGTTTCGCGAATCACCAGCCCGGAAATGGTGACGTTGCTGCAACTCCGCACGCTGATGCCGTTCCGCCATTCCGCTTTGGTATAGGGAGCTGCATCATAATCGGCGCGCCGCATTTCCAGAATCGCCCCCGCGCCGGTCAGTTGAATATTCTTCTTCAGTGAAGCGGTAAACAACGAGGCGGTGGCTGCTTTAAATTCCCCTTTTTTCGCCTGAACCACCACACCTTCTTCAAAGACGATTTCCTGATCACTGGCCAGTTGGATCGGTGTCACAATCCACGGCCCGTTCATTTTCTCCACGATCACTTTTTTCGCACCGGAACGAATCGCCGCCTGTAGCGCCGCTGTCGAATCTTCTCGCTGAAAACCCCACCAGGATGCATACGCCACATCTGTTTTTCCCGACTTCAATTCGTCAATCGCCCGTTGGTTGATGTCTGGGTTCCCGCCTGCTTCGACGGCAGAAATCATCAGGAAACAGAAGAATATAACCAGAAGCCGGGAACACGATAAAGACATGAAATACCTTTCATAAGCAGCAGGAGTCTGTGTGACAATCATAGTGTTACTGAAGAATTTTCCGGTTCATCTGGCTGGTCCGGCGGGGAATTCACGCAAGATTTTCCTCAAAACAGGCCACATAAATGGACGATGCAAGGAGAACAGCCGGTGATCCTCTCTCCCCACTGAAACTACCAGTTATTCCAAATAATAACGACCTGAACAATTCCCGACAGCATTCAAAGGTCGTGCTGGACTTAAATTGGAAAGAATGTTAACATAAACATCAACAGATATGAGACGCGCGCTGTTTACACTGCACATGATACCATTGAGTCTATACCGGACTCCTGTTTCACAACAGAGGAACGAGATATGCAACGACGGCAATTTCTGGTGGCATCGGGGCTCGGCTTTGCCGGCATGTCGTTTGGGAAACCCGCTTCTGTTAAGTCTGCTCCTCAGACTCAATCAGCGCCGGGACGCAAAACCGCCAAATCTACCATTCTGTTCTTTCTGTGTGGCGGTGCTTCGCATCTCGACATGTGGGATATGAAACCCCATGCGCCTTCCAACTATCGTGGGATGTTTTCTCCCATTCAAACTTCCGCACCAGGAGTTCAACTCTGCGAGCATCTGCCGATGCTGGCCAAACAGGCACACCATCTGGCCGTGATCAATTCCGTTGGTGCAACCGTCAACACAAACGACCATCACGCCGGCTACTACTATAATCTGACTGGACACATTCCCGATCAATCCTTCATCACACTCGGCAATAATCGCACCCCCATGCCGGACGACTGGCCTTACATGGGTTCCGTGGTTGCATCACGACGTCCCTCACACAAGAGTCTGCCGAACGCGATTTCTCTGCCGCACATGCCCAGCCGCGCCCCCTACACACGCCCCGGCCAATTTGCTGCCCGTATCGGCGTCGAACACGACCCCATGTACATTCAGGGAACCCGCGAAGAACCACTCAAGCTGCGTGGCCCCGCCATGTCCCTCGAAGGGGATGTCACAGCCGACCGCCTGACCGAACGCATGTCACTTCTGAAACAGCTCGACACCGCCCGTCGTCACTATGACAGCTTCGCAGAAGTCACCACCATGAACCGGCATCAGGAACGTGCCCTCTCGCTGCTGCTTTCCTCCGAGTCCACCTCCGCCTTTGACCTGGAACAGGAATCACAGGCCACCATGGAACGGTATGGAAAAACGATCAACGGTATGAGCCTGCTGGTCGCCCGGCGGCTGGTCGAAGCGGAAGTCCCCTTCATCACGGTTTTCTGGAAAGGGGACCTCAACAAACTGGGGAAAAAATGTAAAAGTGCCGGTAGTTGGGATACACACGGCAATAACTTCAACTGCCTGAAAGAAAATCTGCTCCCCGAATTCGACCGCGCCTATTCTGCTTTGATTGAAGATCTCAACGACCGTGGTCTGCTCGATGAAACCCTGGTCATGGTCACCAGCGAAATGGGCCGCAAACCAAAAATCGGCGACCCCCGTTCCGGCGGAATATCAGGCGCCGGACGCGATCACTGGACGCATTGCCTGACCGACGTCCTCGCGGGCGGCGGAATCAAGGGCGGACAGACCTTTGGTGCCAGCGACCGTTACGGCGAATACCCGCTTAACAGCCCGGTCACCCCCGCTGACGTCACCCACACCGTCTACCACGCCATGGGCATCGACGACCTCATCGCTTACGACAAACTGGAACGCCCTTACCATCTGCTCGATGATTCCAAACCACTGACGGCACTGTTCTGATATCAGTCGTGTTTATCCCTGCGCAACACTGGCTCAGGGACTCTTGGTGTACGAGGCGGATAGTACCAGCCGTAGCTGGCCGGGTTCTGATAGTACAGTAACTGCTGTCGACGCCACTGCTGCAGCAGCCTGGCAAGCTGTTTTGACATCTCCGGTTTTTCCTGCAGAACGTCTGTTGTTTCCCCGGGATCCTCGTTCAGATGATACAGGCTGGTCGTCTCCTGCTCTCTGTCGTGAACCAGTTTCCAGCCGGTTCCGCTGATGACAGCGTCACTTTTGCCGATCGTCGACTGACAATGCACGAACGCCAACCGTCGATCTTCTGCAGGGCGTTCCGAAGAAAGCACATCGATTCCCTGAAAACAGGGATGCACGGGAACATCCAGCAGGCCACAGATGGTAGGCACAATATCAATCGCCTGTGTCAGATAATCGATCGTTTGAGCAGTCTTCTGGTGGGGCGCGTCGATTACCAGTGCCGTACGAATCGTTGGCTCAAAGGGAGGCCCGGCGTGTGTCGGAAAGCCATTCTCATAAAACGCCTCCCCCTGGTCGCCCGCCAGTACCAGAATCGTTTTGTCCCGCAGTTGATGTTCGTCCAGATACGCGACCAGTTTACCAATCTGCTCATCGATATAATGCAGGGAATTATAATAGGCATTCCGCATCACGGGAATTTTGTCTTTCGGGTAAGAAACAAACGAAGCAGGAAAATCGATCGTCGCCGGCTGGAACGGCCCCGTCTGCCCCGATGGAAGCTCATAAGGAAAATGGGAACTCTGCAGATTCATACACAGTACAAAAGGCTGCTGCTTCGCTGCCTGGCGGGAAATCCAGTCGATGGCCTGCTCCATAGTAATCGCATCATCCAGCTTGCCGGCGACGTGCGTCTTTTGTGCATACTGAGCAAAGCCGACATCTAGATCAGCCACCTGTGTCGCGCCGTCATAACTGCGTGAATCAAAGAAGACATCCAGGTCAGGGCTCTCCAGAATCGCATCCATGTGCCCCCAGGTTTCATTCTGTGATGAATAAATGGCAGTCGCGTATCCATGCTGCTTGAGCACATCGTACAACATGACTTTCGGCCAGGGATCAGTACGGGAATAATAATGGTGCCCGGCGGTTCGCAGAGGATACAGCGAACTGAACAGACAGGGGTCAGCGTAATTCGAATGGGTACTCTGTGCATAGCAGCGCGTGAAATTCATTCCCTGTCGCGCCAGCTGATTCAGATGAGGCATCACTTCCCGCCCCTGATGCTTCAACAACACCACATCACTGCGTAATGCTTCAATGGCAATATATATCACGGAATATTGCTCTGTAGAGTCTTTCAGCCGCTGATTCACTTCGTAAGGCGTAGAACGAAGCGGACCTGATTCCTCAGCAGTCAATTCGCCCTCTAACTCATCGTTCTGCCAGGCCTGCATCGCAGACTGAACAGTCATCGTCAACACGGGATTTAACCGCGTCCGTAATTCATAATCACAATCCGGGCCTGCATGATTCCACCATTCAATCGTAGCCAACATGCTGTTCTGATTAAGGGACGAAATCAATACCAGCACGAATACCAGCTCTACAGTTAAAAAAACCGTGCGTCGGCCAATTTTTGCACTCGACCAGTCCTGCGGAATTGAATCAGAAACCCGCTGGAGCCGCTTGAAACCGTAAACAGCCAGACAGAAACCGAACACACAAACTGCTGCGGCCAGCAACAGCGATGTCTGTTCTGACTGCCACAGATAATGTCCCATCATCAGCAGGTTACTGCCGCCAAAGGTCAGCGATTCCCAGTCCAGAAACGCACCGGTGCGCCAGTAAAAAACCCAACTGCAAACATAAAACAGCAATCCGCTACTGAAACAGACCGCCAGTAAGAAGAACAGCACCACGCCTTTATTTTTTCCCACTGGTGTAGATCGAGCGAGTGCCAGCAGCCACCACACAATCCAACTGAACGAAGCCCACGTTAAAACAGAGAGCGCCACCAGCGTCAATCTTTCATACCACACCAGTCTGGAATTATTCCAGAAGCTGTTCGGATGGAATGACAACAAAATCAGTTCGCAGACTGCCAGCGCCAGAAAGCACAGCGCAAACCAGGGATGGGGATAGATCTTCCCCAGGTTCATGACATACATCTTCAATAAAGCAGCAGCTTTCTTCACGCGATTGTTACCTGCAGACTGTAGATTTTTCTCTGGCTGTCCCCCGTACCCCACTATTTAAACGCGGTCCCCTGCCCTCACGATAGTTCAGATTTCTTCAGAAACAGGAATTTTGCATGAACAGGCATGTTTTGAATAAACTTAAGTCAAGCCATAACGCATAAGACAGACAAACGGTTTTGTTGCATTTTGAAGACAATCAGGGTTGCGGATGAGCTATTACCCTGAAAACAGGCAGAAAACCGGAGCCGATCCAATCCTCAGCGAACTTGAGAATTCTCTCGACGAAAACGTGCTCCGACCAGGCTGATCCGGTATGATGAATCTGTTTAAGAGCAATGATCACTTCCCTCTGTTCAACAAAGCGCATCTCGATGAAAACTTTTTTCTCCCTGTTACTGCTGGCGTGCATTCTGACTGGTAATCTGACAGCAGCAGAAAATAAAAATGCACCTGATAAAAAATCTCAAACCAGCCCGGCAACAAAGACCACCACCCACCCCAATATTGTGATCTTCCTCGCCGACGATCAGGGTTGGGGAGACCTCAGTCATAACGGCAATACCAACCTGCACACGCCCAACGTCGATTCACTGGCAAGAGAAGGTGTGAAGTTCAATCGTTTCTACGTGGGCGCAGTCTGTGCACCAACCCGCGCTGCATTCCTGACGGGACGCTACCATGCCCGCACCGGAACCACCGGCGTCTCCACCGGACAGGAACGCTTCAATTCCGATGAATACACCATCGCCCAGGCCTTCAAAGCCGCCGGCTATGCCACGGGCGCTTTTGGGAAATGGCACAACGGCACGCAGTATCCCAACCATCCCAACGCTAAAGGCTTCGACGAGTACTACGGATTCACTTCGGGTCACTGGGGACACTACTTCAGCCCCATGCTGGATCACAATGGCACCTTTGTAAAAGGGAACGGCTATATCACCGACGACCTGACCGACAAAGCGATGGCGTTCATCGAACAGCAGGTTCAGAACCATAAACCGTTTTTCGCTTACCTCCCCTACTGCACACCCCATTCTCCCATGCAGGTGCCCGATCAATACTGGGATCGTTTTAAAGACAAACAACTCAAGCTGCATAACCGGGAACCAGACAGAGAACAGCCCGATCACCTGCGCGCCGCCCTCGCCATGTGTGAGAACGTCGACTGGAATGTGGGACGCGTCCTGAAAAAACTCAACAGCCTGGGAATCACAGACGACACCATCGTGATCTATTTTTCCGACAATGGACCGAACGGAGTTCGCTGGAACGGAGATATGAAAGGCAAAAAAGGTTCGCTTGATGAAGGAGGCGTCCGCTCTCCGTTCGTCATTCGCTGGCCCGGACATCTGCCTGCCGGACAGGAGGTTAATCAGATCGCCGGAGCCATCGACCTGCTTCCCACGCTGACTGATCTGGCTGGCATCAAACGCCCCAAACCCAAACCCATTGATGGCGTCAGTCTCAAACCATTGATGTTAAACTCAAGAGCAGACTGGCCGGAGCGCATGATTTTCTCCAGCCTGCGCAATCGTGTCAGCGTCCGCACCGATCAATACCGCCTGTCTCGAAAAGGGGAACTGTATGACATGCACGCCGATCCCGGCCAGCGAAACAACATCGCGAAACAGAAACCGGAAATCACCGCAAAGCTGAAGCAGGCAGTCGCAGACTGGAGACAGTCCGTCTGGCCGAACGGTTACCCTGAAGACATGCGACCATTTTTAATCGGCTATGATGGCGCACGCTCCACACAATTACCCGTCCGCGATGCGATCTCACACGGTGAGATCAAACGATCCTCCCGGCATCCCAACTGCTCCTACTTTTATTCCTGGACCAGTACCAGTGACAGTATCACCTGGAATGCAGAAGTCGACACAGCCGGCGTCTATGAAGCAATCCTGTACTATACTTGTCCGCAGGCAGATCTCGGCTCAACCGTAGAACTGAGCTTCAAAGGCAGTAAACTGCGGGGACAGATCACTCAGGCGCACGATCCGCCACTGGAGGGCGCAGCGCAGGACCGTGCCGTTCGATCCGAATCGTTCGTCAAAGATTTCAAACCGATGACACTGGGGAAGATCACGTTACCCAAAGGGACGAGTCTGCTCACTTTGCGGGCACTGGAAATTCCCGGAAGCCAGGTTATGGACTTTCGACTGCTGATTCTTAACCGGATTGAATAAATGGCAGAGCACATCGACATCTGACTGGTGAAAATTACAGCTCCTGATAATTCAGTACAGGAATGCATTTTGCACCAATAATTAACTCCCTTCAGTAACCTGCTGAACAGCCGGTGAACCAGTCGAAAACGTTCTGTTTTGACTGGTATCATCCCGCGCAGATGGTCATAATAGACTGCGATCATCGTATTTCTGTTTCTGTGATATTTTTTTCCAGCTGGAATGTTGTCATCAGACTCACTCCCATCATGAGTGAGACGAACAGAGATGATCGCCCCCACTAAAGTCCTCGATTCCTGCACTGACTGGCAGGTCAATGATGTCAAATGCCAGTCACTTTTTTATTCCTGATAACCCGATGGATACGTTATGAAACGACTCTTTACACTCTCTGCGATCTGCCTCGCATTGCTGTTTACTGTAACCACACACGCCGACGAAAAAGGCTTCACCCCGCTGTTCAACGGCAAGAATCTTGATGGTTGGGTTCAACATGGCGGTAAAGCCAAATACGATATTGTAGAAAATACGATCGTGGGCACTTCAGTCCCGAAAACTCCCAACAGCTTTCTCTGCACCAAAAAGATGTACGACGATTTCGAGCTGCAGGTGGATTTCAAAGTCGACCCGCTGTTGAACTCGGGGATCCAGATCCGCAGCAATGTTTATGATGAAGACAAAGTCCTTGAAACCAAAGGCGCGGACGGCAAAGATAAGAAAATCAAAATAGCCGCCGGTCGCGTGCACGGTTACCAGGTCGAAATTGACCCTTCCGATCGCGCCTGGTCAGGTGGCATTTACGATGAAGGTCGACGCGGCTGGTTAAACAACCTCGCAGACAACAAAGCCGCCCAGAAAGCCTTTAAGCAGAACGAGTGGAACCATTACCGCATCGTCTGTCGTGGCGACTCGATCAAAACCTGGATCAACGGTGTTCCCGCTGCCGATCTCAAAGATGATCTGACTTCCAAAGGCTTCATCGCCCTGCAGGTGCACGGCGTAGGCAATCATCCTGAAAAAGTCGGCAAACAGGTCAGCTGGCGTAACGTGAAAATCAAAGAACTGAAACCAAAAAAAAAAGTAAAGAAAAAAAAGCCGGCTCCTAAAAAAGAAGTCGGTGCCGCCATTGGTGGCAATAAAGCCACACCCATTGACCGCATCTCAGCCGCCAAAGGATTCAAAGTAGAACTGCTCTACTCCGTTCCCGGTCAGGACCAGGGATCGTGGGTCAACCTCTGCACAGACGATAAAGGACGCCTGCTGGTCAGCGATCAGTACGGCGGACTCTATCGCGTCACGCTCCCGCCCGCGGGAGAAGAAGTGAAAGCAGAAGACGTGGAAAAAGTTCCCGCCGGAATTCGGGGCGTCAATGGAATGCTCTGGTCCGATGGCGCACTCTATGTTGGCGTCAACGATTACGAACGCAAAATCGCTTCAGGCCTGTATCGTATTTCCGACAGTAACGGCGATGATCAGCTGGATCAGGTCGAACTGCTGCAGGAAGTCGAATCACACAGCGATCACGGCGTGCACGCTCTCATGCCCACTCCCGATGGCGAAGACTTCTATCTGGTTACCGGAAACAACACCATCCCCCCCGCACTGGCCGACAGTTCGCCCGTGCGACAGGTCTGGGGTGAAGATCACCTGCTGCCCAGCATGCCCGATGGCCGAGGCCATAACCGAGGCGTACTGGCACCCGGCGGAATCATCTATCGTGTTTCTCCCGATGGCCAGAAATTCGAAGCGTACGCTTCTGGATTCCGCAACATTTTTGACGCCGCCGTCAACCGCGATGGTGAGCTGTTTACCTACGATGCTGACATGGAATACGATTTCAATACCCCCTGGTATCGCCCCACGCGTATCTGCCATGTCACCAGCGGTGCTGAATTCGGCTGGCGCAACGGCGCAGGTAAACGACCTCCCTTTTATGCAGACAATCTGCCGGGTGTACTCGACATCGGACCTGGTTCTCCAACCGGCATGACGTTCGGCTACGGTGCGAAGTTCCCTGCGAAATATCAGAACGCACTCTACGCACTCGACTGGAGCTGGGGGAAACTCTATGCCATTCACCTCAAACCGGAAGGTTCTTCCTACACCGCCACCAAAGAAGAATTCGTGACCGGCGCGCCACTGCCCATTACCGACGCCATCATTCGCCCCCAGGATGGCGCCATGTATTTCACGATCGGCGGACGTCGCGTGCAATCCGGTCTGTACCGGGTTACCTATGTGGGTGACGAATCTACTGAGCCTGTCGAAGCAACACCCACCGAAAATCAAGCACGTAACACCCGATATGCCCTGGAAGCCTTTCACGGCAAACAGGATCCCGAAGCCATCGAAGTCGCCTGGCCTTACCTCGGCGACAAAGACCGCTTCATCCGATTTGCCGCACGCACCGCCGTTGAGCATCAACCGACAGAAACATGGGCAGAGAAAGCACTCACCGAATCCGATCCTGCAAAACAGGTCGAAGCCTTACTGGCATTGGCTCGCGTCACAGGCGTCTGTCCTCAACATCGTGATGATCAGACTCCCGAAGTCGACACCGCCATGCGGGACAAACTGCTATCCGCTGTTATCAACCTGGATGACGCCAGTCTCGACCTGTCACAGCAGTTGACGCTGCAACGTGCCTTACAGATTATCCTGAACCGTTTTGGTCGCCCCGATGACGCAACGGTAGCAAAACTCATTGAAATATTTGATCCGCAGTTTCCTGCAAAATCTCCTGAAATGAACTGGCTGTTATGCGAAACACTCACCTGGCTGCAATCCCCCACCGTCGCAGAAAAAACGATCGCGCTGATGCAGTCGGCACCGACCCAGGAAGAGCAGATGCAGTACGCACGTTCCATTCGCATGCTGCAGGCTGGCTGGACTCCTGAACTTCACAAAGCCTACTTTGAATGGTTCCTGAAAGCTGCCAACTACAAAGGGGGCGCGAGCTTCGATAAATTCATCGAATTCGTACGGACCGACGCGGTCGCTTCACTCAGTGAAGAACAAAAAACCGAACTGGCTGAAATTCTGGCACAGAAACCGGAAAAGAAATCCGCCCTCGAAAATCTGGGCGAAGTCTTCGCCGGACGTCCCACAAACAAATGGACGCTCGAAGAACTCTCCGCAGCCGCCAGTAAAGAAATGAAGAAACGTGACTTCGTCAACGGCCAGAAAATGTTCGCTGCGACGGGCTGTTATGCCTGTCATCGTTTCGGTAACCAGGGCGGGATGACCGGCCCCGATCTGACTTCAGCCGGACGACGGTACTCTCCCCACGATCTGCTGGACCAGGTGATCAACCCCAGCAAAGTCATCAACGAACAGTTCTCCGCAATCTCAGTCGTGACAGAGGACGGCAAAGTGCATACCGGCGTCGTTGTAAATCTGAGCGGTGACAACATGACTCTGAATACCGATCTGACCGACCCCAACAAGCGGGTCAACATCGACCGCAAGACGATTGACGAACTGGTGGTTTCCAAAACCTCCCCCATGCCCGCTGATCTGTTCGCCCGCATGACCAAAGACGAAATCCTCGACCTGATCGCCTACCTGATCAGTGCCGGCGATGCACAGCATCCCTTCTTCCAGGATTAAGTCTTTAAAAAGAAAATGAGACAATCATTCCCAGACAGGCATTCCCATACAGGCTGCTTACTCACAACAGTAAGCAGCCTGTTTTTTTTGTAACAAAATTAAGATACGCTGAGTTCTACTGATTCGATCTCTTTACTAAATCGAAACATCTCAGTCCTGCATAAGAATTGATCGATTCTTCTTTCAATTTTAATTGGAATTCACCCCCAAAAACTGCTAGAATCGATTTTAAATTAAATTGTTTTCGAAATGATCCATCTTTTCTGAATTCTCAAATTTGATCTATTTCAAAATTATCAACTCTGACTAAAACTAAATCGGGCCAGATTGTAATTTTCAGACCATCCAGGTCTGTCCGCCAATTCTGTATCTGAGGAACCTCACATGAAAACCAGCACACTCAAGCTCCCTTTATGCATCATGCTGCTGGCATTATGCAGCACAGCGACTCTGTCCGCTGCCGACAAACCCAATATACTTGTCATCTGGGGTGATGACATTGGTACCTGGAACATCAGCCACAACAATCGTGGCATGATGGGCTATCAAACCCCCAACATCGACCGGATTGCAAAAGAAGGAATTTCCTTCACCGACTATTATGGACAGCAGAGTTGTACCGCGGGTCGTGCTGCGTTTATTGGCGGGAACGTTCCTGTTCGAACCGGAATGACCAAAGTCGGGCTGCCCGGCGCTAAAGAAGGCTGGCAGAAAACCGATGTTACCATGGCAACAGTTCTGAAAAGCAACGGTTATGCCACCGGTCAGTTTGGTAAGAATCATCAGGGAGACCGGGATGAACACCTCCCGACAGCACATGGTTTTGATGAATTCCTGGGAAATCTGTATCACCTGAATGCAGAAGAGGAACCCGAACACGAAGACTATCCCGCTGATCTGGTCTTGCCTAACGGTAAAACATTCAAGGAACAGTACGGACCACGAGGCGTGATCCATTCCTGGGCCCTGGAAGATGGAACCCAGAAAATTGAAGATACCGGTCCACTGACCAAAAAACGCATGGAAACCATCGACGAAGAAACTGTCGCTGCTGCCAAAAAATTCATCACAGAGCAGAACGCAGCCGGAAAACCTTTCTTCTGCTGGTGGAATGGAACGCGCATGCACTTCCGCACTCACGTCAAAAAAGAACATCGCGGCCTGAGTGGTCCCAGCGGCGATGAATACCACGACGGGATGGTCGAGCATGACATGCAGGTCGGCGAACTCCTGAAACTGCTGGATGACCTGGGCATTGCCGACAATACGCTGGTGATGTATTCCACAGACAACGGACCCCATTACAATACATGGCCCGATGCAGGAACCACACCCTTCAGAAATGAAAAGAACTCAAACTGGGAAGGCGCTTACCGTGTTCCCGCTTTCGTTCGCTGGCCCGATCATTTTCCCGCCGGCAAAACACTGAATGGAGTAGTATCACACGAAGACTGGCTACCGACTTTTGCAGCTGTTGCCGGCGACACAAAAATTAAAGACAAACTGAAAGCAGGCGTTGAGCTCAACGGTCGAAAGTATCACAATTATATCGACGGCTATAATCAACTCGATTACCTCACGGGAAAAACGGAAGACCCGCCGCGTAAAGAGTTCATGTACGTCAACGATGACGGCCAAATCGTCGCGATCCGGGCTGGAGACTGGAAAGCCGTCTTCCTGGAAAACCGCGGAATGGCGTTTGAAGTCTGGCGCGAACCGTTTACCGAGTTGCGCGTGCCACTCCTGTTTCATCTCAGAAGAGATCCGTTTGAAAAAGCACAACATAACGCAACTACTTACAACGACTGGTTCCTGTCTCGCGTGTATGTCATCGTACCAATGCAGCAGATTGCAGCAAATTTCCTGCAGACCATGCAGGAGTACCCCCCCAGTCAGACTCCGGGTTCATTCAACCTGGAAAAAATTAAAAAGACGATCGAGGACGCCGCCAGCGGCAGGTGATCAGACTGGTTGAAATGAAACAGACAGACGGTTGAATTGTGAATCCTGTTCAACCGTCTGTTCTTTTATCACTGCATTTCCCAATTCCTGGCGAGGGGTTCCTGACATGCGATACTTATTTCTTTTACTGTTTCTATTTGTAACTCAAGTTGTCTCTGCAGCAGACCCCCTCCCTTCCTGGAACGAGGGACCTGCTAAAGATGCGATTCTCAATTTCGTCAAATGCGCGACCAATGATGGTTGTCCGCTCTATGTCCCGCCGAAGGATCGCATTGCCGTCTTCGACAATGATGGAACCCTCTGGTCTGAACAACCGGCTTATTTTCAGCTGCTGTTTGCCCTGGATCGAGTGAAAGCGCTGGCGGATCAGCATCCGGAATGGAAAAACGAACAACCTTTCAAAGCCATTCTGGAAAATGATCTCAAAACAGCAGCGGCATCCGGGAAAGATGGTCTACTCAAAATCATGGCAGTAACACACAGCGGGATGACCACAGATGAATTTGAAGAAACGGTACGAGACTGGATCAGAACTGCCCGCCATCCGCAGAAAAATGTTCCATATACACAACTGGTCTTTGAACCCATGCGGGAAGTATTGAACTACCTGCGTGAAAACGGATTTAAAACCTATATTGTCTCCGGCGGCGGCGTGGATTTTATGCGAGTCTGGGCAGAAGACGTTTACGGCATCCCCCCCGAACAGGTCATCGGCAGCAGCATCAAAGTCAAACTGGCGGAACGCGCTGGCAAACCGGTTCTCGAACGGCTGGCAGAAATCGACTTCATCGATGATAAAGAAGGGAAACCGGTCGGCATCCATCGCTTCATCGGGCGTGCACCGGTGATGGCATTCGGGAACTCCGACGGTGATCTGCAAATGCTGCAGTGGACTGACCGTAAGCCGAATACCTTCAAAGCCCTCGTCCACCATACCGATACAAAACGGGAATACGCTTACGACCGCAACTCGCACATCGGCCAACTCGACAAAGCCCTCGATGAGGGGACAGAGAAAGGCTGGACCGTGATTGATATGCGGAAAGACTGGAACCGCGTTTACCCCGCACCTTAAACAGATAAAACTCCTTCACTAATCGACATAACCGTTAGAACCAGCCTCGCATTATTCAGATTATGCCTGTTGAATAGATAATTCATCGAGAAGACAGAGTGGCTCGACGAAAGATACCGAAAGGACCAGCTTTTTCACAGGATCCCTTTCGAGATATTCCATGCTCACAGGTTTGATAAAAAAACGCCACAACCTGCGAACCAGTCTGATTTTCAAATCGATCTGGTGCTCAATCTGCATTGTCAGTCTTGTCATTTACACTCGCAGCACGTTTGCCGACGACGCGATACCAGAATCACTGCCAGAAGAGCCTCGGGTAGAGAAACCTGCTTATGAGCAGACATGTTCCAGCTGTGAATGCAGTGGTCCTGATTTCTGGAATCAAACCACACTTACGGAAAACCTGTTTCAGCGAAGGCCCTGTCTGGCTGAGCAAGGCATCACCTTTGATGCGGACGTCTCCCAGTTTTATATGGGGGTCGCCTCAGGAGGAGCCGAACAGGAATTCCGTTACGCCGGGCATGGCGACTATGTGATGAATATCGATTCGGGCAAGCTCGGCGGACCGCAGGGACTGTTTGTAAAACTCCGCGCAGAACATCGCTTCGGTGAAAGCATCAACAACGCCACAGGCGCCATCATACCGGCCAACATACTGCCTGACCTCCCGGTCGCAGACAGAGATCAACTCTATCTGACTAATGTTCTGTTTACGCAGATGTTTTCCGAATCGTTTGGAGTCTTCGCCGGTAAAATGGATACGCTTGATGGAGACATGAATGCGTTTGCACACGGTCGAGGTAAAACACAATTCACCAATGCCGCCTTTGTCGCCACTCCCATTGGTCTGCGTACCATTGTTTACTCTTCGCTGGGCGCCGGGTTTCTGATTATGCAGGAAGGTGAGCCGATCTTTACCTTCACCGTGATCAACTCCACCGATACATCGCGAACCAGCGGTTTTGATGAACTGTTTGCCAACGGCGCATCCGTCATTCCGGAACTGCGCCTTCCCACAAATCTCTTTGGCCGCCCCGGCCATTTTCTGTTTGGAGCCAGTTGGAGCAGTCGTGATTATGCGGCGCTTGAACAGGACCCGTTTATTGTACTGCCTGATATTCCTATCAGCCGCAAAACCGATTCATGGTCGCTCTATTGGAACTTCGATCAATACCTGTTCGTTGATCCCTGCGATGCTACGCGAGGCTGGGGCCTCTTCGGCCGTGCCGGTATTGCGGATGCAGAGACCAACCCGATTGAATGGTTCCTCAGTTTCGGCGTAGGAGGCAACAGCCCGATTTCCAGTCGCGAAGCAGATACGTTTGGCGTGGGCTGGTATTATTCTGCCACCAGCGACCGACTGTCTCCCTTTATCAATACCATTCTGGGAGGCGTGGGAGATGGATATGGCGTAGAGTTGTTCTACAACATTGAAGTCACAAAATGGTTCCACCTGACCGCTGATATGCAGGTACTCAGACCGGCTCGCCAGACCGTCGACACCGCCCTCTTAGTTGGCCTGAGAGCCGTGATCGAACTCTAAAACAGAAGCAGGAATTCAGGTCTTAACGATGATATCTTCCGTGATCGCTTTGGGAGCATTCCGGGACACAGACTTGATTCCATTCTTCATTCCGGTCGAATTGGCGTACCCTTCACTGGTCCCGATCACCAGAGAATTTTTCGCTTTCAGCACAAAATAATGTTCGCCCGCTTTATTGACCAGTGCTTCATAGCGGCTGGGATCAGTAGCGTTTGACTGCACCGAAAGGATTCCCTTCTTCGCCGATGATTTAGATGCATACATCTGGCTGGCGAGAATAATTTCACCGTTATTCGCGAGCAGGTGAAAGTAGTACTTGCCGTTTCGTGCCTGTTGAATCTGAAATCGGGCTGCCATGCTCGTCCCTTTCTGAAAGTTGAGGAAACATCAGTTCTTGTAGAATTATGGTATCCTTACCATTCTTCACGTGCAAGAAGATTATGGACGCGTCGCTCAACCATGCGTTGATTTCGCATAAATTTTCACATCATCCACAACGGCGTTTCGGGGGACAGACAGTCGCAGCAACCGTTTGGTCGGGTGTGCCATCCCTGCCGATGAAAATGATCCAACGGTTCTGCCATCAATTTTAACAGTCAACTCCTCACCGCTGACAGTCACCAGCAGCGTGTACCATTTCCCGGTTTCCAGTTTGACCGGAAAGCGTTTTCGTTTGGTCTTCAACTGTTCCTGAAGTTCAGCTGGCAGCTTTTTCGCGAGACGCAGTTCACGGGTTTTTAAATCCATGTTCCCGGTTTTCAGGTCGGTCAATTCGACATATCGCGGGTTGACTTTCGCCATGAAGAGATGACCTGCATGCACTTTTTTATATTTCAGATCAGCAAAATTGAGCCCCAGGCTGTCCTTTTCATTTTCCAGCATGAACCGCAGTTCGACGGAACCATCCCGAAATTCGGCAGGATGTGTTACTGAAACAGCATGGTCCGCCACTTTGTGAATATAGATATACATCGCTCCATTTTTCAGATCGACCTGCTGATTGCCGGCAGCCCGTGTTCGGCTGTTCGTCCCCCAGCCTTTCCCGATTTCATCTTTTGTTTCCTGCGATTCATTGCGTTCAAAATCGTCTTCAAAAATCAGTTTCCCGCGGTCTTCAGCAAATACAGGCACGGTCAGACAGAGCACAAGAGCGCAGGCAGAGAGGGTTTGTGGTTTCACGGGTAGAGACCTTTACAACAGGAGAAACGCAGAAATCAGGCACCGCATGCCAGACATTAATGAATCACTGTTATTTTAACGAACGAGATTCTCTTTTTGCATCGCATGCGCTTCTTTTTTCGCAGGCTCAAGAACAGCCTGCTCTCCATCGACTGTTTTCGGTCCCGTAAAGAATGCCGACAGATCATCAAAAAATGTGTAGAGCACAGGAATCGCCAGTAGTGTCAGCAGCAGTGAAAGCGTCTGTCCGCCGACTGCCAGCACAGCGATGGAGCGGCGTTCTTCGGCTCCCGGACCGGTGGCAATCAACAACGGAATCAGCCCAGCCACAAATGAAAGTGTCGTCATCAGAATCGGCCTCAGGCGATCCCGGTTCGCCTGGAGAATGGCCTGGTAACGGGGAAAGCCCTGTAACTGCAGTGCATTGGTATGGTCAATCTGCAGAATAGCTGCTTTTTTCACCACGCCAAATAAAACCAGAATCCCCAGCGCAGAATACAGGTTGAGCGTCTCGCCTCCCCAATGCAGGCTCAATAAACCAAAAGGCACCGCCAGCGGTAATGACAGCAGAATCACCAGGGGATGAACCAGATTCTCGAACTGTGCCGCCAGGACGATGTACATGAATATAAAGGACAGAACCATCGTCCAGCCAAAATCACCCAGTGTTCGCTCGAGTTCCCGACCACCACCCAGCACCATTGTGTTATAGCCCTCAGGGATACCAATCTCTTCCGCAGCGGCATTCATGGCAGCGATCCCGTCCCCCAGCGCATAGCCGGAAGCCATGTTCGCACGCACTGAGATCATGCGTTGTCGATTCAGACGGTCGATTCGAGAAGCAGCAGTATTGAATTCGAAGTCCACGACGTTATCGATTCGCGCCAACCCGTTTCCGGATGTAGCTGAAGTTAAACCTGAGATCGCCTGTGGTGACGTCCGCACATACAACTGTGAAATGGATTGAACATCTCCTCGATCCAGTCCGACCAGACGCAATTCCACATCATACGCATCATCCACGGTCCGATCTCGGTAACGGGAAACCCGATCATCTCCTCCCACTGCAACCCGCAGCGTATCAGCGATTTCCTGCACATCAATCCCTAAAGCAGCCGCCCGTTCCCGGTCAATGCGTGCCAGCAGTTCCGGATTATCAATCTGTAACGTGGAATACACGTCGACGATACCAGGAATCGTTTTTACTTTTTCGCGCAATTTGTTACTGAAGTCCAGCAGCCCGTCGATGTCAGGTCCCGTAATTGAAAAGTCAATATCGACGGGTGCCCCCTGACGCAGGGATGTCAGGTTACGTACGGAAATCCGCATATCCGGAATTGTTTTAAGCTTCTTTCTGACCTCTGCCATCTTTTCACGCTGCGTAAAGTTTCCTCGGAACGCGGCATTGAAATCACCTTGTAACAATCCACCAAAAAAACGACCGAACGAAAAGGTCCGCTGCTCGCTGTCGGTCAGACGTACGAAGATACTTGCCCGGTTCACATCACCAAAGCCACCGGAACCGACTGTCAGCAGCAGTGTTTCCACTCCATCAGTATTAATCAACTCTTCCTCTGCTCGGTCAATGACCTGATTCATTGACTGCAGCGTCGCTCCCTGGCGGGCTTCGAGTCGAATTTCAAATTCCGATTCATCTACATTCAGAGGAATATAGTCCTGCTTCACCAGTTGATACAGCGGGTAGTTACTCAGCATCACCCCCACCGAAATCAGCAGCACCAGCCAGCGAAAACGCAGCGAGAGTTTCAGAATCCAGAGATAGGACGATTCGATAATATGATAAAACCCCGAACGTGACCCCGGCCCGTCCGGGTTTGGTTCTTCAGGACGCAGCAGTTTGCTGCACATCATGGGGGTTAAAGTAAAACTGACGAGCATCGAAACCAGGATCGCAACAGTCGCTGTTACGCCAAACTGAAATAACAGTCGCCCGGTCACACTCGACAGAAACGAAACCGGCAGGAAGACAATCACCAGCGAAATCGTCGTTGCCAGAACCGCCAGACCGATTTCTTTCGTCCCGATGATCGCCGCTTCACGCGGTGACATTCCTTTTTCTTCAATACAGTGAAATACGTTTTCCAGAACCACAATCGCATCGTCGATGACCACGCCCACCATCAGTACCAGAGCCAGCATGGTCACATTATTCAGCGTAAAACCGAACAGTTTCATAAAGGCGAATGTGGAAATAATCGAAGCCGGAATTGCTACGGAAGCGATCACAGTTGAACGCCAGGAGCGCATGAAGATCAATACGGTAATACAGGCCAGGATACTGCCCGAGATCAAATGCTGTTCCAGTTCATGCAACGCAGTAACAATATAACGCGACTGATCTTGAACAATACTGACTTTGACATCGTCAGGCAGTAACTCCTGACTGCGAGGCAGCATTTTTTTAATGCCTTCCACGACCGCCACGGTATTTTCACCCGATTGTTTTTGAATCTCCAATACGACAGCTGGTTTCTGATTCAGCCGCGCAATCGTGCGGACTTCTTTTGTATCATCGATCACGGTCCCCAGGTCCGCCAGTCGTACCGGTGTGCCATTGACAGTATCTACGACCAGATTGGGAAACTGGTCGGAATCAGCAACGCGGCCCATCGTGCGCAATGATCGTTCACGAAATCCCTGATCCAGCCTGCCGCCGGGCACTTCGGTATTCTGCCTGACCAGCGCATCGCGCACCTGTAAGATTGACATCTGGTAGGCGGCCAGCCGATCCGCATCGATATCTACTTTCACCGCTCGATCCGCGGCTCCGGCGATCTGAACTTCACCTACACCGGGAGACGACTCGATCACATTTTTCACATACCGGTCTGCAAACAGAAACAGTTCCCGCGAGGTGCGCGGCCCTGAAACTGCCAGCGTCATAATCGGCGACGATTCCAGATCCCGTTTCTGAACAATAGGAGGATCGATGTTCGGCGGAAGTAGATTCATCACTCCCGAGACAGCATCGCGTACATCCTGAGTCGCGGCATCCACATTACGATTCAGGTTGAACGTGATGATCACAAACGAACGGCCGTCGCGTGAAATGGAGCGCAGTTCATCAATGCCGGCTACTGTCGCCACCGCGTCCTCAATGACCGCACTGACCTCGGATTCGACCTCCTGCGATGCCGCACCAGGATAATTGGTACGTACATAGATCGAAGGCATATCCATGTTCGGAAACCGGTCGACGCCCAGCTCGGGAAACGCAACCAGACCCGCCACCACTAATGCCATGATCAGCATCAAGGCGAAGACAGGCCTCTTGACACAGATTTCCGCTAAGCCGTACAACGTCGATTCCCTTTATGCGAAAGCAGAATTCGTTTTTCAGAATGATCTTAAATTTGGGTTTTCTGTACTTCAGTCGGCAGTGGTTTCGAATCTCCCAGGACCCCGGGACGCCCTTCCCGGGCATTCAGCAGAATGCGATCTCCCGGTTTCAAGCCTTCTAAAATACGAATCCGATCGCCTCGCTGTTCACCCAGCAAGACTTCCTGCATCTTTACCTTACCATCCTCGACTTTCCAGACTTTCTCTGTTCCGGCGAACTGCACCACAGCTGACATCGGCACCACCATCGCCTTCTGGTCGGGATTGACAATGATCTGTCCTTCTGCAAACAGACCGGCTCGCAGAGCACGCTGGGAATTATCGACGACCGCTTCAAACAGCAGGGCACGACTCGTCTGATCCAGAAAGGGACTGATGCGTGTGACTTTAGACTGCTTCAGCGGGAGTGATTCGATCTTCAACTCGACATGCTGACCGACTTTCAGTTGCGTCGATAAACGCTCGGGAACCGTTCCCCGATACCGTAATTGATCGATCCGCACCAGCACCAGCAGCGGGTCTCCCATTTTGATATAGCTGCCCGGAGCGACCAGGCGTTTCTGCACCACGGCGGTATAGGAGGCTGTCAGCACTGTATTGTTCAAGTCTTCCTGTGCTAAATCCAGCTGCGCCTGCTGCACGGTGATATTCGCCATCTTTTCACGAACACCATTTAACGCAGAATCGTAACGGGCGGCCGCTACGCGTTCGAGTGATACGATTTGATCGTACTCAGCCTGTCCCATCACCTTCTTGTTAAACAGAACCCGGGCACGCTCGAGATTGGCTTTCGCTTCATCCCACTCTGCCTGTTGTTCTTTGGCAGGAGGAGATTTTTCCGGAACCAGATTTTCAACGGAATCGCCGGGCTTCAAACCAACCGCCGAACGCGCTTGAGATAGTTCAGCTTCTGCCTGTTTGACTCGCAGTTTGAAGTCATCCTGGTAGACGGTGATCAGCGGATCTCCCGGCTTTACGACATCTCCCAGGTCGACATGTACCTTGAATACGCGGCCTTCCACTTTGATTCCCAGCGTGGCTTCTTCATCAGGATACAGACTTCCCTGGCTCCGGATGATGCGCGGCCAGTTTTCTTCTGCGACTTCCAGAGTCTCCACATTCAAGACCGGTAGCGTTTCACCTGCTTTGGAAGCAGGGGCGGATTCACTACTTTCACATCCCGCAAAAAAGAGAGTTAACAGGAGAGAGAACAGGCAGGTATATGGAGGGCGATAGTAACAATCGTTCATGGTGTTATTGTATCTGCGGATGAGCTAATGTCGAGCGATTTCCCTGTTTGAGAAGTGAAATAATGACACTCCGGTTTTGACAGTTTTAGCGATTATTGGTTTCGTTAGAATGAACAGAGACGATGTACTTCATGCAGGAGTTATATTGTGTTTCTTCAGATGAAGAGCGGGTGCCCAATGCATCCTGCCATTCTAAGATTAAGATTATTTTGCAGTGTTCCTCGGGATGCGTTCAGGCGATAATCTCCTGAATCAGATCGCCGCCCAGATCGGTCAGACGATAATCACGACCGTTAAAGCGGTAGGTCAGTTTCATATGATCGATCCCCATCAGATGCAGTAGCGTCGCATGCAGATCATTCACTCCCACGCGATTGTGGACGGCTTTATAGCCGAAGTCATCGCTGGCACCATACTGCACGCCCCCTTTGATGCCGCCTCCTGCCATCCACATCGTGAAGGCATTTGGATTATGATCGCGGCCCTGACTTCCCTGGGAATCCGAGGTTCTGCCAAACTCACCGCCCCAGACGACCAGAGTCGAATCGAGCAGACCGCGGGCCTTCAGATCAGCCAGCAGCGCACCAATAGGCTGATCCACTGATTTCGCAGCGATGCGATGATTCAGACCGATATCACTGTGACCGTCCCAGGGGACATCCGCAACTCCACCGCCTCCTCCATTCGTACCAGCATAGATTTGAATGAATCGCACTCCCCGTTCCACCATGCGTCGTGCGGTGATACATTGTCGCGCGACCAGTTCTGTTTCTTTCTGATCGACACCATACAGTTTCTGAATCGTCTCTGATTCCTCTTTGACGTCCAGCGCTTCCGGAGCCGCAGTCTGCATCCGGTAGGCCAGTTCAAACGATTCCAGACGCGCCGCCAGATCCGCTTCATGAGGTCTTAGTTTCTGATGACTGGCGTTCAACTCATTCAACAGATCCAGTTGGGTCCGCTGTTGTCGATCGGTCATGGAACTCAATCGAGACAGATTGGAAATCGGCTGCTGGCTGCGACCATCAATGGCGGTCGGCTGATAAACCTTCGGCAGAAAGCCTGGCGCCCAGATCGGATTTCCCCCGCGAGGCATGGCACCATGCATCACCACGAAACCCGGCAGGTTCTGATTTTCCGTTCCCAGCCCATAAGTCACCCACGAACCCATACAGGGTCGCCCCTGCAGAAAGGCTCCCGAGTTCATCTCCAGCATTGCCGGCGTATGATTGTTCGAACGGGAAAAACAGGAATAGATAAAGGACATATCGTCTACATGCTGTGACACATGTGGAAAGATCTCAGACACCCACGCGCCCGATTCTCCATGCTGTTGAAACTTGAAAGGCGACTTCAATAACTTCCCACTGGTGGTGAAGAAGCCGGTTTTAGGATCGGCGCCTTCGAGTTTTTCACCATCCTTTTTCTGCAGCATCGGCTTGTAATCAAACGTATCGACCTGCGAGGGACTGCCCGGCATGAACAGCCAGATGATCGATTTTGCTTTAGGGATAAAATGCGGTTTACGCGCTTCCAGACCATCCTCTTCTTCCGCGCCTGCCGACTTGAGAATCCCCTGTTCAGACAACAGACCTGTCAACGCCAGACTGCCAAATCCGGAACCGGCATTCTTCAGAAACGCTCGACGAGCTTCAAAATCAAACGCACTGCCTGGCTGTATTGTTTTTTTTCGTTTCATTGCATCTTATTTCCTGTATGTCGTTCAACGTAATATCTTTCAGGATCAATCAACAAAAACAAATTCATTCATGCAGAATATCAGCTGGCAAAAATCTGCCATCGCCAGTGCGCTGGCCTGTGGATTTTCGCCATACGATTCGGTCTGGTAATGGATAAACTCCAGCATTTTCTGCTGTTCTTCCGCACGTGGTTTTCGTGACAGCGCAATCGCATAAACTTCGTCGACCAACTGCTCGCGCTGTTTTTTGTCATCCGGTCGAACTCGTTTGGCAAAGTCCTCTGCCAGCTTTCGGATAAAGGGAGAATTCATCATCGCCAGCGCCTGCGGAGGCACTGTCGTCACATTGCGTTTGCCAATACTCTGAATTGCATCCGGCGCATCAAACAGTTGCAGAAGCGGAATCAGTTTATCTCGCTTTACCGTCAGATAAACACTCCGCCGCTTGTCTTCCTGGTTCAATGTCCCCGGTCCGAACATTTTGGGATCAAGCGTGCCACTCACGGCCAGCAGGTGATCACGAATCACTTCCGCGTCCATCCGCAGCGCCGGTCGTCTCCACCACAGGTGATTTTCCGGGTCATGCTCCATTCCACTGGCATTCGTGGCCCCCGATTCGCGATATACGGAACTTTGCATAATCAGTTTGTGGATCGGTTTCAGATTCCAGTTGCTCTCAATCAGTTGAGCAGCCAGGTAATCAAGGAGCGCGGGATGCGTCGGCCGAAAACCCTGGGTACCAAAATCACTGGGCGTCTCCACAATGCCTCGCCCAAAATGATGATGCCACATCCGATTGACCATCACACGTGCCAGCAGATGCCCTGCCCCATGACTGGTATCGGTCAGCCAGTCTGCAAAAGCAACCCGAGGATGTATTGGTTTTTCTTTTTGGTCATCTGCAAACAACCACTGTTTTTCCTGCGCTTCACCGGTCATCAGCACCTGCAGAAATCCAGGTTCCGCCAGACCATCCTTGCGGTTGGAATTCCCCCGCACCAGATAATAGACCTTACGAGTATCAGGGCCAAAATTATAAGTCGCCCCCCCTTTCCGTGCCGCGAACACAGGCATCAGATCCCGTTTGGGATGCTTCTGCATATTCTCCTGTTCGGCGTCATTCAGTTCCGCCCAGCCTTCATCATACGGAGCAAACCACTTCAACAGTTCCTGCTGCTGCTTTTCGTTTCGTTCAGTTGCCGGCAGAGCCAGAATCTTTTGAATGTTTTCCGGGGGTGTTGTCTCCTTTGCTTTGAAATAAAAACCGGAAGTCCCTGCCGCATTCACAATTTTGACCAGCAGTTCATTCTTACCGGCTTTGAGCGCCAGCTTGACCTGATCCTGATCCGCGGCTGCACCTCCCTTCACTTTTTTCGACAGGACCGACTTGCCGTTCAACCAGACCTGAATCGCATCATCGCGGCCCAGTGAAATATCCAGAGGACCAGCCGTCGGTACTTTAATTGTTCGAAACAGATAATTCGCAGAATTATTGCCGGTCAGTGTATTGTGAACAACACCGTCTTTCCAATCCGGCTGAGGGGTCCACTTCAACTTTCCTTCTGCAAATGTCTGTGAGAGATCAACCTTCTTTTCAGGTTCATTTTTCTTACTGAAGGCCTGGTCGAAATTCGCAGCCGAAAAAGGACCAATGACATGCCAGTCACTGAGTGTTGGCTGAATTGTCTCGGCAGGTCGCTTTGCCAGCCACGCCGTCAGCTGGGCGGGTAAAGACTCTTTTTCATATTTCAGGCGCGCGTCGATAAATGGCTTATGCGTAATATCAAAAGCCGCTTTTTCTTTCTGATATTTTTCCGGATGCAGGTCATGCTGATAATCCTGGAACCCGGTTTCCGCAAACGTGGCGACCATCCGGTAATAGTCGTGACTGGAGATTGGATCGAATTTATGGTCGTGGCATCGTGCACATCCAAAAGTCAGTCCCAATGTCGTCGTGCCGACCGTGTGGATAATATCATCCAATTGCTCATAGCGACTGCGCTCCCGCTCTTTTTGTGTCTGCTGCGAAGTGAATGGCCCTGCCGCCAGAAATCCGGTTGCCGCCTGAGACATATAATCGGTCGGCCCCAGTTGATCGCCGGCAATCTGCAGTCTGATGAATTGATTGTAAGGCATATCTTCGTTGAGCGCTTTAATTACGAAATCGCGAAAGTGATACGCTGCAGGGCGATCTCGATCAAATGCATAACCGTTACTCTCTGCAAACCGGGCCAGATCCAGCCAGTGCCGGGCCCAGCGTTCACCATAATGTGGACCAGCCAGCAGGCGATCAATCAGTTTCTCATACGCGGCCGGATCAGGGTCATTCACAAACGATTCCACATCCGCCGGTTCAGGAGGCAGTCCCCACAGATCAAAGAAGACGCGGCGGATCAGGGTTTCGCGACTTGCCATTTCATTGGGAGTTATCCCCTTCGCTTCCTGCTTCGCCAGAATGTACTGATCAATCGGATTCGTTCCCCAGTTTTTGTTCTGGGGAACCGGAGGGGGAGACTGATTGAGTGGTTGAAATGACCAGAACCGGCGGCCTTTTTCAATATCAATTTTCTCAGTTTTTAATTCAGGTACTTTGCCATCGCGCGGATCGGGTGCCCCCATCTGAATCCATTTCTCAAAGTCCGCGATCACCTGATCCGACAATTTATTTTTCGGAGGCATCTCAAACGATTCATGCCGAATTGCCGCCATTAAAAGACTCTTTTGCGGATCACCGGGCACGATCGTCGCGCCGGTATCGCCCCCCTTCAACATCGCCGGACCGGAATCCAGCAGTAGTTCGCCTTCCAGCTTGTTATTTTTCTTTGCGTCCAGGGAATGACATTCATAGCACTCATTCACCAAGACCGGCCTGATTTTCGATTCGAAAAACTGAATCCCTTCCCGACTCGGTTCAGCAGGCTTGGTAGCCTCAACAGCAAACACCGGTTGAAACAGGGTGATGATTCCCAGGAGTGAGAGCAGACAAAAGCGAATCATTAATATCATCCCTAATCAGCAAGGCGGGGAAGTATGGAGAGTATTTCAGGCAGTATTATTTTTTGACTATTATTGAGATAGTCGGACAGTCCCTTCACTTCTGCAAGGCAGACGCATAAAGCATGACTTAATTGTACAAGGATTCAGACGCTTCGCAAGGATTATCATTTATCCACTCTGCGCCGTTAATCATTACAAGAAACCGGACTTTCAGCTCTGAAAGGGTTCTTCTCTACAGCGAAACAGGTTAGTACACACAACGGGAATCATTGACTGCTTCAAAAAGTAATGACAGAACCCGTCCGCGCGGAGTCCGTTGCCGCTGCCATCCAGGCGACAGCGGCTTGCGATTCTTCAGGAGTAATCCGCGCGGGACGCTCCCCTGTTCTGACACAATCAGCGAAATACCGCAGCTCTTCCTGCAACACTCCCAGGTAACGACCAAACGGCCGAGGCCAGTACATCGTGTCCGGCATTTTCACACCCGCAGCATCATGGATTGTCAGACCTGCCTCACCACAATTGATATAAATCGCACCTTTCGTACCGATGATTTCCATCCGCGCGTCGATGGTATAAGGTGTCGACTCCGGCAAATGCCAGACCGACTCCACCACCGCAACAGCACCATTATCCAGCCGCGCGATCGACCAGCCTCCATCAGGATATTGATTTTTACCCGGATGAACCTCCTGCGCATAAACAGTCGAAACATTCGCACCGCTGAACCAGAGCATCAGGTCCGCATCATGAATTCCATCTCCCATCAAAGCGGAAATGTCGTCGAGTACTGTTTCACCGATCGCTTTGGACAGATTCCGCCGCGCATGCATGGAAATGATTTCGCCAATACGTCCTTCTTCAATCGCCTGCTTCGCCAGTGTCACGCGCGGATCGAAGCGACAGATATGCCCCACCATGAAAAAACCAGCCGCGTCGTGAGCGGCCTCCACAATTTTTTCACAGTCAGCCACTGTCGGCGCCATCGGCTTTTCCAGCAGGACATGCTTCCCGCTGCGCAGTGCCTCAATGGCAATGTCTCGATGATCGTTAATGTGAGTAGTGATGCTGACTACATCAATTTCGGGATCAGCCAGCAGTGCACGAAAATCGGTATAGCGTCGCGTGACTTCCAGTCGGTCCGCAACTTCATTCAGACGTTCAGGACGTCGGGTGCATAACGCAGCAAGTTCGATTCCCGGCATTTCAGACAGGTTGTCAGCGTGAACTTCGCCAAACCATCCCAGACCAATTACTCCCCAGCGAACTGTTTTTGACGGGCTCATCATGCGACCTCGGTCCTCTCGAATCATGAATTCAACGACTTGTGTGGTAACTCACGATTTCCAAACTACCGCAAACCGGACCTCTCGTCCATCGAACCACGATCTGGATGATCCCGATAACTCACCCAGATATCGTAATGTGAATCCCATCATCAGTCGATTTCAGAGACCCGTTTCAGGTCTTTTTTGTCTTGTATGCCCTGCCCGCTTCGCGTAGTATGGAGAGAACAACACCTGCGTTCCTCACACCCTCCTGCCAGCGTTACCAATGATGCCTATGCGATTTCTAATTCCGCTGCTTGCTGTTGTTTTTGTTCCAGGCCCATTCGGAACAATTCAAGCCGCAGAAAAACCACTCCTCTTTGAAAAAGATATTCAGCCGGTTCTCGCTGCAAAATGTGGCAAATGCCATAGCGACAAGGTTCGCAAAGGGGGACTCGATCTCTCAAATATTACCGGCGTGCATCGTGGAGGAGAATCTGGAGAATCTGCCATCGCAGAAACAGTCGATGACAGCATGCTCTGGATTCTGGTTGACGGCGGAGACATGCCACCTGAGGGACAACCTCAACTGACGGAAGCAGAACGCAAACTGATTCACAAGTGGATCGACACCGGTGCCAAATCTGAAAAGCCGCATCAGCCCGAAGAAAAGCAGATCACACAACACGATGTCCTGCCCATCGTACTCCTCCGCTGTACTGCCTGCCATGGCGCACGACTGCAGCGAGGCGGCCTTGATCTGCGGACTCCCGCCAGAATGCTGAAAGGAGGCAATCAGGGCCCGGCATTTGTCGCAGGCAAACCCAATGAAAGCCTGATGATCAAACGCATTGAAAGCCATGCCTGCCCTCCCCAGGAACAGTTGCTGAAGTTTTTTGTCAAGCGGCCTCCGAAATCAGAAGTCGAAACACTGCGGGAGTGGATCGCTGCTGCAGCACCAATCGTCGATCCCGAACCGGAAGTTGTCGGTTTGCAACCAGATCCACTCGTCACGGAAGAAGACCGCCAGCACTGGGCCTTTCAAGCACCACGGACAAAGCCTGCTATCAAATCCATTGATCAACTGATTCTCAAACAGTTGCAGAAACACGAACTGGAATTTTCTCCCGAAGCCAGCCGCGACACTCTCATCCGCCGTGCCTATCTGGATCTGACGGGCATTCCCCCCTCACTCACGGAGTGGAAACAGTGGCGTCTTTCTGATGATCCCAACTGGTATGCGAGTATGGTCGATCATCTGCTCGCTTCTCCCCGCTACGGCGAACGCTGGGGACGCTACTGGCTGGACCTCGCCGGGTACGCGGACTCCGAAGGGGGCGTCTCTTCCGACCCGCTGCGGGCCGTCGCCTGGAAATACCGCGATTATGTCATCGACGCATTCAATAACGATAAACCCTACGATCGTTTTCTGCTGGAACAGATCGCCGGCGATGAATTAACCGACTATGAAAATGCGCCGGTGATCACAGAAGAAATTGTCGACAACCTCGTCGCCACCGGTTTCCTGCGGATGGGCATTGACCAGACCGGCTCCCGCACGATGAATTTCGTCCCCGAACGCCTGGGAGTGGTCTATGATGCCATCAATGTGATGGGTTCCTCGGTCATGGGGTTAACGCTGGAATGCGCCCGCTGTCATTCACATAAATACGATCCGCTGCCGCATCGTGATTATTATCGCTTCAAAGCAATCTTCCAGGGCGCCCTTGATGAATACGACTGGCTCTCTTTTAAAAACCGTTCACTGGAACTGGGCACCCCCGAACAGAAAAGCCGCGTCAAACAGACCAACCCGCTGCTCAAAAAGAGACTGAGTAAACTTCAAAAGAGTTATAAAAACGCAATCGCCGCACAACAGGTGGCCATGCTCCGCCAGTTCTATCCGGATCAATCCGCAGAAGAACAGCAGGAAACCCTGCAGGCTTTAAAAATTGCCGATAACACCCGCACACAACGCCAGCGGATTCTGGTCGAGAAATTAAGAATTGCGGAAACCATGCCCGAGTCGGAATTCTCGCAACCGGTACAACAGGCTTTGCAAGACGTGGCGTCCCTCGAACAACAGATGAGCGAAGTTCAGCAACAGATGGAACCACCGCTCACAATTCGCGCCCTCTGGGACCGCGGTGAACCCTCTCCCACTTACATCCTGTTGCGAGGCGAACACGATCAACCTGGTCAGCAGGTTGGTCCCGGCGTCCCTTCGGTTCTCACGGATGGACGTACTCCCTTCAAAGTCAAACCACCTTTTCCTGAAGGAACCCCCAAGACCGGCAGACGGCTGGCCTTAGCGCAATGGCTGACTGCCGAAGATCACCCGCTCACTGCACGTGTGATGGTCAATCGAATCTGGTACCACCATTTCGGTACAGGCCTGGTCAAAACACTCGAGAACTTCGGCGTCAAAGGGGAACGCCCCTCTCATCCGGAGCTACTCGACTGGCTGGCTATCCAGTTTGTTGAACAGAACTGGAGCATCAAAGAGATGCACCGCCTGATGATGAATTCGCGTACCTATAAACAATCCAGCCACATTACTCCTGCGATTCAACAGCATGATCCGCAGAACCGACTGCTTTCACATATGCCACTTCGCAGAATGAACGCCGAAGCACTGCGTGATTCGATCCTTGCCGTCTCCGGTAAACTCGATCCCACTCCCGGCGGTCCCCCTGATTCCATCACCGTCGATCGCAACGGTCTCGTCAGCGCCAACGCCACCAGTAAAGGTGGCTGGCGGCGCAGCGTCTATCTGCAATATCGACGAACCCAGATACCGACGATGCTGGATACATTTGATTATCCGGAAATGGGCCCTAACTGTGTTTCACGCAATGTCTCTACCGTTTCGCCTCAATCTCTGATGCTCTTAAATAACGAACGCGTGCATTCTCTTTCACATGCATTCACCGACCGGGTTCGCAATCTGCTGTCCGAAGACCCAAAACAGGACCTGGGAGCCCAGATCGACCTGGTCTACCAACTGGCCCTCAGTCGTTCCCCCAGCAAGGAAGAACGTCAACTGGGACAGGCCACTCTGCAGGAGTTGGAAGCACTCTGGAAGGAAACACCGGAAGCCGCTCTGGACACTTATTGCCACACGATTCTTAACTCTGCCGCGTTTCTATACATTGACTGATGAATATGAACAGCCAGCCCGAACCACTTTCCACCCGTCGAGACTTCTTTGCCCGCACCAGTGATGGCGTCATGGGCGCCGCGCTGACACATCTGTTATGCCAGGATTTCTTTGGTGGCACCGCAGCACTCGCGAATGACGCTCCGCACGCACCCCGGCAATACGATCTCAAACCCAAACAGCCTCACCATCCCCCTGCAGCAACTTCAGTCATTCAACTGTTTATGAATGGCGGTCCCAGCCAGATGGATCTGTTCGACCCCAAGCCGGTTCTGAACAAGATGGACGGCAAACCATTCCCGGGTAACATTGAAGACCTGGGAAATTCGAATACCACGAGTATCGGCGAGATGCTGGGCGGGCAATACAAGTTCGCCCGACATGGAGAATCAGGCATGTGGATGGCCGATGTCCTTCCCGAGACCGCAAAGATGGCCGATGAACTCTGCCTGATCAACTCCATGTGGACCGATCACCCCAACCACGATAATGCCCTGTATAAAATTCACAGCGGCCGCCTGTTCATGGGCTATCCCACACTGGGATCGTGGACCGTGTATGGACTGGGAACCGAAAACCAGAATCTGCCCGCGTATGTCGTCTTAACCGATCCACTGGGCGCTCCTAAAAACGGCACACGCAACTGGACATCCGGATTTCTGCCTCCCACGTACCAGGGAACCCGGCTGCGACCCACCGGTTCGCCAATTTTAAATCTCAAGCCGCAATACGACCAACCCTCGGCTGTCACCGAGTCCGCACGCAAACTGCTCAATCAGCTCGATTCCATCCATCGTGACAAACGACCTCACTACCCCCTGCTGGACGCCCGGATCGAATCTTACAGCCTCGCGGCACGCATGCAGATGTCAGCCACAGAAGCCCTTGATTTATCGAGCGAAACACAACACACCCTGACAGATTACGGCATCGGCGCGCAGGCAACCGACTCGTACGGCAAACGCTGCCTGCTCGCCCGCAGACTGGTCGAACGGGGAGTCCGATTCGTACAGATCTTCCTCGAAGAACAACCCTGGGACAGCCACGCCGACCTGGCCGCCAATCACCGCGCCATGTGTCAACGAACCGACAAACCCGTTGCCGGCCTGCTCCGCGATCTTAAACAACGAGGCCTGCTCGACTCCACCCTGGTGATCTGGGGCGGCGAATTTGGACGCACTCCCACTACACAGAAATCCGCTAACGGTTTCTCGGGCCGTGATCATAACATGCAGGCCTTCACATCCTGGATGGCAGGCGGCGGAATCAAAGGAGGCACCACTTACGGCGTTACCGATGAATTCGGACACAGCGTGGTCGAAAACCCCGTCAGCGTCCACGACTTCCACGCCACAATCCTCCACCAGCTGGGGCTCCATCACCAGGAACTTTTCTATACGCGCAGCGGACTCGAAGAACGCTTGACCGGTGTTAATCCACCTCGCGTGGTCAAGGAGATCCTCAGTTGAACCACCCGGGATGTGAATTCAACCGACGTGAGTTTCTGACGACATCTGCGACAGTCGGTTTCGCCGCCACTTTCGGCCTGAATACGACACAGTCTGCAGAGAACAAGACACCCGATCTTAAAATCATTGATACCAACGTCAGCCTGTTTCAATGGCCCTTTCGAAAGCTCCCGCTTGACGACACTCAGACACTGGTAAAAAAACTTCAAGTCCTGGGCATGGAGCAGGCCTGGGCAGGCAGCTACGAGGGCATTCTGCATCGTGACATTTCGTCAGTCAATCAACGACTGACTGACGAATGTCGACGCTACCCCCAACTCATTCCCATCGGTTCCATCAACCCCACATTACCGGACTGGGAACACGATCTACAACAATGCAGACAAAAACATCAGATGCCCGGCATCCGCCTACATCCCAACTACCACGGCTATACGCTCACAGATCCGCGTCTGCTGGCATTATTACAACAGGCCACCGCTGCAGGGCTGTTCGTTCAACTCGCCGTCTCTCTCGAAGATATTCGCACCCAGCATCAATCACTGCAGATTGCCGACGTAGAGCTTTCACCACTTCCGGAACTGGCAGAGAAAGTTCCCGGACTCAGACTGCAGTTGTTAAACGCAAGACTTCGCCCGAATCTGATCAACAAACTCAGCCAGGCACCAGGCATCTTCTTTGACACGGCCCGGCTGGAGAGTACCGATGGCGTACCTGAGCTGGTGAAGCGTCTCCCTGCAGATCGAGTCCTGTTTGGCACACACGCCCCTTTTCTGATTCCTGAAGCCGCATTAGTGCGTGTCTCTGAATCTTCGATTCTTGACGCGGAAGAGCTGAAACTCGTACTGGCAGACAACGCGACTCAATTCTTTTCGGCCAGTAAAACGAGCCAGAATCATCCTGCCAGGATCCGAGTGAAAACAGACGATTCAAAAACAACAACTCCCCCACCTCAGACAGCTGGTCTGCCTGCCAGTGAAGTCCTGGAAGACTATCGCATCTGGGATTCGTATTTCACACCAGCCCATTCCCATCCGGGCCGAGATGGCAACAGCAGTCTGTTTGCCGAAATAGAACGGGCGATGCCCGCGATCAAAGCCGGAAAGTTTGAGAAACTCTGCTACTTCCCGCATGTCGGCATTGGGACAACGACGGACCGTGATCTGGAACAGAAGCTGCAAGCACATCCGGAACTTGTGGAAAGGCCGCTGAAACGCTGGCCTGATCTGCTGCTGGGCATGATTCAACTCAACGCCAATAATGTGCCTGGCTCACAGGAGGCACTCAATCGCTGGTTACAGGACGGCCCGATGCGCGGCGTCTATTTTCCAGGAGGCGGGCCGGCAGCTCTCACATGTACGCATCGCAATTTCGACCCTCTCATCGAGCGGATTGCAGACTTGAATGGCGTAATCATGCAGCATACCTGGTTCATTACAGGAGGTAAGAAGAGCACGGGTATGTCGACTCCTTCCGAACTGGCAGTGCTGGCAAAACGCTTTCCGCAGCAGAAATTTATCTGCGCGCATACCGGCGGTGAGTGGGAACGTGGCATTCGCGCAGTACGCGATTCGGAGAATATCCTTGTGGAAACTTCTGGTTTTGATCCTACCGCCGGCTTCATCGAAATGGCAGTGCGGGAACTGGGAGCCGACCGCGTTATCTACGGCAGCCACCTGCCTTCCCGTTCGCTGGGAACCGAGCTATGCAAAGTCACGGCAGCACAGATTTCAGAAGCGGACAAACGTCTGATACTCGGCACCAATTTCCGCCAGCTGCTGACTCCCGGTTCTGAATAAGACCGCCTGCAGTCAGACGAATACGCCTCTTATTTAAAAAAGCAGTCCCCGAAAACCGGAAGTTTTCGGGGACTGTCTGTCAATCATTTTTCACGACTGATTTAGTCCAGCAGTGGGTTATCCCCGTCAGCCACACCGCTGAAGAAATCATCGATTTCAGGCAGATGGCGTTCCGAGGCATCCAGAGCATCACTCATCAGCGAGTCACCATCATCGTCATGTTCGTAACCCAGAGTATGGCCCATTTCATGCAGCATGACCGTCAACAGATCCATCTGGCCATAGGCTGCACTTCCAGTACCGGCAACCAGTTCACCACTGGCATCCAGGCTGAATTCACTGTTGTCGAACGGCGTGTCATCCACAAACCAGCCATAGCCAGCGGCATTGACGTCGATCAGAATTGTAGTGGTAGTCGCGGCCCCCAGCATTGCATCAGGCAGATCAGCCAGAACAAAACTGACAGACTCCAGCAGACTGATCTGGGTTTCACTTAATCCTGTCGATTTCCAGTAGCTCAAAGCAGCGTCGCGAACAGAATCCAGATCGGATTGAGTAATCGCAGGAGCATTCGAAGTACTGACACCTGCTGCCGCCATCAGTGGCCCCGTGCGTTCGATGCGAATAGCATCAGCCCGGATTCTTCCATCGGCAGCATTCTCAGACAGTGTAACAGAAATCAAACCACCGGCTGTGACATTCACAGTTCCCAGAAGCTCCCAGTTGGTGCCATCACTGGCCAGGTCATTGGGGGCAACTCGCTGATTGACCACAATTGGACCACCCGCGTTAATCGAGTATTCCGCATTGGTGGCCAGACTTCCATGGGCAGACCAGGTCGCGTATACATTAAAGTTGTCACCAGGATTCAGACCACTGAATTCCCAGGTTGCCGTTCCGGTATCACCGGTATTCAGCTGATGGGCATCCCACTCGTAATAGGCCAGCCAGCTTGTCGCAAAGAAGTCACCTGTGCTGCTGAAACCGGTATCACCGTCGTCGATAATCAGTGTAGTCGTCATCGTGGCAGAAAGATCAATCTCGAACGAGCCTTCGTCACTATCGTTACTGTTTATAGTAAGTAAGCTGGTTTCCGGACCGACTGTTCCCGTACTGTTGAATTCCACTGTAAACGTCGTCGATTGACCAGCGTATATTGTAAAATCAGGGAGAACTGGAACACCGAACACAGAGCCATTAGTCAGGGTGACAGAAGATAGACTCAGAGTATCGGTTCCGGTATTCGTAATCGTAAATGTCTGGGACAGTGTTTCTCCATAGAAGGCGGTACCCAGATCGATGTTGCTTACACTATCAACCAGGTTGACGGCACCTGCCTCGATTTCGATTTCCGGATCAATCGTACCGGGTAACAGCACTTCCAGACGCATCGCATCAGCAGCCAGTTTACCGGGAGTTCCATTATCCAGCAAAGTAATCGTTAAATCACTACCGCCGGCAACCTGGAATGCTCCCAGTGTTTCCCAGTTCACACCACTACCATCAGCAAAATCGTCGGCAGCATAACGCTGGTCCAGCGATACGGTGATATCGCCACCCAAAATTCCTGAAATCAAAAATTGAGCATTGGAAGACAGGTTACTGTGGGAACCCCAGTGTGAAGAGATACTGTATGTACCTGCTGCGAGGTTCGTGAAATCCCAGGTAGCGGTATCTGTACTGGGAAGATTATCACTGGCCAATACATCCTGGTCATCTTCGTAATAATCGTAGATTGTAGTGCTGGATTGTGGAATCCAGTTACCACTGGTCGTGTAACCCAGATCACCATTGTCAATAATCATGGAGTTTGCTGCTGACCCGGTAACGGTAAAGTTAAACGGATTCGCATCGGAAGAATCGACACCGAATGAGACCATACCTTCGAAGCTGCCGGCTGAGCTGGCATCCATCTGCAGGGTAAAGGTGGTGGATGCACCAGGTGCCAGGTTAGTTGATCCAAACCCACTGATGAGACTGAAGCCGGCAGGTAGATTGATTGTTGGGCTCAGGGCCATGTTTCGTTCACCGTAATTGGTCACAGTGAATGTCTTGACCACAGAAGCTCCCACGATCGTGTCATCAAAGTTGACTGTCCCGCTGTCTTCAACCGTACCGCCATCCACTTCGACTTTGACCACCGGATCGACAACTCGATAGATGCGAATCTGATCCGCGTAAACGATACCATCAGCATCATCGGTCAACTGAACAGTCAATGTTGAACTGGGGTCGGAAACCACAAACGGATCGCCGATGTATTCCCAGAGAATTCCATCATCGAGGAAATCATTGGAACTGGTCTGTTGATTCACATAGACAATTACGGGAGAAAGTCCATCAGAGATTGTGTAAGGAGCATTTGAAGCAGCCCCCGAACCGTTCATAGTCACGCCAGGATCGACATTCCAGTGAGCAACGACCTGATATCGCCCCGGTTCCACATCAAAGCTCCAGGTCGCGGCATTGGCACCAGTTCCGGGCTGGTACAATTCATTCGCATACAGAAACAGAGGATCGCCTATGTTTTCTGGATTCACTTCCTGCCAGGTCCCAGATGTAGAGAAATTGGTATCGTTAATTCCGACAGTCGCCGGTCCCGCTTCTCCACGAACCGTAAAGTTATACGGGTTCTCATCAGCATCACCGGTCGTAAAGGAGACTTTACCAAATGCGGTACCGTTGGTTCCTCCGTCAAACTGAATACGGAAGGTAATACTGTCACCAACGCTGCCGTTGGGAGCAAGAACGTGTGTTGACGTATCCGTACCAAAGTCTGAACCGGGCAGGATACTGAATCCTGGTGGGAATTCCACCAGACCCGTCACACTGACTGTTTCCGTTGTTGACAGGTTGGTAATCGTAAATTCTTTGATCACGGGGATGCCTGGCAGTGTGCTGCCGAAGTCTACCACACCCGTGTCATCATCCACGGGTGAGCCATCAACTGTGATCTCAATATCCGGTTCCGGCAGATATTCAATGCGAACCGCATCCGCAATCACTCCGTTAGCCAGATCCCAGTGATCCCGGACCCAGTTACTGGCTTCGTTCGTCAGGGTGACGACCAGTTCCCCGGTAGTGACATTGAATGAAGTACTCAGATCGAACCAGGCAACACCATCTTCCACAAAACTGGAAGGTGCTACACTCTGATCGACCTCAATAATCGAACCACCATTCAGTGAGTAAGGAGCATCTTCCACACGATTGAAATATTGAGACCAGGTTGTAGAGACCCGATAGTTTCCGTTCGTCAGGCCGGAAAAGGTCCAGGTAGCAGTTTCCAGTCCTGGAGCTGGTGTGCTGCCAGGATCATTGGGAACAGCCCCTGTCACATCGCCTTCATAACCGTTCGACCCCAGATTCTCCAGCGTGGGAAAATTTATAAAACCGGGTGTCGCTGAAAAGTCTGCATCCCCATCGTCGATGATGATGACATTAGAAACCTGACCATCCAGCAGAATATTGAAGGTCGATTCATCCACATCATCCGTTTCGAATGAGAAGATACCGGAACGGTCGCCGAAGGTGTCAGATCCCATGGTAATTGTAAATGAGACCGTATTCCCGCTTCCGATAACCTGATCCGTCAGAGTGGTTTCGTAACCGGTGGGTACTAAAACATTACTGATCGTCAGATCTGATGAGCCAGAATTGGTAATTTCAAACGTACGCACCACATTGGTCAACAGTTCTGTGGGACCGAACTGAATCCCGTCGGGTTCACCGTCGACAATCTGTGCCGGAGGTTCCATGGGATCGGTCACATCCAGCAGATCAATCTCTGGTCCGGCAGAAACGCGTTCGATCCGGATTGCATCGGCGGTAATATATCCGTCGGCAAGGTTGGTCAGCATCACGGTCAATGTTCTGCTGCTTATGGTAAACGTATCCAGGATTTCCCAGGTGGTGCCATCGGCTGAATAATCATCCGGTTCCAACTGCTGATTCAGATCAAAGGTCCCATGATCAATGGCTGTGGAACCGATTTCATCGCGAGTCCCGTCAAAGACGGTAAACGGAGCATCCGTTGCCTTGAACTGTGCGGCTGAAGGATTCTCAGAGAAAGGCCAGGTCACGGAAACACGATATTCACCAGGAGTCAGCCCAAAGAATTCCCAGTAAGCCTGGGCAGGACCGGTACTAAAGGGAGTTTCAGCGTCAGTAACATAAAAGTCGTCTTCAAATCCGGCACCAGTGGTGACATAGGTATTGCTAAGAGTATACCAGGGCCAATCGCCAGTGAATGTGAATCCAGGATCGCCATTATCGATAATGAAGGCGGGATTATCTTCAAAAGGCGTCACGTTTTCGAAGTTCAGGTACTGGACGGTACCCACGCCGTCTGCAGTCAGGGAGAAGCCGGTGTCGATAACCTCCTGCCCCTTGGAGTCGAAGTCCAGGAAGTCTGTGCCCCCCTGTCCATCAGCAGAACGCAGAACCGGAGGCCCGTCGATCGGGAAGTTACCATCCTGTGACAGTGGGTCAATGTAGATATAATCATCGAACTGGCTGCCCACCACATTTTCCATGAAGCTTGGATTCGTATCAGGCTGCTCGGGTTGAATCTGCTGCAGTGTGACAGTGCTGGTGCCGAATACAGTCTGGGCCTCGTTGATGATGTCCACGTCAAACGTGATACCGGCACTGGCAAAACGGAAGTCGACGGTATCATTACCATGAATGTCAGTAATCACATCAGCACTGCCGGCGTTTCCGGGTTCGATCAGGAACACGTCGTTGCCGCCGTTACCGGTGCCCACAATACCAGAGACACCCAGTTCACCCAGGCCACCGCCAGCACCGAAGCCACCGCCGTCCAGGTTGTCGCTGCCGAGTCCGTCTCCCAGAATGTTATTATCATTATCGCCGGTGATGTTATCGTTGCCATCACCACCGAAGACGTTCTCGATGCTGTTATCATCGTCGCCGCCACCGGCGCCGACCACCAGCTCACCAATATTGGTCGCTGTTCCCTGGAACAGGTTGACGGTCACACCCGTCGTGTAGTCCCGGTAATCCAGGCTGTCATTCCCAAAACCGCCGTCCAGAGTGCCCGTCAGGCCTGCTCCGTCCGACAGATCGAAGCGATCATCCTGCGAACCACCAATCAGGTTCTGGAAGTCAGTGAAATCCAGACGCTGTTCGGGAGGTGTGGCAGTTCCATCGCCGGCCGTCGGACGACCACTGTTCAGGTTGATGCGATCGGCAATGATCAGGCCTTCATCGGTGGAAGTGATGCCCCAGTAGTTCCTCAGATCGGGGCCTTCCAGGATATCATCATTACTGTTGGTACCCACCAGATTGTCGATATTATCGAATCCCGTGGCCAGTAGTGTCTCCAGAATACTCGTGGCTTCGGTCCCCCGGAAACCGTCATCAGTACCCAAGGCATTTAAGACGACATGAACCGGCAGGGCATAGCCACTGTAATCAATCGTGTCGTAACCCAGGCCACCGTCGATGACGCCCGTCAGCACGCTGCCGGGCAGGAAGATAAACTCATCCAGTCCCGCGTTACCGTTCAGGCGGGTATCAACGCCCCCGGGTGTGCTGTTCTGGAGGTTGAAGGTATCATCGCCACCGGAACCGTTGATTTCGACGTTATTCAGATCCAGCGATGCTCCCAGATTTACATTGATCGTGTCATTGCCGGCGGTTCCCGTGACATTCAGATTATCGATGTCTGTAAATGTCACGTCGGTTCCGGGAGAACTGCTGAGGCCTTCAATAGTTGTGGAGGTCACTTCAAACGTATCATCACCGGTCACATCACCGGAGTCATCCAGTGTTAATGTGTCAGTTCCATCTTCTCCGAAGACCGCAATCGCGGCGAAAATATTATCAACGGTATTACCAGCATCGAAGATCTGGATCAGATCATTCCCCAGTCCCCCCCGGACGGTGACATTGGTCACGGTACCAGTAGGAGTAGACTGCACACGGATCGTATCGTTGCCTGTATCCGTACCATCCACATCATCCGCATTCAGTTCCACATCGGTAAGGGTGGTAGTCGTATCCAGACCGATCAGATCCAGCAGTTCTCCCCCCGTTCCGGAAAAGACCTGCAGTTCATTAAACCCGCTGAACTGCAAATCGGTAAACTGCATGTTACCGTCGATCAGTGAAACACCATCGTTATTGGCTCCCACATCGCTGATCGAAATCCTGTCAGTCAATGGAGTAGAAGAGGCATCCACGCGTAATCCACCGCCGGTCGTCGTACCATTGATCCCCACCCCTTCCAGGTGAACGAACGACAGCCCCAGATCGATGTCAGCACCCGCGGTAGTCGCTGCGAAAATATTACCACTCCCCTGTTGACCAGCATTGACATCGGCAAAGTAACCCGAATTATGATCGGTCGTGAAGTTCACGTTGACTCTATCGGTCCCCAGACCGCCGTCAAAGTGCATCGTGACGTCGTCAACAGTAAAGGGAGCCGCTCCTGCAAATTCCGCATCCAGGAATGTTTGAGCCGAGGCATTCAGGTGCGAACCGTTGGAACCAGCGATCGCCGGAGCCCCCGGTGCCGCCCCCACAAAGAACGGCAGACCACCGCCTGCATTGTTTTCATTGATGTTCAGCGTTTCGCTGTCATCCGACCCCAACACTGTAAAGGAGAGAATGTCGGTATCATCGCCGGTAAAGAAGTCTCCAGGGGTAATGGAGTTGATGGCGATCAGCAGGTTGGTTCCGCTGTCATCCAGACCCACGTTAATCGTATCAGGTGTATCAGCAGGACCTGGAGTTTCGAATCCGGAAGCCACCATGTCCAAAACCAGATGGTAAGCACCGTTGCTGGTATTCACGTTTTCGATACTGCTGTAGTTGACCGCCTGCTGCGGATTCGGAGTAAAGCTGAAAGTACCCGCACCGGCGGCTCCCAGCGTCAGTACCGTTGAAGTTCCCAGACCAGTCAGGTCCATGTTCAAGGTATCGCCAGGGGATGTCGGCAGCGTCGGATCACCGCCCACGATATTGATGGGCGAAGTCGTGCTGGGCAGAATGTTGAACGTGTCGTTATCGTCGCCGCCGGTAATCGTGGTCAACGTGGCAATCACGCTGCCCAGCAGATCGACGGTTGAACCGACGGCATCGGGGTCGCCTCCACTGGGATCGACGTTAATCGCAATCGTAGTGCTTGCCTGCACGGTGCCGCCGGCAGTCAGCGTGAAGTCATCGCCGGCATTCAGTTCCACGTCCGCTCCCGTCGACCGCACGGTAACAAGAGTATTGATCGTCAGGTCGTCGCCGGCGATAGCGGAATCGGCGGCCGTCAGCGTGACCGTTCCCGACCCCGTTACATTACTGGCCACGGTCAGCGGGCTGGCCGCGGCGATGGTAACAGTTCCATTGGTCGCGATCACACCCGCGGGGAAGCCGCCTACCGTGCCAATCGTCAACGCACCTGTATTACTGACCCGGAACTGACCATTCTGAGAGCGACCAGCCAGTGTCGTCACGGCGGTGTTGATGTCATCGCCCGTTCCCACACTGGTGCCTGCTTCCAGATAGGCATTGGAAGCGGTAATCAAAGCCGCTTCACCAGGACTGGTATTGTCCAGAATGGCACCGTCTTCGGAATCAACCTGGACCGTCTCTCCCCTCAGATCCGCAATCTCGATGTTACCCTCGGCAGTCACGTTCAAAATACCATCCCGGGCATTAACCACACTCGTCCCCCCACCATCCTGCGAGAAGGCACCACTGTCGTTATCATCGAAATCAGCAGTCAACGTGACCGTCGCAGTAGAAGTGCCCACGGTGGTATCGACGATCCCGGCTGACCCCAGATTCAAATCATTGTCGGCCCGCAGCGTGATCGCACCGGCCGCGGTCTGTACGGTACCATCGACGGTCAGGTCGTTGGCCGAATCCACCTGAATGGAAAAGCCGCCGGCAACGTCAATCGTAGCCCCAGCATTCAGCACAAAGTTGCCGCCGGTATTCTCCAGCTGCAGGTTCCCCCCGGGTCCGGAAGAACTGATGTCTTCGGTCACCGTCATCGTCCCCGTGGAAGTGATCCGCGACGGTGCTCCGACTGCCACGCCGTTAATCCCGCCGCCAAAACCGATGTTAAGCGTCCCCGCATCGTCAACTTCCAGGCCGGCTCCGACATTCGCTTCCAGCGCGGTAATCGTGGTTTCCAGGGCATTGCCGGCCCCGGCACCGGTACCGGCATTCAGCGTCGTATTCACGGCACTGATGTTATTCGTTACGTCGTCATTCCCGTCGGTGATTGCACCGTTGGTGGCGGTCACCGTCACATCAACCGAAGCCGACAGCAGTTCCAGTTCCACATTGTTGTCTGCAGTCAGGACGATACTGCCGTTGCTCGCCGTGACCTGCGTTGAATCTCCCATGATGATCGAACCGCCGGAGCTCAGATCCACCAGACCATTGGTGGAGGCAATGTCTTCACTATTTTCCAGGTTGGCGTCGGTCGTCAGGCTGATGCCCGTCCCCGCTTCCAGACCATCGATGGAACCGCTGAGTCCGCCTACGGTCAAGGTCGCTCCACTGCTGTTGACCACATTTATGGCGGCCCCGGCACTTGCTTCCAGAGCCCCCACGTCCAGATCCAGGGCATCTCCGGCGCCGATATCAGTACCGGCTGTCAGTATCACATTGGTTGCAGAAATATTGTTTGTTACACCATTATCATCAATGATGTCACCGGTTGCATCGAGGGCCACATCACCGGCACTCGCAATCTCACCCAGAAGAATATCCGTATCGGAGTTCAACTGGCTTAGTCCGGCACCGGCGCTGAGCGTAAAGGGACCTGCAAAAAAGTCAATTAATCCGGCATTGATACCAACCGTCCCGGTTGTAGTGAACTGGTCATAAATCGTTACCGTTCCATCAACATCAACAAACAGATTGCCGGCGCCGATATTCGTGGCCTCGAAATTGACGGAATCATCATCGCCGACCGAACCGATCACAGACAAGTCTGCATCAAAGTTGACATCAATCCCCTCAATATCAATCACATCCGTATCAGAACCACCGGAAGCACTCGCATCGATCTCTAGTGAGTCTGTCGGGTTGAGGAAGGTGACCAGTTCGCCCAGGGTGGAACCGATTTGAGAATAGTCGGCTACAGCCCCCGTGTCATCATCCAGGGTGATGGTTTCATCGCCCCCCGTGTAGCTGAAGATGCGGTTCGCCGCAACAATAGAGTCGAGTATCGGTTCCAGACCGGTATAGGTAATCGTGGCTGTGCCTTCACCATCGTAGAAGACGAAACCATCATTCGCATTCGTAAACTCGTGTTCGACGGTGGTCGCATCGCCGCCCAGAATCTGCAGTGAATCGCCCACACCGGTATTGCCCTGGCCGTTGAACGTAATCCCGTCTACGGGATCGAACAGGTCTGAACCGGCCGTTCCGGGAATCGCAGAGTTGTCGATAATCAATGTATCGTCGCCGTCACCGCCGTTGAAGGTGAAGTCAGTGATGGAATTGATGTTCACGACAGGACCTGGTACGCCCCCGGATACAATCTGGTACGTTCCAGCGTTTGCAGAAGTCGCGGTAATCGTCAGCACATCGTCGTCGGCGGTACCAGTCACAGTGACACTGCCTCCTAAAGTCACTGTTTCGATTTCATCAAATGTGACGATCTGGAACCCACCTGTCGCGGTGATGGTACCACTGTCGGTTCCCGTCGGTGTGTAATTAGAACCTTGACCTGAAGGAGTGAGATAAGTCAGTGAATCGCCGGGAGACGCAGGTGCCGTCGGATCTCCCCCGTTAATGTCGATCGCAATATTCAGATCGGGAGAGACTTCAATCACATCTTCGCCGTCATCTGTATCGACAGCCAGCACATCGATATTCTGTACGCCGATCGTGACCAGCGTCGGATCGATTTCTGTCAGCAGCACAGGACCACTGGGGCCGATGGTCGTGGTATCAATGCCCGCTGTTCCGAATACAGTCACCAGATCCGTTGTAGCGGAACCACGACCGTCAATCAGGATCGGTCCTGTGATTCCGTCAAAGTTAATGGTTTTGGGGAAGCCGAGATCCAGAATCGTACCACTGCCTGTCCCCACTGCACCGGGAGTTGCCGCCAGCAGATCATCGGCGCCTGCCCGTCCTAATACGGTCAGTGAATCCGCGCCTCCTGCGGAAGTGATATTCACATCGGGAGAACCATTACCCAGTTCGACGCTGATAACGTCGGTATCTGTTCCCGTATTCAGAGTGATGGTTGAAGGGCTGTTGAAGTTAAAGCCCAAAGCTGCCAGTCCTGCACCAGCTACCGCACCCAATCCGGGACCAGTGCTGGAGATGGAAATCACATCCCCACTTGAGTCTCCAGAATCATCCAGAATCAGCTGATCCGCACCACCAGAACCGACGAAATTAAAGAGGGCCTGAACACCCTCGACGTTACCACCATCACTGGCAGTACCGCCATTACTGTCGATGATGACCTGATCAGCCTGGGTTCCACCATTCACGGTGATATTTGTTCCCGCGAGCAGAATTCCATTGAGATTGGCCACACCACCCGCCGCATCTGGAGTGCCACCCAATGGACTATCAATGGAGATAATCATAGCTGCCGCAGAATTTAATGTAACTCCGGTTGCCAGATTCAAATTATCACCGGCTTGTAAATTGAGATCTCCACTTGTAGTTGTGATCCCTGCATTGACATTGATATCCTGCCCTGCACTGGCAGCATCAACGGCTCTCAGGTAACCAATTGTTTCTGCAGAAACAGCCTGATTGACAGTCAACGCGCCGGTAGCAGTCACAAAAATGGTACTGCTGTTCGCTGTGATACCATCCAGACTATCCACTGAGCCAATTTCCAGGTCACCAGTGTTGTCGATGTCAAAGCCTCCATCTGTTGCACTGGCAGCCAGAGTATTGACAGTGGTCGCGATGCCGGTAATGCCACCAGTTCCAGCACGTAAGGCGACTCGATCAGCTGTAATCTGGGCATTCCCAGTCAAGTCATTAATGCCACCAAGAGTAGCGGTGACCCGCACCTCACTGGTGGTGGTTACATTTAATGAGTTCACATTGGAAGCGGCGGTTAAGTCAATCTCACTGGTACCGGCGTCGATGGACCCGGCTGCTGCAAAGTGAATATTACCGAATGTTGAGTCAATATCCACACTGCCCGTGGTCGTGAAAGCACCATTCACATTGACCTGACCACCAGTTAGGTCGAGCGCTCCCGATCCGATATCCACGGTTCCGGTATTGATCGTATCATCGGTACCTGCGTTGACAGTCAGATTCGCATCAAACAGGGTGTCGAGACTGGTGATATTGACAATATCGGCTCCAGCAACAGCCCCAACCTCGGTGTTGATGAAGATGTTATCAGCAGGGTTGAGGAAGTTAACCAATTCGCCTAAGACATCAGAATCGATCTGGGACATCCCATCATTATTTGCCCCCACATCGGACAGGGTGATCGTCTCGGCCCCTCCCGTAAAATTGAAAGTACGGTCGCCAGCCGCAATCGTATCCAGAACGGGTTCCAAACCGGTATAAGTAATCGTTGCTGTCGCTTCACCGTCAAAGGATACGCTGCCGTCGTTAGCATTTTCGAAAGTATGTAAGACCGAAGTCGCAGTACCACCTAGAATCTCCAGGGTATCGCCGACGACTTCACCACCAGTTCCGCCGTTGAAGGTAATGCCATTCACAGGATTGACCAGTCCACCTGCCGGATTGGTAATGCGAAGGATGTCATCGCCTTGCAGACCGAAGAAGGTAAAGGAAGTGATTCCTGTCAAGACAACAGGACCTTCTGTGAATTCTCCCGGTCCACCCACATCGCGAGTAAACGTGAATGTCGCTTCATCTTCTGCAGTAAAGGTGATATCCAGCAGATCGTTGTCGTTGGTTCCATAGATCAGAATATCGCCAGTACCATAGTAACCGGGGAAGCCTTGATACGCTCCGATATGCGGAAACTGAGTCGCCGGATCAATGGCGATATCAGAAGAAAGGTAAGCAGCAGGCGAACCAAAGCCGATGCGATACTGTTCTGCCAGAGAATCGGTGGGTACATAGAGAGGATCGCTGTCTTTGGCATACAGCAGATCCAGAGTACCTGTCTGATTGCTGGGATCCAATGTGAGGTTGGAATCCAGATCATTGCCGGTAAAGATATTATTTGTCAGATTGATTCCTGAGGGCGCAATCACGCCAACTCCCTGAACCGGCGGCAATGCCGGTTTCTGCTGCAGCAGCAGATCAATATTCGTTCCACCATCACCACTGACGACAGTCGTTCCAGCAGTATCATCCAGGTTCCAGTATGCAACCAGTCTGGGATCACCGTTTAGCGAAGAAGTCCCGACACTGGTGCCACGAATTTCAGTAAGTTCTCCTGTTGACAGCACCTCATCAAACCAGGCGACGTCGTCCATCAGACCGTCAAAATAGCGTCCGCTACCGGGATCCATACCAACTGTCACCAGCCGGTTCACCGTGCTGACAATATTAACCCAGCCGGACAGGTCCGAATCGTAAGAGGTGCTGAGATACCCTACTTCTGTTCCATCAACATAGATGTGGATTTGCGGGCTAACTCCACCATCGTAATCCCAGGTGTATTGCAGGTTCTGCCAGACCCCCTCGGTACCGCCGGCTCCCCCATTCTGAATGGCAACGTTCTCACCATTTCCTTCTCGCCCCGGACTTCCAAAGAACTGCCCGCCGCTGTTCTCCCGATATTGGAACTCAAATCCGATATCATCCAGTCCTTCGAAAAACTGATTGCGTCGGCTCTGGTCCTGCATATTCACCCAGAAGTTGAGTGTTCCCTTTTCCCCTACATCAAAAGTCGCGTCCTGGAATGTGGCAAAGTCATCGACGCCATCGAACTCAAGGGCTCCGCCAAACATCCCGCCTGTTTCCTGAAATTCGGGACCAAAGGGAGGAATTCCATCGGCAACAATATACATGACGATGCCGTTTTTATTATCAACGGCTGTCGTACCGGAAGTCTCATCAAAGTCCCAGTGGGCAACGAGACGTGGATCAGCAGCAAGAGCGGCAACTCCGTTATTACGGATATTATCTCGATCCGTAGTATTGAGAGCTTCATTAAACCAGCCAACATCGTCCATACGACCATCGAAGTATCGTCCGCCGCCCGCATCTTTTCCAACCGTGATCATCTGACTGACAGTGCTGACAACATTCACCCACTGAGTCAGATCAGAATCAAATGTTGTACTGAGATAGCCGACTTCTGCACCATCAATGTAGATGTGCATTTGCGGTCCACCAGCTGCGTTGAAATCCCAGGTATATTGCAGATTCTGCCAGACACCTGTAGTTCCATCAGCGTTTCCATCCTGAATAACAAAGTTACTACCACCATTGCCAGCTCGGCCCGGACTTCCATAAAATTGCCCGTTACCATCTTCTCGATACTGAAATTCAAAACCGACACTATTCAGGGCTTCAAAGAACTGATTGCGCTGGCTCTGGTTATCCATATTCACCCAGAAGTTGAGCGTACCGGCTTCTCCCACATCAAACAGAGCACTTTCAAAGAAGCCGTAATCATCGACACCGTCAAATTCGAGAGAGGTACCAAAGACACCAGCTGCCCCCCAGAGTGGATCGGTCGAAGGTTGAGGACCTTCGTAGGTGAAACCAGTAAAGATGTTGTCGGAGATATTGACGGGGCCAGGAACCGAAAGACCCGGGTCAATATAGACGCCTGCAGATTGCGCATAATTACCTTCCTGGTTGGTCGTCGCAGAATCCTGCCAGTCAAACGTATTGTGGATGATATCCAGCCCATCGACGGTCATCCCCTGGTTGGTAATCGTGACGGTGTAGTTCTGATCTCCGTCCCCTTGAAAAGCTCCTGCTTCCAGACCATTGGCGAAGTAGTTGAATGAGATTTCCCCACTAAAGGCAAAATTATTGGGATCACCAAAGGTTCCTTGTGGGCCAATCGCGATGGGTCCCCAGCGATAGTGATCTTCACGAAATTCGTTCCGAGTAATCAGAAAATTCTCGCCACTACCCCCATCTCCATCACGGATGGCAGCCCGCCCGAATTTTCCTTCGAAGATCGAGTCAGAAACTTCCAGGTTGTCTGCATTTTCAAAAACGATCGCACTGCGATAATTGTCACTGAATAACAGATTATTGAGGGTCGTATTGTCTGCTACAGTAGTAACGACATATCCCCGATAGTCAGTCGCTGCAGTATGTGTTTCCCAACCTAGCTGTGCGCCGGAAATCGTGACATTATTCGCTGTAATCGAAATCACTTCATCGAAACTGCCGACAGGTGCTCCGGCTTTACGAATTTCAACGACGTCTTTTCCTTCTCCGATGATTGAAATTTCATCATCAATAACCAAAGTGCCAGTCTCATTGTAGATACCAGCAGCGACCATAATCGTATCGCCGTCGACAACGACACCCAGTGCATCTTGAATCGTGGCGAATGCGGTTACACCAAATACCGCATTCTGATCACCGGCTGTAACGGGATCAGTATCAGTTCCAGTGAAGTCGGACGCGCCCGTATAATCGTCATCGACAAAATAGGTCGTCAGCAGCGTCCGGTCTTCCAGCGATTCTGTTGTGGAGATCTGATTATGAACGATTGACTGCCAGCGTCTGCGAATGTCGCGGCGATCACGGGAACGAAAAACTTGGCGTTTGCGGATACGGGAAGTGAGTGTGTTGAGCCAGTTCGTCAGTAGCATCCTGTCATTCCTTCGTAAGTGAATCAAAAGTCTCGGGGATGAGAATCGTAATGTTTCTCTCTATTATTTTCTAACTGTCTAACCTACCGGAGTAACGTTGACAGTCCTGAACATCTCTGCTGATTTCTTCTAAATCCTGAATAACTCTCTAACTGCGCATTCAACCTATTTTCAGTTAAGATAATAGGATTAACCAATCTGTGGAAGAATTTCCACTATAAAATGGGACTTCTATCATAATTTTAACAATTTGGGGGTTTTTACCAATAAATCTACTATGTAGGCTTTTTTCAACAGATTACCTATACAGATCCGGCAATCTGAGTGATATTTTCAGTAAGAGATCGAAAATAATTCGGCCTCACTGCATATCAATGCCGCCTTGGCTGAGTCCAGTTTTCCTGTTGCGATTCCGGGGCAATTTGGACTGAGTATAAAATATCGAGAGACGCGATGGTGAAGTGTGACGTGATCCAGGTCGACCACTTTTTTCGCAGACGCATACAGTGATCTGAAGTTGGGTTACAGAAAGGTAAGTCAGTCCGGACCAACAAGCTGCAACAGCTGGGATGCCAGACTTACTCAGCAGGCATCATCAGGCATAAAACTGCTGGACCTGATAAATTCGCAGTGTAATTTCAGAGTCACGTTTCCAGCGGGTCGAGCGCGAGTAATACGCGATGAATGCCTCATCATTCACAAACGTGATGGAAGGGTAAGCCGCATCAAAAGCGGGTCGCGCATCAATGTCCTTAAAATACCCCCAGGTTTTACCGTCGTCCTGAGAAACCGCAGCGCTCAAGGGTGTGCGAGGCCAGTTGGTGGGGGAAGCCACATTATTCCACAATAACAGCAGATCCCCAGTCGAGGGAATGCGTTTTACGATCGCCGGTGATTCGGGGGACGGTAGTTTCGTGGGCTCAGGACGGGACCAGTGTGCACCACCATCGTCTGAAAAACTCTGATAGAGCCGTTGATTGGTATTCCTCAGAAAACAGAGCAGGCGTCCCTCTTTCAATTCCACGATTGCCGGTTCATGACAACCGCGCCCTGGTGCCGTCATGCTGTTCGCGCTCCGTTTCCACGTGCGAAAACCATCATCGGAATAAAACACGAACGAATGCAGGTCGCCCCCTTTATAAGAAGTTCCCCCCACATACTGTTTCGCATAGGGACCGTGCGCAGGAATCAGGATGCGACCAGTACTCAAACGCAAAGCATGGTCGGCATTGCAGCAGTACCAGCCGGGTTCAGAAATCTGCTGCTGCTCGCTCCACGTCTTTCCATTATCGGTAGACCGGCGCAGAAAAACGTTTCGCTGATTTTCGTCGTCCCAGCCCACGTAGGAAAACAGGATTTCCTGTTCGGACAGGCGGATCAGGTTCGGATGTTTGACATTCTGCTTCCAGCGATTGGGCTGCAGCACCCGATGCTCTCCCCAGCTGCGCCCCTGGTCGGTTGAGATCATCGAGGAGATCTGGCAGGCAACGTGGTCGCTGATTCCAGAATGGCCTTTCTTAGTTTCAGGTCGCGGTGACTGACTGTAGTACTCCGACCAGACCAGCAGCAGCCTCTGCTCATCCAGGGGAAAAATCTGTTGATGATCGTGGCGGGGATGTTCCGGTCGCCAGGGACAGACAATCTGCTCATGAACGGGCTTTAGCAGACGACGGTTCTCACCAATTGACTCCCCTTTCGCAGGCAATTGCTTTTGAGACAGGAGACCTGTCAGCGTCGTCGCCATTGAAGATGTTAAAAAATCACGTCGTCGTAATGTCATGATTGCAGAATTCCCTCACAGAGGATGTTCGTGAAACGAGGACTGATTGTAGCAGGGGTATTTTGAGAGGGCGAGCAGTTTTATTGAGTGGGGAGATCAGGAAATATGAATTTTATTTTCACTACTTACTGCAAGGTTTCTGGATGTGGCAAATGTGTGTTGACTCTACCACTAAGCATTCATTTCGATCTCTTTGTCTTAATTCATCAATCTTGAATAACATTGGAAATGCTGGTGTATATTAATTTCAAGCAGACATGAATTGTGTACTGATTTCGACTGTTTTTTATGAATCCTGTCAACTTACACGCAGATTGAGGCCCACATTTTCTGAAATATGAAAGAGTCTCTATTGAATCGGTAAAAAATGCTTTGCAGCAGAATTCTTCAAGTCGATAAACAATGAGAGGCGCTAGTCAATCAAAAGCAATAAAAGATCTGGACAAATCGGAAATGTCTTTGAGTCATTATAAAAGTTACTGCGGTTTTTTTCTTGTTATGCTCACCCTCTGCTTGTGGGAAAAGAAGGTTACAGAATCAGCAGAGCAATTTACCAGTCACACCCAACTGGTGGAACATTATCAGTTCAGTGACCAGGGTCTGGAACTCAATTCTGAATCGGCAGACCGGTTGAGTTTCGATTCTCATACTCAGTATCGTAATCATCCACCATTGGCGGAAGTTGACAGTCACCTCTCCCCGGAGGCACTTGAAAAGATCGACCTGGATCCGGTCTCTTATAATCGCGACGAACCGGCGTGCGTCGTCACACTGGAAGCAGAGAAAACGAAACAGCTGGAATTATTCCTGGGGCTGGAAGGCTCCAAGCAGCCACAGGATTTTGGAGTCAACGCACATTTCGGTTCCCGACTGCATGCCAATTATGGATTTCAGATATTCGAAGACTCCACTCTTGGATTTCAGATCGGCACGGCAGTCAATCTGACGGATCACGCAGTACGAGTGACCTCGCAAGTCGATGGCGCCAGTTCACGCACGCAAAGTTTTACCACACTCGGTTTTTTCCAGAGACACGAACGCATCAGCTGGGCTGTTGTCTTCGATTACCTCTATCAGCAGGATTACTCGAAAGTCTCTTTAAGCCAGCTTCGTATGCAGGGTGGATATGCGTTGAATGAAACTCAGGAAGCAGGGGCATTTTTCATGTTCCCCACTTCTGGCGCGAATGCAGAATGGGCTGGGATTCCAGTTGCCCTCGATCCGCTGGCTCAAGGTGCCTTCTACTTCCGACAGACCTGGGATCACGCAGCTGAAACCACATTCTGGCTGGGAGCTGCTGAAAGTCATGGTCAGGTCAATGCGGCACTGGGAGATACTTCTGACACGAACGTCCAGATCGCCTTCGGCTCTGACTTTCATGTCCCCCTGAATAAGCACGTTGCTCTGTTCGGGCAGGCCAATTTTATTATGCCTTCGGATACAGGAACGGTTGACGCTTATCTGGGTTTTGCCATTTATCCGGGTGGCAATGCTTATGGCTGGCGCAAACAACAGTACTCGCCTGTACTCCCAGTCGCTAACAACACCTCATTTGCTGTGGATCTGGATCGATAATATCAATTAACATGCCCTGCTCTGCCAGCGATGTACAGGATATACCTGCACAAATACTTGCGCAATATTCCTCGCGCTAACTAAGAACCTGCTTGCTCCTGCCTTTCCCTGACCTAAGTTTTATTTACGTAAACTTAAGGCAGACCACCTTGTGGAAACAATGCAATGCAGACACCCTCGACAGAGGAATCAGGCGAACACAACAAAAAATCACTCCCTGATCAGACACAGGTTTCAAACCCCGTCGTAAAATCTCCTCTGACCCAAAGAGGCGAAACCGATCCCGGTACGATTGGTGAGTACTCTGTGATTCGCAAGCTGGGCAGCGGGGGGATGGCAAACGTTTACCTGGCGATCAATCCTGTAGATAATTCAGAAGTTGCCATTAAGGTCCATCTGGAGTCGGTAGAATCAAACATTCATCTGGTAGAACGCTTTCAGAAAGAGTCGCGGCTGCTGGCTGAGATCAATCATCCCCACGTCACAAATTTGCTGGAAGCGGGTGAATATCAGCAGAAACTTTACCTGGCCATGGAGTATGTACCCGGCATCGACCTGAAGCAGTTACTCATACTTCAGAAACGACTGCCTGAAAAAGCGGCCTTGCGAATCATTCGCGATGTCGCTGATGCTCTCAGTTTCGCACATCATAAAGGCATCGTCCACCGGGATATCAAACCTGCAAACGTTCTGCTGGGAGACTTCTCAAATAACTCAGATTCTGCTGCAGAAACACTCTGCGAAATGATTTCTACCGGTCAACACCCCGTCGTCAAGCTCACCGATTTCGGTCTGGCGCGGCACATGGATCAAAGCGAATCTCTGGCGTTAACCAAAACCGGTGCCATGCTGGGAACACCGTACTATCTCGCACCCGAACAGTGCATGGACACCGCTCCCATTCAGCCGGCCACAGATATTTATTCGCTGGGAATCACCCTGTTTGAACTTCTTGCAGGTCGCCCCCCCTTCCTGGCTCAAGATTCGGTGAAGCTGATCACCATGCATTGTTTCGACCAGCCACCCAACCTGAAAAAACTCAATCCCGAAGTCAGTGACGCCGTGGCTGCACTGGTGGAACGCTGTCTGCAGAAACGGCCGGAAGCGCGATTCGCAGATGGAGAACATCTGCGCGATGAAATTGAACGCATTCTGGCGGGTGAATTAACCCCTGCGCCTCAGCATCCTCTCATTCCTGCCAGCGAAACAAGTGTAATGGAAGCCAGTTGGGAGTGGGAATTGTCCTGCTCTCCGGAACAACTCTGGCCTTTTGTTTCAAATACTGAGCGGATTAATAACGCCATTGGATTACCTCCCGTTGAATACACAACCAGCCGCGATGAACATGGCGCGATTTCGAAAACCGGTTCTTTCAGACTGGGCTGGGCCAGGCTGGAATGGAGGGAACACCCGTTTGAATGGATTGAAGGCAGGCGACTGGGGGTGATTCGTGAATTCATGACTGGTCCCTTTCAGTGGTTTTCCAGCGTTGTCCAACTGCATCCATTACCGCAGGGCGGAACACGTCTCGTCCATCAGGTAAAAATAGCACCACGGGGAATCCTGGGTCGTCTGCTGGCTTACCTGGAAGTCAATGTAAACGGGCGTAAGAAACTGAACGTGATCTATCCTCGCATCAACCAGATCATTTCGAAACAGAATTATCGGCAAGCTCAGTTAGACCCGTTTCAGGCAGCAGTACCGGTCAAAAAGCGAATCCAGTCACGTCTGAGCGAACGTATCAACCAGATCCAGGAACGAGGTGCAGACCATACCTGTACCAGTTCTCTGGAAAAATTCATCAATACTGCTGCAGCACAGGAAATTGCCCGTATCCGGCCGTTTGCCCTGGCTGATGCAGTCGACTGCCAGCGAGAGCAGCTTACGGAAACCTGTCTGCATGCCTGCACAGAGGGAGTTCTGCAACTGCACTGGGACATCCTCTGCCCGACCTGTCGTATTTCGACTACCGTCCGTGACACTCTGGATGACATTAAAAAACATGAATACTGCGAAGCCTGTGATCTTGACTTCGAAGTCGATTTCCAGAACGCCGTTGAACTGATCTTTCAGGTCCATCCGGAAATCAGAAAATCCGATCTCAGCACCTATTGCATCGGTGGACCGGAACATGCACCGCATGTTGTCTCACAACTGAAGCTGCAATCAGGCGAGATGCTGGAACTGGACCTGGAACTCGACTCCGGCAGCTACACTCTCCGTGGTCCTCAACTCCCTTATACCATCCCAGTCTGCGTCAGTTCTGAGTCAAAAACGAATACACTGAAGCTGAAGCTCTCTACTGCGCAGAATGAACAGCCCAAAACAGTATTGAGCCCTGGCAGACAACGGATGATTCTGAAAAATGAATATGAAATTCCGATCCTGCTGCGGCTGGAACGCAGCATTCGAAAAGATGATGTACTTACTGCCGCTGATGCCAGTCGCATCGAACTGTTCCGCGAACTGTTTCCAGAACAGGTTCTCTCGAGTCAACACCTGATGGATTTCTCGACCTGTACGATTCTGGGAGTTCAGATCGCTGGAATTGAAGAACTGTTTTCTTTATCCGGAGATGCCACGGCCCTGCAGAAAATTGAAACTGAAATGGCGTTCCTCCGTCAACTGGCGGAACTGCACGGCGGTGAAATTGCCAAAGCACAGGAAGACAGGACGCTGATCATTTTCAGAGACTCCACACACGCCATTCAGTTGGCAGAAAAACTGCTTGTGCGATCTGCTCATTCCAATGATGGCTTACCGCTGGGGCTGGCTCTGCATCGAGGTAATGCTTTGTCAAAAACCATGAATGGCAAAATTGATTATTTCGGTCGAGCGGTTACTGCTACAGGGATTCTGCTGCAACGTGCTCCCGCTCACGGCCTGCTTCTGTCAGATGAATGTCAGGCAGACAAGGATCTTATACTCGCATTAAACGAAGCCCATCTGACTGCTGCTGAAAATTCCAATTCATACCAGCATGTCAGGCAGTCAATCGAAATTCAATAAAATGCTCAGAAAGGTAATGAATCCGAATTGCGCTCAAACACAACAATTCACAAGGTCAATTTCATGTTAAAGATTAATCAACAGAACACGCCCAGTGAAAATGAACACACTCAGCGTCGTGAAGCCAGCTGGTTCCTCGATGGTTGCTGCTCTCTCGAATCCAATGCCACCAGAACCATTCTGCGCAGTGAGCCATTTAAGCTGGGGCGCAGTCCCGAAGCGGATCTGATCTTGAACGCCAATGATATTTCCAAGTTCCATGCGGAAATCATTACGGTCGGTGAAGTTGTCATTTTGAAAGATCTGGGAAGTACAAACGGAACTTATGTGAATGGCTGCCGCATTACAGAACCAACGCCGGTTGGTGAAGGCGACCTGCTGCAGTTTGCATCGCTGGAGTTTCAACTGGGCCGCATGGAAGAACAGCAACAGCCTGACTATCACACCTGTGAAGTCGATGGAATGGAATCCCGCTGGATGATCACGCAGATGCATCAGGTTTTATACCAAAAACAGTTCTGGATGGCTTATCAGCCCATTGTCAGTGCAAAGGACCTGAGCCGTCACGGTGTCGAAGCCCTCATCCGCTGTGATATTCCCGGACTGCAGTCACCCTTCCAGCTGTTTCAGACAGCGACTCAACTGGGACTGGAAACCAGCCTCAGTGAAGCATCGCGAGTGAAAACAGCAGAAGAATTATCACAGTTCCCAGCTCAGAGCTGCATTTTCGTAAATACACATCCCCATGAATTACTGGATACCAGACTGATAGACGCTTTAAATGAAATCAATCAGATACTGGGGCCGTGGAAACTCGTTGTAGAAATACATGAAGCAGCAGTACCAGACCTGCAGACAATTCGAGAATTCAAACAGAGCCTGCACGACCTGGAGATTCAACTGGCCTATGATGATTTTGGTGCCGGGCAGTCACGTTTGCTGGAGTTAATCGAAGTTCCCCCTGATTACGTCAAATTTGATCGGGCCATGGTAGACGGTCTGGCAACAGGCAGCAGCCGCCAGGTCTCGATTGTTGAATCGCTGGTCCAATTCTGTCGCGATAATCAGATCCAAACGATCGCAGAAGGAATTGACAATGAACAGGATGGTAATCTTTGCCGTGAAATCGGTTTTGATCTGCTGCAGGGCTTTTTCTATGGACGACCCGAGAAGCGGGAAACCACACTTCCCCTGAAATAATTTTTGTAGTGTCAGTAAACTTCAGCTACGTTATTCAGGCCGCGGTTCAATCTCTTTTTTGACTGCCAGTGCCAGGATTTTCCAACCGGCTTTGGGTACAAAATCGGGCTCGGCTGTGAAGACATGCACGACTTCGTTTGCGTCGATCGCAAACAGAGAAACGCGCAGCGCTCCCTGCTGTTCCAGATAGTTTTCGTAGGTGAATTCTTCCGTCAGCTGGGTGGTTTTCATTTCAGCCCCGTGATGCAGCATTTGTTCGAGATCCTGAAAGGTGACAGAATCACCAAACAGAACGCGTCCACTATATTTGAATGCTGCCTTTGTTTCTTCAGTGCCAGTGGTAGGCTGCGCATTGCGAATCGTAAAAATACTCGAAGGGGCAAACTCCAGTCGGTAATATTGCGCCGCCAGCGCATTCAATTCGACCTGTGGTGACATCGCCAGTAGATTTCCGATCCCCATCAGGTTCAGATTGCGTTCTGCATGCTCCGAAACCGGATTCCCCCAGTAAGCGGCCAGCCCTTTCAGCTTGGCCTCCGTTACAGACGACCAGTTCTGATCCGTCATGAGTGTATGAATACCGTTTTTCTTTAATTCCTCGGCAATGATCTGTGCAACGGCATTTGCCCCCACGATCAGGAAGCCTTTGCTTTCCGGTTCAGCAACTTTGAGAAATCGTGCCAGAGGACCGGCTGTCGCACTTTGCAGCAGGACTGTCCCGATGATGACGATAAAGGTTAAAGGCACCATACGTGATGCATCCTGATACCCGAGATATTCCAGGCGAATCGCGAACAGTGCAGAGATGGCAGCAGCCACGATCCCGCGTGGAGCAATCCAGGACAGCAGATGCCGTTCATTCATTGTCAATTTGGATCCTACAGCACAAAGATGCACGCTCAAAGGACGGATCACAAATTGAATCACGGCAAAGACGGCCAGAGCGGGCCAGCCCAGATCGATAAACGCATCCAGGTTCATCCGGGCGGCCAGGATGATAAACAGCATGGAGATCAGCAGGATACTCAGGCTTTCCTTGAAGTCCAGAATATCGTCCAGATCGAGCCCTTTACTGTTGGCCAGCCAGATCCCCATGATCGTCACCGACAGCAGTCCCGATTCGGCTTCAAAGACATTGGAAACGGCAAACACCACGCAGACCAGCGCCAATGCAGAGATATTATGCAGATAGTGAGGGATCCAGTATTTCTTTAAGAGAAAGCCGAACAGGAAACCTCCTGCTGCTCCCAATATCATGCCGATCAGGATCATCTTCCCAAACACCAGCAGGCCCGCGGTAAAACCACCTTCGACTCCCCCGGAAACAATAAATTCGAATACCAGCACAGCGAGGATGGCTCCGAGGGGATCAATCAGAATACCTTCCCACTGTAGAATACTGGCCACATTTTCTTTCGGACGAACGGTCCGCAGAAGAGGCATAATCACCGTCGGCCCGGTCACGACCATGAGCGCTCCAAACAGAAAGGAGACACTCCAGGAGAAGTCCAGCAGCGTTCGGGTGGCCAGTGTCGTAATCATCCAGGTGATGAATGCCCCGATCGTAATCAGATTCCGGATCACCCGTTCCAGCCCGGGAATATTCTGAATTTTCAATGTCAGGCTTCCCTCAAACAGAATCACGGCGACCGCCAGTGAGACGAAGGGAAACAGCAGTTCTCCGAACAACTGATCCGGGTTGAGCCACTGGGTGACCGGCCCAGCGACAATACCGGCAGTCAGCAGAAAAATAATCGCGGGAAATTTGACCCGCCAGGCAACCCACTGGCACAGCATGCCTGCGAGCAGGATAAAGGACAGGGAAAGGATAGCGTGTTCATTCATGAAATTTCCAGCTGATCTATTTTAAGTCGGCTCAATTGACGTTAGCCGGTTATTTCGTCTGTTTAGTACTTTTGTGGTCCGGTCTTCTGCAGATCGGTGGGACAAGACGGTGAAGCGTAAAACGAATGCAGTGCCGTTCTCCCAGAATCATTACAAGCGTGACTCAAAATGCAAGTGTCAATTATTCTGATCTGGTTTGCTGATCTGGCTCGATACTAACTGCGGTCCCGATTCCGGTTCTCCCATAGCCATTCCCACAGTAAAACAGGCGGAACTGATTTCCCTCCCGGATCACAGAGGGGTATTCCACCATCTGACTCTCCCAGCCGGAACCGGTTGGGGTAAGTTGCAGGTTATCCCCCGAATGCGCACCGCGGGTCCAATAGATCCCATCATCTGATTCTGCATAGCAGATACAATAATACCCCCAGCGGGACCCAATCGCGGAATACCACATTTGAAAGCTGCCATCGTCACGCTGCAGGACGACAGGGCCAGCGACACCTACGTTTTCATAATCCCGCTGGGGATCACGCAGCATGATTGCCCCCCGCTTATCCCAGTGGATACCATCTTCAGAAACAGCCAGACAGATTGTTTTCTGCTGATTGAGCAGGTGAGCCTTACCCGTAGTAGGACAGCCCGTGTAATAAAACCGCCATTCCGAAGTACCATCACTTCGCTCTACCTTCAGCACCGAACCTCCGGCAACGCCGATCGCATCAGGACTGCCCGGTTCTCCACTCCGTGGCAGGACCGGTTGATGACTGAAACGGGACCAGTTTTTACCGTCCACACTGGTCGCTACACCAATCCCGGGAAACGAGCTGAGTCCCGTCCCCTGCCCGCTGTTTCCTGTGTAATACAAATGCCAGCGGTCATCCGCCATTCGAATCGCATGAGGCAGGACACACCAGCGTGCATCAAAGCTTCCCGACATGCCTTTCTCAAATAAAGGATCACCCCGCTTCCACTCTGTGATGGCGTCCACATTTGCAGTCGCCATCCCGATCCTATGCTGACTGTGATCATCACCGCCTGCATAGAACAAATGATACTGGTCATTTTGTCTTACTACCCAGGGATTCATACAACGTGTAGAATCGAAGTTTCCCGCAGCCCGTGGGGGAAGAATGGGATTTTGTGCTTCGCGTTTCCATTGAATCCGATCGCGTAACTCACTGAATTCGGCGGAATGCGTCAGCCTGAGTTTTACAACCTCTTTGTCGCGGCGGACGATGCCAAAGAAGGTTCCAATATCGCTCTGATCCCAGGCAATTCCCTGCCCGGCGATGGGGGCAGATAACGTTTCCACATGCTCCAGCATTCCAGGAGTGTCTGGTATCCTCAGTACATAGACCTCTCCATGATCGTGGCCTGTCGCATATAACAGCCCATTGGGTCCGAACGCTCCTCCCGAATTACTGTTCGGCAAAAACCGTTTTACGACGGAATCGGGAAATGTCCACTCTGCTTCCGGCTGCCAGTTTTCGTCATAGCGTACTATCCGGGTCTTGCGGACATTTTCGATCTGACCATAAAAAGCATAGCAGACCCACCATTTGCCTCCCCGATGATCGACCCAGTTGATGGCTCCTGCCGTCTCGGGAAATGTCAGTGTTTCCAGATGTTCCAGAGACTCCGGTTTGAATACCTCAATCGTATTCTTCAGCGGGTTCTGAGGCCAGTTGGAATGGGCACAGTACAGTTTTCCGCCTGTCACAATCCCGCTATTCAAATGACGAATGTGGGAGTCTTTCGGGCCCATCCATTTTGCGAGCTGTTTCCCACTGGTTTTATCATAACGGGCCACTTCCCGACTCGAGATGGCGTAGAACGACGTTTCGTCAACCGCGACAGCCTGATGCGCTTCGGAAGCTTTCAATCGATTTAGTTCCCGAAAGCCGCGTTCCGGTTTCTGAGCCGCTTGTGTTGATGCGATCTGGCTGAAGAAAATGAAAGTCATCACCCAGCAACATCGAATTGATTTTATTTTCAAGAGGACTTCCGCCTGATCAAAGTGACAATAAAGGTAAATAAGCTCCGCTTTGATTTAACACTGGTCTTCTCCAGCAATAATCAAACGCTCCACAATTTTTATATGATATCCAGCATCTCAACAATTGTCTAAGTTCAGCTGCCGTGAACCCGCAAGCATCTCTCATTCATGTAAAATCAAGTAAACCTCATCGTATCGACAGTCAGTTACAAAGCGCCCCTGATTCAATTCTGATCAGAAGAAGGCCTGTCTTGAACTCATACCGACAATGCGGTAAGTTGACCCTTTCCAGACCAGGTTCTTCCAGATTCGATTACGCTGGACTCGATCCGCTTTTGCAGGGAACAATTAATGGACGTCGCTACGATCGCGGTGCTGATTCACGTTTCGATTGAAATCCTGGTCATCATGCGCGTGATATTAAGACCGCATCGTCAACCGACATCGCGGCTGGCCTGGATCGTTGTTGTCGTCACGCTGCCTGTGCTGGGTATTCTCGCCTACCTGCTGCTGGGGGAAGTCAATATCGGACGTCGACGCGTCGCCCGTATGCAGAAAGTATTCGAACGCCTGCCGAAATTAAGCTGCAAGACCTGCCCTGAAGAAGATTTTCATACACAGATTCCCGATAAATATGACCATCTCTTTCGAGTCGGGTGTTCCATCAGTGGCTATTCACCCGTGGGAGGGAACACTGCGCAACTGATGGCGGATTCCAACGCCACTATTGACCGGATGGTCGAAGATATTGACTCAGCACAGGAACACGTTCACCTGATGTTCTATATCTGGTTACCCGATCATAACGGCTGTAAAATAATCGACGCCTTGAAACGCGCCGCAGCCCGTGGTGTCCAATGCCGCGCCATGGCCGATGATCTGGGTTCCCGGATACTGATTAAGTCTGCCTACTGGAATGAACTGAAAGCAGCGGGAGTACAAACCGCAGTCGCATTGCCCATTGGAAACCCCCTGCTCCGTCCCTTTGTGGGACGTATCGATCTGCGCAATCACCGTAAAATTGTGGTCATTGATCACAGCATCTCGTATTGCGGCAGCCAGAACTGTGCTGACCCTGAGTTTCGCGTCAAAGCAAAATATGCTCCCTGGGTCGATGCGGTGATGCGCTTTCAAGGACCGGTGGCGCGACAGAACCAGCATCTGTTTATCAGTGACTGGATGACACAGGTCGACGAAGATCTGTCATCACTTTTAGAAACTCCCATCACTCCCAGCGAGACAGGATTCCCGGCACAGGTCGTTGGTACCGGCCCCACCGTTCGCTTTTCCGCGATGCCTGAGATGTTTGAATCGCTGATTCATTCTGCCCGTCACGAACTGGTGATTACAACACCGTATTATGTACCGAGTGAATCGATGCAGGATGCGCTTTGCGCCACCGCCTACCGGGGCGTTGATACGAAAATCATATTCCCGGCCCGCAATGACTCCCGGATCGTCGGCGCTGCCAGCCACAGCTATTATGAAGAGCTGCTGGAAGCAGGTGTGAAAATCTATGAATACGAAGGGGGGCTGCTGCATACCAAATCGCTGACGCTGGACGGCGAAGTCACATTAATCGGCTCCGCAAACATGGATCGTCGCAGCTTCGACCTTAACTACGAAAACAACATCCTGTTCTATGACTCTGCATTGACAGAAAAAGTCCGCGACCGTCAGCAGCAATATCTGGCGTCTTCAAAAGAAGTCACTGCTGAATCCGTTGCCGCCTGGAGTATAGCACGCCGCTTCTGGAATAATACCATCGCCATGCTGGGACCTGTTCTGTAATCAGCGTGAAGCGTGAGCAGCGTTAACCCATCAGTTCCGGAATTGGTTTGCCCTGATCGGCAATGATCGGTGTCGGACGGCCGTTGAAGTCTTCGATGAAGACACTGGACGAATCAATTCCCAGATGATGATAAATGGTCGCCAGGAAATCCCCCGCGCCACAGATTCGTTCAATCGAATCTTCGCCCAGCTTGTCACTCGCACCGATAAAGCGACCGGTCTCGATACCGCCACCGGCCCAGATATTAGAAAATGCACGTGGCCAGTGATCTCGGCCCGGCTGTTTAGTGCCGGCAGGTGCACTCGCATTGCCTGCGCCGGTACTGGGCTGGTAATTGACCTTCGGAGTCCGCCCGAATTCACCGGTGACCACCACCAGCACTCGTTCATCCAGTCCACGGTCGTAAATATCTTCAATCAAAGCAGAGACAGCCTGATCGTATGCCTGTGAACGGAACCGCATGGCGTCGAAGACATGGTGGTTAACGGCATGATCGTCCCAGTTTGACACGCGGCCACAAAGCGGACCACTCAGGCTGGTCGAAATCACATCCACGCCTGCTTCCACCAGACGCCGCGCCATCAGCAACTGCTGTCCCCAACTGTTGCGGCCGTAACGATCACGGGTGCGATCATCTTCCTGGCTCAAATCAAAGGCATCTTTCGCCTTGGGGTTCGTCAACAGAGTCATGGCCTGGGTTTCAAATTCGTCCAGCGCCTGCAGTTCCCCCGCCTGATCAAACGATCGTTCCAGGGTGTCAAGTTTTTGACGCAGAGTCGCCCGACGATCGAGCTGTTTGACTTCAGCCTGGTTCGATAACCCGATATTGGGAACCGTGAAATTTGGTTTGTTGGGATCTCCTGAAACGGTAAAGGGACCATAGGCATCCCCCAGATAAGCCCCTCCCACACGCTGCGAAGAAAAGTTGATTCCCACGTAGGGCGGCAGCGGGTTTTTGCGTGGTCCTTCTTTAGATCGCAGATAATTCGTGACAGACATCCAGTCAGGATATTTGGGAATTTCCTTATCCCGGCGGTCAGTATCCCCCGTCAACATTCGCAGCGTACCCGCTGGATGCCCGGGGCTGTCGTGACGCATGGAACGCAGAACGGTGAATTTATCTGCAATTTTTGCCTGCATCGGCAGCAGTTCTGTAAAATTCATCCCCGGCACTTTGGTCGGGATCATGCCGAAAGGCCCGCGATACTCAATCGGCGCAGCGGGCTTGGGATCGTAAGTATCAATATGTGAACAACCACCCGGTTGCCAGACCATAATGACAGCCGTCTTTTTCTTTTGATTGGGCAGAGGATTCGCTGCCTGCAATCGCAGAATGCCGGGAAGACTGAGTGAAGCAAAACCAGCCAGGCCCATTTTGAGAAACCCACGCCGCGTTTCAGGACCCGGACATGGATGAACTGTCGATGCGTGAAAAGGATCTGTCATCACTATTTTGCCTTCTTAGCTGGGTTGACTCGAATGGTAATCGGCTTGGAAAAGATAATATCGACAATGTCTTTGGGCTTGGCTTTTGCGGTCGCCTGCTTTAACTGTTTATCGGCTTTTGCCACTGCAGCCTGTGCTGTTTTTGCTTTTGCAGCCGCTTCTTTTGCAGCAGCATCACCCTTTTTCTGCAATTCCTCTGCTTCCACTGCCAGGGCAGTCGCTTCCTGTTGCGCCTGTTTCAGTTCTGTTTCAGCCAGGGCAACAGCATTCGGGTTTTCTCGATATTTCACCACCGCATAGCCTCCGAAAGCAATATTGTATTCTCCCGGAGGGGTTTTCAAGGTTGCCAGATCCAGAACTGCTTCAGAGGCATCCTCTTTTAAAGGAGCATCAAAGGCTTTATTCCTATCAAAGCCTTCTCCATATGTCTTTAAAGTAATATTGGCACCCGAGAATTCACTGCGGCGAACATGCTTGAGCGGAATGGTCAGCTTTTCACCGGCTGTCACTTCCCAGACTTTCTCTTCTGCTGAAGCAATCGTGATCGGTGCCTGTTCCGACGTACTTGCGGAAACAGGTACATCAGCCATCAAACGCGGACTGGGTACTTCACTCCAGGCATTTTTCACCGGCCACTGCATGGATGCCAGAGTACAGGGTCGCGTAACGACCTGGTCATTGATGGTCGCCCGTCCGAAGAATTTCGCTCTGGTTAAACCACGGGGAGCTCCTTCTGCTGCAGTAATCAGCATCGTGCCCCGTGACTTTCCTTTACCAATCTTCAGTCCGGTTGCAGTAACTCCCTCTGGCAGGTTTTCCATAAACAATTCAATTTCGCCGTCGAAGCCATCACGTCTGACCACAACCACTTCGAGAGGCATCGTGGCTCCCCCCCGCAGGGCAATGGGTTTGGACAGGGCATTCCGGTCACCATTCCGCAGGTTCATATGCAGAGCCCAACCGACCAGCGCAAAATCGGGAGCCGCTTTGCGGATGATCAGTCGATAAATATTTTTCGCATCGTTGCGTGTCCCGCCAAACAGATCCCGGATCTGCAGATGATGCACTCCATCCTGCTTAATCTCGACTTTCCCGATAATATCTGAGGAGCCGGCATTATAAGGAGGGCCATTGTAAGAATATCCATTGCTGGAAACCTTCACCGGACTGGGAATGTCGCTCAGTTCAACCAGATCCGTAACTTTGACTTCGGAACCGGATCCACTGACATGCTGCACGACAATGGAAGGATCGGTCGGGCGGCCCAGGCGCTCCGAAGCAACTTCGACCCACCAGACTTCACCTTTTTTAGCGGTAAACTCAAATGTATCAACGTCTGCAGCGGGAAAGAAACTGCCACTGATATCGCAAGGCAGAGTAATTTTTTGTGCTTTCGCACGTGCATTATTCGGTTCTACTTCCGGCTTGAGCTTTTCATTAGTGAGCCCTGCGGGTGGCCAGGAGAACGCGCTGACCTTTTTAATGGATGGCATCCGGGGCACAAACTCATCCCGGGCCACATTCTTGACTGCGAGTCGATAAAAATGATAAGGGCCGCCATCATAGGTCAAACCGTGCACCTTAATCACGTATTTCCCTGTTTCAGGAACTTTAAAATCAAGCATGCCTCCGCGTCGTTCTACAACCAGGTCCATGCCACGCTCATCGGCAATGATCACCACCGGATTGAGTTTGGAGTCGATGCCTTTCGCGGCACAATCCACGATGACTCGTTGTTCTTTGCCTGCTTCAAACGTGTAGTAGTCAATCTTCTGCCGGGACATCACGGCATTGCAGATCGAATTCAGTTCGAGTTTCTTTGCCGTTTCCAGTGTGGTATTTGCGGCGGTCTGTGAAGCTTCAGGCAGGCGTCCAACATTAAACGCTCGACTGGAAGAAACACCGAGGCGCGTCATGACGCGTGCTTCGTGAACTCCAACGGGACAGTCTTTGCCGATGGTCACAGAATATTTGTTGGGAACCGGCAGGCCGTCTTTTCCCAGTGTTGGGGTGGCAGTAATTCCCGGATGTGAAAAGCTGAGCTCATCGGCATCATCGATATCTTGACCGGTGATCGTCACTTCAAAGGTGGTCCCGACCTGACCGCCCATCGGCATGGTCGTCAATAACCGGGGGGCAGGCAGACAGACCAGTTGTGCCTGTGCTGTCGCTGAAACCAGACAACTCACTGCCAGGCAGACCCCCATCACAAGTGAGAACTGCAATCGAATGTAATTCATGTTTCCCGGCCTCTACTGTATTGGTTTCGAACTCGATGATAGTGAGAGATACTGCTTCAGAGCAGGATGACTATTATACGCCACCATTCATTAGTGATTAAACAAAAATTCTTTCGTGTTCATCAGGGCCCAGATCAGGTCCTGATAGTCTTTGGAAGTCGGTGTTTTCTTCGTGTCCGGTTTCGCTTTTGCTTCAGGATCCGGTGTCGTGAGAAACTGCACCGCTGTCTGTAATTCTTCAGGTCGTGGCTTACGCGCAAATGCGGTCAAATACAGATCATTCACTTTCTCTTCAACGGACTTATCTTTCGCTTTGGCTAATTCAGCAGCCCGCCCATTCGCAGTTGCCAGTTTGGACTTCATCTCCGAGGAGTTAATCAGATGCAGACTCTGCGCCAGACTGGAAGACTGCACGCGCTCACATTCGCAAACACTGGCACTATTGGGACGACCAAAGACCTTCAGGAAAGCCGATGCTTTGGTGTAACTGTTATCCGGTAAAGCAATCGCACGAGTCCCTGGCGGTAAATTGGCAAACGCCGTTGTCGAGCCAGCCAGTTGATCAACCGAATCCAACAGGACTTCAGCCTGCAGGCGACGCGGATAGAATCGCGAATAATTCTGGCGATCCTGCAAATTGTATTCGTTCGGCATCGAACTCAGTTGATAGGTATGCGACTGAGTAATCAGCTTGATCAGTTGCTTCAGATCAAAGCCTGACTGGATGAAATGTTCTTCCAATGCAGCCATCAGTTCCGGATTGGAAGGGGGATTCGTGTCCCGGATATCATCTTCCGGCTCAATCAGAGCCCGCTTGAAAAAATGTTTCCAGTAGCGGTTCACCAGCGCTTTGGCAAAAAAGGGATTGTCTTTGGAACTCATCCAGTTGCCTAAACGCAGACGGGGATCTTCATCGGGAGAAATCTCGCCGATATCATCGCCCAACGCAACCGGCTTGAGCATCTCGCCCGATTTCACATTCTTTGCCTGTGCGATACCGCGTTTATGAAATATCAGGTCTTCTCCCTGAGTCCCGGTCGGCTTGCGACCGATCTGTGAGAAGAAAGCAGACAGACTGTAATAATCGTCCTGACTCCAGCGTTCAAAGGGATGATGATGGCATTGAGCACATTGCATCCGCACTCCCAGAAACAGCTGGGCAATATCTTCCAGTTGATCCTTGGGATCTTTGACGCGTTTGTACCAGGCAACAGGCGGATTGCTCACGACGGTTCCGGTTGCTCCCAGCAGTTCGCGAACCAGTTGATCATAGGGGACATTCGCCAGCAGACTGTCTCGAATCCAGGCATGGAAGGCGAAGTTCGAAGTGATATCGTTGGCTGCATCGCGGCGGTTCTTCAGCAGCGGTGTCCACTTGGAGGCAAAGTAGTCTGCATAGTTGGGACTCCGCAGCAGACGTTCCACAACTTCATCCCGTTTTTTGGGATCCTTACTCGCCAGAAACGTTTCGGTTTCTTCCTGTGTCGGAAAGCGACCACAAATATCCAAAGTCACGCGACGCAAGAAAGTCTGATCATCACAGACCGGTGACGGGGGAATTCCCAACTCTTTCAGGTTGGCAAACACATGACGGTCAATCATATTCTTTTCGGAGGGTACTTCCTGAATTGGTGCTCCCAGAGGAATTGCCGCTGTGAAGACCGCAATCTTACCCTGGTAGCGAACCATCACAGCCACTTTTCCCGGGATATCATGAACTTTGACAACCCCTTCCTCGGTTGCTTCTGCCATCGAGTTGATATTCGACTCATACAAGGCAACCTCAGTGACGTCGCGGATACTTCCATCCGAATATTTTGCGATCGCCTTCAACTGTTGGGTCTCACCCATATTCACCACGCCACGTTCCGGCTGAACTTCCACTGATTCCAGCGTCGGTTCTTTTCCGGTTGAATAGCGGGCACCTTCTTCAATCCAGCGGCGGATCACCCGATAACCTTCAGAATCCTTAGGAAGACGGATTCCGCCCCCGTGTGGATTTTCATTTGATGCTTTGGTGAGCAGCAGGCTTTTGGATGGAACCGAAGGAAACAGACGACGCCCCTGCGCTTCCTTGACCAGACTTTCATAGTCATCCAGCGGCTCAAATCCCAGCAGGGACAGCTGAAAACCATTCTGCCCACCTCCTGCTTTGGCATGGCAGACCCCCATGTTGCACCCTGCCTTGGTCAATACAGGCACCACATCATTGACGAAACTGACCGGGGTGTTTTTTTCTTCCGCGTTAGTAACGCCTGCAAAACAGCTCAGAAGAATCACAACCGGCAGGCAGAAAACGAACAGACGTCTCGAAGCAGTGTTATGCAATGTGTTCATGTCGATTCTGATAGAGGTGGGAAGGTTTCGTGGTGGGCATACTAAAATAGCGCTATCTCTATATATAATATACATAAAACCTTACACATACGAGTGGCTGTTGTCAATAAATAAGTTTTATTCAGTACGAAACCAAATATCCATATGAACACACAAGCTGTCGGTAATTTCGTCACTTAATTATAAGACATACTTCAACGCTGGCCTGCCAGATATTGTAAAATGTCCCGAGGCTTGACGAAGAGATGTTATGCTTAATTCCTGTAATCAACGTTTGAAATATTGAATTCAGGATTCAATACTACAACAGTTGTTAAATTCCGCCGCAAAGCGAGCGGGCCACCAGATAGCTCTGGAGTACGTATTCTGCGATAACGAATCAGCCCTTTTTTGAAATATGGTACTATCACATGATCAGTTGCCCGACAGTTCAAAAAGATGTCATTCGCAGTCATTACAATCTGACAACGCTGTTTTATCGCCTGCTCTGGGGACGCCACATTCATCATGGTTTGTGGGCAGAGCCTGATGCCCTGTCAACCAGTCAGATTGATTATGGAAAATCTTCTGCCGTCGCCCAGCAACAGTTAACCGAAACACTCGCGGAACTGCTGGGGGTCCAGCCTGATGCAGATCTGCTGGATGTCGGCTGTGGTATGGGGGGCTCGTCAATACATCTGGCCAAGACCTTCGGCTGCCAGGTGACCGGTATCACTCTCAGCCCGGTTCAGCGCCGCTGGGCTGCGCTGGAAGCACACTGGCGGGGTCAGCGGCAGCGGACACAATTCCTCTGTCAGGATGCGGAAACAGCTGATTTTCCAGATGCATCTTTTGACTACGCCTGGAGTATTGAATGTACAGAGCACCTGTTTGATAAGCGGGCCTTTTTCAACAAGGCAGCCAGCTGGTTGCGACCTGGTGGCAGTATGGCGATCTGTGCGTGGCTGGCGGGTGATCAACTGGAAACAGAAGAAGCGCGACAGCAGGTTTACGATGTCTGTGAAGGTTTTTTCTGCCCTTCCCTGGGAAGCGCCACAGACTATCAGTCCTGGATGGAAAATGCCGGGCTGGAATTCGAGGCGTATCACAACTGGACGAATCGCGTCGCTCCGACCTGGGAAATCTGCCGGCAGCGCGTTCAAAAAACCGGCGTCCGCTGGCTGGCGCGACTTATCGATCGAAACACGGTCATGTTCCTGGACCGTTTTGAGACTATTTTAAAAGCCTACGCATCGGGGGCAATGCAGTATGGATGCTTTATTGCCCGCAAGCCGCTGTAAATACGATTGTGCTGTCGGTCCGGCATTATTTCACCAGAGCCGCTTCAATTGTCAGACCGGGACCAAAGCCCAGCATCACACAGGGACGCGCGGCTTGAGATGCCTGCAGACGCTGCAAAATAAAGAGCACCGTTGGTGACGACATGTTTCCAAACTCGGCAAGGATCGCGCGGGAAGGTACCAGTTTTTCTTCGTCAAACCCGACTGCTTCTGACACCGCAGTCAGTATCCTTGGGCCGCCTGGATGAATGGCCCAGCTCCGGATTTCTTCAATACTCGTTCCCTGTCCGGCCAGCCAGTTCTCCAGCCAGGGGCGTAACCGGGACTTGATCAGATCCGGTATCAGTGGAGACAGTGTCATTTCAAATCCGTGGTCTCCAATCCGCCAGCTCATCATCTCTTCCGAATCCGGGACAACCGTCGAACCGGAGGCAACTAATTTCCAATGATCGCTGGAACTGCTTTGTGACTGTTTCCCCACAACAGCGGCAGCGCCGTCTGCAAACAGGGCGTTGGCCACAATTTTATCAGGACACCAGCCATACTGCTGATGCAGACTGCAAAGCTCAACCGCACAGACGACCACACAGGCCTCCGGATCGTTATCGGTAAATGACTTCGCCACACGCAGACCGTTCAATGCGCCATGGCATCCCATAAAACCGATGTGTGTCCGCGAAACATCAGGAGAAAAACCAGGCTGCTTCAACACCTGCAGATCAAAACCCGGGGCACTGAATCCACTGCAGGAAACGGTAACCAGTTGAGTCACTTCGGCGGGATTGACATTCGCTGAGTCCAATGCTTCTCGCACAGCAGTGATTGCCAGCAGAGCCGCATGTTTCTCATATTCCTGCATGCGAGTCGATGTCGCAGGTCCCAGATCAACGGGAGAATCGGCGGGCTGATAAAACGTCTGTCTGACCGCTTCCTCACCCGAACTGTTTTCCAGAACAACGCTGTGTCGCGTTTTCACTCCCGCCCTGCGATAGAGTACAGGCAGCAGACGTCGCTGCTGTTCTGTTGATTCGGCATGACACGAAAGCGACTGCGCGTGAACAGCTGCCTCCGACTGCTGAATCGAATGCTCTGGATTTGTGGTACCAATTCCCAATATTTCAAAACTCATAAATACTCTTTAATTACTGTCATGATTCTTCAATGATTCAAGCGGGCGACAATCGGCCGGGCCATTCCGGGAAACAGGTGAAACAGTCGCAGTCCCCAGCCCACAGCGGCAGGAGAACGCAATAACCGCGCCAGCCAGCGGCACCAGAACAAACGCCCCTCCGTCAATGCATAGTGGGCCTTTAACCATTTTTGTTCCAGTGCGGAATCCCAATGGCGTAATCCTTGCGGCACCAGTTGCGCGACAGCCATTCCTTCCGTGATCGCATTCGCCATCCCTTCTCCGGTAAACGGTTCCAGATAGCCGGCCGCATCTCCCAGTATAAACAACCGGTTACCCACCGGTCGCAGAGTTTTACGGGTGACGGGCAATGTTCCCTTAAAATTGCTCTCGGTCATTTCAGGCAACAAGGGAGATTCAGAGGCTCTCAGGATCTGCAATACCGCGTCTGCAGGCCCGGCACACTGTTTCATAAAATCCCGGTCAATGGCAGCAGCCAGATTCAGGAGATCTCCCTCAACACGTACCAGCCCCACATATCCGGATTTGTGTATCGCCATGTGAATCAGGCCAGCGGGATAGGATGACTGATTTTTGACAACAAACGCAGCACCGACGCCTATTCGAGAATCGGGGGCAACCTGCATGTCAAACCCCGCACAGTTCTGCAGACTGGGATGCCCCAGCCCATCTGCTGCCAGCACAATTTTGGCAGACACTGAACCGGCTGTGTGTCCCTGGAAATTGAGTTCCACTGTTCGGGAAGATTGTTTTTCTGGACTGTCGACGATGGTCGCGGAAGTCTCCTGAAGATACGCTGCACCTGCGTCGATTGCTGACTGAACCAGAAGTGTGTCGAAGACTTCGCGAGAAATCGCCAGTCCTCCCGGTAAAGATACGGCTGCTTCTCGTCCCTGGTATTGCATGCGAAACTGAGTTAACGGCACAGCCCCCGCAGATTCCAGTAACTGTCCCAGACCGATCTGTTGCAAGGCATTGATCGCCCGCTGATTCAGACAGCAGCCACAGACTTTGTAGCGGGGAAATGTCTTACGTTCGATCAACAGTGTCCGCAACTTCTGTAGTGCCAGCTGACGGGCTGCCACTGCTCCAGCGGGACCGGCACCGATCACGATGACATCCCAACTCTGCCCGCAGGCAGTTTCCCGGTTCAGCGAACTGGTCAGAGTCATTTCCGACTCCACTTCAGCAACCAGCGTTGAGGCCAGTGACGCGTGATCTGAAATCCACTCAAGCCGGCCTGTCTCGCCAGTTCGGTAATTTCATTCACCGTAAACGCACCCGCGACCGAACGCGGGCCATCCGTATGCACCACTGGTGAGCGAGTCAATAAACGACAGGCAGTCCACGCCAGACAATAACCGGCGCGGGACCGACGCAAATCATTCACCAGTATCAGTTCCCTGCTCGACTCCGCCATGATTTTGAGAAGCTGCTGAGCAGGCTCCTCATCGAGATGATGCAGGAATAACGAGCACATGACCACGTCATATTGTTTATCCAGCGATTGTGTGAGCACATCGCATTCAAAAAAACGCACTTGCTCCAGTCCCCGGGCTGCGGCCTGCTGAGTGGCGTAGCTGATAGCGAAAGGGCTGATATCACAGCCATCAATCTCAACGGGAATTCCCGCGAGTTTTGCGCGGGCAGCAATACTCAGCGCGACATCTCCGCCACCACTGGCAATATCCAGTATCTGCAAAGGTTTCCCAGCACGACGTCGGGCTGATTCCAGAACGGCCGGCCACACGATGGCATCACTACGACTCCACCAGTTGATGCGTCCCAGCCCCGCCAGGGCGCGACCATGCTCGCCTGCAGACAAACCGGGCTGATCCATCAATTCCGGTTCTCGCTGTCGGATTTTGAAATTCATATCTAAGTCGATTCGAGTCGCTCCATCACTTCCTCCGGGCCCCTGCTGCGTGAGCATCACTCCAGGCAACCAGAAGATCAATGACTTTAAAACCAGGGGTACTACAAACGGACCTGTCCCCACCAGACCGCATACAGTTTATCAGGTACAACGCGCAGACAGTACTGATCACATCCAACTACGACAGAATGTCCGAAACAATCCGCGCGGGACGACCATTGGTAATAATCTGTTCCTGGCCATTGTGGTGATAAAGCAGTTGCTGATAATCGAGACCAAACAACCGCATGATGGTAGCCTGGAAGTCGTTGGGGGTCACCACATTTTCGACCGCCTTATGCCCGAACTCATCGGTTTTCCCAAAGGTCATCCCCCCTTTGATTCCGCCACCGGCCAACCAGATGCTGAAACCCTGGCCGTTATGGTCGCGGCCTGCACTCTTGGCATCACCATGGTTCTGCGTCACAGGCAATCGCCCGATTTCACCTCCCCAGTGTACCAGCGTCGAATCCAGCATGCCCCGCTGTTTCAGGTCTTTTACCAAGGCAGCGGACGGTTGATCTGTCCGATGACAAATGGCCGGCAGTCCGGTTGAAATATTGCTGTGATTGTCCCAGGGTTGACCTCCAAGGAACAGTTGTATGAACCTTACCCCGCGTTCCACCAGGCGGCGGGCGATCAGACATCGTGTACCGTATTCCTTTGTCTTGGGATTATCCAGACCATACATATCCTGTGTGGCCTTGGTTTCCTGAGACAGATCCAGCGCTTCGCGAGCAGACGTCTGCATCCGTGCTGCCAGCTCATAACTTGAGATTCGCGCTTCCAGATCCGATTCGTGCGGATGCTGCTCGTAATGTCGCTTATTGAGTGTCTGCAACAGTTCCAGATTCTGCTGCTGCAAAGAGCCCTGCAGATGTGCCGGCGCATCCAGATTCAGAATTCGTGGCTCCCTGGGTCGCAACACGGTCCCTTGAAACAATGACGGCATAAATCCGTTTGACCAGTTTGTGACGCCGTCCACGGGCAATCCCCCCGGATCGGTCAACACCATATAAGCCGGCAGATTTTGAGATTCTGAACCTAATCCATACACCAGCCAGGACCCCAGATTAGGACGCCCCAGCACTCCGGGAATCCCGCCATGAAAATATCGGATCGAGACTTCATGACCATTGGCGCCGGTATGCATCGAACGAACCACACAGATGTCGTCCACGATTTCTGCCAGGTGAGGCAGTAGTTCCGAAAGTTCGGTCCCACATTCCCCATGTTTCTGAAATTTCCACGGACTCCCCAGCAGTTTTTTACTGGCCTGCTGCACGAAGCTGTATTGGATATCGCCTTTAAAATCGGTCCCGCTATATTTGGTCAACTCCGGCTTGGGATCGGTCAGATCCATATGCGCCGGACCGCCATGTTGAAACAGCGAGATCATGGCTTTGGCCTGCGGTGCAAACTGGGCAGCTTTAGGAGTCAGATCGAAATGAGGCTGCTTGATGGGAATATTCTTGGGACGCGCCAGGAGTTGATCCTGTTGAAGCAGCCAGGCCAGCGCAACAGTCCCAATTCCCATTGCGTTTTCTGCTAAAAACTGTCGTCTGCTAAATTGTGTCATCAGTCAAACACCAAAAAATAAGGAACTCGAATGCTTTCGAGAATGGGCATCAGTCAAACCGCACATCACATGTAATATCAATCGACATATAAGAATTCATTGGAACTCATCAATGCCTGGCACAAATTCGTAATGACCTGTCTGCCGGGCGTGACGTCTTTGGGAAGCTGTTCCGGGTGCTGTTGCAGATAAACCATCTGGTTGTTGATAAAACGGGTCACCAGAAGCAGTTCGTCCGGCGTCGGTTGACGACAGAGAGCCAGTTCAAATGCATAAGCGGCCTGGGCAGGCAGACTTTTCTGCTCTGGTTCCGGTCCCCGAAACTCAGCGGCTGAATCCCACTTCTGCATTCCCCCCTGCTCGTTTTTCAGCGACAACTTAACACCCCAGGAGAAGGAATCGAAGCCGACATCGTTCTGTTTACAATCCGTAATAAAATCGATCGTATCCCCCTGTTGAACGGCGAGTGAACTGACGATTGTATCGACTGACTGATTCTTACCAGCCCACTGGCCAGCGAGACCGGATCGACTGGAAAGTACCAGTGCCCGTACGCCATTCCCGTGCTCACTGCCATGTTGTAATTTTCCGCTGACTGACAAAGTCCCCGATACAGGCGCTGTCCAGCGACGGATGGCAACATACTGACTGGCGGGATGACCGCCTCCCGCATTCAACGTCACCCAGCCCAGAGCAGGATCCGGAAGCTGGGGACCGCCCTGCCAGCTGGAACCGGTCCAATGCGGAAGCGCAGTAAAAGTAAGCTGCGAAGCTGTCGCTTCATCCAGTTTCCCATAACCGTAACTCCACACCGGCCTGGCAGTTGGTGGCAGTTCAGGCAGTGATGCCAGCAGATCGGGTTTGAGTTCGGGTGCTTCCCGCGACAGACGTTCTGCCAGCTTCGCAGATTGAGAAAGGATAAAACTGCCGTTCATCAGCATCAGGGACTGCGTGGCGACAGTCGAACTGGAACGCCGCTCACAGTTGATCTCCATTACCGGCGCATCAAAAGTCTGCAGCATCCCCACTGGTTGACTGCGGCGGGCCTGAATATACAAGCTGCGACGAAGCTGATCGCCGGATACAACAACCTGACCAAAATCGTCCTCTTTTATTCCTACCGGAGCGCCAAACAGCTGTGGATCGAGTACACCGGAAACGGCCAGCATCCGATCCCGCAGCGTTTCTGCTTCGAGGCGAACGATGGGCTTCCGCCAGTAGAAATTGTTTTCCGGGTCGATGGATTCCTTACTCGGATCAGAGGCACCTGCCTGGCGGTACGCGGTCGACAGCATGATCGTTCGATGCAGTTTCTTGAGATCCCATCCCTGCTGCATGAACTCTGAAGCCAGCCAGTCGAGTAATTCCGGATGCGTGGGAGTCGAACCCAGCTTGCCGAATTCCCCCGGCGTGCTGACAATCGCCCGGCCAAAGTGATGTAACCAGATCCGGTTTACCAGCACGCGTGCGACCAGCGGATGTTCTCCGTTCGTCAGCCAGCGGGCGAAGGCCAGACGTCGTCCGGACGTAGGCAGAGTCGCGTCATTAACCGGGAATTTCCTGCGTTCCCCTTCTGGTGCGACCACTGTCAATCCTGCAGGCTCAACCACCTGTTTGGGTTGACGGTAATCACCACGATAAAACAGCTTTGTGACGGGTAGATGATTAGCAGGCTCTACGGCCACGCGCAAAAACTCTTCTACCGGTTTTTTACTTCTGATGTCGGCAATCTGTTTATCAAATTCCTTCAATTCTTCTGCAGCTTTAGGCAGATACTGATACAACACGCCCGGTGAAATATTCACGCTCGGATTTTTCTTGAGCAGTTCTTTCTGCTCAGGAGTTCTTTTATCCGCGGCTGTCTGGTAAGCCGCTTTGAGCTGATCCCGCAAAGGCTGCTCATATTTCTTCAGCTCCGTCTCCAGGGCTTCCGCCATATAGGCTGCCTGCTTTTCACTTTTGGTGGCGACAACTTTCTGAACCTCGGCTTCAATTTCAGCTGCCTTCGCCCGATCAGCGGCTGTGTAAAGTGAAACTTGCCGTTGTGGTGGTGTCTGCCACTTCTGCCAGTCAAACGCCGGTTCAAAGATGGCCCGCATCGCGAAGTAATCCGACTGCGGAATCGGGTCATAGCGGTGGTCGTGGCATTGTGCACAAGCGACACTGACCCCCATCAAAGAACTGCTGACAATTTTCATTGTATCCGCAATCACCTGATTGCGGGCTTCAGGAGTATTACTGCCACTGCCGGTTCCATCGGCGGCCATGCGTAAGAATCCGGTTGCCGTCAGCAGTGCAATCTGTTTTTCCGTCAGATCGCCTTCACGCTTTCCGGCTAATTCATCCCCGGCAAGCTGTTCCTGGATGAATTGATCGAAAGGTTTATTGGCATTCAGAGATCGAATTACATAGTCGCGGTACTTCCAGGCCCAGGGACGCACCACATCATTGACCGTATAACCTTCGGAGTCTGCATAGCCGGCGACATCCAGCCAGTGACGCGCCCAGCGTTCGCCATAGTGAGGCGACTGTAACAGTTCATCCAGATAAGTTTCATACCAGCCGGCCGACTGATCAGCCATGACTCGGCGAATCTGTTCCGGACTGGGAGGCAGGCCCAGCAGATCGAAACTGGCGCGCTTGATCTGTGTCAGTTTTTCGGCGTCGGGAGAAAATGCCAGCCCTTCCGGCATTGCTTTTAAAAGTAAAGCATCGATGGGCGAACGCACTCCCTGACGGCTTTTCAATTCCTCTGAAACCGCTGGCCTCTTTACAGGCTGGAACGCCCAGTAGGCCCGTTCTTCGGGTGTGATTCCCAATCCTGGTTCAATGGTATCTGGTTCCGGTCGCGCCGTTTTCGCTCCTGCGGCGATCCAGCGTTTCAGAGTTTCGATCTGATCCTGTGGCACCCGTGCCTCGCCAGGTGGCATATCGCCACTTTCAATGCGTTCAATCAGATAACTCTCATCCGGTTTCCCTGGAATGATCGCTTCACCCGATTCTCCCCCTTTGGTCATGAATCGGACCAGACGTAAATCGAGGCCCCCCTGCATTTCTTCAACGGCGCCGTGGCAGTCAAAACAGTGGGCGCGGAAGATCGGGCGAATATGCTCTTCGTAAGTTAATTTTTCCGGCTTTACTTCCTCAGCAGAAATACCTGCGCGCAACACACAGGAACTCATAAGTAACATCAAACTGAATCGTTTGAACAGGGTCGCCATACAGGACTCCATAAGAAGTAAATTTGACGGATCTCAGTACAGGTATCGTAAATCACTCCTTTATAACATTCAAGGATTTAGATATTTGGATATATATTGTCCGTCCTCTTCTATTTTCGCAGGCAGACTCAGTTTGACAAACCTCCAAATCCAGTTTTACCAATGATTTGAGAAAATATCAGATCCAGAAACAGGTTCGTAATGGCTATCAGCGGCGCTTAACCACTAAACTATACCTTCACAGCATGAAACACAGCTTCTAAATACCTTTTCAACATCACAAGATCGGAACCCGCTGCGATGGAAGTTGATCAGTTACGCTATTTTTTACGAGTTGCCGAACGCGGTAATTTTACCCGGGCAGCCGAAGAATTGATGATTTCGCAGCCTGCTCTCAGCCGTTCCATTCAAAAACTGGAAGAAGAACTGGGGCAACCGGTCTTCGAGCGTAAAACCCGCTCCGTCGCATTAACGGAAGCGGGGAAGTTACTACAGTCTCGTGCTCAGCAGGTACTCACGTTACTTGCCGATACGAAGGCGGAAATTTCAGACGATGGTCAAAGCGGCCAGATTCGGGTGGGTGCCATCCCCACCATCGCCCCTTTTTTCCTGCCTGATTTGTTACGTCAGTTTTCTGCCGAGTTCCCTAAAGCGTCGCTGATCGTTCAGGAAGACACAACCGACCATTTGCTCAAACGCTGTACCCAGGGAGAAATTGATCTCGCCATCATCGCCCTTCCGATCCCGGCCAAATATCTGGAAGTCGAGGAACTGTTCGAAGAAGAACTGTTTCTGGTCCTGCCACCAGATCACCCCCTGGTAAACAAACCTCATATCCGCTTAAACGATATCAAATCGTACCCCTTCGTACTGCTGGATGAAGCACACTGCCTGTCAGACAATATTGTATCCTTCTGCCGACAATGCTCCTTTCATCCCGTGGCGGTAGAACAGACCAGCCAGTTGGCGATGGTGCAGGAACTGGTTTCTTTATCGCATGGAATCTCGATGATCCCCCAGATGGCACGCCGACTCGACAAAACAGACCGCCGTGTCTATCGCTCCATCAGTGGAAACAAACCCACACGAAAAATCGCCGTCGTCTGGAACCCCTATCGCTTTCAGAGCCAACTGCTACTGGAATTCCGGAAACGTCTTCACGAGTATTCACAGACTCAGTGCTCGCTGAAATAATTTTCGTAAAACCATGCACGTGAGGTATGACAGCGATCCACTCATAGCATTAGACTTCCTGCGCGCAGATCAATATAGTTAACAGGCAGCTCAGATTGAGCTCTATGTCCCTGTCACGATTGAATAGAAAACGCCGTGATCCTGCAAACTCTCAAGGAACAGTTACCATGACCGACAAGCCGACACTGACGACAACCGGCGGAGCCCCCGTCCCCGATAATCAGAATTCTCTTACCGCCGGGCCGCGTGGACCTGTATTAATGGAAGATTACCAGTTAATTGAAAAACTGGCACACCAGAATCGGGAGCGGATCGCCGAGCGGGTCGTGCATGCGAAAGGCTGGGGTGCGCATGGCACACTGACAATCGAACATGACATCAGTAAATATACAAAGGCCAAAGTCCTGCAGCCCGGAACGAAAACCGAGATGATCGCCCGTTTCTCGACCGTCGCCGGCGAAGCAGGCGCCGCAGATGCCGAACGTGACGTGCGCGGCTTCGCCCTCAAGTTCTATACAGAAGAGGGAAACTGGGACCTGGTCGGCAATAACACGCCGGTCTTCTTTGTTCGAGACGCCTATAAGTTCCCTGATTTTATCCACACCCAGAAACGGCATCCCAAAACCAATCTGCGTTCCCCCACCGCAATGTGGGACTTCTGGTCGCTCTCGCCCGAATCACTGCATCAGGTGACCATTCTGTTCTCCGACCGTGGCTTACCAGTCGGCGTCAGGAATATGAACGGATACGGCAGCCACACTTACAGTCTCATCAACGACCAAAACGAACGCTTCTGGGTGAAGTTCCACTTCAAAACCCAACAGGGTCACAAGCACTGGACTAACGCGGAAGCCGAACAGGTCATTGGAAAAACCCGCGAAAGTACACAGGAAGATCTGTTCTATGCCATTGAAAAAGGGGACTTCCCCAAATGGAATATGCAGATCCAGGTTATGCCGGAAACGGATGCCGACCTCACACCGTATAACCCATTCGACCTGACCAAAGTCTGGCCGCACGGCGACTATCCTTTAATCGACGTGGGTACGATGGAATTGAACCGCAATCCTGAAAACTATTTCGCGGAAATCGAACAGGCTGCCTTCTCCCCTTCGAACAAGGTCCCCGGCATCGGCTTTTCTCCTGATAAAATGCTGCAGGCCCGCGTCTTCTCGTATGCCGACGCGCACCGTCATCGCATCGGCAC
>TARA_R110001592_G_scaffold260282_1_pt1 | contig 105675 bp, 95 predicted proteins | sample TARA_R110001592 | Tara Oceans TARA_R110001592 (sample SAMEA4398387) | marine metagenome | biome: Polar Biome; feature: [SRF] surface water layer (ENVO:00010504); material: water (ENVO:00002006), including particulate matter (ENVO:01000060) such as... | depth 5 m
TGAAAATTTGGTGTAAAAGCTTGACTAAGAACCATAGTCACTTGTTAAGTGTTTGCTTTGTCAATGTGCAAAACCTCACCTAATAATAGATATGCATTCAAAAATAATGAACTAGCTTCTTCTGATGAAACATCATTATGAACGCCAGTTGAAACTCGATCATATAAGTTTGATAGGTTCTGCCGTATTTTAACTTTTCTCGATTTACTTTCTATGCGCTGATAAACAAAGGCATTAATTCGGTTTTGATGTCTGTTAGCGCCTAGAGACACATCGTTCCCACCCATTTTAATGGTTTCTTCTGTAGGGGGAAAAATTGAATCAGCAAATGAATCAATAATTCTTCTTACTGTCGTTAATGCTTGGCTTATAGCCTCGACGTCACCTTCTGCGAGCCTAGCCATTACTGAAGGTATTTGCTCTAAAACATCACCACAACTTGCTGAAATAAGAGTATCGACGTCTCGCTTGTATCTTTCGAAGATTGATTCAGAGAGGCTATCAAACTCTTTTTCATAGTAAACCTCGGTGATGAAGTTATGTAGCAAAGCTAATACTCTACTTTTAATTGCACTGAGGCTGGAGATTTGATTTGTGGTTGCTGTTAATTGTTGCTCATGCATTTGCATAACTCGAAACGCCCAATCCCCGCTTGTATCTGGCGTCGACATTGATCGCAGTTTTATGTTTTGAGCTTCAATTTTTGATTCCTGTTGCGCCAAAGGCCCCCAGTAAGCAAGTTCTTTTTCTCTATCGATCCAACGGCCAGTAATTCCTATGTATTTCAATGAAACCTCGTTAGTAGAGTTATAACCTTGCATTTCAAGATTAATCCACTGTTTGATTTCATCGGAACCTACCCATCGGGCAAGCCTTGATGCTTTTAATAGTAACGACTCGGCAGGTAAACGACTCAACTCAATATCATCGAGAAGCTCTTTCGCTAATTCTAAAATATGTTCTGATCGACTTTGTTCCAAAATTATTCCCTGTCTACTTGCTATGAGCTTGGATTTGACACTTAACAGCTTATTCAAAAGCCTATGGCCTTATATCACTTTGGCCCCCTTATCTCGGACCATACGATTTTCGGTTAAGACTATTCTTCTTTATTTACAATGGGTTGGAGTAAGGGCGAGAGCTCTGTGATTTTGTAAAAGAAGCCTAATCCCTGCTCTTGTTGTCCAATTCATTTCCGATCATAAATCAACACCTTTTAAAATCAAAGGGTTGGCTCATTTTTCCGTGAACAAGAGCCTGTGGCTGCTGATCTAGGGGCGTACGGTTTTATATTTCGTATTATTGGGGGGCTATTTAAGGGTGGCTATATTTGTGATGGTATTAAATAAATTTACAAACCAAGTCTGAAAAAATCTTTTGATGTTTTTGACGTTTTTTCTGCAATGTCTAACATGGTTTCTTCCCGTTGGTCTGCAATACCTTGTAATACCCAAGGTAGGAATGCGGGTTCATTATTCCGGTTTTTGGGTTTTGGTGTCATGGTTCTTGGTAGTAGGTAGGGTGCATCGGTTTCCAGCATCAGTCGGTTGAGTGGAATGTTTTTAATAATTTTTTGTAATTCCAGACCACGGCGTTCGTCGCAGACCCACCCGGTAATACCAATATGCAGGTTGAGGTCGAGATAATTAAAGAGTGCGGTTTTGTCGCCGGTAAAACAGTGGATTACTCCATCAACGAGGTGGTCTCGATACTGTTTGAGTATTTCAAATTGCCGTTGGTGGGCGTCGCGTTCGTGCATAAAAACGGGCAGTTGCAATTCGGCGGCCAGCTCTAACTGTATTTCAAAGGCTTTTTCTTGCTGTGTGGGCGTGGAGAAGTTGCGGTTAAAATCCAGCCCTGTTTCACCGATAGCGACGACTTGTGGGTTGGATGCTATTTCTTTTAATCTGCCCGGTGTTTCTACGGAGAGATGTTTTGCGTCATGGGGATGTATTCCGCAGGTGGCGTACAGCATGCCGGGGAATTCGTCAGCATACTGTTGGCATAGTTGGAGTACATTTTCGCTTTCTTCTTCACTGGTACCGGTAAGTATTAGTTGGCTGACATTGGCTTGTTGGGCCCGTTGTAATACAGCTTCAAGCTCACCGTTAAAACTTTTATTGCTGAGGTTTACGCCGATATCAATCAGCGGTGCTGGGCTGGTAAGCAGGTCTGTCATGTGCGTCGGTTTATCATAGTTGTTGATCTTTTGTTTGCTGAGCATGTATTCATGATTGCCGCGATGGGTATATTACCGAAAAGGTCAATACATTTTTATGTAGTTTCAGGTTGCTTGGAGCCACTCTTTGTCCCCTAACTGTGAGCTTTACGGTACTTGTTTCTTTTCTATAAAAATTAAAACATAGATTGATAATGATTATCATTTAGATTAGCATTGCCAAACTTTTTAACAAGCATACCTGAATAGCTGTAAAACTCCCGAGGATTAACTATGACTAACAAATTCATGCTCTCTATTTTCACGGCCTCACTGACCTTGCCTATGATGGCAATGGCTGCCGATGAAACAAGAGCAGATGATAAAATAGGAACCGACATTGAAACAATCTCCATCATCGGCTCCAGAGAGGAAGTGCGGAAGCTCGCCGGTTCAGGTGCGTTGATTGATCAGGAACAAATTTCTATCGAAGCGCCCACCGATATTAATCAGCTGCTAAAAACGGTACCCGGTATCTATATCCGTGAAGAAGACGGCTTCGGTTTGCGGCCAAATATCGGTATTCGTGGAGCCACATCGGAGCGCTCTTCAAAGATTACACTGCTGGAAGACGGCATTATGATTGCGCCAGCACCCTATGCGGGGCCTTCAGCTTATTATTTCCCGACAACATTACGCATGAACTCTATCGAGGTGCTGAAAGGTGCACCTTTGCTGCGCTACGGGCCACAGACCGTCGGTGGTATCGTCAACCTGAAGTCAACACCGATCCCAGAATCCAATAGAGGCAAGCTGCGTTTGACCGCCGGTGAAGATGGTATGCGGGATATGCATCTGAATTATGGTGGTAGGTTTGATGGCGGGGAGCTGGGAGATTTTGGCTGGCTGTTGGAAACTGTGCAGCGTGATGCTGATGGCTTCAAAAATGTCGACCGCAGCAGTCATGATACCGGCTATGACATCGAAGACTATATGGGCAAATTATTTTGGGAAATTGAAGGTCAGAGCCTGCTGTTGAAAGCGCAGTATTCCGAAGAGGTCTCCGACGAAACTTACCTTGGGTTAACAGATTCAGACTTTAGAAGCAGCTCAACACGTCGTTACGGACTATCCCTGCCAGATAAAATGAGCTTGCGACACAAAGGGTATAGTGCTGTGTATAACCGGGATCTGACCGACATCGTACGGATGACTGCGACCGGATACTATAATGAGTTTTCCCGTAACTGGTTCAAACTGAGTGGTGGGAGAAGCTTGATTAATGCGGCCAATTTGGGTGATGCCAATGCCCAAGCAGTTCTCGATGGCACTGCCGATATGGCTGGCCTGACTTATAAAAATAACGCTCGCGAATACGAATCTTATGGTTTGGAACTGAATTTTGCTGTTGACCTAGACGTTCATCAGCTCAACCTTGGCGGTCGGCTCCACGAAGATGAAGTAGACCGGTTGCAACCGGTGGATGTCTATGACCAGGTGAGTGGACAGTTGACCTATGTGAGAACTAATCCCATTTCCAGCAGTGATAATCGAGTGGAGGATGCCGAAGCAATGTCATTATGGCTGACTGACCATTGGCAGGTTACCGATGCATTGGCACTCAACTTATTCCTACGCTATGAAAGAGTGCATTCTTCAGAAGAACGCTACACTGATGAATCTCGAAATACTATCAGTAGCAAAAAATCCAATCGTTCAGAGGAGCTGCTGCCCGGTATTTCCTTTACCTATGATCTTGATGATCAATGGCAGGTATTGGGCGGTGTTCACCGCGGCTTTTCACCCCTTGGTGGTAGCGCCGCAGAAGGAGAGAATCCTGAAACCAGTGTCAATTATGAAGCGGGTCTTCGCTTCAGTGAAAATAGTTTCTTTGCAGAAATGATCGGTTTTTACAGCGACTTCGACAACAAATCCGAAAACTGCGCAGTGGCTAACCCTTGTAGTAATGGCGCCACCAGTGGTAGCTTTACCACTGGAGAAGCCGTTATTCAGGGTGTCGAGCTGACCGTGGGTAACCGTTTCCAGATCGGTGATTTTATGATCCCCGTCGACCTAGCCTATACCTACACTAAGGCTGAAATCAGCGAAGATGAAGGGGTCTTGGGCTTTGAGAAAGGTGACCGGCTGGCCGATATACCGAGAAGGACATTTAGTCTCCGTACCGGATTTGAAACTCCAATTGGCTGGGATAACTATATAGTCGCCAAATACACTGACAGCTTATGCAGTAATATTGGCTGTGATAATGGTTCAACGTTCGGTAGAACTGATAGCCTGTTGGCAGTGGATTTTATCAGCCGCTATAGTCTCAATTCGGACACAGTCGTTTATGCCAAAGTGGATAACTTGTTCGATCGGGATGAGATTATTTCCCGCCAGCCCGATGGTGCACGGCCCAACAAGCCGCGGACTGCTTCCGTTGGTATTGAATACGCTTTCTGATTAACAACCATACCTTCATATATTGAAACCTCCACCGCAACGGTGGAGGTTTTTTTATTTCAACTTCGCCAAATCACACGATCAACGCCAAGATGATTGAGACGATATCTGACTAATATAGAACACGAGTCAAAGAAATATATCTAGCATATTGTCAGGGGCAGACGGCTTGCTATAGTGCCGGACAGTTTTTATGACTTTTTGCTATGAATGAAACCACTCCGTTCTACTGCTGGGCTTGTTAGTTATCCAAAGCCTTCGTCAACGATAGGGCAGCTATAACGATTGTTGTTTTTCTTTGTCACTGAGTATTTTTTGGTGGTTATCTAGGTGATGGGCATAGATCACCGAAAAGGCCAGTACATTTTGTACGTAGTTTCGGGTTTCTTTGTACGGAATGGTTTCTATCCAGGCATCGAAGGGCAGCTTGCCCTCTGTTTCTTTTTGCCAGCGACTGACTCTATGTGGTCCGGCATTGTAGGCAGCGGTGGCAAGTATTCGGTTGTTGTCAAAACGTTCAAGCATTTCTTGGTAGTAGCTGCTGCCAAGGGCAATGTTGATACTGGGTTTAAATAGATCGTTGCTGTTGCGATAACGAATATTATTTTTGCGGGCAGTTTGTTTCGCCGTGCCGGGCATGAGTTGCATGAGGCCTTTGGCGCCAGCGGGGGAGGTAACATTGTGAGAAAGGGCGCTTTCCTGACGGGCTACGGCAAATAATAGGTGGATAGGTACTCCGGTTTTTTGAGCATTTTTTTCAAAATATTTTTTGAAAGCCAATGGAAAACGGAGGTCGATATCATCCCAGTAGCCTGCTTGAATCATGCTGGTAACGACACCGTTATGCCATTTCCATTGGCGGCTAAGGTGGGCGGCGGTAATCCATTGTGATTCGCTGAAATTACGGGTGGCCTGCCGCCATTCTCGATTTGCATACAGGTATTCTTTTTGATGGAGTAATTCTCTGGTGCGTGTGATACCGGGCAGGGTTTCTAGTGCAGCCAGTTGTTCCGGCGTGACCGTAGTACCTCTGTGAGCCATGCTGTAATCGTTGCCTAGCCACTCACTGCTAATGAATCCATAGAAGCTGCGACCAATGGACAAAGTTTCATAGGTGCCACTGTTAACAGTCTTTGGCGTTTTTGTTTTTGGTGTATTCGATTCTGTAGCCGTGGCGAGCTGTTGAGCTCGGTATGTCCAGTATTTCCAGCGGTCATCTTGCTGAAGTTCTTTTGGCATATGACCAATCCACAGTAGCACCTCTTGCCAGTTAGCCTTGCGCATGGATTCTCTTGTTCGCCACTCCAGTAGGGAGGTGTTTACGAAGTCTAGGTTGTCCGCGAGGTATATATCGGCTGAGGCTGCATGGTCCTGGTCATAAAGGCCTTTTACTAATGCGGTAATAATTTGGTTTTTCTGGGTGGGATTAAACGGGTAAATCTGACGATAACGTCCCCAATGTTTGAGTGCGCTGACGGCATCTACATAGGCTAAATGGCGAAGCCCGTGGGTGATGACGTTGTGAATTTCTTCGCTGTTCGTTTTTACATAGTGTTGACTGAAAAACTGGTAGTCGCCAACCACTCTGTGGTCGCGGTCAATACGGTAAAATTTATCTGCTAACTCTTGGTAGTTGGGTGTTGTAAAAAAGCGTTGCAGATAACGCGAAAGTTGATACTCGTGATTGAAAATGGCATCGGTATAACGCTGCCAGGCGATGGCTTCAGTAATATGATTATTTTTAATCAAAATTCCGAATAGTTTGTCGCAGCCCTTGGGTTGTGATTTGCCGACGGCCCAAAGTTTGATGGCTGCGGCGATGGATTGAGTTTTTTCGCCATCCCGAAAGCGTGCTAACTGGTAGTGACATTGTTGTTCTGTGGAGGCGGTTTGTGCATTGTAATCGATGAGGTAGTCCTGCCAGCGATCACGTTTTTTTAGTGTTTGCAGCCATCGGTACCGAAGCATTGCGGCGATGGGGCTACCTTCATGTTGGGATAAAAACTCCCGAACGTCGTGTCGGGGGTAGCTGTTTAATCGGTCAAACAGCGCCATGGCTTCCAGGTAGTGCTTAAGTGGGTAATCCCCCATTTTGGTGAGGGCATGCCGAAAGTGTGTTTGATTGCTAACTCTAAGTGCGTGCTTAGCCTCTTGGTAGAGTTCACGCTGCTTCTCTAATGAGGGGCCTTCGGAGCCTTGGGCGTAATGGGGGAGGGCTATAAAAATTAGTGTCGCGAACAGCAGGTTGCGTAGAGCTGAAAGCAGCAATGACTCTTGCTGTAGACGAGTATTTGACTCCGTACATTGGTCCATGTTGGTTTGTTATCGCCTGTAAACAGAGAGTTTGTGAGAAAAACAAAAGGTCGTTAGATAGCCCGCTATGATAGTCAGGTCTCAGCTGATTAAACAGGGGAATTTTAGCCAAAGGGCTCTTTTTAAAGACCTGTTATGAAGACCTGAGTTTATAAGCCCCTCAATGGAGGGGCTAGGGTAAAAAATCGGTGGCCGACGGGATAGAATTAAACCCGAACGGCTAATACATCACATTCGGAGCCGTGTAATACGCCAGTAGAAGTGGAACCGAGAATTAGGCTTAGACCGTGACGGCCATGACTGCCAACGATCACGAGGTCCACACCATTTTCTGTAGCAAAGCGATGTATTTCATGGGAGGGTTGGCCAATGATGACGTGTTGGTCTTCTGGCTCAATGTTTAATTCTTTCCCTATGGCCTTTAAACGGTCTCTAGCTCGTTCTTCGAGTTGACTTTGGACATCGGTGAGGTCCATGGGTATATCGCCGCCGTAGGCAAATGACAGCGGCTCCTGAACGTGGATCAAACTCAGCTTTTGAGCACTTTCGGTGAATAGGCTCTTGACTCGTTCTACCACTTGCTGTGATTCTGGCGCTAGATCAAGGCCGATGAGAATATGTTTGTAGGCTGACATAGGGTTTTTCCATCGTCGATGTTAGTGTTTAAGTAAAGTGGTCATCTTAGCCGAAGTTAGTATTTAAGCACTCCTAGTCAAGTTGTAGCAGACAAACTAGAAGTAAACAACATCGTAAAAAATAGCGCAGTAGAAAATAATGACCTATTTACTAATAGCATTCGTATTGGCGATTATTTTGTCGCCACTCATGTGGTTTCGTCAATCACCTCGCCAGAAACTGATTACGGATATGCGCAAGGAGGCTGCAGCCAAGGGTCTGAGGGTAAAACTAAGCAAGCCTGCTGATGCCCGAGAGGGGGAGGGTCGGTTGGAATACGTTACTTATAGGTTGCCTTGGGCGACAGACTCAGACCCATCGATTGAGGCTGTTATGGAAAAATGGTTGCTGATTAAAGATACTCGCAGGGGAGATCCTTCTCCTTGGTCACCTTGGCAATGGCTGGGGTATGAATCGAACGAACTGCTACATGATGTTATCGGTGACGTCATTAAAAGCTTGCCAGCGGACGTGGTTGCGCTGGAAGTCTGTAAAAGTGGAGTCCTTGTTTTTTGGCAAGAACGCGGTTCATTGGACGATGTCACGGTGATCTATAACCAACTGCATAAGCTGAGAACAAGGATACGAAACTGAGTTAAAGTGCATGTATTTGTACCTTTATTACAAAGAATATTAAAAATTTCCTTGACCGACCCACGTGCGGCGCATGTATATTCGCCCCTCAGATAGAATTTCGTGGCTTACCAGCCTGCCATAAACCATCAATCAAAGAGTAAACAACAGTTCAATGGGTAAATCATTAGTTATTGTGGAGTCACCAGCTAAAGCTAAAACGATCAACAAATATTTGGGCAATGATTATATTGTTAAGTCCAGTATTGGTCATATTCGTGATTTGCCTACGGGTGGTAGCAATACAGTAGACCCTAAGGAGCGTGCTAAAGCCGCTGCCATTACTCGCAAAATGTCAGCAGAAGACAAGGTTGTTCATAAGGCTAAAAAGTCAAAAGAACAGCTGGTCAGTCGCATGGGGGTAGACCCGGAAAATGGTTGGAAAGCGCGTTATGAGATTTTGCCGGGTAAAGAAAAAGTTGTTTCTGAACTGAAAAAATTGGCCAAAGATGCTGACACAATCTACCTCGCGACGGATTTGGATAGGGAAGGAGAGGCTATAGCCTGGCATCTGAGAGAAGCCATTGGTGGTGACGAGAGTCGCTATAAACGTGTGGTTTTTAATGAAATTACAAAAAAAGCCATTCAGGAAGCTTTCTCGCAACCCTCCGAGTTAGATATAAATCGAGTTAATGCTCAGCAGGCTCGTCGTTTCCTCGATCGGGTGGTTGGCTTTATGGTGTCGCCACTGTTGTGGAGCAAGATTGCTCGCGGCTTATCCGCCGGTAGAGTCCAGTCTGTTGCTGTTAAATTAATTGTGGAGCGAGAGCGCGAAATTCGCGCATTCGATCCAGAAGAATATTGGACACTTCATGCTGATCTTGAAACCAACATAGAAGAAAAAATTCGGTTTGAGGTGAAAAAGCAGGCGGGACAGAACTTTCTGCCGAAAAATAAGGCGCAGACAGATGTAGCCTTGGGCGCCTTAAAGTCAGCGGATTACCAGATAACCAATCGTGAAGATAAACCCACGAGCAGTAAACCATCGGCACCATTCATTACCTCTACCCTACAGCAGGCTGCTAGCACTCGGTTGAGCTACGGTGTGAAGAAAACCATGATGATGGCGCAACGTCTCTACGAGGCCGGCTACATCACTTATATGCGTACAGATTCAACGAATCTCAGTGCAGAGGCTGTATCCATTTGCCGCGATTTTATTCAAAACCGCTACGGTGATGATTACTTACCCGAAAATCCGAATGTCTATAGCAGTAAATCCGGTGCGCAAGAGGCTCACGAAGCTATACGGCCTTCCAATATTGATATTATGCCCAGTGATTTGGCGGGCATGGAAGAAGATGCTCAAAAGCTCTATCGATTGATTTGGCAACAGTTTGTTGCTTGTCAAATGATGCCAGCCCAATTTACCAGTACCACGGTTACGGTGATGGCTGCCGGTTACGAATTGCGAACCAAAGGGCGAGTCATTCGTTTTGACGGTTACCTGAAAGTTCTGCCAGTACAACGCAAAAAAGATGACGATATTGAATTGCCTGATTTAACAGTGGGCGATTCAATGGCTTTGAATGTACTGATTCCTTTGCAACATTTTACCAAGCCGCCAGCGCGTTTCTCTGAAGCGGCATTGGTTAAGGAGCTTGAAAAACGAGGTATCGGAAGACCGTCTACCTACGCATCCATCATCTCGACGATTCAGGACCGTGGTTACGTCCGACAGGATAAACGTCGTTTTTATGCAGAAAAAATCGGCGATATTGTCACAGTCCGCTTGGATGAGAATTTTTCCGATCTGATGGATTACGGTTTTACTGCGGCGATGGAAGAGTATCTTGATGATGTTGCCGAGGGTGATCTGGATTGGAAGGATGTTTTGAATCGTTTTTATGCGGACTTTTCCACCAAGCTTGCTAAGGCTGGCGCTGTGGAGGGCGGCATGCGCCCTAATGAGCCGACATTAACCGATATTGAATGCCCTCAATGTGGCCGTCCAATGACTATTCGCACCGGGTCTACGGGGGTGTTTTTGGGGTGTTCTGGATACAGTTTACCCCCCAAGGAGCGGTGTAAAGGCACACTCAACCTTACTTCGGGTGACGAAGTGGTCAACGTGGATGAAGACGATGAGGCTGAGACTCGTCAGTTAATGGAAAAGCATCGCTGTAAACGTTGTCATACTGCGATGGATAGCTACCTCATTGATGAAACCCGAAAATTGCACATCTGTGGTAAAAACCCAAGTTGTGAAGGCTTCGAGGTTGAAATCGGCAGCTTTAAGCTCAAGGGTTATGAAGGCCCGGTTATCGAGTGTGATAAGTGCGGTAGTGAAATGCAGTTGAAATCTGGCCGTTTTGGTAAGTATTTTGGTTGTACCAGTGAGGGTTGTAAAAATACTCGCAAGCTTTTACGGAACGGTGAAGCTGCTCCACCCAAGATGGACCCAGTGCCTATGCCTGAGTTGTCTTGTGAAAAAGTGGAAGACCATTACATATTGCGTGATGGTGCATCGGGTATGTTTCTTGCGGCGAGCAAATTTCCTAAGCATCGTGAAACAAGAGCACCGTTAGTGGTTGAATTGCTGCCTCATAAAAGTGATATAGACCCCAAATATAATTTTCTCCTTGAAGCTCCTGTAGAAGACCCCGATGGTCTGAAAACTGTTGTGCGGTATAGTCGAAAAACAAAAGAGCAGTACGTGCAGACTGAGTTGGACGGTAAGCCTACAGGCTGGAAGGCTTTTTATGATGGCGGCTCTTGGAAGGTGACGGATGGCCGCAAGGTAAAAAAGAAATAAAACCTAGGTAGCCCTTAATTTGGATTTTAGGTGAGTCAGGCTATATCCAAAAAGGTAAAGTAAATATAGGGTAGAAGAAAGCCCAATTAGACACAAAAGAGTGTTATGAGTTCCTATCTTTCCGTGGTTAATCAGAAATTATTTTTTTGTAAGATCCTATTGAAGCAGGGCTTACCAAAAAAGGAGACGGATGAGGAAAGTCAGTCCGTTCATCTTGAGATCGCCTTGTGTCAGTCAGCACTTTATCAATTGGAATGTGCATACGGCCATTACTTACGAGAAATTGCCGAGACGTATCAATATAATTTAGCAGAGCACATCACCACTGTTGATGAGTTGTCTTCGGCTCTTGCCGGTATGAATAAGCACCCTGGCGAGGCTCAGGAAATTCAGAGTCTGTTTGAAGATAGCCAGAGCTGGCTTTTTCAGATGCTCTCTGCCTATCAGCAATTATCTTTACTCCCTACTCAGGCAGCTAGTGTTGCCCATGCTAGCCCCATTGGTGTGGTGGAAGTTAAACAATTGGATGATCGTATTGCTTTGGACTACCAGCAATTGAAGGAATGGCAAAACTCCTTTGTAGAAATGGTAAATCGACACAGGGAGATGATGCTTGAATGCTAATTTGATTCTCCGGAACACCCATTTTTGTTTTTCTGGGTTAATAACAATGTTTGAGCCTGTTACAATATGTGATTGTTTCTGCCTCAATTGGAATTTTCAATGTCCCTTTCTCTTTTTGAAATAGTAGTGTTGCCCAATGGTGATGTTGCCCTGCAGCGCGCTAATGACAAAGACGAGCCATTGATACGTATTACTTTTTCAGCAGAGGTTCAGGATTTTTTGGAAGAAGCGAAAATAGATGTTGCTAAAGTGATGATCGATGCGGGAATCGAATTATTTGAGCAAATGGGTTCAGATATCCTGCAAATAGAAGAGGGTGACAGCCTGAACGCTACCTCCAGAATCTTACATTAAGAGAGCTCGGTACAAAACTCTCCTTTATTCAATAAACTCTATGCTATAAAGTTTTTTAGCTGGTTTGAGTGCGAATAACACCCACGCCCAGGCCTTCAATCGCAAAATTTTGTTCTCGTAAATCCACCAGAATTGGTTCCAATTCTTCATTTTCCGGAAGCAACATAATCTCATGACGTTTTCTGGTTTTCTTAAGACGTTTGACGGTGACCTCATCTTCGATGCGAGCAACAATGATCTGTCCATTTTCTGCCGTATCTGCTTTATGGACGGCTAGTAAATCGCCATCCATGATACCTACATTCTTCATGCTCATACCCTGAACTCGCAATAGGTAGTCGGCCTGGGGGTAGAACATGTTGGCTGCCACCTCTAGATAATCTTCAATATTTTCAACGGCTAAAATAGGTTCTCCTGCGGCGACACGTCCGATCAGCGGTAATCCGCTTTGCTCTTCCTCGAGTAAGCGAATGCCGCGTGAGGTGCCAGAAATCATTTCGATGACACCTTTTCGGGCCAGCGCTCTTAAGTGCTCTTCAGCGGCATTGGGCGATTTAAATCCAAGTTCAGCTGCGATTTCAGCTCGAGTAGGTGGATAGCCTGTATTCTCAATGTGTTGTCTTATTAGCTCGAGAATTTGCTGCTGTCTGGGTGTTAGCGCTGCATTGGCCATTAGGAACCTCTTGGTATGGGGCGGGTCGATTTTTTTTGTAATATAAGTTTGTGGCTAGCTACTAGCTATATAGTAAGAGCTGTAAATAAATATAGCCTGTATTAAAAAACAGTATAGGGCGAAAGTCGTTCAAATATCAAAGAGTTTTTGAAAGCGGCTATACTGGGGTCTCAGATTATCAAGTTTTCAATGTTTTTTAGCCGTTAAAATAAAATGGTATCAGGCAAAGAATTGGTCATAAAAAGCCGTCATCAATAAAAAGGACGACGTATGGACGAAGCAACAGTACCTGAAGCTTGGCGTGTGTTACGTATCCAGTCAGAGCTCGTGAATGGTATAGAAACTCTGGCAAAACTAGGCGGTGCTGTCACTGTGTTTGGTGGTGCCCGGTTGGATTCCGATTCTCACTATTATAAAGAAGCGCAACGATTGGGTTCTTTGTTGGGAGAGCAAGGTATTCCTGTGATTACTGGTGGCGGCCCCGGCATTATGGAGGCGGCAAATAAAGGGTGTTATAGCTCATCGTCTGCTTCTGTGGGCTTAAATATTTCTTTGCCCTCAGAGCAAGAGCCTAACCCCTATCAGGATGTTTCTTTAGGGTTTCGTTATTTTTTTGTACGTAAATTTATGTTTGTGAAACATGCGATAGGATTTGTTATTTTTCCCGGGGGGTTTGGCACCATGGATGAGTTTTTCGAAGCTCTGACCTTAGTGCAAACCAATAAAGTCCGGCCTTTTCCTATCATCTTGATGGGGGCTGATTATTGGCAAGGGTTGATTGATTGGATGAGAAATACAATGCTAGATAGCGGTTGTATTAATGAGCGAGAGCTACATTTATTCAGTGTTGTTGATGACGTGGAAACAGCGGCGAAGACTATTTTACAACACGCACGAATGCTGCAAGCTCAGGAGGTTGCAGAATGAGCAATGGCACCAAATAACGTTGTGCTATTGGGCTAATAACAATCATCAATACCGTAGATGGCATCAGAATCTAGTTTTAAAAGCGGGTCGTTCCATTGATCTGGCACATAAATATCATCTGTTTCTGCACGGTCTTCATTGCTTAGTTCGTAGGATGCGCGCCAATCTTCGGGCGGTTTAGCGGTCAGTAGTAGCATTTGTTGCCAAGTATCGAAATCAAGCTCGCTGACCTCTCCGTCTAGGTATTGAATTTCTACAAAACCGGCATCCTCATCCACTGCAACGACCTCAAAGATTTGATCTTCCGTTGCATCTTGATACCAAGTGCCGATGATAGGGGCTTGTGAAGCCATAATACATTCCTCCATGCTCTTGTAGGAGTATTCAAAATAGCACCGATTAATAGTGCCTGCACTTGAAACTAGTTGTTTGAAGGCTTGCTAGAAATCATGACGAGAATGTGATGTGCCACCTGATGATAAAGAGAACCTTAACAAAGCGCGCTAACTGGTTTTTTTTAAATGACTTTATAAGTTTTTATATTCTGGGGTTAATTGCTGAATGGCCTAAGAGGTTAGGTTTTAAATAAAAAACTTATCTAAAGTTGGTTAGTGGTTGACAAGGCTTCGTGGCCTTTTTATGTTGCGGTTCCAATCTGCTGAGACGAGATGTTATGACATTAGGCCCTTTGATGCTTGACCTGAATGGGTTAGTGCTGGAAACACCGGAAGTTGAGTTGCTCAAAAATCCTCATGTAGGAGGCGTCATTTTTTTTGCGCGTAATTTTAGTAGTAGAGAGCAGATAGCAGCGTTGGTCGCAGAGATTCGGTCAATTCGTCCTGAATTATTACTTTGTGTGGATCAGGAGGGCGGACGTGTTCAGCGGTTTCGGGAGGGCTTTACTCGTATCCCTCCGATGCAAGTTCTGGGCAATCGTTTGGAGATGAAGCTGGAGGGCGCTGAGGCGTTATTGCGTGACTGTGGATGGTTGATGGCCTCTGAGTTGTTAGCCTGCGGTATTGATTTTAGCTTTGCTCCAGTACTGGATGTGGATAAAAGCCAATGTGAGGTGATCGCTGATCGCTCTTTCTCTGATAGCCCCGAGCTGGCCTCTCGTGCTGCGGAAATTTTTATCGAAGGCATGCATGAGGCGGGAATGTCAGCTACGGGCAAACACTTTCCTGGTCATGGCGGTGTCTTGGCTGATAGCCATCTTGAAACCCCCTTTGATGGACGCTCGATGGATACCCTGCGTCAGCGCGATTTGATACCCTTTGTTAACTTGGCGGCGACGTTAGATGCCGTGATGCCAGCCCATATTATTTTTCCTGCAATTGATGCGGATGCTGTAGGTTTTTCCCCTTTCTGGTTACAAAATATTCTGAGGCGGGAACTACAATTTAACGGTGTCATTTTTAGTGATGACCTGTCGATGAAAGGGGCTGACGTGGCCGGAGGTTATGCCGAGAAAGCTCACTGTGCCCTTCAGGCCGGCTGTGATATGGTGCTGGTCTGCAATAATCGGGAAGGTGCTCTGGAAGTGTTGAATTACCTAGCTTCCAGCGAACAGATGCCCTCGTCCAGATTGTCGAAAATGATAGGTCGAGACGGATTAGATTGGGATGCATTAATCAGTAGTGATCGATGGATTTCTACCGCTATAACACTCTCAACGTTACCGAATACATAGTTAATTTTTGTAAGTATAAGTAGAAGGTCAACTAAAGGTCTTATTGCGGGCCTTCAGTGAGAGATAAGGAATAACTTTTCATGAAAACATTGGAAAACTGGCTGGTTAAAATTACGGGTGAACAACATCTGTGGATGGTCGAAATTTTTGTCATTGTGTTTGCGGCATTGGTTTTAGGTTCTCTGGTTAATAGGGTTATCAATTTTCTGGAGAAACATGCTTCTCGGTCCTCAACTGTTTGGGATGATGCGATTATAGAAGCTTGTCGTCGGCCGGCTGTGTGGGGAATATGGGTTCTGGGTGTCAATATGGCGGCCGCTGTTGCGGCGAGAGTTGCCGGGTCCGAACTGTATGGACTTGTGGGCCCGATCAATCGGGTTGTCATCATTTTTTTGTTGGCACTGTTCTTAATTAATCTGGTCAAGCGAGCGGAGCGTAATTTGGTTCATCCTGATTATATGGAAGAGCCGATGGATGAAACCACCGTCAGGGCTATTGGAAAACTTCTGCGTGCTTCAGTCATTATTACTGCCGTTCTGATTGCTATGCAGGTATTTGGTTACAGTATCTCGGGGTTGCTGGCTTTTGGCGGCATTGGTGGTTTAGCCGTCGGTTTTGCTGCGAAAGATTTATTAGCCAACTTCTTTGGTGGTTTGATGTTGTACTTGGATCAACCCTTTAAAGTGGGGGATTGGGTTCGGTCGCCAGATAAGGAGATTGAAGGAACGGTAGAGGATATTGGCTGGCGGCTCACGCGTATTCGTACTTTCGATAAACGCCCGTTATATATTCCCAATGCTATTTTCAATAGTATCTCAGTAGAAAACCCTTCAAGAATGTTAAACCGCCGCATTTATGAGAAAGTAGGTATTCGTTACGATGATATTTCTAAAATGGGTGTCATTGTCGATGATGTTCGGAAGATGTTGAGAGAACACGCTGAAATTGACCAAAATCAGACGTTGATTGTTAACTTTAATGCGTTTGCTGCATCCTCAGTGGATTTCTTTGTTTATACGTTTACAAAAACCACCAATTGGGTTCGTTACCATGAAATCAAACAGGATGTTTTGTTGAAGGTAAGTGACATCATTCTCAGTCATAGCGCAGAGATTGCCTTTCCAACATCTACTGTACATGTTCCTGAACAAGTTCGATTGTTACAGGCTAATGAGATTAATGAGTCGGGTGAGTAGGGTTTCCTCTGGAGATATTGGGGTCAGAGTGTGAATCAGGATGTTTTGTCATAAATAGCCGCGTAAGGGGGCTGAGTGAAAATAGGTATTATCGGGGGTAGTGGTTTGACCTGCTTTGATGAACTGAAGGTTCAGGAGAAGCTCAGTTGTTCGACCCTTTGGGGTGTTCCCTCATCTCCCTTGGTTCTTGGCTCGGTAGAGGGCGCGGAGGTGGTGTTTATTGCGCGTCATGGTGAGGCTCATCAGATTCCTCCACACAGGGTTAATTATCGAGCAAACATTGCCGCATTATGTGATCAACAAGTGTCCGCTATTTTTGCCATCAATGTAGTGGGTGGAATCAATATGGAAATGTGCCCTGGTGATTTGGTGATTCCAGATCAAATTATTGATTACACCTGGGGGCGGGAGCATACCTACTCAGATGGTTTCAGTGGGGAGCTGCAGCATGTGGATTTTACTGATCCCTATGATCAAAACTTGAGAAACTATTTATTACGACAGTCCATTGCTTTGGGTTTGCCGGTGCACGCGGGTGGCGTTTATGGTGCAACCCAAGGGCCTAGGCTGGAAACCGCTGCTGAAATTACAAAAATGGACCGAGATGGCTGCGATATTGTTGGCATGACAGGTATGCCAGAGACAGCATTAGCCCGTGAGCGGGCTGTTCCCTACGCCAGTTTGGCATTGGTTGTGAATATGGCTGCGGGTCTGTGTGATGAAGAAATAACCATGGAGAAAATTCGTGGGATAATGGACACGCGTATGGTTGATGTGCGTCAGCTGTTGATTGGTGTGGCTAAAGAATATGCTTCGGCTGCGTCGCTCAAGTGAAAGTTCTGCGGTCTATCGCGGGAGTATATGGAGGCAGAAGTCGGCCCGTTCGAGCCGCGTTACTTCGGGCATGCTAATTAGGTGGGCTTGCCCTATGTGTGAGCTGATAAGCCTGTTTGTTTTATTCCGAAAGTTTATATTTTGATACCAAGATAATCACTCCCATGTTGGGGTGATCCAAGTAGGTTAGTTTACCTCGAAAAACCCGCGTTGATTGCTCAAGAGCTACAATGTCAGCTATGGGGTATTCAGGTTCAAAATTCGCTCTATTGTTCTCAAAACTGCTTTCTATACTAGTTTTATCACTGTCTTCTATACCTTGCTCGTATGGTGTGTCGGGCAATCTCGGCCACGGGTTTGTTTGAGTTTGTCGTGTGTTGTTAGGGAGCGTTGTGTTTTCGGACAACGTATTGTTAATGCTGCTTATTTCAGGTGTTTTGAAGGTTGTTTTCCAAAGGTTTGTCTGTATATGAAGATACCGGTTTCTTACGAGTCGGAAACTGCCTTCCAGTTCATGATGATTGCCGAAAACATTACCACCTTTGATCAGTATCCAGGGGCTTTCTGTTTTGTCTAAGCCAGGTTGACGCCATGCTTGGTGGTAGAGGGTCCTATATCCGGGTGCTCGATTAAGTCTTGTGTGATCTGGACTCATGCTGAGGGCATTTTTTGGCAAGATCAAGAAGGGTTGCTCTGTTGTAGCTGGATTTTTGGTGAGGGGCGCGGTCTCGATTCCTTTGGAAAGTGTGTGAGCAGATGCTAGCTTGGTTGCCACAGAAGGATCAACAAGCTCACGTATATTCTCAGGGTAAGAGAGTTCTAGGTCAGTTACGTGTCGTTCGTCATTGAATAAATCTTGCTGACTAAAGATCAGCACTTCTACTTGATACCAATCGATATCATCGGGCGTCTCTTCTGCAGCGATACAGCAGGTAGAGATCAATGTCAGTGCGCTAATGAGTTTTGCTAATGTCTTCATTGAGTGCTTTTCCCTGTGGGTGCCAGCAGGTGCAATATTTCTTGCGCTTGATGAATACGTTGTTCTGCGGTGTCCATTGCTACAGTAAACCTTAGGGTGGTTGCTCCCTGCAAGCGATAGGTGTCTGGTTGTTGTTGTACTAATTGTACAATGACGAGGGGCTCGACTGTGGTGTCTCTGCCAAATTCTATTCGCCCACCCATGGGGCCGGTTTCAACTTTTGTAATACCCAGAGCGCGGGCCTGAAGTTTAATCGATGTTACTTGGAACAGATTCTTTAAATAGTTGTGAAGCAAGCCGAAGCGATCAATCATTTCAACCTGAAGCTCTCTCAATTCACCCTCAGAGTTGGCGTTAGCTATTCGTTTGTACATGATCAGACGGGTATGAACATCGGGCAAATAGTCATCAGAAATGAGCGCCGGGATATTCAATTTAATCTCGACATCCTCGGCTAGGGGTATACCCAAATCCAGTGTTTTCCCTTTGCGAATGGCATCTACAGCCCTATCTAGCAATTCCATATATAAGGTGAAGCCAATGGAGTGGATATGGCCACTTTGATCTTCACCCAGGAGTTCACCGGCACCGCGGATTTCCAGATCGTGAGTTGCAAGAGTAAAGCCTGAGCCTAGTTGATCGGCAGCAGAGATGGCTTCCAAACGTTTCACGGCATCTGAGGTCATGGACTTGGGTACGGGTGTTAACAGGTAAGCGTAGGCCTGATGGTGGGAGCGACCCACTCGACCCCGTAGTTGGTGCAATTGTGCCAAGCCAAATTTATCGGCTCGGTCGATAATGATGGTGTTAGCACTGGGTATGTCGATGCCAGTTTCAATAATGGTGGTACATACCAGAATATTGAAATGCTGGTGGTAAAAGTCAGACATGACTTTCTCCAGCGCCCTTTCTCGCATTTGGCCATGGGCAATTTCGATTCGTGCTTCGGGTACCAATTCTTTTAGTTCTCTCGCCGTTCTTTCAATACTTTTTACTTCGTTATGTAGGTAGAAAACCTGACCGCCTCGAAGAATTTCTCGCAAAATAGCTTCACGAGTGACACGAAGGTCATTTTGGCGAACAAAGGTTTTGACTGACAACCGCTTGGCGGGCGGTGTAGCAATAATAGAAAGATCTCGAATGCCCGACATGGACAGGTTTAGGGTTCGAGGAATGGGGGTAGCGGTTAGGGTCAAAATATCAACCTCGGCTCGGAGTGCTTTTACTTTTTCTTTTTGTCGAACCCCAAAACGATGTTCTTCATCAATAATGAGCAGCCCTAAATTACTGTAGTCGATATCTGTGTGGAGTAATTTGTGGGTGCCTATTAAAATATCGACTTTGCCGCTGGCGGTATCATCTAATACTGTTTCCTGTTCTTTAGCCGTTCGGAAGCGTGACAGCTCTTCAACTCTTACCGGCCAGTTAGCAAAGCGATCGCGGAAATTTTCGACATGTTGGTGTGCGAGTAGGGTAGTAGGTACCAGCATGGCGACTTGCTTGCCACTGGAAATGGCTATAAAGGCAGCTCGCATGGCGACTTCTGTTTTACCAAAGCCGACATCACCGCAGACGAGTCTGTCCATGGGCTGTTCTGACAGCATGTCGCGTTTGGTCGCTTCGATGGTCTCCATTTGGTCCAATGTTTCTTCGAAAGGAAAGTCGGCACAAAATGTCCGATAGTCTTCTTTTGGGTCTTTACAGGAAAATCCTTTTCTTGCCGCACGAATGGCATATATATCCAGCAGTTCTGTGGCGGTATCACGTATTTGTGAGAGTGCTTTGTCTTTGGCTTTTTGCCATTGTTCGCTACCAAGTCTATGTAGTGGTGCCAATTCCTCATCGCTACCACTGTAACGACTGATCAAATGAAGCGCGGCTACTGGAACATAGAGCTTGGCTTCTTCCGCATATTCGAGGGTCAGAAATTCTTGAGGTTCTCCATCGGTAGTGATGGTTTGTAAGCCGCGATATCGCCCCACACCATTATCGATATGGACTACAGGTGCGCCAATGCGCAACTCGGTGAGGTTTTTAACAATTTGGTCAGCATCATCTCGTTGTTTGCTGCGTCTACGACGCTGCATAACTTGTTGGCCAAATAATTCTGATTCTGTGATCAGACAAATGTTGGGGCTCTCAATAGAAACCCCCCGAGCCAAAGGGTAAACAATAATCGCAATGGTTAGGTCGCTGGTGGCGAAGGCTTCCCAGCTTTTGACTTCTTTCGGTTGAATACCAATGCGTGCTAAAAGCTCAAGAAGTGTTTCTCTACGTCCTTGTGACTCCGCACAAAACAGCATGCGCTGTTCTGTGGCTAGCAGAAAACTCGCCAGTTTGTTGAGAGGGTTCTCAGCCTTGGCATTTACCGCAACATCGGGTGGTAATTGAAAGGCTAGAGATAGCTCATTTGTTTTTGTGTCCGTTTTGTCTTCTTGGACTGATAGTTGGGTTGAGAGTTGAGTGCGAGGATAGCTTTTTAGGTGGCCAAACAGTTCGCTAACCGGAACAAAAACTTCTTTGGGCGGTAGCAAGGGGCGTGTTGGGTCAACATTGTATTCTTCGTACCTTAGGCTGAGGTCACTCCAGAATTTTTCAGCAGCGGGTTCAATGGAGCCTTCGGTAAAGACTAGGCAGTTTTGGGGGAGATAATCAAACAATGTTGCGCACTGGTCAAAAAAGAGCGGGAGAAAGTACTCGATTCCCTGTGACGTGATGCCTTCACTGACGTCTTGATAGATTGGACAGCGTCGCTGATCCACATCAAAACGTGCCAGCCAATTATCCTGAAACCGTTTTATCGCGGCTTTGTCCAAGGGGACTTCACGGGCGGGTAACAAACAAATGTGGTCTGTCTTTGTGAGGGTGCGCTGGGTTTCTGGCTCAAACGTTCTCAGGCTTTCAATTTCGTTATCAAACAGGTCGATACGAAAGGGTAGGGTTGTGCCCATAGGGAAAATGTCGATCAGTGAGCCACGAACGGTGAACTCGCCATGTTCAACTACGGTGTCGACATATCGATAGCCGCTATGTTCAAGTTTTGCTCGTAAATTATTGACATCAAGCTGATCTCCGGTGTGGTAATCAAATGCTCTACGGCCGATGAACTCCACTGGCGGTAGTCGGTGCATCAAGGTAGTGACGGGGACAACCACTACGCCACAATTGGTTTGTGGCAATCTAAATAAAGTCCGAAGGCGCTCAGAAATAATATCTTGGTGCGGAGAAAATAGGTCGTAGGGGAGTGTTTCCCAGTCAGGAAAATGAAAAACGGGTGTTTCTTCTCCCAGAAAAAAAGTGAGTTCAGATTCGAGTTGTGAGGCGGCTCGGGCTGACTCGGTTATCACCATGATAAGTCCACGGTGTTGTTGGCAGGCTTCGGCAATAGTTAGCGCTAAACCTGCGCCACAAGCGCCTTTCCAAAGGCGTTTGTCACCCGGTGGATTGGCAGCGGGGATGGTCATAATTGACATAGTAGAGGTAATGTATCTGTAGTTTTAGTTGGGGCGGCGTTTGTTACATTTGGTTTTGTTTGCTGGCGCTTTCGTTGTGGCCATCGTAACGAGGTATGCTATTTTAGCGGTGGTTCCGAAATATTGATATGTCTCTTTGAGGATGGTGTCGGAGTTTGTCCTTGTTTGGTGCTTAACAAAAGTCGGTTGGGGTGCAAGTTGATCAAATACATTCAAGTGACAGGATATGGCGTACTTCTTGGTTTTTTACTGATGCTAAGTGGGTGTGGCGGTCAGGGATTTAGCCTGAAGAATCTAGCGAAAACTGATATAGATATGGTCGCAGACACCCATTACCAGGAAGCGGAGTTGTTGCTGAAAGAACTCACCATCAAGCTATACAAAAGAAACCCTAGGTATCTGCATTCTGAGTCTGCTGCCGTTGGTCAGGAGCACACGATTGATGATCGCGTGCATCAGCTTTTTGATTCAACCGGAATATTGTATTTTGCAGAATTGCCTGAGCTTGGAGTTGATACTATTGAAGTAGCTCTTGACCACAATTTCGAGGGTGATAGAGTTTTTGCGTTAATGGCTGGTTTGACCAGTATGGTAAGGCAATCCTATGGCTATCAGTCAGAATTTTTTATTTACAGTGATTTGGATGGTCAAAAGCTTTACCACAGCGCCCGGAATCTTGAGATAGCATTTTGGCGGGTTGCGACTTATCAGGATGAATCAGGTGATCCGCTGATACTGACGAATAGTATAGACGGAAAAATTCAAAACCTGAGCTATGAGAGATTGTTCGGAAAGTTAATAGCGTTACAGGACATACTGGCTAAAATTGTTGCTGGAAAAAATCAGCGAATAATAAAAACTGTGGCACAGAATGTGGCAACGATGGCCTTTTTTCCAATCTGATCACTTTTATTACGGTTAGTTTCTATGACTGATTATTCATCAGCCTTATTCCCACCAAACTCAGTTGATCTCAAAACACGGTTGCTCTCAAAACGTTGAAACCGGATAATACCCGCCCTTAAACGGACAGTGCTTCGAGCACTACATCATCTCAGCAAGAGGTTTATCACGTGACAGAAAATACTCGCCCCATCCCCGCCGACTTTTTTGCAGATTGGAAGGAGCGTGAAGCTCTATCTGAAGCGATGATTCCGCTGATTGGTAAACTGTACCGGGAGAACAATGTTTCTCTCTACATGTATGGCAAGGGTATGGTGAACCGGTCCGTTATTGAATTGATGAAGGCGCATCGTTTTGTTCGTCAGATTGAACATAATGAATTGTCCGAGTATGAAACTTTTCCATTGATTAAGGCCTTATCAGAAATGAATCTGGGGCCAGCCCATATTGATGTGGGTAAGCTGACAGTGAGTTACCAGGAATCTGGTAATGGCTCTAACCTTGTCGACTTCCTGCAAAAAGAAGTGGGTAATGATATAGGGAATACCCGTAAACCTTTGCCTGAACCACAAGATGTTGTGCTTTACGGCTTTGGTCGTATTGGTCGATTGTTGGCTCGTTTGCTGATAGAAAAAGCAGGCAGTGGTGACATGTTGAGATTACGAGCTATTGTCGTTCGCAAGGGTGGTAGTGAAGATGATCTCGCTAAGCGTGCCAGTTTACTGAGGCGCGACTCTGTCCATGGGGCATTTGAGGGCACTATTCGGGTGTTGGACGATGAAAATATCCTGGTGTGTAACGGCAACTCCATTCAGGTGATTTATGCCAATTCGCCTGCTGAGGTAGATTACACAAAATATGGTATTAATAACGCTATTGTTATTGATAACACTGGTGTGTGGCGTGATGAAGAAAGTCTTGGGCAGCATTTAGAGTGTGCTGGGGCAAGTAAGGTAATCCTGACGGCGCCTGGAAAGGGATCCATTCCGAATATTGTATATGGTATTAATCACCATGAAATCACGCCAGAATCGAAGATTATTTCAGCAGCCTCTTGTACGACTAATGCCATAGTCCCTGTATTAAAGGCACTTCAGGATAAGTACGGTATCAAAAAAGGCCATGTGGAAACGGTTCACGCCTATACCAACGATCAGAACTTGATTGATAATTATCACAAGGGTTCTCGGCGTGGTCGCAGTGCTGCGCTGAATATGGTGTTGACTGAGACGGGTGCGGCTAAAGCGGTTGCCAAAGCCTTGCCTGAGCTTGAGGGCAAGCTTACGGGTAATGCTATTCGGGTGCCTACTCCCAACGTGTCTATGGCTATTTTGAACCTACAGTTAGATCAAGAAACTAATCGTGACGATTTGAATGAGTACATGCGTAAGATGTCGTTGCACTCAAGTCTTCAACAGCAAATCGACTACACCGTTTCCACCGAAGCTGTCTCAACGGATTTTGTGGGTTCACGCCATGCCTGTATTTTTGATTCTGAGGCAACCATTGTGAGTGGTGACAGTGTAGTTTTGTACTGTTGGTATGATAATGAATTCGGTTATAGCTGCCAGGTTGTACGATGTTTGGAAGGTTTGGTCGGTGTGTCCTGGCCTATGTATCCAAAGTCTTAGTCTGTCGGCTGTGACTTTTCTGGACCCTGAGATTCCGGGGTTCTTGTTGATGAGGGGATGATCTTTGTCAACCAAAGCTAAAATCAAGGCGAATGACCACATGGAGTGTGCTGGTAATAAGAGGTCTCGACCTTTATAATCGCGCCGGTTTGAATTCTGACAAGATTTGCATTTGGCGGCTTAGGTAAGCCTTTTCAAACGTCAGAAAGTATAGTTTTCATCGTCTTTCTTTTGCGCGATGTGTTTTTGGGGAGCTCGTTAAGAGCAATAATTAATTCAACTGCGTCAGTAGGCATTACCTATGATTAAGATCCGTCGCGGATTGGACTTACCTGTTTCGGGGGTGCCCGAGCAAGTTATTCACGATGGGCCCGACGTAAACTCTGTTGCCGTTGTCGGCTTTGACTATGTTGGTATGAAACCAACTATGGCTGTCAAAGAGGGTGATAGGGTTAAGCTGGGCCAGCTACTTTTTTCTGATAAGAAGACCGAAGGGGTACGTTATACGGCACCTGCTTCTGGTGTGATTTCAGCCATTAATCGCGGTGAACGTCGCGTGCTTCAATCTGTGGTGATTGATGTCGATGGCGATGATCAGGAAACCTTTTCTCAATACAGCGCTGCCGAATTGACCAATCTGAATCGTACGGCTGTTGTTGAGAATTTGGTTAACTCCGGTCTTTGGACAGCACTGCGCACTCGCCCGTACTCGAAAGTGCCCGCTCCAGCATCTGATGCTCCCAGCTCTATTTTTGTGACCGCCATGGATACCAACCCTCTGGTGGCTGATCCTGTGCTGGTGATTGCGGAGCGTAAAGAAGACTTTGCCAATGGCTTGAAAGTACTGACGTGTCTTACTGATGGGCCTGTACACCTTTGTGCTGCGGGTGATGGTTCAGCGGATGATGCACTGACCGCTGGTGGTGAAGTTGATGGTGTGCAGCCCCACCGCTTTTCTGGCCCTCATCCCGCTGGTTTAGTGGGTACTCATATCCACTTCATCGACCCGGTCAGTGATCGCAAAACAGTTTGGACTGTTGGTTATCAGGATGTGTTGGCTATTGGCGCACTGTTTACGACAGGTTGCCTTGACACTCGTCGTGTTATTGCCTTATCTGGCCCTCAAGTTGAAAGACCGCGTTTGATTCGTACCCGTCTCGGTGCAAATCTGGTTGAGTTGACGGCTGGTGAATTTACAGCAGGTGTTAATCGTGTTATTTCCGGATCCATACTCTCCGGTCGAACAGTTTCGTTTGACATTGCCGATGGTGCATTTTCTTATCTTGGTCGTTATCACAATCAGGTTACTGTAATTCTTGAGGGGCATCAGCGTGAGTTTTTCCGCTACATGTCTTTGGGAACTGATCGCCATTCTGCGCTGCCCATTTATCTGTCATCCCTAAACAAAGGGAAGAAGATTAGCTTTACGACCAATACCAATGGTAGTGAGCGCGCCATGGTGCCGCTGGGTAACTATGAAAAAGTTATGCCGTTAGATATCCTGCCAACCCAGTTGTTACGCGCTTTGGTAGTGGGGGACACTGACATGGCACAAAAGCTGGGTTGTCTGGAGCTTGATGAAGAAGATTTGGCCCTTTGTACCTATGTTTGTATTGGTAAGTACGAATACGGTCCAATCCTTAGGGATAATTTGGCACGTATCGAGAAGGAGGGCTGATAGTGAAAATATTACGCAGCTATCTAGATAAAATTGAACCGCATTTTCATAAAGGCGGTAAATGGGAAAAATGGTTTGTCCTCTTTGAAGCGGCAGATACAATTTTTTATTCTCCAGGTACCGTGACTAAAAATGGTTCTCATATTCGTGACGGTATTGACCTGAAACGAGTCATGATTACCGTTTGGCTGGCGGCATTCCCCGCCATGTTCTACGGCATGTACAATTTGGGCTTCCAGGCTAATACGATCATGGCGGCCTCTGGTGCCACCTCCATCGATGGTTGGCATGGGGTGCTACTTTCTATGTTCGCAGGTCATGATCCCTCGAGCATATGGGACTGTATATTGTACGGTGCAGTCTATTTTGTTCCCATTTACATGGTGACATTCATTGTCGGTGGTTTCTGGGAAGTGTTGTTCGCCATGGTTCGTGGCCATGAAGTGAATGAGGGATTCTTTGTTACCTCGATTCTATTTGCCTTAATCTGTCCTCCGGATGTTCCGTTATGGCAAGTGGCGCTGGGTATCAGCTTCGGTGTTGTTATTGGTAAGGAAGTCTTTGGTGGTACTGGTAAAAACTTCCTCAACCCAGCGTTAACGGGTCGTGCATTCCTTTTCTTTGCCTATCCGGCGGAGATGTCTGGCGATGCTGTTTGGACTGCTGTTGATGGTTATACCGGTGCTACGGCGCTGTCTATAGCCTCTACCCATGGCATGGAAATATTGCAGCAACAAATGACCTGGATGGATGCCTTCCTCGGCAAGATGCACGGATCGATTGGCGAGACTTCGACCTTGGCCATCTTTATTGGTGGTGCGTTGTTACTGCTTAACAGGATAGCGGCATGGAGAATTATCGTTGGTGTCCTCATCGGCATGATTGCATTGTCTACCCTGTTTAACTTTATTGGTTCCGATACTAACCCGATGTTTAACGTCCCCTGGTATTGGCATTTGGTGATGGGTGGTTTTGCCTTTGGTATGGTCTTTATGGCGACGGACCCGGTGTCAGCAGCTATGACTGATACTGGAAAACTTTGGTTCGGCGGCTTGATTGGTGTGATGGTTGTGCTCATTCGTGTGGTCAATCCAGCATTCCCCGAGGGTATGATGTTGGCCATCCTATTTTCCAACTTGTTTGCACCGTTAATCGATCACTTCGTGGTTGAGGCTAATATTAAAAGGAGAGTGGCACGTGGCTAGTAACGACTCTACTTCGAAAACTATTATTGTGGCTCTGGTTCTTTGTGTTGTCTGTTCAGTCTTTGTGTCTACAGCCGCTGTCATGCTTCGTCCTGCGCAGCAGGCTAACAAGGACTTAGACCGTAAAACAAATATCCTTGCTGCTGCGGGCATGTTGCAGGAAGGTGTTAGCATTGATGAGCAGTTTGCTAGCATCAGCGCCCGAGCGGTAGATATGGCCACGGGCAAGTTCACTGATGCGGTCGATGTGGCTACTTATGATCAGCGTAAGGCCTCCAAGGATCCTGCCATGTCAGATGATCTTGGCGATGCTGATATCGCCAAAATTGGTCGTCTTCCCAAATACACATTAGTGTATTTGGTAGAAGGTAAGTCAGGTATCGACAAAGTCATCCTGCCGATCAAAGGCTACGGTCTGTGGTCGACCCTGTATGGTTTTGTGGCACTAGAATCTGACCTCAATACCGTTGCCGGTCTAGGCTTTTACGAGCAGCAGGAAACTCCTGGTCTCGGTGGTGAGGTGGACAACCCTGTTTGGAAAGCAAAGTGGATTGGCAAGAAGAGTTACGATGCTGATAATAAGCAGGCTTTGACAGTGATTAAAGGTACTGTTGATAGCAGTAGACCTGAGGCAATACACCAAATCGATGGCTTATCTGGTGCAACATTGACCAGTAGGGGTGTTGATCATCTGATTAAGTTTTGGATGGGCGAACAAGGTTTCGCTCCATTCTTGGCTAACTTGCGTGCAGGGGAGGCGTGATCATGGCGACAAACATAAAAGAGGTATTATTTAAGCCGATCTTTAACGAGAACCCGATTGCTCTTCAAATTTTGGGTATTTGTTCGGCTCTAGCGGTGACGTCCAGTTTAAAAGTGACTGTAGTGATGTGTATTGCTCTGACACTGGTAACGGCATTTTCAAGTATGTTGATCTCTCTGATCCGTCATCAAATTCCGGGTAGTATTCGGATTATTGTACAAATGACCATTATTGCTTCGGTCGTTATTGTTGTGGATCAAATTCTTAAAGCTGTAGCTTATGATATTAGTAAGCAGCTTTCAGTGTTTGTAGGTCTTATTATTACCAACTGTATTGTTATGGGCCGTGCGGAAGGCTATGCGATGAAAAATCCGCCCGTAGCCAGCTTCCTTGATGGGATCGGTAACGGATTGGGTTATAGCGTAATGTTATTGATACTCGCCTTTATTCGTGAGCTGTTTGGTGCCGGTAAACTGTTTGGGGTTGAGATTTTAAGTGTTGTTAGTAATGGCGGCTGGTATGTTCCTAATGGTCTTCTACTGCTACCACCCAGTGCTTTCTTCCTGATTGGACTGATCATTTGGGCACTGCGTACTTGGAAAAAATCTCAGGTGGAGGCGCCAGACTTTAAGATCGCGCCTAATTCATCTGAAGGGGAGGTTGCCTGATGGAACATTATTTGAGTCTGTTTGTTCGTTCTGTCTTCATTGAAAATATGGCTCTGTCTTTCTTTCTAGGAATGTGTACTTTTTTGGCTATTTCCAAGAAAATTCAGGCAGCCATTGGTTTGGGGATTGCTGTGATAGTGGTGTTAGTTATTACTGTCCCAGCCAACAACTTAATTTATACCTACTTGCTGTCTGAAGGTGCACTAACCTGGACTGGTATTGAAGGTATGGAAACTGTAGATCTTAGCTTTCTAGGTTTGCTCAGCTACATTGGTGTGATTGCTGCTATTGTGCAGATCATGGAGATGTTCCTAGATAAATTCGTACCGGTGCTCTACAACGCCTTGGGTGTGTTTCTACCTTTGATTACAGTGAACTGCGCGATTATGGGTGCTGCATTGTTTATGGTGGAGCGTGATTACGACTTTGCTGAAAGCACGGTATATGGCTTGGGTGCTGGTGTTGGTTGGGCATTTGCAATTGTGGCTCTTGCTGGTATTCGCGAAAAGCTTAAATACAGTGATGTGCCTGCTGGCCTGCAAGGGCTGGGTATTACCTTTATCACTGTTGGTCTGATGTCGATGGGCTTTATGTCCTTCGGCGGCATCGATCTGTAATCGGCGAGGAGAAGATAGATAATGAGTCTGGAAATCATACTCGGTGTTGGAATGTTCACAGTGGTTGTTCTGGCGCTGGTGGCATTTATCCTTGCTGCGCGAGCGAGACTGGTTAGCACCGGCAACATCACCATCGATATTAATGGTGAAAAAACAATTACAGTCCCTGCCGGTGACAAACTATTGTTAACACTGTCGAATGCGGGTTTGTTTCTGCCTTCTGCCTGTGGTGGTGGTGGTAGCTGCGCTCAATGTAAATGTATTGTGACTGAAGGGGGCGGCTCTATGCTGCCAACTGAAGAAGCTCACTTTACCAAGCGTGAGGCAAAGGAAGGCTGGCGTTTGTCCTGTCAGACTCCGGTTAAGCAGGATATGAAAGTTGAAGTGCCTGAAGATGTCTTTGGTGTTAAACAGTGGGTGTGTACTGTTGATTCTAATCCAAACGTGGCCACTTTTATTAAGGAGCTTACCTTAAGGCTACCTGAAGGTGAAAATGTTGACTTCCGTGCTGGTGGTTATGTACAGCTGGAATGTCCGCCACACCACGTTAAATACAGTGATTTCGATATTGAAGAAGAATATCGTGGCGATTGGGAGCGTTTTGGTTTCTTCGAACATGAATCTATTGTGAAAGAGTCCGTAATCCGTGCCTACTCTATGGCGAACTATCCTGAAGAGAAGGGTGTTGTTAAGTTCAATATTCGTTGTGCAACACCGCCTCCAGGCTCACATGGTATTCCGCCCGGCATTATGTCTTCCTGGGCCTTTAATTTGAAACCCGGTGATAAAGTCTCTGTATTTGGTCCATTCGGTGAGTTCTTTGCCAAGGATACCGATAATGAAATGGTGTTCATTGGTGGCGGGGCTGGTATGGCACCTATGCGCTCACACATTTTTGATCAATTACGTCGCCTGCATAGCACGCGTAAGATTACGTTTTGGTACGGTGCCCGCTCCATGCGTGAGTGTTTCTACAATGAAGAATATGATGAATTAGCCACTGAAAATGAAAATTTTGATTGGTACTTGGCACTGTCTGATCCTCAACCAGAAGATAATTGGACTGGACTGCAAGGCTTTATTCATCAGGTTCTTTACGATAATTATTTGAAGGATCATCCTGCACCAGAAGATTGTGAGTATTACATGTGTGGGCCTCCCATGATGAATGCTGCCGTGATCAAGATGTTGGTTGATCTCGGAGTTGAGAGGGATAACATCTTCCTCGATGACTTTGGTGGATAGCGAGCAATAACGAATGGGGATTAAACCTAATAAAAAAATAATAAAAACGGGGCCTAGAGCCTCGTTTTTGTTTGCCTGTATTCGTTGTTTCAGATTTACCATTTCTATTGGGCTGCTTTTAGCATTGCTTCAAGGGTGTACAGAAAAGTCTGATCAGCAGGTCTTCAGTGGTATGACGATGGGTACCAGTTATCAGGTAAAAATTGTACCGGGTGATGTCTCTGTAGATGAAAATCTTGGTGATCAAATTGATCACCAATTACAATCTCTTGATAAGTTATTTACAACGTATAACAAAACCTCAGAGCTGATGATATTTAATCAGTCTGCAATCAATGTGTCTCAGGCTATATCTCAGGAGATGGTTGAGGTGTTGGGTATCGCTCAGGAGGTTTTTATACTGACTCATGGCGCTTTTGACCCCACAGTCGGACCATTGGTTAATTTGTGGGGTTTTGGGCCTAAAGATACTCATGACGGTGTCCCTACATCTGACATAATAGCTCCCCTTGTCTTATCTATTGGTTTTAACCATCTTTTGTTAGATAAAAAAAATCAGATGGCCACTCGTCAGAAAGATATACAGCTGGACTTGTCTGCTGTTGCAAAGGGTTACGCTGCGGATGCTGTTGCCAAATTGTTAACTTCAAAAGGGCTGGAAAACCACTTGGTCGAAGTGGGTGGCGAATTACGTGCGAATGGTCATAAGAGTAATGGGCAGCCCTGGCGTGTAGCCATTGAGCAGCCATCACTGTATCAGGGTGGTATTCAGCAGGCTATTTCACTCGAAAATATTGCGGTTGCAACCTCGGGTGATTATCGTAATTATTTTGAAAAAAATGGGAAACGTTATTCGCATACTATTGACCCAAGAACGGGTTACCCTCTTAATCACAGTTTGGCTTCAGTGACGGTCATTGCCAAAACTGCAGCACGGGCTGATGCCTTAGCCACGGCTATGATGGTGTTGGGGCTTGAAGAGAGCTTGCTTTTAGCGGAAGAAAATAATATTGCTATCTATATACTGATTAAACAAGGTGAGGGTTTTAAGGTGCAATATTCTTCTGCTTTTACCCCTTATCTTTCTGGAGACTAAACTGTGTTGGAGTTAATTCTGGCTTTTGTTGTGTTAGTGCTGATTATGGTGGGCATGGCAATTGGCGTGATTATGGGTAGAAAGCCTCTTAAAGGCTCTTGTGGTGGTGTTGGTGCAGCCTTGGGAGAGAAGGATTACACCTGCGATTTATGTGGTGATGATCCGAAGAAGTGTGAAGAAATCTCTCAAGAGAGTACTGAGTCTGATAAGCAAAATAAGGCGGGTGACCTAGCTTATAATGCAGCTTCTCGTCTTCCCAGAATGAACAAGTAAACCACACCTCATAACAACAGTACTTAAATTATCTTCCTCCGTTGTTTTTTATATATTGAGTACATCAACAAATAATGTAAGTCGTTGACCGGGTTTGATGTATTTTTTCGGGTTGAGTTTATTCCAAGTAAGAATATCGCTAATTTTGATGTCAAACTTACTGGCTATGCGGGAGAGGGAGTCGCCATGGCGTACTTTGTATTTTAGTTTTCTGATACTGGCAGTATTAGCTGTATTTCCACTAGCCTGAACCTTCAGTTGTTGCCCCAGTTTAAGTGGGGACTTAACATCCAAATTATTCCATCTGGCAATATTTCGAATAGAAACTTTCTGGTTTTTAGCGATTTTCCACAATGAGTCGCCGTTTTTAACCGTATAAATATTCACAGCGCCGGCGGTTGGGCTATCAAATCCAGTTCCTGGTATTTTTAGCTTTTGCCCCACTCGGAGAAAGTCACTTCGTAGGTCATTTTTATTGCGTAAGTGTTGGGTCAGCACCTGGTGGCGTTGTGCAATACTTGAAAGGGTGTCGCCGGACTTCACCTGATACTGTTTGATGGGTGTCCATTGACCCCTTGGGGTGTTGGCCAGTGCGGTTCTGAATATGTCGACACTTTGGACGGGTAATAGAAGTTGCTGTGGGCCTTCCGGGTGTGTAACCCAGCGATTGTAACCAGCATTAAGATTATGAATTTCATCAGCTTCTATCCCAGCCATTTTTGCTGCTCTGGTGAGGTCTATCTGTTCTGGAACCTCAATACGGGTAAAGTAAGGTTGGTTCACAAGGCTGGGGAGGTTCACACCATGCTTTTCTGGGTTGGCAATAATTCGAGAAATGGCGAGTAACTGTGGGACATAGGCCCGTGTTTCTTTCGGTAAGCTTAGGGACCAAAAGTCTGTAGGTTTACCCTTTCTTTTGTTCTTTTTGATAGCTCTTTTAACGGTACCTTCACCGGAATTGTAGGCAGCCAGTGCTAACAGCCAGTCACCATCAAAATAGTTGTGTAAATATGTCAGGTAACTGATTGCGGCCTCTGTAGAAGCTACAGGGTCGCGTCGGCCGTCATACCACCAGTCCCGTTGCAAGCCGAACCGTTTGCCAGTGCCGGGAATAAATTGCCATAGTCCTGATGCGTGGCTGTGGGAATAAGCAAGGGGGTCGTAGGCGCTTTCCACTGCTGGCAGCATTGCCAGCTCTAGGGGCATATTATTGGCCTCCAGCTCGCCAATAATATGATAGAGATAGCGCTGGCCTCTTTGTGTGATTAGATCGATATAGCTTTGGCTGTTTTTGTACCAGGTGACCTGTTTTTCAATGCCTGGATTGCTGTAGTGTTCTTGGAGCGTCATGCCTTGACGTAGACGAACCCACAAATCCTTTGTGGCTTCGAAACCCTGTCGCTCTATGGCAGAGACGGTTTTTTCTCGGGTCGATTTCGTATGCTTGCGAGCTATTTTTTTCTTAGTAACTAGCTTTTGTGTTACTTGAGACTCTTTGTTTGTGGCAGGCGGGTTGTCAATTAGAGCTTTAGGGGCTGGCTGATGTGGTGGCTGTGGAGTGGTTTGGGTGCATCCTGAAAGAAAAGTAATCATTAGCATGAGAAAAATAAGCGTTTTGATATGCATGGTGATTACGACTCTTATGGTGTGTGGCCTAAATTAGTACAAGACAAATCCGGATCGAATTGTAACGGTCTGTGCCATTGGGATCAATTTAGACAGTTCTGGTAAAAGACTGCTGTGACAGAGTGAACAGTTTTTTGTATGAATTTTGTTGCCCTCAGCTAATGTGGAGCGCATCAAAGACTGTAGGGGGTGAATGGTTCGCTAGAAACAGTCTTTCCAGCGACGGATAGCAGCAAATACTTCAGTCTCTGAAGGAAGAGCTTGGTTGCTATGTCGTCTAGCAGCTTCTTGAATACTCTGGTGCCCTGTTCGCAGAAAAGGATTGGTCGCAAGTTCTTTCGATAGTGCTGAGGGTATCGTCGGCTTATTTTGCTGACGTAGTTCTCCTATTTCTATAGCACGTTGCTGTAAAACTTCGTTGTCTGGCTCTACCTCGAGGGCAAAGCGGGTATTAGCTTCTGTGTATTCATGGGCACAATAGATCTTTGTGTCAGCAGGTAAAGAGGCTAATCGTGATAGAGAGTGCCACATTTGATCTGGCGTTCCCTCGAATAGCCGACCACAGCCATTGGAAAAAAGTGTATCTCCGCAAAAGACCAAGGACTCGCTCGCTGAAAAGTAGGCAATGTGATCCAGCGTGTGTCCTGGAATACTGATCACTTGAAAAGTTTGGTCCGCAATATTGAGTAAATCCCCATCCTTCATGATTGTTGTGGCTTGAGGTATCCCTTCTGGAGCATAAACGGGTACGGAATACTCCCTGAGTAATTGATCTATCCCCCCTACGTGATCTGCGTGATGGTGTGTGATCAGTATGCCTTTCAATGAAAGCTCTAATCGATGGAGTGTTTCCAATACAGGTGTGGCATCTCCTGGGTCTACCACATAGGCCTGATTTTCACCCTGCGAATGAAACAACCAGATATAATTATCTGTAAAGGCAGGAATTGTATGGACAATCAGGGGCATATTAGATTCCAGTAGTTTTCGCTGTGGATAATACTCATAATAAACTAATCAGCCCGTGGAGCATAAACGGTAAGGCGTGGTTGGTGTTTGGTTAGTTGCTCTAAGAGCAGTGGCGTAAAATGATTAATATAACTTTTTTGAAAAAAGTGCGGTTAAAGCATGGGTAATATAGTTCGTGCAGTTAAGGAATACTTGGACACAAAACATCGGATCGCCCCACTGTCATGTTCTCAGGTGTCTATTGAGGCTTGGTTTGAGACGCAATATGGCCAATATCTTCTAAACCAGGAGCATCAGGGGCTACGACATGTAATGCCTGATCTAGGTGCCCACAGAATGATGTATTTGGGTGTGACGCCACAACGGTTATTACCCGGTGAATTTAACCATTTACATAGTTTCTCTATTGGATCCTCGAGTGATAGAGTCGGTGATACCGCTGTTATTGCTGATTTTGATGAGCTGCCGCTACCCTCAGAAACTGTTGACACTGTATTACTTCATCATGCGCTTGAATTTTCTGTATTTCCCCATGAAGTTCTAAAGGAAGCCGCCAGAGTATTGAAACCTTGCGGGCATATGGCGCTGGTGGTGTTAAACCCAATGAGTATGTTTGGTTTAGTAAAGTGGCCAGCTCGGTTGGTTTCATCACACGCCGTATGGCGTCACCATAGCTTACGCTATGGACGGATATTAGATTGGCTGAGACTGTTGAATATACAACCCATTAAAGCTGTTTCAGGCGGGTTTTTCTGGCCGGCTCGAGGCTCAACAACGGGTGGCCTTGGAGAATGGCGTACTGGTGAAGGTTGTAAAGACGGGTTAATGGATCGATTAGGTCAAAGATACAGTTCGCCCTTTGGTGCTTACTATATCCTCGTCGCAAGAAAGTATGTGGTTCGCCCCACATTTTCCGGACCCAGCAAATGGAAGGCTATTCGTATACCCGTTGCGTCTGCTGTGAAAAATAATGGGGTCAATAAAACGCAATTGGTTGAAGACAGCGTGTCAGAAAATAATTTGTCAGAGAAAACGTTGATTAAAGAGAGAATGTTGGGAGAAAAATAATTGAAGGAAGTAGAAATTTTTACTGATGGCGCATGTCGGGGAAATCCTGGTCCGGGCGGCTGGGGTGCACTATTACGATTCGGTGATAAAGAAAAATCAATCTTTGGTGGTGAAGGCGAAACGACTAATAACCGTATGGAGTTAACGGCAGCAATAGAGGCGTTAGCAGAATTAAAGGGAGCAACCAAAGTGGTCTTGACCACAGATTCTGAGTATGTGCGTCAGGGTATCACCAGCTGGTTAGAAAACTGGAAAAAGCGTGGGTGGAAAACCGCTAGTAGAAAATCCGTAAAAAATGTGGATTTGTGGCAGCGTTTGGAGGCAGAGGCAGAGCGTCACGAAGTGGAATGGAGGTGGGTTAAAGGCCATAGTGGTCATCGTGAGAATGAAATCGCTGATCAATTGGCTAATCGCGGTATCGATGAATTATAAACAATGCCTTACTAGTAAAAATTTTTGCTAATAAAGACTGATTTTCACCCATAGAGATACCAGAACCATGGCAAGACAAGTCGTATTGGATACAGAAACCACCGGTTTGGAAACAAGTCAGGATCATCGAATTATTGAAATTGGTTGTGTTGAATTAGTCAATCGCCGATTAACTGGCCGTCACTACCACCAATACATTAACCCTGAGCGGGAGATTGATCAGGGGGCCATGGAAGTACATGGAATTACCAATGAATCCCTGGCAGATAAGCCTGTATTTGCTTCTGTAGCGGATGAGTTTTTGGACTTTATTCGGGGATCAGAGCTTGTCATTCACAATGCACCCTTTGATATTGGTTTTATTGATCATGAATTTGGTAAGTTGGACGACTATGCTTCCGTGACCAATAGCTGTGATGTGATTGATACCTTGGTGATGGCTCGTCAGCGTCATCCTGGTCAGAAAAATAACTTGAATGCGTTGTGTAAACGCTATGGTGTGGATAACTCAAAGCGCGATTTACATGGGGCTCTACTTGACGCGGAAATACTTGCCGACGTTTATTTGTTAATGACGGGTGGGCAAGTGGACCTGGTGTTGGGTAGTCATGGTAGCGCTAAGGAGGGTAATGTACAAAACGACATCCGTCGTCTTTCGAGTGACCGATCGCCCCTTAAAATTATTCGTGCCAGCGAAGAAGAACTGGAACAGCACAACGAAAAACTGGCCCAAATTAATAAGGCCAGTGATGGTAGTTGTGTGTGGTTGGCGGCATCAGTTGATGCCGCTTCAGACTAGCTTCAGTGTGTCTATGATATCCTGATTACAGAACGTACTTCACACACAATACACCAACAACTGAAAGAACAATGGTGTAGGGCATCGCCATAATGACCATCCTGCCATAGGATAGTCGAATAAGTGGAGCCAATGCAGAGGTTAACAGGAATAAGAATGCTGCCTGCCCATTGGGTGTCGCAACACTAGGAAGGTTAGTACCCGTATTGATAGCAACGGTGAGCAGATCGAAATGTTCTCTACTAATTTTTCCTGCATCCAGTACGGCTTTAACTTCGTTAATGTATACCGTTGCTACAAAAACATTATCACTGATCGCAGAGAGTACCCCGTTAGCGATAAAGAACATGACGGGCTGTATGCTCGGATCCATTTCCAGTACTGCATGAATAATCGGTGAGAACAGATGTTGGTCGTGAATAACTGCCACGATGGCAAAAAACACTACCAGTAACGCCGTAAATGGTAGGGCTTCTTCAAACGCATGACCAATACGGTGTTCTTCAGTGATACCGTTAAAAGCCGTCAGAAGGACGATAACTGATAGGCCAATTAGCCCTACGGGTGCTAAGTGAAACGCTAAACCGACAATCAGAAAAAGCGCGACCAATGCCTGAATAATTAAGGACATTCGGTGTTTATTCGTCATCTTTTTAGATTCTTGTACGTCGAACTCCTCCAACACTGTGCGTACAGCCTCAGGAAGTTTGGTGCCATAGCCAAACCCACCGAACTTTTCCAGAAGTACGCAGGTTATTAGGCCGCAGACTAAAACAGGCATAGTGACGGGAGCCATTATTAGAAAGAATTCTATAAAAGTCCAACCAGCTTTTTCTGCAATTAATAGGTTTTGGGGTTCTCCTACTAAGGTAGTAACACCACCCAATGCGGTACCAACAGCACCGTGCATAATCAAGCTGCGTAAGAACGAACGAAAACCTTCCAAGTCTTTTCGGTGATATTCAGTGACTGAGTCATCATTGGAATGGTCGTGACCATGTTCGTGATGCACCTCTTTGCCTGAAGCTACCTTGTGATATACCGAATAGAAACCTATCGCGACGCTGATGAGTACAGCCGTTACTGTCAGGGCGTCTAAGAAGGCAGACAAAAAGGCTCCAGCGATAGAGAATAGTAATGACAGTACCACCTTGGATCGAACACCAATCAAAAGTTTGGTAAAGGTGAACAAAAGCAGGTCACGCATAAAGTAAATGCCTGCCACCATAAAAATTAGTAGAAGAATAACTTCAAAATTCCCTAGCGCCTCATGATAGACCGTTTCCGGTTTAGTCATACCCAGAAGAACTGCCTCAATGGCGAGTAGTCCACCGGGTTGCAGTGGGTAGCATTTTAGGGCCATGGCTAGGCAAAAAATAAATTCAACGATCAACACCCAGCCAGTGAAAAAATTATTGGTGGTGAAAACGAGAATAGGGTTAGCAACTAAAAAAGCCAGAATGGTGTATTTATACCAATCGGGAGAGTTACCCAGAAAATTTTTACTGAAAGCCTGAAGCATTGGCTGGGGCATGAGGTTGTCCTTATTTTTTTGGATCTATTTTGTTGGACTCAAATCAAGTGAATAATAGTGCTATTATCCCCCTGTAGGCAAGGGCGAACGGTATAACGAGGTTGGCAGTTTTGCAAGTATTAGCCATCGGCACAATGGATAATGAGTAGCTATGTATTTGATTAATAAGCAGGCGTTGGAGCTAGTAAAAGGCGAACTTCAAAGTGAAATGGAGAAGTTGATCTTTGAAATTGATCAACCAGTCCACAAAATGGATAGGGAGGCGCTGTTAAATGGCCTGACGCACATTCATGGTGTTTTCTCACTATTGGAGGTGGTTGGGGGCAAGGCAATTGTTACGGATATCGTGGCGTTGCTTCAATCTGCGGGAGCTGAGGAGTTAAGTGAGGGGCATTGGGATGTCGCGGTTAATGCGATCAAATTATTGCCGGTCTATTTTCAACAGGTTCAGTCAGCGGAGCGGGATAACCCGCTATTGTTGCTTCCAGAGATTAATGAGCTGCGACGTTGTAATGGGCAGCCATTAAGGGATGAGTATTTCTTTATATCGCAGTTGTTGCCTGAGTCACCCATTGTTTCTCTCATTATGTCGAAGGATTCATCACAACTGGATGTGATAAGACTCTCTCGGCATTTATTTCAGAAGGGCTTAATTCAAGCTGTTCGAGGCAGTGGACGCAAAGCTGCAGTTAAGATTATGGCGCACGCTATTCATCGTTTGCGCAAGGTGATGACTGATGGATCTGAGCAACTGTACTGGTCCATGGTTTTTGAGGTTCTTGGTGCTTTATATCGGGGGGCACTTGGGTTTGAGCAAACTCGCTTGCGCGCATTGATGTCTATTGAACGGCAACTGAAGATGCTTGCGGAAAATGCTTCTCATGAAAAATCTTATCCAGAGACCCAGCAAATGGCCATGATGGCCCATTTCGTACTTTCTGGTTGCTCCACGGAGAGCGCCCAGAAATTGTCTGCCGAATTGGCTATAGAACCTCTCAATTTTTGCGCTAAGGATATCAGCGCCTACCGTGCTCATATGGTGGCTAGTGGCGGGTCTGATTTTCCTGAAATGATGTTGGTGCTGAGCGATAAGTATGATGAGCTGAGTTTTGTACTGGACGAATTGGTGATTAACCCCGGGCAGCGTACTCATAATCGAAGTCAGTTGCAGACGGGTCTCGCCAGCACCGCTGAAATATGTCTGATGTTAGGGTTGTCTCAATTAGGTCAGCGGTGTAGCCAGCATGCTGAACAATTAATGGGCATTTCTGGGGAGGAAAGAGTCTCAGATGAGTTGATCGATGACATGGTGAATACATTACTTTGCTTAGATTCCATTATCGTAGAATTACGAGATCAATCGCCTTCAGAGCATCAGTTGCAACAAATTAATCAGCAGACATTAAAAGCTATCGTCGAGTCAAACGTGGTTAACCATGCCGAGAGACGAGTGTTACAGGAGGCTCTTATAAACCTTGCAGAGGTGATGAGGGTGTCGAGCGATTACTGTGAAGGCATGCCTGATGAAGGTATGGCATCGAATAGTGGTGATCGGTCAATTTTGGATAACTTCAATGCGTTAGTTGGGTCGGTTGATATGTTGGGTTTAAGCCGAGCTTCATCTGTGGCTCGGCGCTGTCTTCATTATTTTGAAAAGAATTTTAATGGGGACGGAGAAGAAATACCGGAAACAATGGCGGATGTATTTGCCGATGCCATTGTGAGCTTGGAGTATTATTTGGATAATCGGCGTTGGGACTCGAGTTTTGACGATTCGGTCCTTAGCGTTGCTGAAAGTTGTTTGACCCGATTGGAAACCTAGCTTTCCATCGCTATCGTCTGACCGTTGTAAGGGGAATGTTTGGTTATATCAGGTGACTTTTATCCATGTTCTACCCTTCCTGAGGGTAGCGCTCTGGTTGACGTATTATCCGGACAAGAACCTCTATATATAGCTGTTGCAGGGCAACAGCTATTAACTCGTCAGAATAGCCAAAAATTCTTGTTTGAAGCCGCTGAGCTTTCCATTGCAGAGGGCTTGGCCGAAAAGCACTCGCCACATTATTTATTGGGTTTATACCAACACAGACCCTGTTATGTTCTGGATTATAGCGATGAACCTCATGCCTTAAAGGGTTTTGAATGGCGAAGGTTGAGGTCCTTTTTAGATTCTGTAGATGACTTGCACTTCAACCTTGCTGGACGTGCATGCCAAGTTGTTAATTGGGATAGGGAACACCGCTTCTGTGGGACTTGTGGTTCACGCACGAGTATATCTGAGGTTGATCATGCGCGGGTTTGCAATCCCTGCGATCGCCAATTCTACCCAAGAATTTCACCTTGTGTCATTGTCGTTGTGACGAAGGATGAACACTGTTTGTTGGCAAGGAACTCGGCATGGGAAAAAAGATATTTTAGTGCTTTGGCTGGGTTTATTGAGCCTGGAGAGACGGTAGAGTTAGCACTGCATCGTGAAATAAAAGAAGAGGTTGGTATTGAAGTGGAGAACTTACAGTATTTTTCCAGTCAGCCATGGCCTTTTCCTGGACAATTAATGCTGGGCTTTCATGCCACCTATAAGGCGGGAGATATTCAGGTGGATAATCAGGAAATCGTCGAGGCTGATTGGTGGCACTATACCGATTTACCCCCATGTCCTGCACCGCAAACATTATCTGGTCGTCTGATTGAGCACTTTGTTCGTCAGTGTAGACAGCGGGGGTAGTTGATCCATGCCATTAATACTACCGACATTACTGCCACTGATTATCGGTATCATTTTGTTATGTTTATCGATGTACTTATTATTTAGAGCTCATATATTGGCAGTTCTATTGAAAGTAATCCCCGGTTTGTTGCTGCTATTTTGTGCTGTTATCTTAATTTTTAGTAGCATGGATATGATGAGTTATCGACAGCTTCTTAAAGAAGAATCAGTGGCAACACTACATTTTGAGCAGCTAGCGCCCCAGAGCTATGAAGTGATGGTCATCGATAAAGGCAATCAGCAGCATTACTTTTATCTTAAGGGTGACCAGTGGCAACTGGATGCCCGTATGATCCGTTGGCACCCAAGTCTTATTCGTATGGGTTTCCAACCGCTATATCGCTTAGATCGGATTGGAGGTAGGTATACCGATATCCAACAGGAGTTACACTCAGATCGGACTGTTTATCAGATCGCTAGTAGTGAATTGGCTTTGGAAGGTGGCGAGATTGGTCGCAGGGTTTTTACAAGCTGGGGTATTGATACTTGGCGCTGGTTTCACCAATGGGAATGGCTGCATAGCTGGGTAGATGCGGACTATGGAACAGCGACATTTGTGCCGATGGCTCATGGTGCTGTTTATGAAGTCACCGTGGGGTATTCAGGCTTGGTTGCTCGTCCTGTTAATGAAAAAAGCAGACGGGCCGTTGCCACTTGGCAGTGATACACTCGTTGGTTTACTTAATGTTTATTTGAATGCAGTAAAAGAGGGAGTTAGATATTGGAATTTTTATCTGAATACGGTCTGTTTCTGGCCAAGGCCATAACTTTTGTGATTGCAGTTATGGTCGTGGTGGGCGTGATAGCAGAGCTTGGTGGCCGAGTACGTAAACACTCAAGGGGTGAGTTGGATATTACGCACTTGAACGACATTATGGACGAGATGGGTAATGTATTGCAGTCGGCTATGCTCAAACCCTCTGAACAGAAGCAGTTGAAAAAGCAGAAAAAGAAAGCTTTAAAGGCAAGCAAAAAAACACCAACAGAGAAGAGTCGGGTTTTTGTACTGGATTTTAAGGGCGACATGAGCGCCTCTGCGGTCACAAATTTACGTGAAGAAATTACGGCACTGCTGAGTCAAGCTAGCGCTGAAGATGAGGTCGTCGTGCGTTTGGAAAGTGCCGGTGGCATGGTGCACAGCTATGGGTTGGCAGCGAGTCAGCTTGATCGAGTGAAGAAAAAAGGTATTCCCTTAACCGTTTGTGTCGATAAAGTGGCAGCTAGTGGTGGGTACATGATGGCCTGTGTCGCCAATAAGATTATTGCTGCGCCATTTTCGATATTAGGGTCTATTGGCGTCGTCGCTCAACTGCCTAATTTTAATCGGTTGTTGAAGAAACACGATGTCGACATTGAACTACACACAGCGGGAGAGCATAAGAGAACTCTCACAATGCTGGGTGAAAATACTGATGAGGGTCGGGAAAAATTTATTGAAGACTTGGAGGATACCCACGAACTGTTTAAGGAGTTTGTTTCGGCACATAGGGAAAGTGTTGATATTAATGCTATTGCCACTGGAGAAATATGGCTGGGTACACGAGCAAAAGGGTTAGCGCTGGTTGATGAGTTAATGACCAGTGATGAGTATCTTGTGGATAAATCTTCAGATGCGGATATTTACGAAGTGAAATACCTGCATCGTAAAAGCCTACCCGAGAGAATGGGCATGGCCGCTGAGAGTAGCGCAGACCGATTATTGTTGCGGTGGTGGAATCGGTTGTGTTCTCGAGATTTTTTTTAAAAGCGTCATTTCAGAACGTAAAATAATGACTAATCCAGTTGTTCGTTAAGCGAAGCTGGATTAGTTTCTTCGGAGTTTCTCGTTCACCGCAATGGGGTTGGGGAAGTTGAATGTCACGATATAGCTTGAAACGAGGAAGGTTAAAATGGCCGCCGCCTGTATCAGGTGGGACGCCAGTATACCGATAAGGGAGGCATTGAATGCCACATAGGCTATCAGAAGAGAAAATTCACTGATCTGTCCCAGCCGAAAACCGATATCCCAAGCAAGAATTTTTTTCTCACTTTGTCTTCCCAATAGAAACCTGAAAATAGCAGGTTTCAATATCAGCATAACGCCACCCAGTACAATGGCGGCTAATGCAATTTCTGGTAATAACCCGAGGTTAAAGCCGGCCCCTAATGAAAAGAAAAACATGATCAGAAAAAAGTCGCGAAGAGGCTTTAGCGTCAATGCAATATGTTGAGCAATGGGGCTTGATGCAAGCGTAATGCCGGCGAGAAAAGCGCCAATTTCCCTTGACAGCCCCAAGACCTCAGCGAGTTCTGACAACCCCATGCACCAGCCAATCGCCAATAAAAAAATGTATTCTCCCATACGATCAAATTTGGCAATAAGCTTCAGTAAGACCCAGCGTACGAAGGCCCAAGAAAAAAGAATCAGTAATGGTAGTGCTAGTAGTGTAATACCGATTTGCATGGCATCAATTTGACCGCCCTCACCGCTGAGTAGTACCAGCAAGACAAAGATGGCCAGAAAATCCTGCATTAACAGCAGGCCAATCATCATTTCGCCGATATGGCGGTGGTGCAGAATGGTAGTAGGTAAGAGTTTGATACCAATAATCGTGCTGGAAAACATCATCGCCGCGCCAATAATGAGGCATTCTGTCAGAGTGAATCCAAACATGAGGGCGACGAGGTAACCCACAACAGCAAATGAAAATGAGCTGATAAGGGTGACAACCGTGACCTTTCTTAGGGCCATCATTAAGGATTGGGGTTGTAGATCTAACCCAAGAAGAAATAGCAGGAAAATAATGCCAATTTCTGAGATCTCAGAAAGCAGTTGCACATCTTGCACCCAGCCTAAGCCATAGGGACCTATGAGTGCGCCAAGAGCAATATAGGCAACCAATAATGGCTGCCTGCCATAGATCGCCAATGATGCGATGATGGCGGAGCCGGTAAAAATTAAAAAGAACGATTGAAAAACAGCTTCGTTCATATGGATATCCCTAGGACCTGCTGGCGTTAACTAATGACTACTACCGTTATCTGTTTTGCTCAAAAAGTCATAAAGAGCGAATTGTCGTACTCCACATAAACGGATTGACAACGCTATGGAATAAAAAGCAGCCTCTTTCTTTATTGTGAGTGATGGGCGTTAAGGCGGCAAGTATCTTGTTGAGGGAGCAAATAGCGAAACCAGCTGCTTCAACTCGGGTTTATTTGTATTGGGGCTAAAAATCCCTAGTAAGGTCGAACTTATCTAGGGAAGTGAAGTGGTTAATTGTTTCTCTTTTTCCGTTCAGCCTTGACGGAACAGGGGGGTCGCTGGATCGACGGCACCTTGATAGGTCGTATCAAAGTCATTAAAGGATGACAGCGCCTCATTTAAATCGATACCCTCTTTAAGGTCAAAGGCCGTGAAACCACAGCGTTTGAGATAAAAAAGTTGATCTTGGATTGGGTTGCCAATCGCTCTCAACTGACCAGTATAGCCATAACGTTCTTTTAGCAATCGACCTATTGAGAAACCGCGTCCGTCAGTGAATACCGGAAAATTAACTGCAATAAGAGGAAACATATTAGCCTCATGCCCAACGGCTTCTACTTCCTCATCACTGTCAATCCATAGCCCCATGCACATTAAATTCAGATTGTCACGGTTATCCAGCCAGTACTGCATGGGCAATAAAAGCTTACCTGTGGGTAATTCACCTTCAAAATTTTTCTCGATAATAATCCAGGAGTCATCTACCACCTGGCCATCTTTAATGATCTTAGGCATCGTTAGGCTCCTTTGTGGTCCGTTGTTTTGGATGTTTGTATCTCTTTGGAATAGACACTTTCCTTAAACGGACTAAGCCCTATACGACGATAGGTATCAATAAATAACTCATCGCCTTTACGATTTTCGACGTAGACATCGAGAATTTTTTCTATCATTTCTGGCATGTCGTCTCGTCCAAATGATGGGCCAAGTACGTTACCTAGTGTTGTGTTTGTGTCAGAACTACCGCCCAGTTGAATCTGGTAAAACTCTTCACCTTTTTTATCAACGCCAAGAATACCAATGTTGCCGACGTGGTGATGTCCACAGGCGTTCATACAGCCAGAAATGTTCAGTGTAAGGTCACCAAGATCATAGACGTAGTCCATGTCGTCAAATTTTCTCTGTATCGCTTCAGCGACAGGAATTGATTTTGCATTTGCCAGGGAGCAGAAATCACCACCAGGACAACAAATTATATCGGTAAGCGTACCGATATTGGGTGTGGCGAAACCACCTGATTTGGCTTTTTGCCATAATTCAAACAGGTCAGATTTTTTTACATCGGCCAAAACCAAATTCTGGCTGTGAGTTACACGAATCTCACCCAGAGAATATTGGTCAGCCAAGTCAGCTATCGTGTCTAATTGTGTGTCAGTCACGTCGCCAGGTGCTACACCAGTGGGTTTTAACGATAGGGTTACAGATGTATATCCGGGCACCCTATGGGCACGCGTATTTCTTTGCAGCCATTTGCCAAAAGCAATATTGTTTTTGGCAAATTCGGCTAAATTTTGCTCTTCAGCGGCATCATCTTGTGTCTCATAAGAGGGCAGAGTAAAGAATCCTTTAACTCTATTAACTTCTTCACTGGTTAGCTTGCCCGGTGTTTCTTTAGTGTATTCCCATTCGGACTCCACTTCTTGTGCAAAGACTTCAGGGGTCCAGGCACGTACTAAAATTTTGATTCGGGCCTTGTATTTGTTAGCCCTGTTGCCGTGACGGTTATACACTCTGAGAATAGCATCGAGGTAGGTGAGCAGGTCTTCTTTCGATAAGAACTCACGAATCACACTGCCGACAACAGGGGTGCGGCCCAAACCACCACCTACAAGTACTTTAAAGCCTATTTCTCCGGTATCATTTTTAACGATTTGAAGACCGATATCATGTATTTGGATAGCAGCTCTGTCACCGTCTGTACCGCTAACGGCTATCTTGAATTTACGTGGAAGGAAGGCAAATTCAGGGTGGAAAGTAGACCATTGCCGAATTATTTCACACCAAGGGCGCGGGTCCTCTAACTCGTCCTGGGCGACACCAGCAAATTCATCTGAGGTGGTGTTTCGAATACAGTTGCCGCTGGTTTGAACCGCATGCATCTGAACTTCTGCGAGTTCAGCCAGAATATCGGGTACTTCTTCCAGTTGCGGCCAGTTGAACTGAATATTCTGGCGAGTAGTAAAGTGACAGTAGCCTTTGTCATAGGTGCGAGCAATATGTGCCAATTTGCGGAGTTTTTTTGAATTCAACAAACCATAGGGCACAGCAATACGTAGCATGGGAGCTAGGCGTTGGATATACAGACCGTTTTGAAGGCGAAGCGGGAGAAATTCGTCTTCGGTTAGTTTTCCTGCTAAATAACGATTTGTTTGCCGGCGAAACTGCTCCACGCGTTGTTCTATAATTCTTTGATCTTGTTCGTTGTATATGTACATAAATTAAATAGTTACATTAATAGTATGGTTTTAAGAGATGCCTTATTAATGACAAGCGATTAATACAAAAAATTAACAAAAAATCGCCAAAGGCAGCAGAAAGGCGCGAATTCTACAGGTAATAACGCAGCTTGTCAGTGGGCTTCAAATAATAGCGATGTTGGCTGTAATTAGAAGAACTTTTTTGCTCTATGATCATCTGCTAAGGGAATAATGAAAGTGGATGTTTAAGGAGAGAGGACAACACAAAATGATACTGATACAATCTTGTCCGCCCGAGCTTGGGTCGTGTAAGTTTCAGTAGCGTATGAGGTTCAAAGATGTCTGAAGAAGTTGTTACTCAGGAATTAGAGCAGAAGAATGATGATAGCTGTGTAGATGCCATAGCAGCCGTCGCTTTTGTTTGTTTATTTGTGGCTGTTGTAATCTTTTGGGTAAGTAATCAATAGAACCAATAGATTTAGATCAGGCATAAAAAAAGTGGTCATCTGGGCCGCTTTTTTTATGTCTATTTTTCAGTGACATGCCTGCATTACTGAGTACAGCTTTGACAACTGTTATTACGCAGAAAATAAAAAGAATAGTGAAAATCAGCACTGATGCGACGTAGGAATAGATATTCCCGTGCTTGAAGTCTCTGACACGATTTTTGTTGCTCTGTACGCCAAGAAATACAGATAGTGTACTAAAAACAATTTGCCCAAAAGTAGGTTTTTGATCGTTCTCAAAGTCATTTTCGTCGTTTATTAACGGTTTGTTCTCGTCAGACTTATTTTGTTTACTTTCCACTAGGGCTATTCGTCCAAGACTGAACTTAACCAGCGCTCAAGCACTTCTGTCGGCATGCCTTTTCGTGTGGCCAAGTCTTCCAGTTGATCTCGCTGTATTTTTCCGGTGTTGAAATATTTAGACTGAGGGTGAGAAAAGTACCAGCCGCTCACAGACGCAGCGGGCATCATGGCAAAACTTTCAGTAAGAGAAATGCCTGTGTTGTTGGTCGCATCGAGAAGAGCAAAAAGCGCTTGTTTTTCCGTGTGGTCAGGGCAGCAGGGATACCCCGGTGCTGGGCGAATTCCTTGATATTCCTCTTTGATTAGAGATTCGTTATCCAATGCTTCAGCGGCTACATATCCCCAAAATTCTTTGCGTATTCTCATGTGTAGGTGTTCGGCAAAAGCCTCAGCCAAACGGTCTGCCAGTGCTTTGACCATAATGCTGTTGTAGTCATCGCCCAGAGCTTCGTAATCAGCAGCCAGTTTGTCAATCCCGAGGCCGGTTGTGACCGCAAATCCACCAATATAGTCCTTCACTTTGCTGTCTTTGGGGGCAATAAAGTCAGCTAATGAGACCATGTCTTTTGACGCGCCGTTTTTACGGGTTTGCTGCCGAATTTGGTGTAGCGTGGCTCTCGCTTCAGTGCGTGATTCATCTGTATACACTTCAATGTCGTCTCCGTTCACGGTATTTGCTGGCCAAAGACCAAAGACGGCACGGGCTTTTATCTGTTTTTTGTCAATAAGTTGCCTCAGCATCTTTTGACCATCATTAAACAGGTCGTTTGCAGCTGGACCTATTTTTTCGTCGTTCAGTATTTTGGGATATTTTCCTGCGAGACCCCAGGTAATAAAAAAGGGTGTCCAGTCAATGGTGTCCACCAGTGCTTCCAGTGGGTAGTCGTCTAAAATTTGAATGCCTTGAACAACGGGAATGGGCGGAATGTAATTTTGCCAATCTATTTTCAGACCAGATGATTTTGCTTCAACATAGGGGAGGATCGTACCCTTTGGTTTACGGTTAGCTGTACGTACACGAACTTTCTCATATTCCAACTGAATTTCGGTAATGTAGGTATCTCGTAGCTCTTTACTCAATAGTTTGCTTGCTACGCCGACAGCTCTGGACGCATCAGGAACATAAATGGTTTGGTTGCGTTTGTATTTCGGTTCAATTTTGACAGCCGTGTGCGCTTTTGAGGTCGTTGCTCCTCCAATTAGTAAAGGAAAATTCAGATTTTGGCGCTCCAGCTCACCGGCAATATGTACCATTTCATCTAAAGAGGGCGTAATCAGTCCGGATAGCCCAATAATATCGACTTTTTCCTTAAGGGCTGTCGCAATGATTTTCTCGGCTGGCACCATGACACCTAAATCGATGACCTCATAATTGTTGCAGCCCAATACCACCCCGACAATATTCTTGCCAATATCATGTACATCACCTTTGACCGTCGCCATGAGTACTTTGCCGTTCGTCTGCGCACCCTCGCCTTTTTCTTCTTCGATAAAGGGTTGCAGGTGAGCGACAGCTTGTTTCATTACACGAGCAGACTTCACCACTTGAGGTAAAAACATTTTGCCCTCACCAAACAGGTCCCCCACGACATTCATGCCGTCCATCAAGGGCCCTTCAATCACATGTAGCGGACGATCAACTGCAAGGCGGGCAAGTTCGGTGTCCTCTATAATGTAGGTGGTAATACCTTTTACCAGCGCATGTTCGAGACGTTTTTCAACGGACCATGTTCGCCACGTAAGATCTGTTTTACTTTCTTCAACTGCTCCGTCCCCACGATATTTTTCTGCGATATCGACGAGGTTTTCAGTGCCGTCGGGAGAGCGATTAAGAATGACATCCTCTACCTTTTCCCGAAGCTCATCAGGCAGGTCACTGTAAACGGCAAGCTGTCCTGCGTTGACGATGCCCATATTTAATCCGGCGCGAATAGCATGAAGCAGGAAGACCGAATGAATGGCTTCACGTACCGGGTTGTTGCGACGGAATGAGAATGAAACATTACTGATGCCACCGGAAATCAGTGCATGAGGTAAATTTTGTTTTATCCAGCGAGCACTTTCTATGAAGTCGACGGCATAGTTGTTATGTTCTTCAATACCCGTGGCTACAGCAAAGACATTAGGATCAAAGATGATATCTTCGGGGCAGAATCCCACTTGATTAACGAGAATATCGTAACTGCGCTGACAAATTTCCTTTCTACGTTCTAGGTTGTCAGCTTGACCCTTGGTGTCAAAAGCCATAACGACCACAGCGGCACCGTATTTTAGGCATAGTTTGGCTTGCTCTATAAAGGGTTCTTCCCCTTCTTTGAGGCTGATTGAGTTAACAATGCACTTTCCCTGGGCCCACTTTAAACCAGCTTCGATGACATGCCATTTTGATGAGTCGATCATTAAGGGAATACGTGAAATATCGGGCTCGGAGGCAATCAACTTCAGAAAAGTCGTCATCGCGTGGACGGCATCTAACATGCCTTCGTCCATATTGATATCGATGAGCTGAGCACCATCTTCAGCCTGCTGGCGGGCGACATCCAGCGCTGTATCGTAATCCCCATCCAACACCAGTCGTTTAAAGCGGGCTGAACCGGTGACGTTGCAGCGTTCACCTATATTCACAAATAGTGAGTCTGCTGTAATATTAAAGGGCTCTAGTCCAGACAAGCGACAGGCCGGTGCTATCTCAGGTATGTCCCGTGTGTTAAAGGCTTCAACACCTTGGGCAATGGCCTGAATATGGTCAGGTGTCGTTCCACAACAACCACCAATAATATTCACCAATCCGCTCTGGGCAAACTCACTGACAATCGCGGCCATTTCTTCCGGCGTTTCATCGTATTCACCGAATTCATTGGGTAGCCCTGCATTGGGGTGGGCGCTGACAAGTGTGCCACATAGTCTGGAAAGCTCCTCAATGTGTGGGCGGAGTTCTTTGGCACCAAGGGCGCAGTTGAAACCGATGGAAAAGGGCTTGGCGTGGGCCAGAGAGTTCCAAAAGGCTTCGGGTGTTTGTCCCGAAAGTGTTCTGCCGCTGGCATCGGTAATCGTGCCAGAAATCATAATGGGTAGTTCTAGTTCTTGAGTTTCAAATACTTGTTTTACTGCAAAAATAGCAGCTTTAGCGTTGAGGGTATCGAAAATTGTTTCTATCAGAATAAGGTCGGCGCCACCGGCAATAAGCCCTTCTGTTGCTTCTATATAAGTTTCTACCAATTCATCAAAACTGGTATTTCGTGCACCGGGATCGTTCACGTCAGGTGAAATAGATAGGGTGCGACTGGTTGGCCCAAGCACACCAGCGACCCATCTTGGGCGGTCTGAGGTGGCGATGGCATCACAAGCTTCACGAGCAAGCTCCGCGCCTGCTTTGTTTAATTCGTAGACCAGTGATTCCATGCCGTAATCGGCCAGGGAAATGGATGTGGAGTTAAACGTGTTGGTTTCAATAATGTCTGCACCGGCCTCAAGGTAGACTCGGTGTATATTTCGAATGACTTCTGCCTGGGTAAGAGATAGAAGATCGTTGTTGCCCGCGACATCTTGATGCCAGTCCTTAAAGCGTTCTCCTCGGTAGTCAGCTTCGTTAAATTTATGGGCCTGGATCATTGTGCCCATAGCGCCATCCAAAATTAGAATTCGATTACGGGCTGCCTGTTGTAGGTTGTCTATGCGGGTTTGATTAATATCCAAGATTTTTTCCGTATAACTGCTTAGTAGAAGATGGTGTATTCTAACAGATGTGTGCCGTGTTTTTCAGTATATGCAGGGGTTCTAGAGGAGTTTTTTCTATCAAGGTCAGTTAATAGATTAGCTGAATTGCCTGCTAGATATAGGCTTTGTTGATTGTCGTCACAGCACAAGAATGTTAGAATACATGACTAAATTACTCAGGTATAGTTTCCAGGTATATAAATGCTAAATATCACCATCACCGAGTCTGCTCAAAAGTATCTTGCTGAATTGCTTGAAAAACAGGATACCGACGGCATTGGTATTAGAATGTTTGTCTCAGACCCCGGTACTCCAAAAGCAGAAACCTGTATTGCCTATTGTCGTCCCGGTGAAGAAAAGGACGATGATACGATTATGGAGTTAGAAGGGTTCAAAGCCTATTTTGGACAGAGAAGCCTCCCTTTTTTGGAGGATGCGAAAGTTGATTATGCTGATGATAAATTTGGTGGTCAGTTAACGATACGAGCACCAAATTCGCGCATGCCTAATGTGGGTGATGACAGTCCGATTGAAGATAAAATTAACTACGTTCTTTACAATGACGTCAACCCTGGGTTGGCGGCTCATGGTGGTGTTATCAGCTTGGAAGAAGTGGTTGACGGTATTGCTATTCTTCGCTTTGGCGGTGGTTGTCAGGGTTGTGGCCAGGCCGATGTCACGCTGAAAGAGAGCGTGGAGAAAACGATGCTGGAGAACATTCCTGAACTTAAAGGTATTAGGGATGTAACGGATCATTCAGATCGTAGCCAAGCGTATATTTAGTAAAACAGGCATATAGATAGTAAAAGCAGTTGCCATTTAATGTTTGTGGATCCAAAGTTCAGATAGACCAAGAGGGACGATGATTTTTTATGGTACTTTATACAGCAAGGGTCGTTTTTTTTAGCAAAATAATAGGAAAATCATTATTTTGTCGGTACTGTGAACAAAATCGAAAAATTCCAGTTGGTGCAAGGTAGCTCAGCGAGGGAGGTTAGATGTCTAGGGCACAAAAGTTTGAACGCAGTGACGTTTTAGATAAAGCACTTGGTTTATTTTGGACTCGAGGTTACGAAGCCAGTTCAATCAGTAAACTGTTGGACGTAATGGGTCTGAATCGAGGCAGCCTGTATTGTGCCTTTAAAGATAAGCGCAGCCTTTATCAGGAGGTTTTGGCGCATTACTACGAGGGTCTTCGAGCAGAGTTGTTTATTCCCACCCTAGTTGAAATCAGTGATCCGTTAGAATCTTTCCGGGAATTTTTTTACCGTGGGCTTCTGCATGATAATGCACCTATTCGTGCTCGGGGTTGTTTATTATTTAATGCGATTTCAGAGCTTAGTCACAATGATCCGGGGCTGTCGGATGATGCGAGTGGCTATATATCTGAGCTTCGCACTCTTTTTATTAATAAACTGGTTGAAGCGAAGAAGCTAGGTTTGAGTGACGGCTCAAAAAACACGGAAACTCAGGCTGACTTTTTATTGGGAATATTGGCCGGATTGCGGGTTCAGAGTCAAATGGGTGTTAGCCTGGATGTCATAAAAGAGGCCATTGATAGCGCGTTGTCTTGTATTTTTTCTACAGCACACATAAAAAAACAGCCTATTTAGGCTGTTTTTTTATGTGTGGCCAGTTTGTTCGATTATTTCATTCTTTCTTTAAGTACATCCTTAAGCTTTTCACGCATATCTCGTAAAGACTTCTCCGTTGTTTCCCAGTCAATACAGGCATCTGTAATAGATACTCCGTATTCTAGGTCTTCAAGGTTTGACGTGATTTTCTGATTGCCAGCTTTCAAGTTACTCTCAACCATGATGCCAATAATTGATTGATTGCCCTCGATGATTTGGTTGGTCACATTTTCCATTACCAGAGGCTGAAGTTCATGGTTTTTGTTGGAATTAGCGTGACTGCAATCCACCATAATATTAGCGGGGATACCGGCATCGTGTAGTTGTTGCTCAGCTAGGGAAACACTGACAGAGTCATAATTGGGTTTTCCATCACCACCACGTAGAACGACGTGTGAATAAGGGTTACCTGCGGTGGTAATGATGGAAACACTACCTTCAGAATTAATGCCAAGAAATCGATGTGGGCTTGCTACAGATTGCAATGCGTTGATGGCTACAGCTAGACTTCCATCGGTACCATTTTTAAAGCCTACAGATGAAGACAGGCCAGAGGCCATTTCCCTGTGGGTTTGGGATTCAGTTGTTCTGGCTCCAACCGCAGACCAAGTGATCAAGTCCTGCATGTATTGTGGAGAAATTGGATCCAGTGCTTCAGTTGCTGTGGGCAAGCCTAATTCAGCAATATCCAGCAGTAATTGACGGCCGACATGCAGCCCATCCGTAATTTTGAAGGAATCGTTGAGGTAGGGGTCATTAATTAGCCCTTTCCAGCCAGTGGTTGTCCGAGGTTTCTCAAAATAAACCCGCATCACGATACACAGAGTATCACTGACCTCGTCAGCGAGTAGTTTTAACCGTTTGGCGTAGTCTTTAGCCGCATTGGTATCGTGAATAGAGCAGGGACCAACTACAACAATGATTCTGTGATCTTTTTTATCGAGAATATTTTCGATGGTATGTCGGCCATCCATAATCGTGTTGCATGCGGCATCACTAATTGGAATTTCTTCTTTCAGCGCCTTGGGCGTGATTAAAACATCCTGTGAGCGGACGTTGATATTTTCAACAGCTTGAGTCATTTACTTTCCACACCGACCAATGTTTCATTTTAGGATGGCCATTCTACATGAAAATCTGGTGGTTAGGACAGGGGTTGGCTTGATCTGAAATGCGTGGAGGTCTTGATTTTCAGGGAGTTGTTATAAGAAAATTTTGTCAGATGATGGCCAAATGACGAAATAGTGGAAAATATAACGCTATTTTTGTCGGACGATCATTCATTTGTTTGAACAGTTCAGCATAGTGTTCCAGCTGACCACGGTATTGGTTGATTTCCCGGGCCACAAAACTTTCTTGTGATTCTCCCTCAGAGGGTTCTGATGTTTTATAGTCAATAATCCATTGAACATCCTCTGATACGAAGCACCGGTCGACAACAGCCGTTTTTGGCTCACCATTCTGTGATAGATAACCAATGCTATATTCACATTGACTCTCTAGATGTTGATGATTTAACAGCCATAGGGCTGATTCATCCTCTAGGCAGTTGGTGGCAGCGCGTTGAAGTAAGGCTAAAGGTTCATCGAATTTTGTGAGTCCCAGGTGCTGCAGTTGAACTTTCCAAAATGGAAGCTGATCTATAACCCTCTTATTGTTCCAGTTCGCCACCCCTTGCATAACGATCTGTCTTAATATGCGATGTAGAACGGTACCGGTGTGGCGAGCTACAGTATTGAGTGCCTTGAGGGATTCCCCCAGAGTTTGTTGTTCCTGATTATTATATTCAGTCGCTATCGTTTGGTTATCAATGTTGTTCCCTAAAGATGGCATTTGTTCTTGCCAATCGCTGGGTAGTCTATATAAAGCCTGTAGTACGGGTATGGTTTGGATGGTTTCAATTTTAGCAGGTTGGTAATCGTGAATATTCAGGGTAAAAGATTGAAGGCCTGGCTCATGGCTTTGGGTCATTTTAGGGGTCGATTCATGGTTTGATATAGATTCTAGTGCAGGTTGAAGGCTCTCTAGAAGACTGTTTGCCGTGGGTTTTTTATCTTTAGCAATGGTGTAGGTCAGATGTAGCTGTTTGATGGCTCGAGTGGCGCCGACATAGAGTACACGTGCTTTTTCCAGCTTGCCCTTAAGTTTTTGTTCGCGCTGCAAGTATTTGAATAAGGGGTCGCTGTCCCGGCCTGCACGTTCCAATGGACCAATGATTAATTGGTTTTGCCCTTGTTGCCCGACCCGTTCTTGCCAGAGTATCAATTGCTTATCGTCACCCCGGGGTTTTCTGTTTAGACCAGGAATGATAACCGTATCAAACTCTAACCCTTTGGATTTATGAATCGTCATGACGTGAAGGTGGGGGTCCGCATATTCGTCAGGTTTTGCATAAAGGGATTGCACGGCCTTTTCAAAAATAGACCAATTATCGATCCGTCCGTATTTTTCATGTTCCTCGAGTAAAGCCAGGTATTGTTGACAATGTTTGAGTTCCGAGTCAGAGCGAAGTGATGCAACACCGCCTAGGGCTACCCAAATACCCTGTACCCAAGTTCTCAAAGGTTTTCTGTATCGTTGATCCCACCCTTTGCAAAGTGTCTGACTGACACGTGCGAGAATCCTTTTTCCCTCTGGAGAAAGTTCGGGTATTTGTGAGTAATGACAGATATTCAGCAATAACAGCGGATAGCGTTCACCGTCGGGAAGTGGGTTTTGATTCGGTAACTTGCTATTGGTGATATGAAACAGATCGGTGAGATCCAAACCACACCAGGGTGCTCGTAAAATAGATAGCCAAGCAATACGGTCTGCGGGAGAGAGTAGTGCGCGAGTCAGCGACATTAGGTCAATGACAGGCATCCTTTTCCCAAGAGGGTCAATGTCCATTGCCTGCCAGCGGAGCCCGGCCTGTTGAAGAGCGATCAAAATATCGGTCAGGTGGGTACGGTTGCGAACTAATATGGCAATCGATCCCTCGGGGTCAGCGCGCTTGGCTTTATCGACGAGAGAGGTGACATGTTCTGCTTCGGCCTGTGCCTCAGCCTTTGCATCAGGGTAATCGACAAAAGCATCTACCGTAACAGATTGATCGGCTATTGCTGGGTGGTAGGCGATAGCCGGACTGTAGCTAACAGCACCTCGGCTGATGTTATCCCTAGCTGGGAACACTATTTCAAATGCCTGATTTACCCATTCGATAATGCCGGCCTGTGAGCGAAAATTCACCTGAAGATCCAGAGGCTCCAGTTGTATGTTGCCGAGTGGAAGGCTGCGCGCCTCTAGAAACAATCCCACGTTGGCACTACGAAAGCCGTAAAGGGACTGCATTGCATCGCCCACAATAAATAAACTTCGCCCGTCATTAGCTTGCCAGCCAGCGGTCAAGCGCTTGACTAGGTCAAACTGTACGGACGATGTATCCTGAAACTCATCGGTCAGGATATGGCTAATTCGGTAATCCAGTTTCAAAGCCAAATCTGTTGGTGCATCTTCAGGACCTAGGGAGCGCAAAGCCGCTAGTGTGATTTCTGTGAAATCACACACTTTTTGTTGTTGGAACGCAAAGCTGAGTTGGGCACTGAGGGCTGGCAGCAGCAGAGTTAGGGCATCCAGTACTTGCCATTGGTTGTCATCATATTGGGCAGTAGGAAGATAACGGATGTCTTGCAGTTGGTCTAATAACCCGGGAATAGATTGTAGGTGTCCAAGTAGACCAGACATGGTTTCTTTTTGTGCTTTGGCCAGATTTTTACGTTCTTCAGTGGTGCCGCCAGTGAGTGTTTCTGTTGGGAATCCACAATTTTTGTCTAATCGTTTGCGCCACTCATTCTGTGTGGTCAGGAGTAACTCACATAGTCCCAGCCATTGAAGAAGGCCGTATGCCTTGGGTTCAGGTAGCGCAGGCATCCCCAAGCAATGATAAATAGAGCCGTTGCGTTTACTGTCGGGTAGTTGGCTGGCAGCGTAATCAGCAAATCTTGCCAGCTCACTGTCCCAGGGGGCTAGCAGGTCTTTAGTCTCTTGGAGTGTTTCTTCGATGACCTGATTGAGAAAACTTTCAAGATAGTCTCTGGCCCCCCTAGATTGAAAAAGCTGTCCTAGCCATTGCTCACGTTTAGATAATAAATTAGTTAACAGTAGTTCAAGCTTATTGAGGTCGTTATCCAGATGGCGTAACAAGGTGGCGACAGCCTGACCCAAATCATTCTTCTGCTCCAGTGCGGGTAATAGCAGCTCTGCAATCGCTTCACGGTACATTGGTGTAGGATCATTTAGGGGCTCAGAATAATCACCAAATCGGCTTTCTACCGCGAGCTGTTGTGCTAGGTTTAGGCAAAAGCCATCAATGGTTTGGATGCGCAACCTGCTGGGGTTGTTCAGCAGTTGCCAATGTTTTTCTTTGTCTCTTGCTAAGGCACCTTGTGCTAGGTTATACGTCGTTTGTTGGTGACTCGTTGTCTGTATCGCTTGAGATTTAGAGGCGCTAGCAAGCGCACTCATGATGCGGTGCTGCATTTCACCGGCAGCCTTGCGGGTAAATGTCATGCAGAGAATTTCTTCTGGCTCATCGACGATTGCGAGTAATTTTAAAACTCTTTGAGTAAGAAGCTCTGTTTTTCCAGATCCTGCGGGCGCTGCTACAGCGAAGGATCGAGACGGGTCGAGGGCTTTAACTCTTTCTGCTGCATCTGCTACGGTCATAGTTTTGACGCTTCTTTAATTATTGATCCAGTAGCAGGAGTAGACATTGTGGTTTTCATCGACAATTCGGGCAGGCGGTTGAGCGGCACAAGTTCCTGTTGGTACTGCATGGCAGTGGGTTTATAGATTTTTACCGCAGCATAGGCTTGTTGGAATTCTTGCCCCAGCAGGGTGAGAGATGTTTGCCATAGGGTTAACAAATCGTCCCAACTTTCTGGTTCAGATTTTTTACCTGCTTCTAGTGGATAAACACCGGGCAATAAATTTTGTGATTCAGAAAACCCCACAAACTGTTGTTGGGAAACATTAACAACGGCAAAGGTTACGGCGGCTACGGGTGTCTCGCTACAGAGTACATAAAGAGGTAATTGAGGTTGCTCCGGACGGTCTCCCAGCCAGCTATTGGTATTTGCCTTGCCGGTTTTATAGTCAATAATGATTTGTCTGCCATCTTCTAGCTGGTCTATGCGGTCAATGATTAATCGCAGGGGAAGCCCCGCAAAGCTTGTTTGTGCTTGTTTTTCAAATGCGACCACTGTGAAGGCTGGCCGGGTTTTCTCCAAAGCCAGCCACTCGACTAAAAGCGCTGTTAAGCGTTGCTTCTCAATTGCCGTAAACTCAGGGCCAAATAAATCGGGACGTCGTTTTTTCCAGCGTTGAAGTGCTAGATCTACATTAGCATTGACCTGTTCATTCAGCTCGATGTCCGAGAGCTTCAGTAGCTGCTGTTGGCAACCTAGTTGTTGCCAGAGTCGCTCCAGACAATCGTGAAGTAGTGAGCCTCGGTCCATCGAGGATAAGCCTAGTTGAGGTTCCGGGGGCTGCTCTGCGCCTAAGCGATGACGTACAAAAGCATTAAATGGGCACGTGGCTTGATCCCTAAAAATGCCACTGCCGCCTTTAACGGTCTCTTTGGTAAGATCGAGAGCTGGACCATATTCACAGGAAATTTTTTCTAATACGGTTGTTTCAGCTATTGCTTCAGAACATAGTTTTTCAGAGTTTAGCTTTTCTATACTTACCTCTTCAGTACTGAGTTCTTTAAAACTGATTTCGGGTAGATCAGCGATCAGCGTGCTCACCTGACGAAGGCGTGAGGCATCAAATTCACTGAAGCTAAATATGACCTCATTGGCAGCATTTTTTAAACCACTTATTTGGTTTTGTGCCAGTTGTAACTCGCGTTCTGGCAATGATCGCGGTGTTGCATACTCTCGCTGCAGGCTAATCGGTAGCAGGGGGTTGGGTGCAATGCTGGGTGGCCAGTGGTGGTTATCCATACCGACGACCCAGAGATGGTCAAAACGTAAAGCACTGCTTTCCAGCAGGCCAAGTACCTGAATGGGAGCATCGTTAACCTCTGGTTGGAAAATACTTTGGTCTGCGAGTTGCTGAAGCTGTCGCAAAGCGTCCGGAAGTGTCACGGTTAACTGAAGTTGGTCTAATGATGAATATTGTTCCAGTACCCGCAACCAGTGTTGGTATTGTTGATATTCAATGCTGTCTAGCGATCGATCTCCGGGCCAACCAAAAATGTCTAATTGCTGTTGAAATAATAATAACCAAGCCTGGAAGCTGGTTTTGTTGGGAATGTTTCGTCGCAGGCTTTCTGATTGCTCAAGTAATGTGCTGAGGGTTAATCTGAAGTTAGAAGAGCTAGAGCTAGACTTTGGAGTTGGGCCTTGGCACGTTAAGGTGTGTTCTAGGGATTGTTCGGCCAGATGTAGCTGATAACGGAATTCAGCACAACTAAGCTTGGGGCGGGCCAATTTCCGAAGTCGTTTTTCTGCGAGACCCCGGACAATTAGCGAGTAATCTTCTCTCTGGTTTTTAGTCTGTTTCAGTGGCTGACCAAGATCTTGTTCTAGAGTTTGTTTGTTGCCCCAAAACGGTAAATTCAGCAGACGGCACAGTTCTTCAAGTGGCAACTGTTTACGATTGAGCGATAGCAACAATAGTGCGGTGGCAACCATGGGGGTATAGCCGAGGGGTACTCCAGCCGAAATATTGAAGTTCGGTGTGGACCTGGGCTGATTCGGGTGCTGATGATGAGGTTCAAGCTGTTGTCTTAGGGTATGTTCGACTTGGTTTCTCATCCGGGCTAGTTCTGGAACTACAATACCTATTCGGTGATTGGGATTGCTTCGTTGTCGATTGTGCGCCCATTTTGCAACGGCAATTAATTCCTGTTGCTCATCGTAAAACTGGGTCCGTTGAACGTGAGTTTCCTTGTCTTTGGCTTGTTTAATCCGTTTCTGTCCAGTTGTTGGATGGTGGGTGATATTTTTTGAGGCAGTATTTATCGCGGACAGATACAGGGGAGGAATACTATCAAAGCCCAAAGTGACAATGCGTGAATGTTGGGGCAGGGTGCCATTTTCGTAACCCTTTAAGACGGTAAGCACACTATCCGCGGGCGTGATTAGGTGGAGTTGTATAAGCTTGTTACGAAATTTTTGAGCCCATCGGTATAGCATTGGTGCGTCAATTTGTAACCTAGGGAGGGGGATTTGCCAGCGTTGAATAATATTGAAACTATTGCGGGCCAGTATGGAAAAACTGGTGGGTAGTAAATTGTCAGGTTTTTCTGCGTCTTCGCCAATGGCCTCTTCCCAAAGTATTTGTTCCATTTGCTGAGAGGCAATGGCGCTATCTGAGGCATTCTCTAGGTCAATATCACGAGTCCCTGCATCACAACAACGGAGCCAGTTTTCATTAATCCAGTGTTCTAGGGCATGAACTTCCGGTTCTGGCCAGCTGGTATTGCCGCATTGCTGTTGGTGTTGTCCCCAAGCATGCCGTATTTTTGTCGCCAAGCGGTTGTTAGATGTCAGTATTAATGCGCCCGCTTCAATGTCTTTCTTGAGCAGGGCAATATCAAAAAGCGGGCGCATCATGATGGGTATCTTTGTTATCCTAGCGTGTGTCCCATGATCGCATAACCATCCACACCAAAAAAGTGGTGTAGAAAAGTATTAGTTGGTGAGTGGGGCAGTGAATGTGCTGTAGATAAGAGCACGGATACGGATTATATTTCTTGATTAAGTAATGGATAAAATAGATTTTATGGTCATCAGCGAACAAAATCTAATCTTTCTTCTGTCAGGAGTGGCTTTTGGCGCTTTGTTGGCACTTTTGGTGAGTAGAATGTATGCCGGTCGTAAGCAGGCGGTGGCTGAAATCACGATCAGTCAATTATCTCAAGAACTTAGCACAGCACGAGCAACCCTGATTTCTCGTGATAATGATTTAGCATCGCTAAATCGTGATAAGGCATCTTTGGAAACTCGATTAGAGGTGGATCGAACTCGCTATGACGAACAGCTTCAACTATTGAAGCAAGCACGCGAGAACCTGACTCAGGAATTTGAGAACCTTGCCAACCGAATTTTTGATGCCAAACAGGAAAAGTTTTCCCAAGAGAGCAAGCTGGCACTTAGCACCACCATTGATCCACTGCGTCAGGAAATTACTGGCTTCCGTAAGCAGGTAGAAGATGCTTACCACAAGGAAAATGCAGAACGTAACAAGTTAATGGGCCAGGTTGTAGAGTTGCAAAAACAAGCTCAGCGAGTAGGCGAAGATGCCGTGCTGCTGGCTAATGCCTTAAAGGGTGATAGTAAATTCCAGGGTAACTGGGGCGAGGTTGTTCTGGAAAGGCTGTTGGAGCAGTCGGGACTGACAAAAGGTCGTGAGTATGAAACCCAGGTTTCCCTCAAGGATGGAGACGGACAACGTCGTCATCCTGATGTGATTATCCATTTGCCGGATCAACGAGACATTGTGATTGATGCAAAGGTGTCTCTCACGGATTATGAGCGTTATTGCCGCACTTCTGAGCCGGCGGAGAAACAGTTGTTTTTAAAGCAACATCTTAGCTCCATTAGGGCTCATATTTCAGGATTAAGCCGCAAGGCCTATGAAGACTTGGTGGGGATTAATACACTGGATTTTGTGTTGATCTTTGTTCCCATTGAGGCGGCTTTTATGGTGGCTCTTGAGCAAGATCACACGCTATTTAGGGATGCCTATGACAAAGGGATTATTTTGGTGAGCCCCAGTACATTGCTCGCTACACTGCGCACCATTCATAATATTTGGCGGTATGAAGACCAAAATCGTAATGCTGAAAAAATTGCGACGGATGCAGGAAAACTCTATGACCAACTTGTTTTGGTGGTCGATTCCCTAGACGAGTTGGGCCGTCATCTCGATAAAAGCCAAGAGGCATGGCACCAGACTCGTAAACGCCTCGTAGAAGGGCGTGGTAATTTGGTGAAGAAATTTGAAGATATTAAAAAGCTAGGTGCTCGAGCTAAACGCGAAATTCCCGAGAACTGGCGTAATGAGTCTCAAGATCAAGATGAGGCACCCTTGTTGGGTGGAGATAAAGTGCAAGGAGATGAACTGCAAGAGACTCTGACGCCAGATAATTTGATGCAGGAAGCACCATTACAGCAAACATCATTACAGAAAAAAGAAGAATAACCTGTTTGTTCAATTCATTTATTTTGTCGGCCAAATACCAGGACGGCACCTAACGCTATGATTATTTTATGACGCCATATCTTCAAGTTTCACTGTTAATAGCCGTACTTATTGTTGTTGCTTTGGGTGGTTATGCTTTGCACCTCTACCTTAAGTTACGTCATAAAGATGCGGAACGAAAACAGCAGGAAGCCATTTTGGCTGAAGAACTCAATGCTCGAAGAGATAATTATAGAAACAGTATTCGGGTGATTGCATCTGCCATTGTTCAAGAACAGGTAAGCCTGACAGAGGGTGCGATAAGAATCAGTATGTTGTCCTCTCAGTTAGAGCTGTCAGAGCTGGAAAAACTGGACTATCAAGTATTTTTTCAGCTCACAGAGTCGACCTCACATATTCCAATTTTGGAGGAATGGCAGAAGCTTAGTAAAAAAGATAAACGACGTTATGATCAGGAACGTGAAAGTCTAGAAGATTCTTTTCGTGAGTTTATTGTGGCTTCGGCAACCAAACTGGTTGCGTCTCATGGCGCAGCGTCAGATAAAAGCGAACCACTCTTTTATTCGGTAGGAAAAGAATAAGACAGGATTTTTTATAGTATTTAAGGACCCAGAATAGCCATTTTTTTAACCGGTCGGCTACTTCAGACTTATCCGTTTATGACATTCCTCCGGTACAAGCGGAGAATGCTGATCGAAGTGTCTTGGTTTGTAATACTTGCATGAGTCAGACTGAAAGCTCTGTGGCTATGGGCCCAGTCCATTGACGTTGCTTGAATGACAGCGTATGGAGTCAGGTGCCAACAGTTCAGGTATGTCTGGGCGGATGCTGTCAGGGCTTGCCACAGAGGGCTGGCCGCAGGACCTGTTGGACATGCTCTACCTAAATGAGGAAATATTGGCCCGGGCAAAGCGGGGAACAGCTGTTCGAAACATTTCCCTGACCTCGAACCCCGAGAAGATTGAAGGCCGGGTCAGCGGTGTACGAATAGTTTATTGACCTAATATTTAAAGAATTCTAGTTAGGCTTATTGGAAAAAAATGCAGGAAAGGGGTCCAAACGTGAACCACTTTCCTTTGTTCTGAGGGGAAATCAGCTTTTCTTAAGGTAGGGGATGGTACCAGCAGCATCAGTATCATCGATTATATGAACAGTGCTAATACTTCCTTCCCTTCGTGATTTTCTAAACTCTTCATAATCGGGGTCGTTAAGAAAGGCTTGTGCAGCCTCCATAACGGGAAATTCAACCAGTGCTATCAGTGATGCCTTGCTGGTTTCTCCTTCCATGTTGACAATATTACCGCTGCGCGACAAATACTTTCCACCATGTTTATGAGCTATATCGTGAACGCTTGTAGCATATCCCGATATCCAGGACTCATCAGTAACAACGACCTCAGCAATTAGATAAACAGGCACATTTTTTCTCCAGTTTTAGGGGTGGATGATGGTTTCATATACGTAATTTATATTGAGACACAAGTTGTTTTTTCTATTCTAAATCTGTTGGATAGAAAAAGTAACGGCGATCCAGGCAAGATAAAGGATTACGCCGTATGTTGCGACACGCCAGTTGGATTGAGTGTTGTAGTTTGTTGACCTTTGTATCGCCTCCTTTTCCATTTGTAATGAATTCACTATTTGATATGCAGCCAGTGAATAGAAGAAGGGGGTAATTATGCCGGGGATAATAGGGTTTATTCTGGGGGGTACTAATTGTAAGCACCCAATTAAAGCAAAAATAAATAGGACGCCATAGATAATGGTGTATGTTGCCTTTTGGGACTGGCCCATAGTTTTAAAGTTTTTCCAGATAAAATATAACATGGAAAATGGGCCGCAAAACAAGGAGCCAATAAAAACCTGAGGGGGGGAATACATTTTTAATTCATTGATGGTTATTTCATTCACGGGTGGACTCTTTTTTAACCGACGGATAAACGCTTCGACTACTTATGGGTATAAAAAATATTGATAAGCAATGTGTGTTTACTGATAGGGATTATATGGATTAGTTATCTTATAGCAACGTGTCGAAAATTTTTATTGAAACTGAGGCCATGAAAACTTTTATAAAAAAATATTAAGTAATGTTGCATGGCCTTTGTTTAAGGGGTTTTAATGAAAACACGATCTTTTCCTAAAAATTCTGGAGCCTGTACTGAGAGCACTTTCATTGGAATGGAAGATAAAATACGAACGGCGTGGGGAGTGTCTTCTGGTATTCGTAAGTAATCACCCGGTCCTATTTCAAAATGCTTTTCTCCCTGCTGAAATAGGCCTCTACCTTCTAATACATAGATGGTTTCCGTATGTTTAAGATGTTTGTGTAAGGGCACGTGCTGTTTTATAAAAATGACAAAGTCCGTTGAATTTTTATCGCTAGAGATTTTCTGCACATAAATGTTTTCAACGTTATCGGGTATGGTGATGTTAGATAATTTAAGTATCTCTGCCTGGCCTGGAATTATTAAAAATAATGGTAGTGTTGACCAAAGCAGAGTGACGAGTAATGAGCGTTTGGTTTTCATGAGTGTTTCGATCCATCCGATGGTTTAAAGATGTTAAAGCGGTATGTATAGCTTGGGTTAATGCATTTTATTTTGATAGGACTAACATTCACCTAAACGGGTTGTTTTTGTCAATGTTTGATCGTTTATATGTAGGGATTTTTGCTTTCAACTAGTCCATAGCAATAGCTCAACAAAAAAGCCCCCAGTAAATTACAGGGGGCTTCGTAAGGAGTATTTAATAATGTCAGTTAGCTATTTAATGACATTCGGCTTCAATGAGTCATGCCCTATAAGAGTTTAGGGCATTGCTCAGCAACTCATTTAAGGTTGTGCTAGGACGCATGGCTTTTTCAAGCTTTTCCGGATCCGGTTGATAGTAGCCGCCCATGTCAACTTTGTGTCCTTGGCAGGCAATGAGTTCATCCACAATACTTTGTTCATTGTCACTAAGTGCTTTTGCTAGAGCAGAAAAGGCAGATTGGAGTTCAGTATCTTTAGTTTGTGCGGCTAAAGCTTCGGCCCAATACAGCGCTAAATAGAAATGACTGCCTCGGTTATCTAGCTCTCTAACTTTACGCGATGGTGATTTTCCTGTTTCTAGGAGTTTTCCTGTGGCTTGATCCAAAGTGTCGGCTAAAATTTGTGCTTTAGGATTACCTGTTTTGGCCGCGATATCTTCCAGTGAGACCGCCAGTGCGAGGAACTCACCGAGAGAATCCCAGCGCAAGTGACCTTCCTCCGCAAATTGTTGTACATGCTTTGGTGCAGAGCCGCCAGCCCCTGTTTCAAAAAGGCCGCCACCAGCCATCAGCGGTACAATAGACAACATTTTTGCGCTAGTGCCCAATTCTAAAATTGGGAATAAGTCAGTGAGATAGTCGCGTAATACGTTGCCAGTGACAGAGATCGTGTCCTTACCGTGTCTTAGGCGTTCCATGGTGTATCGTATAGCTCTGTCCGGTGTCAGAATTTGGATGCGTAAACCTTTGGTATCATGGTCCTTCAGGTACTTTTCTACCTTCTTGATCATTTGTGCATCATGGCCACGTTTCTCATCTAACCAGAAAATAGCAGGCATTCCACTTGCACGAGCGCGAGTAACAGCCAGTTTTACCCAGTCTTGGATGGGGGCGTCTTTTGCTTGGCACATGCGCCAGACATCACCTTTTTCAACATTTTCATGTTGAAGAATGACTTTGCCGCCTTGGTCGACGATGCGCATGGTGCCATCGGCAGGCACCTCAAAGGTTTTGTCGTGGGACCCGTATTCTTCAGCTTTTTGGGCCATCAGGCCGACATTAGGTACAGTGCCCATAGTGGTTGGATCGAAGGCATCGTGGTGCTTGCAGAAGTTGATGACCTCTTGATAGATTGTGGCATAACAGCTATCTGGTATAACCGCTTTGGTATCTTTTAGTTTTCCGTGAGCATTCCACATCATGCCGCCATTACGGATCATGGCCGGCATAGAGGCATCTACAATGACATCGCTTGGTACATGCAGATTGGTGATGCCTTTGTCGGAGTCGACCATCGCCAGTTCAGGACGTGTCTCATAACAGCGACGAAATTCTCCTTCAACTTCTACGCGTTTGGAGTAGGGTAGTTTGTCGATTTTTCGTAATACGCTACCGATACCATCATTGGGGTCTATATCTAGCTCTGCCAATGTCTCTGCATATTTTTCAAAGGCATCTTTGTAATAAACGGTGACCGCATGGCCAAAGATAATGGGGTCGGACACCTTCATCATGGTGGCTTTAAGGTGTAGAGAGAACAGCATGTTGGCTTTTCTAGCGCCTTCCATTTCTTCATCTAAAAATTTACGAAGAGCCTTGGTGCTCATAAACATGGCGCTGATAAGCTCACCATCTTGAACGGCGATATTTTCTTTGAGTACGGTTACTTTTCCAGATTTATCCACTAGCTCGATATTAAGAGAGTCGGCCTTCTCCATCGTAGTAGCAATATCACTGTGATAGAAGTCGCCACTACGCATGTGAGCGACGTGAGTGCGTGATGATTGGCTCCACTTTCCCATAGAATGAGGGTGGTTGCGTGCATATTGTTTAACTGCCGCCGGGGCACGACGGTCTGAGTTGCCTTCTCGTAATACCGGGTTTACAGCGCTGCCCAATACTTTGGCATAACGCGTTTTGATAGCCTCATCTTCGGCAGTTTTGGGCGCTTCGGGGTAATCGGGAATATCGTAACCCTGGGATTTAAGTTCAGCGATCGCTTCTTGCAGTTGGGGGATAGATGCACTGATATTGGGCAACTTAATGATGTTGGCATTTGGGGCTTGCGTCAATTCTCCAAGCTCTTTGAGCGAATCAGATACTTTTTGCTCATCAGTTAATTTTTCGGGAAAGGTCGAAATGATACGTGAAGCGAGAGATAGGTCGCTGGTTTCAACGCTAACACCGGCAGCTGCAGAAAACGTATTAACGATGGGTAGTAAAGAGTAAGTTGCTAGCGCAGGAGCTTCGTCTGTTAAGGTGTAGATGATTTTGGATTTTTGTTCTGTCATGTTATTCCCTCTGTGGCAGTTGCTGGCCGAATAGGATCGCCTCATCGTGAATAGCGGGTCTTTTGATGGCGATCTCTTGTTAATCCTGGATGCAGATTATACAGAAAAACACTATTATTTGATAGGTTGTAAAAAAACTACATAGTTAAAAAAGTAAGTTTTTTCTACTTTTAACATGATAGTTGCCGGTGTAGAGAAAATGTTTGTATGTGCTTGATGTATATCATGCAGTAGCCAAGACAAAGAATAGCACCCAAAGTAAAGATGTAAAATTTATTCCTTTACCCTGATTTCTGGCTTTGTTTACATGGAGATACGGGATGAGAACGGCCACGCTAGAGTAAGAACTGTTGGCTATAGGGAAAAAATAGAGCGCGTGTGGGGATTTTCTAATGTCCTAGTGTTGGCTTGATGTGAGAGAGATCTCAGCTAAACCATAGGGCATTGGCTTTTACTCAAGTCGTAAAAATAACCTAAGGAAGTGTTCTCACATTTGTTGGCATACGCGCAGTAGAAGCATTCTAGCTTTGTATGATTTTTCTATAAAGAAGGGTGGTGCTTGGGTAGATCGTAGCCAACACCTTAGCCAACGGGCTGCATAGCAGACCGGTCGCCGAGGTGTTTTACAGCTACTTTTTGTGCGCGAAACCTGAAAATTAAACAGGTATAACGTTGTTCGCACATGGACCTTTTTGGCCCTGGCCTACTTCAAATTCTACTGCTTGGCCGTCATTGAGAGTAGCGTAACCGCCACCGTTTTTAATTTCTGAGTGGTGTACAAATAGGTCTTTACCGCCATCTTCTGGAGTAATGAAACCGAAACCTTTATCCGCATTGAACCACTTAACTGTACCTTTGCTCATATTCATCTCTTTTATTTGGTTGTTGATGTATCGCAGTGTTCTGCGTCTGCATTATAACGTTATAACAGTTAAAAACTACTGAACATAAAAATGGGTAATTAATACGCATAATATTGATGTTTTGAGCAGATAGGTAACGAGGAGATCTCAAGCTGATTTACTACTTCTTTTTTAGCAAGATCCCTGATTCCAGATGGTGGGTATAGGGGAATTGATCAAACACCGCAAAACGTTCGATGTTGTGGGTTTCGCTAATCGACTCCAGGTTAGATTTAAGTGTTGTTGGGTTACAGGATATATAAAGGATGTTGTCGAAGCGTTTAACTAAGTCTATCGTGGCACCATCAAGCCCGGCGCGTGGTGGATCTACAAAGATTGTACCGAAGTTATAGCTGTCCAAGTCGATATTTTTCAGGCGGCGGAAGGGGCGAACACCCTTTAGAGCTTCGGTCAGTTCTTCGCTGGACATACGAACAATGGCGACATTGTTTACATGGTTAGCTTCTAGATTGTATTGCGCTGATCGCACAGATATCTTTGAAATTTCAGTGGCCAGAACTTTGTTAAAGCTTTGTGCCAGCACACAGGTAAAGTTACCATTGCCACAATATAGCTCTAATAGATCACCACTACATTGGGTACTTTGGAGCAGTGCCCAGCTGAGCATTTTCTGATTGACCCCGGCATTAGGTTGAGTAAAGCCAGTTTCCACTTGTTGATAGTGATAATCTTTTCCGGAGACGTGAAGCTTTTCTATCACGAAATCTCGACCTATTACTGCCTTTTGTTTACGACTGCGTCCGATAATGGCTGCCCCTAGTTGTTGCTGGAGGTTCAGTGCTGCTTGTTGCCAGTCATCATTCAAAGATTTGTGATAGATAAGAGTGATCAGTGCTTCTCCACTTAATGTGGTGAGGAACTCGGCAGAAAATAGGCGTCTGCTCAGCAGCTCATTAGCATTGATTTCTGATAGTAGAAGCGGCATCAGGCTGTTTATCTGTTGTGAGCCGATGGGGAAGTTTTGAATAATGTAAGGACGCTTTTCGCCGGGTTGATTCATGGCGTAGTGAGCAGATCCATTTTCATGCCAGATGCGGAATTCTGCCCGCATTCTGAAATGCAGTGGTTCTGATGTATGGATATCAACTTTTGGTAGTGTCAATCCACTAAACGCTGTGTTTAGTTCAGTCAGTTTTTCATCGAGTTGCTGGTGATAATTATCAGGGTTGATCTGTTGCAATGCGCCGTCTCCATTATAGAGGCGCATTATACTGATTTCACGGCTAAAGGCTTTATGGGTCTTCATGCAAAAGAGGCTACGGCTTACTTTCCAGATTTTTTACGTAACTGCCTTTGTGTTTCGAGATAGCGGGGCAGCGGGCCTATGTCTTCATAGATTTCATCCCCTTCTTCTATGCGAATAACAGTAGAGCCTGGTATGTAAGGCATCTCTGCTTCCAGCGCTTCCAGTGCTTCGTGGAGAAGGTGGCCACTGATTTCGTCCTCAGGGAGTTGGTAGAGTTCAGATAATGCCTTGATTTTGATCAGGTCGGGTTCATGCATGGCGATTTTTGTGGCGATTAGATCAGAGTTTTCAGCCGATCGCTTCTCCCATCCATTTAGAAGTTGGGAAAAACCTTGTTGAGTTTTTTTACTATCGTGATAAGTCATTGATACCTCATTTTTACAGTACATGGATTATATCGTTTTCGCCTTATGGTTTTAAGGCCATGCTTTCATTGGTGTGATCTTACTATCATGGCCCTAATGTCATGGTTATAACATCATATTACTAAGGTAGATCGTCTAGAATGAAAATAGTTTTATATGATGGTAGTAGGCGGAGGGGTCGTTAATGGTTCAGGCGATAAATATGAGTATTAGCGTTGTCATTACCGGGCAGGGTTTACACGATATCACCCGTAGAGTAGGCGCTGCTGTGGGTTCTGCTGGGGTGAAAGAAGGTCTGTGTACCCTATTTATCCAGCATACCTCAGCCAGCTTACTGATTCAGGAAAATTATGACCCTTCGGCTAGGGTGGATTTGGAAAACTGGCTTAATAGGCTGGTGCCGGAGAACGATCCTCTCTATACGCACACCCTCGAAGGTGCGGATGATATGCCAGCACATATTAAATCGGCATTGACGGCCTCATCATTGTCGATTCCTGTGATCAATGGCCAGTTGGCGCTGGGAACATGGCAGGGGGTTTTCCTTTGGGAGCACCGCCGTCAATCAAGTGTGCGAAAAGTACTAGTACACATTGGTTGATATATTTCCGATCGATAAAAGATATTTTGTTACTTTCTTCTACCACCTACAAAACAGCGACTATACTTTATATGCGTTGATGGCATTCGTTGGCGGTTTAGTTGTTTGTCTGTCCTTTGAGTCATCGACTCTTCTTTTAGGCTTATGAGGTGATATATACCTCAAAATGGTAGCGAGAGGGCGGTGTTATGAGACGACACTATTATATTAGCGATGATTTGGACGACCTGGAGTCCATAGAGAAAGAGCTGGAAAGTCAGGGTATAACTACTCCACAAATTCATGTATTAAGTCGAGATGATAAGGGCGTTCAAGAGCATCACCTAAACAAGGTGAATTCTTTTATGAAGAATGATGTTGTGCACTCGACAATAATAGCGGCTTTGTTCGGTTTTCTGTGTGCCGTATTGGTGCTAGCGGTTGCTCAATTTTCAGGTGTGACTGAAGCGGTGGGCTGGATTCCCTTTATCTTTTTGGCAGTTGTGGTGATGGGCATTATTACTTGGGAAGGTGGTATGTGGGGTATTCAGAAACCTAACATTCATTTTAAACGTTTTCAAAAGGCACTGAAGTCGGGTAAACATATACTCTATGTGGAAGTAAAAAAAGACCAAGAGGCTGTCTTGGCAACAGTTACGGATAATCACTCACAGTTGTTAGCCGCGGGGGTTGAGGATGCCGCAACTGGGCTGTTAATTAGTACTGAAAATAGTGCCCGTTATTTTGTTAAATGGGCGCCATGATAGATGGGCCGCAGAGAAGAGCTTTAGGCTCATTTATATAAAGTAATCAATATAAATATCAACTTCCCCTCTAATTCTAGATAAAAAAATCTATGGGGGGAAGTTGGTACGTTTACCTGCGAGTGGGCTGATTCAATAGTTTGTCGGTACGAGAGGCCATAATAAAATCGTTTCGGTGCAATCCGCCAATTTTGTGAGTCCACCAGGTTACTGTAACCTTTCCCCATTCCACCAGTATCGCTGGGTGATGATTGGCTGACTCGGCCAATTCACCAACGTTGTTGGCAAACGCCAGTGCTTCCACAAAATTTTTAACGCTGAACTGCCGTTCCAGTTGAAGAACACCATCACGATTTTCTATCTGCCACAAGGGAAGTTCTTTTAGCAGTGTACCTAATTCTTCCTCTGATACTTTGGGGGCTCTAGGGTGGCAAGCTTCACAAATTTCTTGTGATAGAGAATCATCACTTGATGATCCGCTTGTGGATGATTCATTGATAGGTGACACGGTGACCTCCAGTATAAACAGTGTTTGTTGGGTTGGTTATAGCAGTGTTTGTGATTCTTATACGAGCCGTTATGTAGTGTATTCTGGGTGCTAAGTATAAGAAAATCTAGCGATTATGTATAAGAAAGATGAGTTCGACGATTACGTTACTGATCGTCGCTTACAAGCAGTTTTTTGGTTTAGGTAGGCCAGCAATTTTAGCGGTAATTTTTGCCGGACTGGGTGGGAATAACTGCATTAGGTAGATACTGCGGGCCTTACTAATATCCAAGTGTGTGGCAATTGATTTGATAAGCGGCCGCATGGATGGTGAGAAGCCGTAATCATCATAGAACTGACGAGCTACCAGTAGGATTTCAAAATGTTCTTCTGTGAGTTCAACCTTCTCCTCGATAGCAAGCTGCCTGGCTGTTATTTCAGACCAGGCAGCAAGATTTTTGAGATAGTTGTCGGGTTGTCTGTCTTTCACTAAGTTCCAGTTACTGGGTCACTTTAGTCGTCAGCCAGACCCAAGAGGGCCAGTAGGCTGGTGAAAACATTATAAATCATCACATAAAGCATGACGGTGGCTGAAATATAGTTGCGCTCGCCGCCGTGAATAATGGCACTGGTTTGCCACATGATAAAGCCGGATGAAATCAATAAGAAAATACAAGAAAGTACCAGTGATAGCCCTTGTATCTGTAAGAATACATTGGCTATAGACGCTACGAAGGCGACGATAATCCCGGTCATTAGAAAACCGCCCATAAAGGAGAGTTCTTTCCGGGTGACGAGCACATATCCGGAAGTTGCCATGAAGATTAGAGCTGTTCCACCTAGAGCAGTAAGAATGATATCTGAGCCGGAGGTGGCCAAGTAGAAGCTAATAATCGGGCCGAGAGTGAACCCCATCCAGCCTGTAAGAGCAAATACCCAAAACAGTCCAGCGGTACTATTTTTATTTTTCTCTACCATCCAAAGACAGCCGATATAGGGTAGTAGCATCCATAATCCCATAAAGGGCGCGTTGACAACCATGGCTACGCCGCACATAACGGCACTGAAAACCAGCGTCATGGATAGCAGGGTGTAGGTGTTACGCAGAACCTTAACAGCTGCGGGGTCTAGCGCGGTGGAAACAATCGCTTTATCTAAGGCCATGGCCTGATCTACCTCTTTGATTAATATTTAGCTAAGACACATCTTACAAGTTAAAAGTTTCAAATCAACCAATGTCTGCAATATTATTTTTTGGGATTTTAGTGGAGATTAAAGCTTTTCTTCTTCGAATTTAATATCAGTGCTTGCCAGTTACTTACATTAATCCTCTGGTATATTAAAAAATTCAATAATGGCTTCGCGCTGAGCCAAACCATCTTGATAACCCTGTTCTAGCAATTTTCGACAAAAACCACGTGAAAACAACAGGTAGCTAGCGGCACTCACACCGCCACCGCGGGTTGTGGCCCCGGTGAGTTTTAGGAAAAAACGGATACTTCTGGGCAGTTCTTGGATGTGTTCGCTGGCCAGTTCGTCAATGGGCTGGGAGGGAAAAATAGCTAAAAATTCAATGGGCCTAAGATCGTTAACCCCTTTCTTTTCACGCTCGTTGGCCGTCATTTGTTCTGATAGCCTGTTAATGTTTTGCAGTGTTTCTAAATCACTTTCAATGCTATCGATAAATGCGCTGTTAAACATATGGCCAATAATTTGTGCGATGGACGGGGAATGTTTAATCAGTGTTTTTGGGTCCTTGTGGGAGGGGCTGTCACTCACGCCTATTACAAACAACTTGTCGGCACCAAAGTGTAATGCTGGACTGATGGGTTTAAGTTGTCTGACCGCACCATCGCCAAAGTAATGGTCTCCGATTTGCATGGCAGGAAACATCATGGGAATGGCGGATGAGGCCATGAGGTGGTCAATAGTGAGATTGGTACGAATACCTACCCGACGAGATCGTTCCCAAGATTGGTGTGCTTCACTACCTTGAAAAAAGGTGACAGACTTGCCTGTGCTGTAGCTGACCGCGGTGATACAGACCGCCTCAAGCTCTTTGCTGGCGATGGCCTCATCGATATGGCGAAAGCGAACATAATTCTCAAGGAGGTGCCGGAGCGGGGTGTTATCCAGTAGGGCTTTGGGTCTACCTATGGCATAACCGCTATGAAATAAGGATAAAAAGATATTAAGGCTGTTTTTAAAGACGCCAAAAAAGTCTGTGCGGTAGATTTTTTTTGCATCCAGCTGGCGCCATATTGCTTCGAGTTTTTTGATTCTTAGGAGGAAAGGGCCGGCACGCCCTGCAATAGCTAAAGTATTGATGGCTCCAGCAGAGGTGCCACAAATAATAGGGAACGGGTTGTTGATATCCCTGGGTAAAGTTTCTGCTACAGCTTTGAGTACGCCGACTTGATAAGCTGCCCGTGCGCCACCTCCAGAAAGCACTAGGCCAATCTTAGTTCCGTTATGATTGTTTTTTTTGCGCATAGGTGAACCCAGAAGGTGAAGCCAGAATATGGTGTCGAATGTTTTTTACCATTCTGGGTGAGAAAGTGTGATTGTCCAAGCCCAAAATAAGAGAAAGAGGCAACTTATCATGTAATCTCATTGGATGTCTGGGTAAATATCTAGGGATTAAGGCGACGCCTTATTTATACTGGTAAGATATTATTTGGATTGATTAAGTTGGAGACAAGGATGTCTCGAGTGTTTGCCCTCTACAGTTTTCCCTTAGGCATATTTTTTATAGGTTTGTGGACTTCATTACCAAATACCTTTTGGTTGTTGGGGTTTTTTCTCTGTGCATTTTTTTTGTGCCTCTTGCGCCGAAAGATCATGGCCTGCTTTCTGTTGGGTATGTGCTATGGCGTAGCCTGGGGGCAGTATGCGTTGTCCCATCAATTGCCCGAGATACTAAACCCTTCAGAGTTTTTGGTGCTGGGTGAGGTTGTTGGTCTCCCGGCCGTTAAGGACAACAGCGTTCGATTCAACTTTCGGATTATGGGTGATTCTGGCTCGGATATAGCAAATGCTAATGAACTTAAACGAGAGCCGCTAAAAACAGTTCGACTGAACTGGTATAACCATCCACCAGAGTTGCAGCCCGGTCAAGTTTGGCGACTAAAGGTCAAGTTAAGGCGTCCCCGAGGGATGGTGAACCCCGGTGGGTTTGACTATCAGGCATGGCTTATTCGTCAGGGTATATCTGCTACGGGTTATGTGCGCAGCGGAAAGAAAAATCGGTTAATAACGCATCAACATTCCTTTGATTTGTGGCGATTTCACCTAAGGGAATACATACAGAAATTACCGAGCAGTGATCAGGTTAAAGCGTTGATTATTGCCCTGACTCTCGGTGATCGGTCGATAATTTCTAGTGAGCTTTGGGATGCATTGGTGCTCTCCGGTGTGGTGCACTTGATGGTGATATCGGGGCTTCACGTGGGGCTGGTGGCTGGGTTTTCGTATGCTGTAGGTGCTGGGATTGCTCGACTATTCTCTCTTTTAAATTTTTCTGTAACAGCCGGTTATTGGGGTAGTGCCTGCTCGTTGCTGGCAAGTGTTACCTATGCTGCCTTGGCCGGCTTTAGTTTGCCGACCCAACGTGCACTCATCATGATTTTGGTGGTGATTATTTCTGTTTTGGTGGATAGAAAGATTAGTCGTGGGTGGGGCTTTGGTTTGGCTCTGACGGGTGTAGCCATTATTGACCCCTTGGCATTTTTAGGTGTTGGGTTTTGGCTCTCATTTGGTGCAGTGGCATGCTTGCTTTGGTTGGTGCCAGTTAGGGTAAAGGCGCCATTTTGGAAAAGGTATGTTCAGATACAGTGTTTGATATTTATCGCATTATTGGTGCCGCTGATAGGTTATCAATTACCAATTGCCTGGGTATCGCCCTTGATAAATATGGTGGCTATACCTTGGGCGAGCCTGCTGATTGTCCCACTGTGTTTGATGGCAACGGCTGTTTTTCCATTCTATCCTGATGGGGCAGCAGAACTTTGGACATTAACTGGCTGGTTCTTGGATTATTTTATCCGCTTTATTCAAGTTATTCCTGAGCTTGGACGTCACGCTATATTTGATGGCGCTTTTATCACAGAAATACTACCGCATTATGTTTCTTTGCCGATGTCCTATTCGGTTGTTTTTGTATTAATGCTTGGCTTTATTTTGATCATTTTACCTCGAGGTATTCCAGGGAAATTTCTCTGCGTGCCATTGATCGGCAGTTTGGTCTTAATGCCACACCATCAGCGTTCACCATTAACGGTATCTGTATTAGACGTAGGGCAAGGATTGTCGGTTGTTGTTCGGACAGAAGGCCACACGCTGGTTTATGACACCGGTTCAGGCCGCGAGGAGGGATTTAATACGGGTAAATCAGTAGTTGCCCCTTATCTGCGGTATCGAGGGGTGCAATCGTTGGATATGTTAGTCGTCAGCCATAGTGACAATGACCATGCAGGAGGAGCTGCAAGTTTGATGGCGTTATTTCACCCATTACAGATTTTTTTGGGCGAACAGATTGAATGGGGTATGAAGGCGGGTGTAGAAAATGAAAAAGTATCAACTTCGTTTTGCAGCGCAGATAAAAGTTGGGTTTGGGATGAGGTTAGTTTTCAGTTTTTGTCTCCGGATCAGAGTCTAGAAAAGTCTGGTATTAGTAACAACAACCGATCCTGTGTTCTGCAAATTCAATATAAAAACCAAACAATCATCTTGCCGGGAGATATTGAAGCCGAAGTAGAACGTCAATTACAGAAGGATAAGAAAATAGCACAGCCGATTACCCTTCTGGTTGCGCCCCATCATGGGAGCAAAACGTCTTCAACTCCTAGTTTTGTACGTACCTTGAAGCCGGAACATGTGGTTTTTTCCGCTGGATATAAACATCATTTTGGTCATCCGGCCGCTGCAGTAGTGGCAAGGTATCAAGGAGAAGAGAGCGCGTTATGGAATACTTCCGAACATGGGGCGATAGAGTTCACTTGGGATAAGCAGGGTTATCTCCACGTTATGAGTACTCGAAGAGCGAAAAAACGTTACTGGTATTGATTTTGGTAATAATTTGAACAAGCTCCCGTATTCACTCATGTAATACTCAAATATACGGGTTAAAGGTATTTGAGCCACAATGATTGTGGTACAGTTTTCGCCGTTTCTGGCACTTTGGGGATAGCCGTGTACGAATTGGTCGTTGCTGGTGGTTGGCTAATGCTACCTATTATTCTTTCATCTATTGTCATGATAGCCATTACTTTTGAGCGTTATTGGAGCTTAAGGCCATCTAAGGTTGTGCCTCCTACGTTATTAGGGCAGGTTTGGCATTGGCTAAAACAAAATCAATTGACCAAGGAAAACCTCCACGAATTAAGAGGTTCTTCAGCACTGGGGTCGATTCTTGCTGCGGGTATCAGTAATTCGGGCCATGGCCGTGAGGTCATGAAAGATAGCATTGAAGAAGCTGCCGCACAGGTTATCCATGATCTGGAAAAGCATCTTGCTCCCTTGGGGACTATTGCCGCAGTTGCGCCGTTACTTGGTTTGCTGGGTACCGTCATTGGCATGATTAAAGTGTTCACCGCTATTATGATTGAGGGTACTGGTAATGCAGGAATATTGGCCGGGGGTATCTCGGAAGCGTTGATTACTACTGCAGCAGGGCTTACGGTCGCCATTCCAGCTTTAATTTGCCATAAGTATTTCGAACGCCGGGTGGATTCTCTGGTCGTCGACATGGAAGGGCAGGCTACAAAACTGATAGATGCGTTACATGGTGACCGTGTGTTGAGGCCTGATGAGGCAAAAACTGCGTGAGGTTTCGACGCCAAAAAAAAACCGATGGCAGTATAAATTTAACGCCACTTATTGATGTCGTTTTTCTACTACTGATCTTTTTTATGGTTTCGACTACCTTTACTAAGGAGTCTCACTTGGTGCTGGACTTGCCTGAGGCCGATGGGTACGTCGAAGAAACAGTTTCTGAGGGGATAGAAATCCTTATCGGAAAAAACGGCGATTATACGATCAATGGCAGGCAACTTATTAATCGCCAGCTCAATACTTTAATGAAGGCATTGGAAGATGTTTCCTTGGGTAATAAAGAAATGCCACTTACTATAACGGCCGATGCTAATGCTTCGCATCAATCGGTAGTTACAGCTATGGATGCAGCAGGTAAAATAGGCTTTGTTCACCTTAAAATAACCACAAAACAGCCTGATCAAGAATCCTGAGGAGAAATAGTGGCGCAGCCAGCACCCGATACCGAACATCCTGAAATGTCCGGTCTACAGGTTTATCTGAGATTAATTTCTTATATCAAGCGTTATGTCGGTATTTTCCTATTAAGTATTTTGGGGTTAGTACTCTTTTCATCCATGGAAATTGCTTTTGTTGATTTGTTTGGTTACACCATCAATGCCATCACTACACTGTCTGGTGATACTGGGGCAGCATCGGCACAGCTAATCAATGTTGATTCGGGGTTTACAGCGAGCTTGGCAAAGGTGCTGGGTGGAGAGAATGCTGTTTTGGAGAGCCGCTGGATTATTCCAGTGCTTATGTTTTTTATCGCGGTAGTCCGGGGCCTAGCTTTTTTTGTTGGTGGATATTGCATGACCTACGTAGCCCAGATACTTGTGCACAATCTTCGTACAGATATTTTCAATAAGTACACCATGCTGCCCAGTTGCTATTTTGATACCAGCATGTCGGGTCACTTGGTTTCTCGGTTAACCTTCCATGTGGCTCAGGTCACCAATGCTGCGACGAACTCTCTAAAAATTATTATTCGTGAAGGGGCTTTGGTTATAGGACTTATTGGGTACCTGTTTTATATCAATTGGAAATTAGCGGCTATTTTTGTGATTGTTTTGCCCGTTATTGGCGTTGTCGTCGTTACGGTAAGTAAACGATTCAGATTATTGGGCCGACGTATTCAATCATCTATTGGTGATGTCACCCATGTCGCTCAGGAAGTCGTGAGTGGTTATCGGGAAATGCATCTATACGGCGGTATGGAATATGAACGTAAACGTATGCAGGATGCCAGTAAATATACCCGTCGCCAGCACATGAAGATGGCTATTGCAGAGGGTATTAGTTCACCCGTTATTCAAATGTTAGTCGCTTTGTCTTTGTCGTTTTTAATGTGGCTAGCCCTAGATCCAGAAGTGTTGGCTCATATGAGCAGCGGTGAGTTCGTAAAGTTTTTGGCCTCGGCCGCTTTGCTCGCTAAGCCTATCCGTCAATTATCTGGAGTGAATAGTAAAATCCAACAAGGGGTCGCAGCGGCGGGGACACTTTTTGCCACACTGGATGAAGTTGAGGAGCCCGATGCAGGCACAGTAGAGCGTAATTCGGTAGAGGGAATGTTTGAGTTTAAGGACGTCAGTTTTGCCTATTCAGCTGATGCGGGCAATGTGCTTAATGGTATCAACTTGACCGTGGCCGCGGGCGAGACTATTGCCCTGGTGGGCCAGTCTGGTAGCGGTAAGACCACATTGGTTAGTTTGATTCCCCGTTTTTATAGTTATGGTGAAGGGAAAATTTTTCTTGATGGTATAGACGTTAATGATTACAAACTGAACAACTTGCGTAGTCATATTGCTCTGGTTTCCCAAAAGGTCACATTGTTTAACGACACCATCTACAACAATATTGCTTATGGTGCCTTGGCAGAATGTTCGTCAGAGCAAGTCCGTGCTGCGGCTAAAGCGGCTCATGCCTTAGAATTTATTGAACGATTACCCAAGGGTTTTGATACATCAATAGGTGATGAAGGGGTGATGTTGTCTGGAGGCCAACGCCAGCGTTTGGCGATTGCCAGAGCATTATTAAAAAATGCACCTATATTAATTCTTGATGAAGCAACATCGGCTTTAGATACTGAGTCTGAACGTCATATTCAGGAGGCGCTGGAGGGCGTTATGAAGGGCCGTACCACCTTCGTTATAGCCCACCGGTTGAGTACCATTGAAAATGCTGATCGTATCTTGGTGATGGATCAAGGGGAAATCGTTGAGGAAGGCAGCCATCAGGCATTATTGGCAATGAATGGTCGTTATTCTCAGTTGCACAGCAAGCAATTTGCTAATGAAACTGGACCATCATCGTGATCCTTAACTGAATCAAATGAGTTTTTCTCGCTCCCTCGAAAAGGCATGGAATCGTCGTTTTAGCTGGACACTGTTGCTCCTGCCGTTGTCGTGGTTGTTTCGTTTTGTGGCCGGGCTACGTCGTTGTTATATTACCAAACTTGTTCCAAACCCCCGTTTAAACGTGCCGGTGGTGGTGGTGGGGAATATCAGTGTTGGTGGTACAGGTAAGACACCTTTGTTAATCGCCTTGGTGCACTGGTTTCAGCAGCAAGGATATCGTCCTGGTGTTATTAGCCGGGGTTATGGCGGCCAATCTTCTCAATACCCTATACTTGTTAACGCAGAATCATCGGCTTTTGAGGTGGGTGATGAGCCGTTATTATTAGCCAGTGTTTGTCCTGTGGTTGTTGATCCTGATCGTTATCGGGCAGCCACTTCACTGCTTGAGCAGACAGATTGTGATCTGATATTGAGTGATGATGGATTGCAACATTATCGATTGTCTCGTGATATAGAAATCGTTGTCGTCGATGGCGAACGCGGATTTGGCAATGGGCAATGTCTTCCAGCTGGACCATTGCGCGAGCCTGTGAGCCGCTTAAAACACGTAGATTTTGTCTTAACCAATGGAAAATCATTCGGTCATTCAATTGAACATGCTTTCTTGGAAGGAAATTATGGTTTCAGTATTGAACCGATCAGGTTGCGACACTTAATGACGGGTAAATCGTGTTTACCCGAACAATATGATTTTGGACATAAGGTTCATGCGGTAGCGGGTATTGGCAACCCTCAACGATTTGTGACAACCCTTGAGCATCTAGGGTTAGATGTTCAACTACATACTTGGCCAGACCACCATAAATTTAATGGCATAGAATTTAAGTTTGATGATGACCTACCTGTGATTATCACCGCAAAAGATGCCGTAAAATGTCATGATGTAGCCCATGACCTGCTTTGGATGCATAAAGTTTGGATTCTTGATGTGGTTGCAAAGCCAGATACAAAATTTCTCGAGAAACTGGCTGAGGCTGTCCGTCACTTGAAAGAGAGTATTTGAACTACCATGGATTTTACTGTTGTTATTCCCGCTCGTTACTCCTCTACGCGTTTACCCGGAAAACCCCTGAAGGATATAGCGGGCCTATCTATGATTCATCGAGTCTATCAACAGGCTCAAAAAAGCAAGGCAGCTCAGGTTGTTGTGGCGACTGATGACCAGCGAGTTGTCGACCAAGTGGTCAGTTTTGGCGGTGAAGTATGCCTGACATCAGAAGACCATCAATCCGGTACCGATAGATTGCAAGAAGTGGCGAAACAGTTTGGTTTTTCTGATGATCATATTATTGTCAACGTGCAGGGGGATGAGCCTCTGATTCCACCAGCAGTGATCAATCAGGTGGCAGACAATCTTGCAGCTAACCTAGATGCTGGTGTCGCGACGTTGTGTGAACCCATAGAGAATGATTCCGATTTTGCTAACCCGAATGTTGTAAAGGTAGTCACTGACAGCCAAGGTATGGCGTTATATTTCAGCCGAGCGCCCATTCCTTGGCCTAGAGATTATGCCGATAGTCGGGTTGACGGTATGTCCTCGATTCTCAACCCCATGAGACATATTGGAATTTATGCATACCGCGTAGCCATGTTGAATCATTTTATCCATTGGCCAATGGCACCTATTGAGGTGCTGGAACGTTTGGAGCAATTACGTTTTATGTGGAACGGCGAACGCATACATGTGGATCAGGCAAATGCGCTTGTTCCGGGCGGAGTGGATACTGAAGAGGACCTGCAGCGAGTGATCAATCTATTGAGCGAGGTTTCATAGCTGTGTCAGGACCGATTAAAGTTTTATTTGTATGCCTTGGCAATATCTGTCGTTCACCGACGGCCCATGGGGTTTTTGAGAAGATGGTGGCAGATGCAGGTTTACAGGATTCGATTATTGTCGACTCTGCCGGTACGGGTGACTGGCATATAGGTCGCTCACCAGATCCTAGGGCAAGCGAGGCAGCGCTCACACGTGATCACGACCTCAGTCATTTGCGAGCTCGTCAGGTGAGACCTGAGGATTTTCTCGAATTCGATTACCTTTTAGCCATGGATAATCAAAACTTGTGCGATCTCAAGGCAATGGCATTGCCTGAGTTTGATGGCCACCTTGGGTTGTTTATGGATTACAGTGGCATCGATGTGAGTGAGGTCCCCGACCCTTATTCAGGAGGAAAAGAAAACTTCGAGCGAGTACTGGATCTTGTTGAAGATGCATCTGGTGGTTTGCTCTCTCATCTTCGTGATCAATTAGACTAATGCTTCAAATCCAAAAACAGGTTTCTCTTAGGCATTTCAATACACTGGCATTACCCTCCATTGCCGAAAATTTTTGTAAAATTTCTTCGAAAAATGCCCTGTGTGAGGCGCTGGAGTGGGCAAAGAAACATCAGTTGCCGATCACGATATTAGGCGGTGGTAGTAATGTAGTCCTGGCGCGTGATTTGGCTGGTTTGGTTCTTCATATGGCGATTCCTGGCGTGGAGCTGGTATCTGAACAGCAGGATCACCGTATTATCAACATAGGTGCGGGTGAAAATTGGCACCAGCTGGTACTTCACACCCTTGATCAAGGTTGGTATGGCCTTGAGAATTTATCATTAATACCCGGGTTGGTCGGTGCCGCACCAATTCAAAATATTGGTGCCTATGGTGTTGAATTGAGCGAACGTTTTCTTTCCCTGGAGGCCATTCATATTGCAACGGGTGAGCTGCGATTAATGGACTCATCTGATTGTCAGTTTGGTTACCGTGATAGTTTTTTCAAAGGTAAAGGCCGTGATCAGTATGTGATTACATCGATTCGTTTGCAGTTGTCTATTCAATCAAACCTTTGTGTGGAGTATCCGGCGCTGCAACAAGTGTTGATGGATGATATGGGCCAATCTCAAGATGTATCACCAAAGCAAGTGTCAGATGCAGTCTGCGCCATTCGTCAATCCAAGCTGCCTGATCCCAGCGATATTCCTAATGCGGGCAGTTTTTTCAAAAATCCCGTGGTGGGCCCAGAGCAAGTGGCTGTTTTACGAAAAAAGTACCCAGATATTGTTGGTTACGGCCAAAGCGATGGCAGTATGAAATTGGCTGCCGGTTGGTTGATAGAGCAGGCGGGTTGGAAGGGGGTAACGCGAAATGGTGTGGGAGTACATGCTAACCAAGCTTTAGTGCTTGTGAACTATGATGGTTCTGGTGAGGCTTTGTTGTCTCTGGCTTCAGATATACAGGCTTCAGTATTGGAAAAATTTGGTCTAAAAATGGAAGTTGAGCCTCGGATCTATCGATAACAACTTTTAGCTGTTTGATTTGATATGTACTTTCTGGGTAGCACCCGTCCACTCTCAAACACAAGGTCAATAGCTTAACAAAACAGTCAGTGATAGGCTAAGTCGAGTTACGTAGCGATAGCAATCAGGGATGCTAATACCATGGGTGCAGGACAAGTACTTAAAACAGTCTTGGTAGTAGACGATCATGATTTGATTCGACTGGGTATCTGCCGGTTATTAACAGATGTGCCCAACATTACGGTAATCGGGCAGGCTTCCAGTGGAGAAGAAGCAATATCTATTGTACGTGAGCTGATGCCAGACATCGTTTTTATGGATATTCGTATGCCGGGTATTGGCGGTTTGGAGGCAACCCAGAGAATTCTCTCTCGGCACCCAGAAACCAAGGTTATCGTGGTCAGTGCATTTAATGACGAAGTGTATCCAGCAAAACTTTTAAAAGCAGGTGCCTCTGGGTATATCACTAAAAATGCAGATACTGAAGAGATAAAAGCCGCAGTTCAAGCTGTGTTGTCAGGAAATATTTATGTCAGCCCGCAACTGGCTCAAATGTTGGTAGTGAGTGGTCTTACTAACCAGTCTGCTTCGCCACTTTCCCAGTTGTCTAAACGTGAATTACAAATCGCCGAACTCATTACCAGTGGGAAAAAGGCTAACGACGTGGCAGAGACCCTCAGTATTAGCCCGAAAACCATTAACACCTATAAATACAGAATTTATGAAAAGCTTGGGGTAACCAATGACGTTGAGTTGACCCTGGCAGCGGTTAAATATGGGTTGGTTGATCCTTCAGAGGTGATTTAATCGCATACGTTGATATTTGTTTTAACACTACAACCTAGCCATTTAATGGTGTTCTCTAATTTAGCGCCCTGACATGACCCCGGTAATTTAAGCCCGTGTACAATAGCGACTATGCCTTTTGACGCAAAACCTTTCCTTAAGCAACTGACCCAGAGACCGGGCATTTACCAAATGTTTGGTGAGAATGGCGATATTCTCTATGTGGGCAAAGCCAAGAACCTGCGCAAGCGTGTCGGTAGTTATTTTCGCAATACCGGGCTTTCCCCTAAAACCCAGGCACTGGTTGGTCGAATTGCCAATATTGATGTCACCGTCACTCAGACTGAAGTTGAAGCATTATTACTCGAACAAAACCTGATCAAACAAAACCGACCACCGTTTAATATTTTATTGCGAGATGATAAGTCTTACCCCTACATCTTTCTTTCAGATCAGGATACATACCCACAGCTGGCATTTCACCGTGGTAGTAAAAGACGTAAAGGCAGTTATTTCGGGCCGTTTCCCAGCGTGAATGCCGTTCGCGAAAGCATGAGTTTTTTACAAAAAACATTTCGGGTCAGGCAATGTGAAGATAGTTTTTTTAAAAATCGTTCGAGACCCTGTTTACAGTATCAAATTGACCGTTGTACTGGGCCCTGTGTCGAGCTGATAAGCCCAGATGATTATCAGCGGGATGTACGTTATACGCAGATGTTCCTCGAAGGTAAAAGCGACAGGTTGGTGCGAGAGCTTGAAGGGGATATGGACGCGGCTTCAAAACAGTTAGATTTTGAGCGTGCAGCGACAGTACGAGATCAAATTTCGGGACTGCGCAGAATTCAGGCTGAACAGGTCGTCGAATCTGGTACGGGGAACATTGATGTACTTGCGGCCTCGCAAGAGGGCGAACAGGGCTGTGTTCATGTTTTGTATATACGTCAGGGACGTATTCTGGGAAGTCGCAGTTTCTACCCACGAGTACCTTTAGCGACATCGCCGGGAGAAATTTTGGCGCACTTCGTACCCCAGTACTATTTACGGGAGGGTGCCAAGGGCGATTTCCCGAAAGAAATTATAGTGAATCATAAGTTGGAGGAGGGTGAGCTGCTGGTATCAGCTATTTCTACCGTGGCTGGCCATAATCTGGTTCTTAAGTGTCGGGGGCGTAGCACGCGGCGGAAATGGGTCGAGTTGGCAGAAAAAACAGCCGATCAAAACCTAAAAAGCCGCGTTGCCTCCAAGCAGAATGTACAGAAAAAATTTGAAGCGTTGCAACAATTACTTGGTTTGGATGAACCTCCCGGACGACTGGAGTGTTTTGATATCAGCCACAGCAGTGGAGAAGCTACCGTGGCCTCCTGTGTTGTCTTTGATACTAGCGGGCCGCTTAAATCTGATTATCGTCGGTTTAATATAAAAAATATTACAGCTGGTGATGATTATGCCGCTATGGAGCAAGCGTTAACACGGCGTTATACACGTCTACAAAAAGGTGAAGGCTCGCTCCCGGATGTCCTGCTAATAGATGGCGGAAAAGGCCAGCTGAGAAAGGCTGTCAGCGTATTAAACGAGCTGGGTGTTGTTGGCGTTAAGATTGTTGGCGTTGCCAAAGGGAAAACCCGAAAAGCCGGTTTCGAAACGCTGATTCTTTTTTGTCCAGATAATGAAAGCAATAGTGAAGTCGTATTGGAAACTCAATCTTCAGCGCTGTTGTTAATTCAACAAATTAGGGATGAGGCCCACCGTTTTGCAATAACAGGGCATCGGCAGCGTCGAGATAAAAAACGAAGAGCCTCCAGTTTGGAAGGGATAGAAGGTGTGGGTCCAAAACGTCGGCGTGAATTATTACGCTTCTTTGGTGGTGTGAAAGAGGTTGAACGAGCCAGCGTGGCAGAACTGATGAGAGTTCCCAATATTAATAAGAAAGTGGCCGAGACTATTTACAGCACACTTCACAATGAGTAAGTTGATACACTAACGGTTTGATAGCATTTATCTGAAACCAGTTATCTGAAACCAGTTACCTGAAATCTGTGGTTTAACACCCTTGAGCTATAGCCCGTTTCTTCTGATTTAGTAGTAAAAAATATGTGGACACTGCCCAATATACTGACACTTCTCCGAATAGCGTTAATTCCTATTTTTGTCGCCTCCTTTTACTTGCCCTGGGAATGGCGGCATCTCGCAACAGCGGCAATTTTTGGTGTTGCTGCAGCTACGGATTGGCTGGATGGCTATTTGGCGAGAAAGCTTAATCAATTCACACCCTTTGGTGCCTTTCTTGACCCTGTTGCAGATAAACTCATCGTTGCCGCCGCATTGATTGTGTTAGTGCAAGTGCACGCTACAGCATTGTTCGCACTTCCTGCGATCGTCATTATCAGTCGTGAAATCGTCATATCTGCATTGCGTGAGTGGATGGCTGAGCTGGGTAATAGAACGAGTGTCGCCGTCTCCTATGTCGGCAAAGTGAAAACTACTTTGCAAATGGTGGCGATAGCTGTGCTGCTTGCCGTTGATCCTGTGCTACACCCTGTCTGGGATCAAGTAGGTATTGTGCTGTTGTATATCGCCGCAATTCTTACCTTGTGGTCTATGGTCATATACCTTCGTGCAGCATGGCCAGAGCTATCCAGAGTGCCCAATCAAGAGGACTCATCTGAAGATATTGGCAAGGGAGATGACTAAGAGGTGAGGCTAAATAGTGTGATAGCAGCTGACATCACTGGATTCTCTGACTTAATTTATCTCTTCAGTGAATTTAATCCAAGAATACGGACCATCTGACTGTTTTTTGAATTTCTCGTCGGGTACAATCCCGCATCCAAAAGGCGCGGTAGCAAAGTGGTAATGCAGTGGACTGCAACTCCTCCATCGTCGGTTCGATTCCGACCCGCGCCTCCATATTGATAGACATTCTTATTTATTAGGAAAATGTCTAACCGTTCATGCCCGGATGGTGAAATTGGTAGACACACAAGACTTAAAATCTTGCGCCTTCACGGGCGTGCCGGTTCGATTCCGGCTCCGGGCACCATTTAAAAGACCAGCAACATCCATTGTTGTCCTGTAGACCCCTTATAATAGGGGTTTTTTATTGCCTATTGGTTTAGTGGTGTCCACCACTGTCTATTGCTATCCCCCCACTTTAGGGGGTATATTCGGGGTATAAATTGATACAGTGATGTGGTTATACCCCCATGGCATTGACCAATACCGCAGTAAAAGGCGCGAAACCCAGAGATAAGCAGTGGAAGTTATCTGATGGGGGCGGCCTTCATCTTCTGATTTATCCCAATGGCTCCAAATACTGGCGGCTCAAGTTTCGTTTTGCAGGTAAAGAGAAGGTGCTTGCACTGGGTATTTACCCTGAAACCTCGTTAGCTGAAGCAAGGGTTCTACAGAGTGAGGCAAAGTCTTTACTGCGAAATGGAACAGACCCCAGTCTTGTTCGTAAACAACAGAAGCGAGCCGGCCGCATCAATGCGGAAAACACCTTCGAAGCCATCGCTCTAGATTGGTTTGAACAGCAGAAAGGGCTGTGGTCAAAAGATCATGCAGATAGGGTGCTTATATCACTAGAGCAAGATGCTTTTCCTTACATCGGCTACAGACCCATAGCCGAGCTAACACCTCCGGATATATTGGACGTTATTCGTAAAGTGGAAAGCCGTGATGCTCTGGATGTAGCAGGGCGAATACTTCAGCGTTGTTCAGCAATCTGTCGATATGCAGTACAAACAGGTCGAGCCCAAATGAATCCGGCTTCTGAGCTAAAAGGGGTGCTGAAAACACGCAAAGTGAAACACCGGCCAGCGATCACCCGTGCAGATCTACCAGAGTTTCTCAGCAAAATATCCAGTTATGATGGGCATACTATTACTCGATTTGCGTTAAAGCTGCTTAATCTTACGTTTGTTCGCCCTGGTGAGCTTCGATTTTCAAAATGGAAGGAATTTGAAATTGAAAAAAAGGTTTGGCGTGTTCCCGGTGAGCGATTTGATGCCGAGGGTAATCGGACCCCTGGTATGAAGATGGGCACAGAGCATCTTGTACCATTGTCTTGACAAGCCTTAACGTTACTTGAAGAGATACGTTTATTTTCTGGCCAAGGTGAGCTGGTATTTCCCGGTGAGCGTAGCCGAAAGAAACCTATATCCGAGAATACAATGCTCTATGCCCTCTATCGCATGGGGTACAAAGGTCGCGCCACATCACATGGTTTCAGAACCACAGCTTCATCAATCCTCAATGAAGAAGGATTCAACCCTGATGCTATTGAGCGTCAGCTCTCCCATGTGGAACGTAATCAGGTACGCGGCGCTTATACTCATCATGCTGAATATTTAAAAGATCGGGTGAAAATGATGCAATGGTGGGCAGACTACATTGATCAAATGGAGACTAGCTTCAATGGGGTGACGGGTAAATTTGGAATAAATGAATAATATAGATATTTAAGTCTAGTTGTGTCAGATGGATATGGTGAAAGGAGTTTCAAGTGGGGTTTAGAATAAGTAAAAGGGGGCACCTCCCTGCATGGTTTAACCTAAAGCGTTATGAATGTACCTCAATCTTTTCTCTCCACCAGTGGACACATGAGCTAGAAGAGAGAGGGCGTCTGTTGTCCTGGTCCAAAAGCGATGATTTGGTTTTTGAGGAGGGTGATCTTTTAAAACGATTTGATACGATACTAAAAAATTTAGGGAAAAATAAATTTGATTCAATGGTGATACAGGGAGAACCCAAAAATATTGATGATGAGTATTTTAATGTTGGTTCAAGCAGTGTTTCACCGCTTAATTATGTGCTCGCAAGAACGCTTATGCAAGATGTTAAAAAGAAGGAGCAATTAGATAAAATTGTTAAAAAGAGTCTTTTTAGTAGTTTATATGACTTAGGTAACGAGGCCACGAAACCCATTGAAAATCATTTGGACGATGGATTTGAGATGTCACATGTTATTGTCAACATGATGGCACCTGACGAGTTTATCTTGGAGGATTTCAAGAGATGGCTTTCTTTCCAGAGGAGATACTCCGGCTTTACATCGAGAATAAAAAAAATCGAAAAAAAAGATTTTGATGATTGGTCGGAAAAAAAAGTATTAGCTTATATTGACTTGATGATTTGGCAAAATTTGACGTCTACTGTATTTACGCAGCAGCAAATAGGAGAAGCTTTGTTCCCTAACGAGATAGGCGTTAGCTTGGGCGAGAGAATAAGAAAAACAATCAAACCTTTGGCCGAAGAACTGCTAGAGAAACGTATGTTGGAAAACTTGATTAGTCAATCTATAGGTACTGATCGAGTCGAGCTTGGAGCGGAATAAATTTATCGTAAATCGTTACCGGTATCAAAAAATGTTTTATACGTCCCTCGTGCTCTCATTATATATGCGCATAATAGGAAACCATGTTCACTACTGCCCGAGGAGGCGCAGACATGGTTACCCATACACCTTTCCCAATCAACGAAGGTTCTCATAAAACCTTATTATCTAATGAGCGAATTCTACGATGGGTCGATGTGCAGCCCTTGGTTGGTATTTGTCGATCACATGCACATCAGCTTGTAGCCCAGGGAAAATTTCCTCCGCCAGTCAAACTTGGTCCGCGTGCTAGTGGTTGGCTGTTATCTGAAATAAATAATTGGATAGAGCAGCGTGTTGTCGAATCACGCGGGATTGAATCTGCACCTATGGAGGGGGAGACAATATGAAGAGTGAAAATAATCCAATCCTACGCTACCAGCGTGAACCTACTCGAAAAAATGCTATCTATAAGAGTAACTTAGCTAAAACTGGTAGACACAATAGCAGTGACCTTATCGTTTGCTACATCTCTTCACGGCGTGTAAATGGCTGAGGGTGGCTACATGAGTGGTCGATACTTAGTGCAAATATCTCAGTCACAGATAATGCCTGTTACCGTAGTTGCCAGTACTCCACAGGAGGCCATAGAACGTGCTCTAAGGGGTGAAGGTAACCCTGGCGACTCATGGCAAGAGGAACCTCAATCAAAGCGCGTCGTAAAGATGGAGAGCTAGAATGACAAAGCGACCAAATGCCAAGGGGCGAAGCTATGCCCCTAGAGGCTTTGCTGGCATTCCAAGAGCTGTTATGGAGACAAATGACTTTCAGCAACTCAGCTACAAGTCGCAAGCACTTCTCATACAGTTAGCCTACCAATACAGGGGTAGCAACAATGGTGATTTAACCGTAGCTTTTTTTGTGTTAAAAAAACGAGGATGGAAAAGAGAGGCAACCATAAGCAAAGCTGTTAAAGAATTACTTGATGCCAAACTCATATTGAAAGCTCGTGATGGTCGGTTCCTAAATCCTGGAGCCAGATGCGCACTCTATGCTTTAATCTGGCAACCAATTGATGAATGTATTGGCAAAGAGTTAGAGATAAGTCCTAGCCGAACAGCTCCTAGAAAGTTTAGCTTTGAGGGGAAAGCTATCAAAATGCCGGTTACTCAAAGAGTAAATGGTGGCGACTCATAGAGTTACCATGAACGTTCTTTTGGCTACTCTTTGCGTAAGTAGTGGTTACTCATAAAGTATCGAAAACATCCTTTTTTAGGGGTTCACTACTTACTCAAATAGTAAGCCTTATTATATATACCATAGGGTTTATGTTTTTTAAGTGTTTAAAAGCATCTTTTATTACACATGGATCGAGCTAGTATGATTAATCTTATAAAATCATTGATTTGTTACAAGAAGCACATCTGGCCTGCTTATCATCATATTTTTTGCCTAAACCTACACCCAATAAGGCACAAGCACTCCCACCCACTAGAGTTGCGGGTATTGCAATTGGTGCTCCTACTATTGCCCCAGCTAGACCAAGGCCACTTGCAAGGTATAAACCAAAACCGCCGCCAGCAACAGCGCCAACCCACCGACCTTTAAAAGCGCGATTAAATGTTACTTTGGCCGAGCAATGAGGGCAGCTTTTCTGTTCTTTCATTTTAAAATCCTTCTCGTTACATATACTGTATTCATAAATCTTAAATTGTTAACCCTACGTGGTAAACAGCACCCCTTAATGCTCTGGACTACAATAGTGGGGATGCTGGCGCATTTTGATAATCTTTCCATACTATCGAGGTTAAAAAATGGGGAATATAGGGCCGAGGAAGCTGAAAGTAAGGCCGGAAGTAGCCAAGGCAATAGTGCGGGAGCTGGAAAAGAATCCGCCAACGCCAAACAAACAACCGAAACCAGTGGAGAAAGACCTCCGCCGGAAATAACTAAAACAACAGATTCAGGAATCGCTCTTTTTAGTCTCGACGACAATGCTTCCATCGCTGAATCGACTACTGCCATCACTGAGCAAGATGCAAGTCGTGTCATTAATGGGATCACCCGCGACTGGGTTAGTGGGAAAGATAGGATCTCTCTTGCGAGGGCGCTTACTTTTCTCCCTAATGAGATAAAAGCCTAGGACTGACACCAAAACACCAAGGGGAAGGTGTAGAAAATATTCCATCATCTGTATCTCCCGCATCATTCTAGACAAGTAGTGTTACAAGTATCTGGTTAAATTAAAATGAGCAAATAAAACTTATTATTTGTGATCATCTATGCTCCGATACAACTTACCAATTCTTACCATTTTAAAGCGTCTTACTGATCAATTAAGTCCCGTTTGTCAGCAATTTCTATATCAAATTTTGTCTATTTCTATCTACAAATGAAGATTAAAACACCATGTTTTCCCAACCCCAAGACCTGTGTAGAGGTTATATATAAATGAGCCTAGGCCTTAGAACAGAAGCCAGCGGTTTCTGTTCTAAGGGAAAAGGATTATTAACTATTTGATTTTAAAGAGTGTTGATCTATGATCGGTGGCCATGGATTGGAAAAAAAGCAGGATTAGGCTTCTTTTGCCAAAAGATAGAATCCCCTATTTTCTTTAACCCATTATAAATAAACAAGCATAGCCTTGGCTTAAAATCGTTTGTCCCAAGATAAGGGGACAAAAGCGATATAAGGCCATAGGCTTTTGAATAAGCTGTTACTGTCCGAGCTAGTTGGTAAGGCTATATATGGCTACTCCACAGGGTGGCAGAACGTCACAGATGATTTAGAAACACATGCCGTAATACAAATGACCGTAATCGTTCAAACAGAAGTGTACCTAGCAAAATACTATAACAAGGAAAAATCGCCCTGTGGGCTGGACGGGCTAATACACACCTTTGCTTGCGGCGTTATGACTCCGTGTTACCCACAATCAGTAGACACTCTGTATAGTTATATTCATCTATATGGAGGTGCTGATATGGCACGTAAAAAAACACAAGCTTATACTGAAGAATTCCGTCGAGAAGCGGTTAAACGATCAGAGAAACAGGGTGTTACACAAGCACAAGTCGCCAAGGAACTCGGCATTAGTGCTCAGCAAATCGCCAACTGGAAACGCCAGTTTACTCGGCTTTCAGATAAGCAATTTAATTCTGCTGAGGGTGTTGATTACTCGAAAAAAGAGAGTGAAGAAGTTCGTCGTTTAAAGCGAGAGAATAAACGATTAGAAGAGGAGCTGGCTTTCCTAAAAAAGGCAGCGGCGTACTTCGCGAGCAACCAAGAGTGAAGTACGCATTGATGGCGGAATACTCAAGACACTGTCCGGTTGCTTTGATGTGTCGAGTCCTCGCGGTATCACGAAGCGGTTATTATCGCTGGCTGAAGGGTTTCGTTAGTCGTCGAGAGCAGCGTCGTGTTGATCTAGAGGTGCTTGTTCGAGAAACCTATGAAGCGTTTGAAGCAGCTTACGGTGCACCACGCATCACCAAAGAGTTGAATGAATTGGGTTGCCCTTGCTCCGTCAATTACATTGCTCAAATCATGTCGGCTCAAGGGATTAAAGCCAGGAATGGAAAGGGTTTTAAATACTCTCGGCACAGCCTTACGATGCTGAACGTCTCCGACAATCTACTTTGGCGAGACTTCAACGCCAGTAAGCCCAATGAAAAGTGGACAACCGACATTACCTATATTTGGGTCAAAGATCGCTGGTTATACTTGGCGACGGTGATGGATTTGTTCTCACGTCGTATTGTGGGTTGGTGCTTGGATACCTCCATGACCGAAGCCTTAATCACGGAAGCGATGGAGATGGCACTGAGTCGTAGAGAAACCACGCCGGGGCTGATTGTCCATTCCGATCGTGGCACTCAATACCGCTCACAAGGCTATATTGATTATCTGACATCGAAAGGGTGTCGATTGAGCATGAGTCGCAAAGGAAACTGCTGGGACAATGCGCCAATGGAATCCTTTTTTAGTCGCCTTAAAGTTGAGCTAATTTATGCAAAGAACTTCAGCTCGATTGAAGAAGCTAAATCCGGTATCTTTGCTTACATTGAAATTTTTTATAATCGCAAGAGAAGGCATTCTGCAAACGACGATATGAGTCCCGTCGCGTTTGAGGAAAAAGCAGCGTTGGCTGCATAGTGAGAGTGTCTATTTTTTGTGGGGAACACCAGACTTCAAAAAAGAGAAACACTTACGATGAATAAAAATTTATGGATAGCATTTTTGTTACTAATTTCTGGATCTGTACAAGCGGGAGAGATAGTTCTAGATGTTCCAGCCTTGGTAGGAAAAAGTAAAGCTGATGTTTCTAAAATTCTTGGCGGGCCTATATCTTGTGGTTCATCAAAATATGGTGAAAAGTGTCAATTTAAAAAAGCAGAAACTGAAATTGTATTTATCAAAGGGAAAGCTGACTGGGTAACAGTCGAAGGCATAGATGACAAACCATTTTCTGATGCAACAATACAACTACTTGGTTTCAAGGCTCAAAAACCATCTTTCAGTAATTCATTTTCAAAGCGGTGGGAGCCATTACAAGGTTTAATATCAGTGTCCCTCTTTAAAGGCAGTAGCAGCTCAGATTATGCTTACATCAAAGCGTACACTAAGTAGTACTAATCATAACAAACGTAATTAGGCCGAATCATTGATCAATATAGAAAGAATTAAAAAAGTCATAGAAGATACAGAAAGTTTCTCTGGAAAAGCTTTTGATTTAACAATTCAGTTTCTAATAATTGTATCACTTGTAACTTTTACTATTGACACACTTCCTGATTTATCCAGCGAATCCAAAGAACTATTGCGATATATTGAGGTGTTTACAGTCACAATATTTACTATTGAATATATCTTACGAATAATAGTTTCTAGAAAGAAAAGAAAATTCATTTTCAGCTTTTACGGGTTGGTAGACTTATTAGCAATCCTTCCATTTTATATATCTTCTGGTTTAGATCTTCGTGCGGTCAGGGTATTTAGACTTTTTCGTCTAGTCAGAATTTTAAAACTATTTAGATACAACCAAGCAATAAAAAGATTTCATAGAGCATTTGTTATAGCGAAGGAAGAGCTTATATTGTTTTGGTTTGTAGCAATCATTATGCTCTATTTATCTGCTGTTGGAATTTACTATTTTGAAAATGTGGCTCAACCAGGTCAGTTTAAATCAGTAATCCATAGTCTTTGGTGGGCTGTTACGACTTTAACTACTGTTGGTTACGGGGATATGTTTCCAGTTACGACGGGTGGTAAGTTTTTTACCTTCTTTGTTCTTATGATTGGCCTCGGTATTGTTGCTGTGCCTACAGGACTAATTGCTTCGGCTCTTTCACAGGCCCGTGAAGAAGAGCAAGTACAACAATAGCAAGTACAACAATAGAAAAAGTGAGTGGGCCTAATGAGAGCTAAAAATGCTCTATAATCCAATATCACATGACTCTCAGTTCGAGAGAGGACGAGGGATAAAGCGCCGCACCTCTATACCAAAACTATAGTTCTTAAAATGGAATGTGAGAAGAAATGGAACCACAACTAAAGATTAAAGCTGAGCACCTGCCCACTTTTTCATTAGCTGCACAGCAAAATGCTTATCCGCTATTTCGGAGTTTAAGTTTACATTACCCATTTTTAGATAATGAGTTATCAGAAACCCAAAGGCCTCTGAGCCGTCTTGTTGTCAAATTAGCTTCTGATCCTGAAATCTTTTTTCCTGAAGAGTGGCCAATTGACGAAATTCGTCCTGGTCAGGTCATTTCTTTGCAGCTGCGGCCCCTGAATGTACCGCATGACCTCCTCTTCAATCTGACTGAAGAAATTAAAGTATCGATCATCCTAAAGGTCTACTCGCTTGATGACCCAGAAGAAGTACTTGCGGCAAGAGATATCTCAATAGCAGTGCTTCCTGCCAACTTTTGGGGTGGGGAGAGTCGACAGCCCGACCTCTTGGCAGCCTTTGTAAAACCCAATGGTGTTTATGTCGAATCTCTAGTGCGGCAAGTTACTGAAGTTCTGGATAAAGGCGGTCATGGAAGGAGCGCCGATGGTTATCAATCAAATACACGGGAAAAGCCGTATTTGATGGCTGCGGCGCTGTGGAATGTTATTTTTGCTCAAAACTTAGCTTATGTCTCTCCTCCTCAAGGTTTTGCTAGGGTAGGGCAGCGGATTCGATTAGCAGCGGATATAAGCGCATCAAAGATAAGTGCCTGTCTTGATACATCCGTCCTGTTTGCCAGCTGTATTGAGTTAATGGGCCTCAATCCGGTAATTGCTTTAAGCAAAGAGCACGCATTTGTCGGTGTTTGGTTGATTGATGAGCGTTTTCCTGTCCTGACCAATGACGATCCTATGGATCTAAGAAAACGAGTTGATGCTCGTGATCTAGTGCTATTTGAAAGTACCTTGGTCACAAATGACGCACCAGTAACCTTTGAACAATCCAAGGCACATGCTCGCGACTTGATTAGCGAAGATAAGGAAGATGATTTTGTCTTTGTAATCGATATAAAACAAGCCAGAGCTCGTAAGATCAGGCCTATATTTACAGTAGAGGAAAAACCTGAAGAGAAGAGCTCAGATTCTAATAATGAGTTAAGTTTGCCGGTCGTTCCTCCTTTGCCACCTGTTAGAGCTGACGAACAAGTCGTTATTGAAACGCCCGATACTCGTATTGATGCTTGGCAGCGTAAGTTATTAGATCTAACCAAGAGAAATTCACTGCTGGCATTAAAAGATCGAGCTGTGGCCATTAAGCTTTATTGTCCAGATATTGGCTCTATGGAAGATAGTTTGGCAGATGGTGCTTCGTTTAGATTCTTGTCAGCAGAAGAGAGCCCTTTGAATGATAGTGAACGGAGTGAAGAAACTTTTAGGTTGCAGGCCGGTTCAGATATTCATAAAGAGTACGCGCTAGAGCAGTTAAACAAGAACGTACTTCTGGCGAATATGCCCAGAAAGAAACTTGATCAAAATGCAATTAATTTATTACGGAAGGCCAAAAATGATCTAGAGGAAGGTGGGTCGAATACGTTATATCTCGCTCTTGGAATGCTACGTTGGAAGGAAAACCCTGAAGATGATCGTTCCTATCGTGCTCCTCTGATATTAATCCCCGCAGAACTAACCAGAAGTAGTGCTAGGGCTCCTATCAAAGTGCGTCAACTGCCTGATGAGGCGCCTATTTTTAATATGACGTTGATTGAGTTTTTATACACTGAGCACAGTATTGATCTTAATCAGTTTCGAGAGTCCTTACCCGAAGACGAGTCGGGTGTTGATGTGCATCTGATCTGGAGTACTGTTCGAGCCGCGATTGCGGAACAGCCCGGTTTTGAAGTGGTAGAAGACTTAGTTCTCGCATCATTCTCCTTTGCCAAATATTTAATGTGGAAAGATCTCAAAGACCGCATGGGTGATTTAAAGGAAAACCCTTTTGTTAAGCATTTGGTTGATAATCCTCAGGATGCATATGTCCAGGATGCCAGCTTCGTTTTGCGTGATGAGGTTGATGAAAAGATTGATCCTGAAAAAGTTTTCACACCGCTGAATTGTGATAGCTCTCAGTTAGTAGCTGTAGAAGCTTCAGGGAGGCCGCAAGACTTTGTATTAGAAGGTCCGCCAGGTACAGGAAAATCAGAAACAATTGCAAATATCATTTGCCATAACATGGCTCTCGGAAGGAAAGTGCTTTTTGTAGCTGAGAAAATGGCGGCGCTTCATGTGGTTTATCGACGCATGGAAAAAGTTGGTCTCGATCACTTGTGCTTAGAGCTACACAGTAATAAGGCAAACAAGAAGGCTGTTCTTGAGCAGCTTCGAGTTGCAACTGATAGGCGCGATGAGGCGAAGAGTGATGGATGGATTGAGTCAGTACGAAAATTAAAAGACAAGCGAGATCGCCTTAATAGTTTTGTGCAAGCCCTTCACAAAAAATCTGTTTTTGGCTTATCAGCGCGTGATGCTATAGCGCGTGATGTACTCTATCAAGGTAAGCACTCTTTGGCTATCACGTGGCCATTAGGTTTCGAGTCGGCTCCTGTTAATTCCTCTGATCGACTGGATGAGATGCTTGAGGCTGTTAAGATGGCAGCACTAGCATACAACGATATATCCCACCTGAACTCTGTCCAATTTAGCATTATTAAGGCTAGAAGTTGGTCTAATGCCTGGCAAAGCCAAGTTGTTGATTGTTTAGCCCGTTATAAATCAGCTCTTAATGACCTCTATCCTAGCGCTGCAATACTCGCATCCAACTTCAATGTTGAATTGAATGAAAATACTCTAGCTAATGTGGCGCGTGTAAACGCTTTGGCAGGATTGATAGATTCAGCTGAATCTAACCCCTTAAGTTACCTTGTTGCCAAGGGCGCGAAGGGTTTGATTGAAAGTCTAGATAAATTGAGTGATAAAAAACGGGAGTTTGATCAGACGCTTAATAATGTAGGACATAATATTTCACCAGAGATTCTAGAAAATAGCCCGATTTCTGAATGGGTAGGGATTTATGATTTGGCTAAGGAAAGTTGGTTTAAAAGTATTTTTGCAAGAATGAAAATTAATTCTTCGGCTAAAAAGCTAGGATATGAAAAATTTAAGGACATGGGGGTTTTGCCGGATATAGAAAAGGCTGCCCATTTACAAAAGACCATTTCACCATTAGCTGCCCCGTTCGAAGAAGACAATATATGGCAGGGGTGGGATACAACAGCGGACAGCTTAAATGAGGCGGCTACCAGAGGGAAAGCCGCTCATAGTTCATTGTCGGAAGTTGTCGGTCTCGCTGATGATCTTTCAATAGTCCTTACAGCTGTCAAAACTAAGCTTGTTGATGGGCGTGATTTCCTCGATAACTCGAAGGTTGTTAACCAGAAAAATGAGTTTAAAAGATACTGGAATGCTTATGTCGCGGTCGCCGATGAAGCTAAAAAACTTGAGCTTGAGTTTGAAGAAGGTATTTCCCTTGAAGTGGTTAATCCTGCTATCGATGAGCTAATCACCAGTGCGAATAAGTTTAAAGCTTGGAGTGAATGGCTTTCAGCAAAAGAGTCAATAAATGCTTACAAGCTGGATACGTTAGCACAAGGTTTAGAGGCCCGAACTATCTTGCCTGATGATGCTGTAGATCAGGCATTGACAGCTTTTTGCCGATGGATAGCGCCGCAGCTGATAGATGGAAGTGATGAGCTTCGTCAGTTTAAAGCGTCAAGTCATGAGCAATTAATCCATGAGTTTAGAGAACTGGACGCTGAGGTTGCCCATACTACTAGCGCATATGTAGCTGCTATTGCGGCACAAACTGTTCCTGACCCTTTTGCTAAAGATAGCCCCAAAGAGTTTGGTGTATTAGCTAGGGAGCTTCAGAAAAAGACTCGTCACAAGCCGGTACGCTCGTTATTCAATGAAATGGGATTCTGCTTACTAGATCTGTGTCCTTGCATGATGATGTCGCCATTGTCTGTCGCTCAATTTCTTCCTTCTAATTTCAATGGATTTGATTTGGTAGTCTTTGACGAAGCCTCTCAGATGACTACTTGGGACTCGGTAGGAGCTATCGCGAGAGGAAAGAACGTGATTGTTGTAGGGGATCCCAAGCAGATGCCTCCAACTAGTTTCTTTAGTGGAGCCGTTGATGTTGATGACCCGGACGAAGAAGATCTTGAGTCTATATTAGATCAGGCGTTAGCTGCGCGTTTGCCACACCTTCGCTTGAAGGGACACTATCGGAGTCGACACGAAACCTTAATCGCATTCTCGAATAGTAAATATTACGAAAACTCTTTGGTTACATATCCATCTTCTGATACGAAAGAATCCGCTGTGACATTGCATCGGGTTGAAGGGGTTTATTCAAAGGGTAAAGGTCGAAATAACCCAGTTGAAGCTACAGCGGTAGTGAATGAGATAGTTAAGCGTCTTACTGATCCTAGTCGGTGTCATCAGAGTATCGGGGTAGTCACTCTAAACACAGAGCAGCAACGGACAGTTGAAGATTTACTTGATGATGCACGACGAAAGCACCCTCAGATAGAGCCTTATTTTCAATCCACGGATACATACGATGGGGTTTTTATAAAAAACCTTGAATCTGTACAGGGTGATGAGCGGGATATAATTATTTTAAGCTTAGGCTATGGGCCGACAGAAGCAGGTGGTCGTACCATGAGTATGAACTTTGGTCCGTTAAATAAATCTGGTGGTGAGAGAAGGCTAAATGTTGCCATAACCAGAGCGACCAGCGAAGTAATGGTATTTTGTAGCTTTGATTCATCAATGATTGATTTAAGTCGTACATCAGCATTAGCGGTTGAGCACCTCAAGCATTATTTAGAGTTTGCAGAAAAAGGCCCGATTGCTTTGGCTGAGCAGTCGACAGCCGCTTATGGAGTGGATCAATTCGACAGTGATTTCGAACAAGCAGTAGCTTGGGCCTTACGGGATAAAGGGTGGAAAGTTCAGACGCAAATTGGTGTCAGCAAGTTCAGGGTTGATCTAGGGGTGACTCATCCAGATCATCCCGGAGTGTACTTGGCGGGTGTCGAGTGTGATGGGGCAACTTATCATGGGTCTCCGTCAGCTAGAGATCGTGATCGTGTTCGCCATGGAATTTTGGAAAATCTTGGGTGGCGGTTAGTTCGCTTGTGGTCAACTGATTATTTTCAGGATCCTGAAGAGGCCATAGCGAAGATAGATCGTCGCTTGAATGAGATTCTCGAGGAAGACAGAAGAAAGGCTGAATCGAGGCAGCAGGATGAAGTCGCCCAGGCTTTGTCTTCAGAGGCATCCAGTTTGGATGGTGTTATCGAAAACAACAGTCCCAATAGTAATTCTATGAATGTAGAAGTCGAGAAAGTCTCAACTAATGAAATGTCTTCTGAGTATGATCATTCCCGGTATTTTGACGATGATTACAAATTCACACTTGTCGATATTGCTAAAGGTATTCTAGTCGAAAAAAATGGTATCACGCTTCACGAGCTGGCATTGGATATTGCTAATCTTCATGGCTTAGCTCGGACAAGTAAAAAGCAACTTCAACATATTATCGAGTTAATCAAACCTTGGTCTGGTTTAAAGAGGGATGGCGTTCATAAGCCAGTTGTCTGGTCTCGTCCTGAAGATGTAGTAGATGAAATGACTTGGAGGGGGATTGCTCCATGGGGGTATGTTCGCGACTGGAGTGAAATTCCCTACCCAGAAGCTAAAGGTTTAGCTCGATTAGCATTGCAGAAATCTCCTGATAATCCGGTTAATTATATTTGTAATATTTTCAATTTAAAGCGTCACCATGAAAAAACACTCGCACAGTTTCGGTCATGGGTGGATGAGATAAACCTGAATGTGAAATAGATTTTAAAGATGTTGAATCTGGATAAATACTTTCGCACGTAATTGCACGTAACCACAGAAAATAAGCTCTATGCTGATGACAAAGTAACTCAAGCGAGCGGTTAGATTGTAGGAGCTTTCCGTCACCTGTCACTAAATAGGCTGCAAAAGTGATATAGAACTTTAGGCTTTTGAATTTACTGTTACGCATAAATGGAGTTGGCATGAATAAGTTGAAACTATCTTTAATAGTAGCCTTTTTAACTCTTAGTGGCTGCTCAACTACCAATACAATGAATGGCATTATGTCTTCTTGGGTTGGCTCCAATATTGACCAAGCCGGTATTTGAAGCGTTAGGTGATCTAATGGGATTCTTTAGCATCTTCAAGAAGAAAAAACCGAAAGCGGATCATGAGTTCGATAATTACGCCAAGAAAGTAATGGAAGAGTTTCAGCAAAATGATTTTCTTGGTAAGGCTGCTGAAGCAGGTCATAAAGCTAAAGCTGCAGTTAAATCCAAGCAGTATGATGAGGCTTGGAGGTTTTATCATGATCAAAAATCATTTTATATGCAGCATGCCAATAGATATGGTCATACTGCTAAGCAGGTGCTCGCGCTTGATGCCAGTGTTCATGAAGAAATGGCCAATATTCTTAGGCTAGAAAACAAACACGAAGACGCATTGGTTTATATCGTATATTGGGTTTTGGCTGGAGTCGACCGGCCCATTAAGCGACACCAACAAAAGCTACAGAGTTACTTTAATCGGTGTAAATTCCAAAATACTCAATTAGCTGGGGCGGAGAAAATCATAGCTTCAAATGCCAAGTTGCCAGAGTTTACTCTTGCAAGATCTATTGTTACAGAATGGGTGTCTCGTGGGTAATTACCTAATAAATTGCTCAGGTATACTACGCTTGCAATAAATAAAATAGTTTAAACTTGCCAGTCAAAAAGCTGATGTACTTAATTTTTCCTCGTACAATATCGAAAAAGTATAAAGCTACCTATTTTCTTTTGAAAAGGGGTATAAATGGGGGTATATTAAAATAAATATTATTTAATATTTATAAATATCAATATATTAACTATTAAATGTGTGAGAGGCTCCGGCACCATTTTAGAGTTCAATGACATCCTATAACATCCGCAACCCATAGCATTAACAAGGGTTTTTACGGTTTATCGTCCAGTGCAGTCTCTATCCTTCGCATCAACAATGGCTTTCATTTCATCGAATATGAACCGGGGTTATCATCTGCCCTTGAGCTTGCCTATACTGTGGCAGTGTTATGTCGATTACATACCGATGCAACTGAACACGATAATAACGAGAGGGTGGCATCCATGAAAAAAATCAAAGCTGTGGTCTATGGTGTCGGGACAATGAATTCGATCATTACCCGTATGTTGCTCGACAAGGGGGTCGAGATTATCGGGGCCATTTCCCGCAGCCCGGCAAAAGTCGGCAAGGACCTGGGAGAGCTCACCGGCCTCGGACGCCAGCTGGGAGTCGCCGTGAGCAATGATGCAGCGGAGGTGTTGAGTCGTGGGGCCGATATCGCGGTTATCGCTGTCAACAGCTATATGTCCGATGCACAGGAGCAGCTTCGCCTGTGTGCCGAGCACGGCGTGAATGCGGTGACACTGTCTGAAGAAGCACTGTACCCGTGGGAAACCTCGCCCGAAATTACTGCGGAGCTGGACGGGATAGCTAAACGCACCGGCGTGACTTTGACGGGTTCCGGTCATCAGGACAGTTACTGGCTCAATATGGTAAGTATGCTGATGGGTACGACCCACCGTATAGACAATGTGCTGGGGCAGGCTAGCTGGAATGTCGACGATTACGGTCCCGAACTGGCTCGCGAGCAACAGGTTGGCACCACCACGGAGCAGTTCAACACATGGCTAGAGTCCGCTTCGCGCCCGCCCACCTTTGGTCGTAACGTGTTGGATGCGCTGGTGGCGGATACCGGGCTGACGCCCATGTCGATTACCACGACGTCGCGGCCGGTACTGGCGACGGAACCTCTGCCGGTCGCCTCGCTTGGAATCACGGTTCCTGTTGGTCATGTTCTGGGTTTTACCGATATCGATGAAATTAAAACCAGTGAAGGGCCGAGCTTTGTGTTCGAAATGACCGGTTGTGTGTATCGGCCTGATCAGACTGACATGAACCACTGGAAAATAGCGGGGGAGCCCGACGTTGAACTGTCCAATGGGGCTGTCCCCACCGCCATAACCACCTGTGCCCAACTGGTCAATAGAATTCCCGATGTGATTAACGCCCAGCCCGGCTTTATCACTGCCGAGAAATTACCCCGGCTGCGCTATCGGGCATTCAGTCTGGAAACCTACTTATCCTGACAGAGTTGGCTTGAGGTCGGAAGGCATGAGGACAACCGAGGGCTATACTTGGTAGTTGGATTATCCCAATCCTCTACCGGCACCATTTAAAAGACCAGTAACATCCATTATCGTCCTGTAAGCCACTTATAATAGGCGGTTTTTATTGCCTGTTGATTTAGTGGTGTATGCTACTGTTTATAGATTCACCAAATGAGCCATTTGTTTTTCTTCTTTGGCTCTTCTTCAGTTTTACTTTCTTCTTTTTCTTCATAGGGGATACAAGGACGTCCACTGGATTTTTTTACTGGACAAGCTTTTTGAGCAGGTTTGCGTTCTTCAATCAGTGATTCTATGGCTTCTTGTGAGTTGCTAGTGGGATTTGATTGGCAATAATCATCCATCCATTTGGCAATGACCTTGGGGTCTGAGCTTTTTAAAACACCTTCTTTATGTTTGCCGGTATATTCATATTTATTGTAAGCGGCTATAAAACCTTGTAGCCAGTACAGTGTGGTTTGTTCTGTTTTTTGTTTGCGAGCATCAACCCACTGTGGACATTCTTGTGCGACGGTGAGAGATTCAGCCGAGATCTGTGAGAAAGGTAAGGTTAAAGCTAGGGCGATCAATAGGCCTGGGCTATGTCTCATTGGTATTCCTTATATTGAGTTTACGTTACAACACTGAGCAGCATATCTGCTTGGGGAGTATACGAGTGAATGCTATGTGTCAGCCTAGGCTTTTGCAAGCTCGGTAAGCTGAATTTTAATCTGGGTGTGCTTCGCATTTGCTTAGCTCATTATCAGGCATTGAGCATTGACGATGCCTGGGTTGGTGGTTTTGTCGATAGTGATAGAGCTGATATTGAAGCCCTTGCCTGATAACCCTGTTAGGAAATCAATCAATGAGGCAAAACTCACACCAGGTCGAGGAGGGGACAGGAAGTCAGAGCAATACCGAAAGGCTAAAAATCAATGACTCTGACCCTATTGATTTGACCTTTTGCCTGAGCTAAGAAAATATAGTATTGCTACATGTTTAAAGCTAGCTTCGCAGTAACCTTCTCTATAACGGAATAATCCTTTAATGAATTTTGGTGGGCAGGGTTTCCAATCCATCTGGGTTTTTGGGTGAACTTTTCTGACAAAATACTACGAGAATGATCCATTTCTTTAAATTCAATCCCGGCTATATCAGCCCAGGTGTAAATAAAATCTGCACTCGTATATGGTCTAGTCTTGTAGTTCGACCATAAAGCTGTTTTGTTAGCAGCTTTATATTTTTGGTTCGCCCAAATCATAAAGGGTATTGTATACATAGCAGGGAGGGGATTTGCTTCATCACGACCGGCGAACAAATGGGCAGGGGTATCGAACACTTCTTCCCCATGATCAGATAGGTACACTAATGCATTGTTTCCTTGTGTTTTTTTAAGCTCTTCTATGAGAGTTGATACCACATAATCATTGTAGAGTATCGAGTTATCGTAACTGTTATATTCATTTAGAATTTCTTGGCTTATCCATGGAGGCACACCCTCACCTGAAGAAAATTGATTAAATTGTTGTGGGTAGCGGTAAGCATATTTTCTATGTGTACCTAGCAGATGAATAACAATTAATTTTTTCTTAGCTGTCGTATTAAGCTCAGCTATAAATGGCGCAATGACCGCTTCGTCATATTGGCTGGCATTATGAACCCTGTCGTTATTTAGATATACCTGATAATCCGCCATCTGAGATAGCATGGTTAACATCGTGTTTCTTCGAGTTTGAGTTTGTTGATTCGTGATCCATGAAATTTCGTATCCAGCCTGCTTCATCATATTAAGTAGATTAGGCTTAAGAAAAAAATCGTTCGGGTTTTGTGAATCAGCAAATGAAAGAACTTGTTGTAGTGCTGCTATGGTATAAGGTCGGGGGGTTACCACATTATCAAATACGAATAGCTCATTATGCAGTGCATCGAGCCTAGGTGTGGTCTTTCTAGGGTAGCCGTATAAGCTCATTCTCTGACGATTAGTAGATTCACCGATTACTAAGACCAAAGTTTTTGGGCTTTCTGAGTTGGAGTCTGAAAGTTTTTCCAAAGGTGGAATGTGGCTATTCTTATTTAGTAGGGTCTGCATCGCTGCTAGCCACGTTTGATATTTGGTATATCCAAACATCAAATTCCATGGCGCAGTGGGCTCCATCCTTTTCATTAACTGATAAGCACCTTCATTGTACCCCGCGCCCTTGATTAACCCCGTGTTGATAGCGGGCCAAGCAGAGATCAATAGAAAGAAGACGGCAAGCGCATAACGCTGTGGTGCATTTATAGTAATGGGTTGAATATATAGTAATGGGTTGAATACTCCTCCATATAAATACCGGAATAATGCTGAATGCTAAAAATACAAGTACATGCCACATGCGCAAGTAAGAAGCGAAAAACTCATAGCTTTCCGCCATATTAGATTCAAAGATGATAAAAATGGCATCCTGAGAGAATTCTTGCCCGTAGACAATCCAATAACCTAGGCTAGCCCAGGCACCAGCCAGCATAAAAAGTCCTATAATAGCCGTTATGGTTTTCGCTTTATGTGGCCATAATAATATGGGGATAAGAGGGAGAGTACAGTAAATTAAAGAGGCTCTAAGACCTGAAAAACCCGAATGGCCTGAGATGAAAAGAAACAGCTGAAAAAAACCAGAAAAGAAAAAGAAAAAGAAATACAACCAGGTTATCGGATATTTTTTTATCAATGGAGATTTCATAGAGGATATTTCTTTGGGCTGAGGGCAGTTAATTTTGTTTTGTGAAAGTCTTGAATTCAGATACAAATCACCAACCATATTATTGCAACCAAAGTAAGAGATAGCAGCTGAGCAGCACTGTCCATATCTTTGGCTTCTTTTGCCGCATAAAAAGATAGGTATTTGCATCGATTTTAATGCCATTTTTCTAGTTTGTGTATAAAAAAATGTAAAAATGATGTTGCGAAAAGATTAAAGACTAGCCTGGATCATTACCTTGAGTTAAACCCGGTATGAGCACAGGACATGGTAAACCATACTTCGAAATATCCTTGGTCTAGCTATGGATCTAATGTCTTGGGTTAAGATCATTACGACCCCTTTAAAAAAACCGGTGATATTTCCGTCGATTTTCTATGCGTTCTTTTGGAATATCTATTTCTTTGGCATATTCTGGCCATTTACTTACGC